>Ga0114922_10002422_pt1 | contig 17477 bp, 8 predicted proteins | sample AartaG_FD_100975 | JGI IMG/M metagenome (GOLD analysis project Ga0114922, IMG submission 100975) | Deep subsurface microbial communities from Aarhus Bay to uncover new lineages of life (NeLLi) - Aarhus_00045 metaG | ecosystem: Environmental > Aquatic > Marine > Oceanic > Sediment | place: Aarhus...
AGCTCATCGACAACTGCGCCGCCTGTGGTACCAGAAATCTGCTGATGGGCGGAACAGGCAACGAAAAGCTCTACGAGGCGTATTACAAGGCCATTGCCGAATGCTGCGACTATGCCGCCGAGAGAGGCATCGGTATCAGCATCAAACCACACGGCGGCCTGAATGCCACGGGACCCCAGTGCCGTAAGGTGGTCGAGATGGTCGGCCACAAGAACTTCCGTATCTGGTACGACCCGGGCAATATCCTCTACTACTCGGATGGCAAACTCGACCCGGTAACCGATTCCTCCACCGTGGACGGGCTTGTGGTTGGTATGTGCGTCAAAGATTACAAGCACCCAAGGAATGTCTCGGTGACGCCGGGGAAAGGCAAGGTGGACTTCCCTGCGGTATTGGCGCGCCTCAAAAAAGGAGGCTTCACCCTCGGACCGCTGGTCGTGGAATGCCTTGACCAAGGAGACCTGAAGCAAACACTTGCCGAGGCAAAACAGGCGCGAGCGTTTTTAGAAGAACTCACAGAGCAAAGAGGTGCTGCTGCGCCGAGACCCAGGCCCACTGCCAGCGAACTGATTGCAGGAGTCGCGGTTACCGACATCACGCCGCCCATCAGTTACCGTATGAGCGGATACTTTCGCGAGCGGCTCAGCACCGGCACGTTGAACCCGCTGCAGGCCAAGGCCATCGTCCTTGGCCAGGGTGCCGAGCGTGCCGCTCTGGTCTTCTGCGACATTATCGGCTTGTCACTCGATGTCTCGTCTCGTGCTCGCAAGCAGGCCGCCGAAAAGACCGGCATCCCTGCTGAGAACATCCTCGTTGCTGCCACGCACACCCATACCGGGCCGCTCTACTTCGGTGCCATGAGGAAATACTTCCACGAGGTCGCCTTGGCCAAATATGGTAGTGACCCATACGAGAAGGTAGATTACCCTTCCGAGCTCGTTGCGAAGCTCGTCAAGGTTATAGCTGAAGCGGAAACCGCGGCAAAGCCCATCCGGCTTGCCGCCGGGGTGGCCGAGCAGCGGGGCCTCTCGTTCAACCGGCGGTTTCACATGAAAGACGGAAGCGTCCGGTTTAATCCCGGTGTGCTCAACCCGGACATCATCCGGCCGGCAGGCCCAATCGACCCCGATGTCGGGACCGTGTTTTTCCGTGAGGCAGACAGCCCCGCACTTACTTTGAAAGATGGTGTTAAGGGGGTTCGAGACGTAAATGGGCAAAGTAAGTGCGGGGTTGCGGCACTGGTGAACTTCGCCCTGCATCTCGACACCGTCGGTGGAACCAAATACGCAGCCGACTATCCTTTTTATTTGGAGCAGTCACTGCGCGAGACCTATGGCAGCGAGTTTGTTCTGTTATTCGGTACCGGTGCGTGCGGCGACATCAACCACATCGACGTTACGAAGAAGCAGCGCCTCAAGACAGACTACATCGGCAAGACATTGGCCGATACAGTGAAAGCGAAAACGGGGTACCTGACGGAGCCGGCGCTTGCTGTGCGAAGCGAGATTGTACACGCGCCCCTTCAACGTTACGGCCCACAGAAAGTTGCCTGGGCCCGTGAGAACATTAAAAAAGTCGGCACCAGTGAACTATCGTTCCTCAAACAGGTCGAGGCATACAAAATTCTGGCGGTCGAGATGCGCCGCGGTGAGACGATTCCGCTCGAGGTCCAGGTCTTTCGGCTGGCGCGCGGGGTGGCGGTTGTCGGCCTGCCGGGCGAGGTGTTCGTTGACCTGGGTCTTGCGATTAAGCGAGCCAGTCCCTTCCAAACCACGCTGGTAATTGAACTGTCCCAGGACGCACCCGGTTACATCCCCACAAAGAAGGCGTTTGCCGAAGGCAGCTACGAGACGGTCAATTCGCGGGTCGCGCCCGGAGGCGGAGAAATGATGGCTGAAGCAGCGGTGCGGCTCCTGAAGACACTGGCCGGTTCACCAAGAAGTTCTATGGGTTAGCGGCGCCGGGATAAGGGTCGCCCGCCTTCCAATTAATTAGTTCCTGTTGCGGAAAGCCGAAACTGAAAATGTCACCCCTGCGAAAGCAGGGGGTCTATGGCCTAAAAACTGGATTCCCGCTTCCGCGGGAATGACAAAATGTTGTTTCCGCAACAAATACTAATTACGTCATTGCCATAATCGTTCGGGTCTTTGCGAGAAAGAGATTTGCCAGGACCATCCGCCTCGGTCGGCCAGAGGTCCAATCCGCCATCAACAGCAGCCCTTCGGGTTATTAGAAGGCTAAATCAACCTTTCTTTCCTCAAAAAAGACCAATTACGCCATTTTTTTGGGGTACACAATCAATAAAATAATGCATCCGCCGGAAAAACTACCGTTTGACTCCGAAAGCAGCCTGTAATAAAATGGCAGGAGCGATATGGCTCTTATTTTGTGATGAATCGTAAAATGCGTATCCAGAAATCAAATAGAGCGTAAGTACATAAAGGATTTTTTGGTTAGTACTTGTAGTAAAGGAGAGCACAATGGATTGGAAATTGTATCTTGCCCTGAGCTTTGTGATGTTTATGGAGTACGCGGTCTGGGCCGCCTGGATGCCCGTATTAGCCGCACGACTTCTGGGACCGCTGAAAATGAGCGGCAAGCAGACCGGATGGATTTACGCCACCTTCCCGCTTGCCTGTATCTTCATGCCATTGGTATCCGGGCAGCTCGCTGACAAGTATGTAAACACTGAAAGCATCCTTGCCGTAGCTCACATACTCGGCGCGGTTCTAATGTTCATTGCCGTGCGCAAAACAACGTTCAAAGGCCTATTTGTAGTTATGTTTCTCTATTCTCTCTGCTATGCCGCAACGCTGCCGCTGGCCAACTCCATCATGTTTCACCACTTGGGGAAGGTTTATGACAATATCGACGATGTCAATGCCGCTTCTGCCAATATCTTTATATGGGCGCCTGTTGCATGGGCCTTTATCGGCTGGTCCCTTACGGGCTGGCGATGGATCTTCAAAACCGGAGAGCAGGGACGCGACTGCCTCTACCTCGCTGCTATCCTCTCGGTAATAATGGGAATCGGATGCTTCTTCTTGCCCGATACACCTCCCACTGAATCCGGCACAACTCCAACCACTGAATCCGGCACAGCTCCAACGACTGAATCCGGCACAGCTCCAACCACTGAATCCGGCACAGCTCCAACGACTGAATCCGACACAGCTCCGATACTCCAGGCCATGGAAATGTTCAAAGACGCTAACTTCCTAATCTTTATTGCCGTCTCAATGGTCTTCTTCGGCCTGATGCAATTCTACTTCCTCGGTACGGCGCCATTTATGCAGGACATGGGTATCCCGGCTAAGAACGTCCCCGCCTCAATGGGCATTGCACAGGCCTTTCAGGCAATAGCCACCCTGTTTTTGATGGCAAAGTCCATGGAGGTACTTGGAATAAAATGGACTCTGATTGTAGGTGCAACGTGCTGGTTCATACTGTACTTAGCCTACATAAAGCAGAAACCACGATGGATTATTGTTGCCTGCCAACCGTTCCACGGCCTGGCATACGTGCTCTTCGTCATCGTCGGCCAGATATTCGCAAATAGCGTGGCTTCAGATGAAATACGAGGTTCTATGCAGTCTTTGCTTTTCGCCGCCACCACCGGTGTTGGCCTGTTCTTCGGAACACAGCTTGCCGGTGTGGTTATGGATAAATTCAGGAAAGAAGACAAGTTCCAGTGGCGTCCCATTTTTCTCGTCCCCGGCGGGATTGCTCTTGTGAGTATCCTGGTATTTGTTTTGTTCTTCAAAAGTTAAAAGCAGGCGCCTGACGCCGCGTTGGGAAAAACGGCCTGTCGTATGCTCGCATATTTGACAGAGCATAAGGCTTGCCCCCGTTAGATATTTTTTCCCCTGAATTATCTAACGGGGCTTGCAGACCGGGTACATAGACTGGAGTTTGAGACGCTGTAGTGGTGGTTCGCGAACCGCCCGTACAATAAGCTCAAAAAAAGAAAGGAAGTGGATGATGAGACAATTCTCGATGACAGTAATTGAATTGGTGGTTTGCGGTTTTCTCGCAGTGTCTATCGGCACGACCCAGGCCGCTGGGATACGAGCCGGACACGTCATTCCCACAGACAAAAAGCTCTCGTCAAGTGAGGTGCGGCGTCTTTTTGAGCGGGGCCGGCCCGAAACTTATCGCGGCAAGGACCTCGACACAATCGGAATGCCGGTTGGCGGTATCGCGACCGGCCAACTCTATCTGCGAGGCGATGGAACGCTCGGACTCTGGTGGATATTCAACAAGCATATCTTCACCGGTTATGGAGCCACGTGTTACCGTACCTACAGGCCAGATTCGCCCGTGGAGTCAGGCTTCGCCGTGGTTGTAGAATCGGGTGGCAAAATCCACGCAAAGAAATTGAATCGGGATTTTGGGACTGTAGAATTTGCCGGTGAATATCCTATCGGCCTTGTCCGCTACAGCGACAGGGCCTTTCCTGTGAAGGTCGAGATGCAGGTTTTTTCTCCTTTCATTCCGCTCAACGCAAAAGACTCGGCGCTTCCGGCAACGCTGTTGGAAATCACCGCCGAGAACACTTCCCGCAGGCGCGTGCGGGTCGGTCTTTTGGGCTGGCTCGAGAACGCCGTCCTCTTTGATTCGGCAAAAGCCGTCGTAGCCCAGCGTCGTTCCCGCGTCGTCGCAGAGAGAAACCGAACACTGATTGTCCACACCGCGGAGAAGGCACCTTTGCCCGAGGGAGCCGCGGCGCCTCGGCGCAAGATTGTCCTTTCCGACTTTGAAGGCCCAGACTATGGCGACTGGAAGGTGAAGGGAGAAGCCTTTGGCAAAGGCCCTACAAAGGGTACGCTGCCCACCCAGAATCCTGTCAGCGGATTTCTCGGAAAAGGACTGGTGAATACCTTTCTTGGTGAGGACGGGCCACATGGCACGCTGACCTCACCGCCATTCGAAATCTCACGACAGTTTATCAACTTTCTCATTGGGGGAGGCAGCCACGTGGGCAAAACCTGTATCAATCTACTTATAGATGGCAATGTACTACGCAGCGCGACCGGCAAGAACAACGAAAAGCTCGAGTGGTTTTTCTGGAACGTACAGGAGTACGAAGGCAAAACAGCACGAATCGAAATCGTGGACCAGGCCTCCGGCGGATGGGGACACATCAACATCGACCAGATAGAGTTGTCTGACAAGCTGCAACAAGGACTCAGAGGCCCTATCGACAAGCTGCCTGACTATGGCTCTATGGTATTGGCGCTTGCTGAAGAGGCAACTGGGCCTCAGGGTGTTCGAGAGCTTCTTCCATCCATTGGTGATTGGGCTGTTAAGCTCCAGGCTGGAGCGGATGTTGCTTATCCTGTTACTGAGAGGCGAAGTACGGCGTTCTCTGCCCGGCCCACAGAACTGGCGCCCGGCGCCAAGCGCACTTTCACCTTCGTTTTGGCCTGGTTCTTCCCTAATCACCAGAACGGCCACGAGTATGCCAACCGCTTCAACAGCGCATCTGAGGTCGCACACTACGTCCTCGACAACTATAAACGTCTCGCAGGCGACACTCGCAAATGGCACAAAACCTTCTATGAGGACAGCACGCTTCCACGCTGGCTGCTTTTCCGTCTTCACTCGACCGTATGCAACCTGGCAACCGGCACTTGCCAGTGGTGGAAGAACGGCCGGTTTTGGGCATGGGAGGGCGTCGGCTGCTGCGCAGGTACCTGTACCCATGTGTGGAACTACGCCCACGCTCCCGCCCGCCTCTTTCCTGAGCTGGAGCGCAGGGCCAGAGAAATGCAGGACTTTGGCGAGGGATTTGACAGCAAAAGCGGCCTCGTTGGCTTTCGGAGCAACCGCGCCTACGCCGCCGATGGGCAGTGCGGCACCATACTCAAAGCCTACCGTGAGCACCTGATGTCCGCCGACAATGCCTTTCTGAAGCGTAACTGGCCGCGCATTAAAAAGGCCCTGGTGTTCTCCATTGAACGTGACGGCAACGACGACGGCCTTATCGAAATCAGCCAGCACAATACCTACGATATCAATTTTGAAGGAGCCAACACCTTTGTCGGCTCGCTTTATCTCGCTGCCCTCCGCGCCGGTGAAGAAATGGCAAAGGATATGGGCGACGATGATTTTGCAAAACGCTGCCGAAAAATATTCGAAAGTGGCAAACGCCTCTCCATCGAGCGCCTCTGGAACGGAGAATACTTCATTCAGCAAGTTGACTTAAAAAAGTATCCGAAACACCAGTATGAAAAAGGGTGTCTGTCCGACCAGCTCTTTGGCCAGGGCTGGGCCCATCTGCTTGGGCTCGGATACATTTATCCGCCGCAAAATGTCGAAAAGGCGCTTCAGTCGGTCTTCAAATACAACTGGTCGCCCGATATCTGGCCTTACAATGACGCGCACAAACCGGAGCGATGGTTTGCAAGGCCCGGAGAGCCGGGCCTGTTCACCTGCACCTGGCCCAAGAGCCCATACATTGCGGAAGGCGTTCGCTACAAGAATGAGATATGGACAGGCATCGAGTATCAGGCAGCCGGCCACATGGTCTGGGAAGGCATGCTCAGAGAGGCCCTTGCTATCTGCTATGGCATCCAGCAGCGTTACCACCCGGCCAAGCATAACCCGTTTAATGAGGTTGAGTGCGGCGACCATTACGCGCGGGCAATGGCGAGCTGGGGCGTTTATGCTGCTCTCGCCGGGTACGAGTACCACGGCCCCAAGGGCCATTTTGGCTTCGCTCCGAGGATAACACCCGACAACTTCCGCGCTGCCTTTACATGCGCAGAGGGCTGGGGTACATTTGCACAAAAGCGGGACAGCAAAGCACAGCGCGAAGAAATCGAGGTACGATGGGGCCGGTTGAGGCTAAAATCTCTGGCCTTCGCTGTTCCTGAGAATCTCCGAAAGGTAAAGGTGCTTGTTAAAGCAGCAGGCAGGCCAGTCAAAATCGACTACTCGCTCAAAGATGGTCGCCTCGACATCATCCTGAAGAAAGAGTTGGTTCTGTCTGAAAACCAAACGCTGGAAGTAAGCATTAACTGATAGATGCTTTGGAGAAAACAGCAGGATACCTATAATGAATACGCGCAAATTAGTTGCTGCATTGATAATAACAGGCTTGGCGGTAAACATAGCTGATGCAGACAACAGCAAAGAAACGGCGCCGAAATGGCCGGCCCATATACAGGTCGTCCTGGATACGACAAAACCTCTCGATTTCGACAGAGGCGACCGACTGCCCCTTTATCTGTGGGCGGCTATGAATCCAGGCCCGCTTGATGACAAATCGGCAGAAGAGCTCGTTAGAAAGCTCGATCAGCGAGGTGTAGGGCTTATCAGCTCCTGGGACCCAAGGGACCGCCAGGAAAGTCTCGCTCGAAGTTTGACAATTGCCAAAGCCCAGAAAAAATTGGGACTGCGTGTGAATATCAATGCCACCGGCTGTCTTTACTCATTCTTCAACGGGGATGAGCGAACAGCCCACATAGATGATGAGGGTAAGCCTTTTTGGGACGACTCCTTCGGCAAAAATAATATGGGCTGTCCTTTCGCGCTTGATTTCCGCCGTCCCTTTGTCCGTGAGCAGGTGGAGTTTTTTGTGAAGGCATATAAGAAAGCCGACCTGGATATTGACTTTATCTTTGTAGACTGGGAAATTGATGGTCCCATAGAATTCAACAAGGCACAAGCCGCCTCGAAACGATGTCGTCGCTGCCGTCAGAATATCAAAAACATTGATGATTTCGATGAGTTTCAAAAAGTGCTCCGCAAACTCAGGTCCGAATTACAGCGCCGGACTTATGCAGAACCAGTAACATTAAATTTCCCTCACGCACTTGTCGGCAATTACGGCGTCTATCCGCACAACGGTTACCGCTATTGGTATGATTACTTCGAGTACTACGTCGATGGACAACCCTATCAGGGCGACCAGCACGCAAAATACCGAAAGTGGTACCACGAATTTCCTGAAACCGGTTATACATTTGCCATGCCTGTAGTATACACGTGGTGCAGGATTTTCGACTGGTATGATTATGCCGACACCGATTATAGATGGTTTTATAATATGCTGCTGGTGGCAAGCAATGCTGGAGAGCACACTCCTGATGAGATACCGATTATCAGTTTTGTGCATTGGCATACTGTCGGCTCCAGGCCTTCCGGCGGCCAGGCAAAGCAATTTAGCGAGGGAAAATACCAGGAATTGCTGTGGCATATGTTGTTGAGAGGAACAGACACATTCTTTCTCTGGTGCGGGCGACAGGAAGCGGTAAAGGAAATTCAACTCGTTCACCAGGTATATGCAGAGGCCCAGCAGTATGGCCGGTTTCTTTCCAGAGGCACACCTATTAATTTCAATGTCGGCACGCAGCCCGGAACCGTTATCTCCGGACTCAAATTAGGAAAACGCGTTTTGGTTCGTCGAACGGATTTCAAAAAAACAGAAGACCTCGTAGAAATTACCATAGGCGATGCGAAGATTAAAGTTGCAGCCGCCCTGGGACGCTGCCAGATTATTTCGCTGCAATAAAGAGGAAACAAACTATGAAAAAGAAAACCGTATTTGTTACTGTTATGTTTATTTTTGTTCTTGGTTCATCGTCATATTCGGCATCGCAGATAAGACTGACCGCGCTAAACAGTATGGAGCGGACAGGCCAGAATCAGGAGCCCAATGGAACAAGTAAGGTAGACATCAAATCAGCAAGAAACGAAGTGGAGTCTTTTCAGGTGGTTGTTACTGCTCTAAAAGAAAATATCAAAGTTGTGAAAGTGGAGAGCTCTGACCTTATCGCAAAGGATGGAGCAAAGATTGGAAGGGAGAATATTAAGCTTTTCAGGGCCGAATATGTTCGAGTAAGAAGGTCTACTCCAAGGGCAGAACTTGGCCCCGGCTTATATACAGACCCTCTTGTCCCGTTCATAAATCCTCTGACCGGAAAGCCGATAGAGCCGCGGCGACAGTTCACAGAAAGATGGGGCGAACCCGTAACTACAGTAGGACATGAAATGTATGCCGTCCCCTTTGAGCTCTTCAGGGGACAGAACCAGCCTATCTGGATTGACATTTACGTTCCCAAGGATGTTCCAGCCGATATTTATAAAGGAAAACTTACCATAACGGCGGCAGGAAATATCTCGGACCAAATCCCTGTAACTTTAACTGTATGGGATTTCACTCTTCCTGATGGCCCTACTCATAAAAACCATTTTGGCAGTTTCTACAATATTTCCCGATACTTTAATGTAAAACGCGATTCTGAAGAATTTAATCAGATTGAAATGCGCTACTGCCAGGCGATGGCTGAAAACCGCATCAATCCGCCAATCCCGCGCAGGCTTCTGCCCAAAACCAACAGTGATGGTTCCTTGAATATTGTTCAAGAACAACATAAGGCACTGAAGGAATTTATTAGCAAGTTCCACATAACCGATTTCGAGATTCCAAGAGCCCCTTTTGTCCGCCTGCCGCATTCGACTTTGCGGGAAGATTACAAGAATATCTCCCCGGAAAACAGGAAAAAAGCACAGCGTTATTACCGCGACTTTTTTAACTATCTAAAGCAAAACGGCTGGGAGAAACGCGCATATATTTATATGTTGGATGAGCCGAACCTTCGAGAAAACTATGAACAGGTCCTCGTCCTTGGCCGGCTTGTCCATGAGGCTGTTCCAGAATTGAAATGCCTTGTCGTTGAACAAACGTACCTTCAGAATTCTTCCTGGCCCGACATCGACCCGGCTGTTGATATATGGTGTCCCTTGTGGAGCTTTATTGATGGAAAGACAATTAACGAAAAAATCTCGCATGGGGACGAAGTCTGGTCTTATACAGCTCTGGTTCAAAGGTCGCCTCGATACCATCCCGAATACGAAAAAGTAAAAGGCCTTGACCCACCGTATTGGCATCTTGACCGCCCGTTGACTGTTTACCGTGTTCCAACATGGATTAACCGGCGATATAATATCACCGGCCTGTTATATTGGACGACAATTACAAAAGTTATAGAACCATGGTTGAATCCAACATTTTCACATTATGGAATACATTTCAACGGCGGCGGGTTCTTATTTTATCCGGGAACACCTTGCGGCATCGATGGACCTGTATGTAGTATGCGTATAAAAAATCTCCGGGACGGTATGGAAGATTATGAATATTTTGCAATCCTTGAGCAGCTTGCAGGTAAAGAAATCGTAAAAAAGATTGTCAATACCGTTGCACCTAACTGGTGGAATTTCTCAAAAGAACCTGAAAAATTCCTCGCCGCCCGCGAAGAACTGGCTGAGGAAATTATGAAGCGGCAAAAGGAAAGAAAAAAATAACATACTCAGAATTTCAGGATTTACTTGGTAAGGAGAATTACGATGTATCAAAGTAGCCTTTACAGAAAAACGCTAATGCCAAGTTGTATACTGCTCTTATGTTTGGTCGGTAACGTTTGTTCAAGTGCCGGCAACGTCCGCTTTCGAGGCCCTTTGCGCATCCACCCGGACAATCCCCGCTACTTTAGCGATGGAAGCGGTCGTGCCATTTATTTGACCGGCTCACACACATGGTCAAACCTGGTTGACATCGGCCCCAAAGACCCACCGCCGCGCTTTGACTTTACCGCCTGCCTGAATTGGATGCAGAAATTGAACCACAACTTCATACGCCTCTGGACCTGGGAGCCGGTAACCTGGAACACGAAGGCCAACAGGGAGAACCAGCTTCACACAGCCGCACCTCAGCCCTGGGCCCGGACCGGCCCCGGCAAAGCCCTCGATGGCAAACCAAAGTTCGACCTCAAAAAGTTCAATCCAGACTATTTCAACCGATTACGCCGCAGGGTCACAGCCGCCCGTGACCGCGGGATTTATGTCTCCGTAATGCTATTTGAAGGATGGGCGATGCAGTTCTCAGCAGGAGCGTGGGAAGGGCACCCCTTCAATCCAAAGAATAACATAAACGGTATCGACGGTGACCGGAATAAAGACGGCAGGGGGCTCGAAATCCACACCCTCGGCTATCCGGCTGTTACCAGGCTGCAGGAGGCCTACGTTCGGAAAGTAATCGACACGGTCAACAACTTCGACAACGTGCTGTACGAGATATCGAACGAGAACCACCCGCCGTCGACAAAATGGCAGTATCATATAATTCGCTACATAAAAAGCTGCGAGAAGAAAAAGCCGAAACAGCATCCGGTCGGTATGACCTTCCAGTACCGTGCCGGAAAGAACGAGACATTATTCAAAAGTCCCGCTGATTGGATTTCTCCAAACAACGAGGGCGGATACCGCGATAACCCACCGGCCGCCGATGGTCGAAAAGTAATTCTAAACGACACCGACCACCTCTGGGGAATCGGCGGAAACCAGGCCTGGGTATGGAAGAGTTTTCTCAGGGGACACAATCCAATCTTCATGGACCCGTACGATGGCGTAGTACTCGGAAAAAGATTTGACTCCAAATGGGACCCTATCCGCCGCAGCCTGGGCTACACACGCCGCTACGCCGAAAAAATGAATCTGACTGCAATGCGGCCGCGCAACAATCTGGCCTCGACCAAGTATTGCCTGGCGAATCCCGGCACCGAATATCTGGTCTATAATCCTGCGGCGGATAAATCTTCTTTCACGGTAAATCTCAAGGCCGGCACATACAAATACGAATGGTTCAATCCTGATACTGGCAAGGTTGTATCCGAAGGTACAATAAAGGCAGGCGGCGGAGATAAGAAATTCGAGGCCCCTTTTAAGGGCGATGCGGTCTTTTACCTTAAAGCAAAATAAAGTACTGGGCGAAACAGAAAAAGGAGGACACAATATGCCTGTACGAAAAGAAATGACTCGACGAGATTTGTTGAAGGTAACAGCGCTGGCCGCTGCGGGTGCCAAAGTTGCTTTACTCAGTTTACCCGCCCTCGCTCAACAAAAAGGCGAGCGGCCAAAGCAAGCCGGCGACGTTACTGTGCTTAATCCGCAGAACCGTGTGCCGGTCAGCTTTATCATTGATGATTCGACCTGCCTGGTGAACCTGGCGCACTTTGGCATCCCGCATTTTGCCGAAGTATTTCCCAATAATTACAAACAGGATTGGAAAAAGCTGCCGCGTGAGATACCCGACACCTTTGTGCGAAAGTTCGGCCAATGGTGTCGTGACCATAAAGTGAAGGGCAAGTACAGCATTGTGCCTTATCCGGCATTGGTGGGCTGGCTGGACCGTGACATACCAGGCTGGTCAAAGGCCGAACTCAGAGAGAGCATCAAACTGGTTCGGGAGTTCATGATGCCGGATTGGGACATCCATCCGGAAATGGTCACTCATACGTGGGTCATTAACACAAAGACAGGCCGGCCATATCCTGAGAGAAGCCAGCGCTTCATGGAAAACTGGGGATGGAGCCAGGATAAATCTGTCGATGAGCTTACCGACTATATGAGCTATGCCCTGCGGATTCTCAAGAACGTCGGCCTCGCCTGCGAAGGCATCACCACCCCCGGCGGCTTTGGCAACCAGAATCGCGACAACCTTGCCAAAGCCACCCTCGAATCCTGCCGCGACGTATTCAAAGCCGAAATTCCCCATTATTTCCGCCATCTATTTACAGACGACCGCAGTGTTGCTCCTCGCGTCGAATATGCCTCCGGCCTGACAGGTGCCAATCCAAAGTGCGTTGTGTCCATCATCGGCTGCACCGGAGACTGGTTCGGCGGCTGGGATGGTTTAAGACCCGGTTCGGTCGACAAATTCATTACCAAAGACCTCAAAGGCGGCCGCCTGCCGCAGGTCATCGACAAGGGCGAACCCGCCATACTCGTCTGCCATTGGCCCGGCATCTATTTTAATGGTGAAGAAATAGGATTTAACATTTTCAAAGAAGTGGTCCGCAGGATTCACGCCCGATACGACAACTTGCTCTGGATGAAACTTAGCGAGATTTCCCGTTATTGGGCTGCAAAGGAGCTGACGCAAATCGACAAGCAGGGTACCCTTGTAACATTTAATGCACCATTTGCCACTCCGCGATTTACCGTGCGAATCAAGACCAACTCGACAAACGCGCCAAAACTGTTTGTCGGTGGCCGTCCTGTTCAATCACGGCCAGTTAATCAACTGCTGCAACTGGAAACCGGAACATGGTACGCAGATGGCCGGAATGTAACGGTTTGTTTTGACCTGCCGAAAGGCAAATCAACACTGGAGGTTTAAAAAAATAAGTGACTAAAGTGAGCTAAAGTGACTAAAGTGAAAAATAGTCAACAACTTTAGGCACTTCAAACTTTTAACTTTTGGCACTTTTCACGCCATCTTCGTTAACGGAATTTTTAGACGCTCGAACCGTTTCGACCTCCTCTTTAACTTTTTCTAACAGTTTCCCCCAGTCCATGTAATGCGTGCGGGAAAAGAGCTGCGGGCGATACCGGCTGGTAGCCACGCGAGCATAGGCCTCCCATTCCTTGACGGCATTGGTCAAATGGTAGACAGCACGAACCTGATACTTTTTGCGTTCGGGAACGACTCGGGAAACGGCCAGAGCTGCCGCTCCCCGGATTTTATCGGCGTAGTAACGGCCCAAATAGGCCAGGGATTCCATATCAGTCAGAGTAGCGGCCAATTCTCTGCTCGGCCTGGAGGTCTTCCTCAAGGTCTTCACACCGTCCAGGGCTTTTTCCGCCAGTTTGTCGAGGTTGTCCGCGACCCCAAAGGGCGTTATACCATCGAACGCCTGGCCCTTGACAACGGCTGATGCGTAATCCTGCACCGAAAGGATTCCCGAATTCTGAAGAGGAGGATGTTGAAAAAAGGCATCCACCGTGAGAAATCCATCCGCGGACATACAGCCCTCGGGGGAAAACTGAAAGTCGTTGACTCGGAAGAAGAAACGGTTGACCTGTGGAATGATCTGCGAAGCGGCCGCCCAGGTATCATAAAGAAGCGCAGGTTTCGCCCCCCGGAAACGGCGCTCCAGGCGCTTTTCGAGAAAGTCACGGGATAGGGTCAAGTCGTAAGCCAGACGTCCCCAAAGCATGAAACGGTACCAATGCTTATCGATTTCCAACTCGCCCGATAGGGCCGGGTCCTTACTGATGAATTCGCGCCCCCAGACATAGCCGTCCGGCCCCATATAGAAGCCGGCTTCCCACCGCATGAGGTCGCGAGGAACATTCTGGAGAAATTCGCGCACATAATCGGCGTCCCCCCAGCGGTGCACGAAAATATCGTCGTTGCGGAGATTCAACCAGCATGGCACCTTGTGCCGCTCCAGTTCATCCCTGTACTCAATATCGAGGTAAGGCGAAGTCGTGGTCGAATAGAGGCGGGCGCGGGCGTATTTATGGCCTGTATTGAAAGGACCATCGAAGTCCTTAAAGGCATCCACTATCTTGCCGAGATTGGCCTGATGCTGGCGGAAGATGAAGCGAAGCTCGCGTCCGGGATTTGCTCGCTTTGCATCCATAACACCCTGACCATAGGTGCGCCAGAGCCACTGCTCGATGCCGCCGACGTTCTTCACACGTTGTCTATCCACGTGCTCTCCGGCTGTGACCCCGATTCCGTCGATCTGGGGATAGGTCTTCAGGAATTCTCCAATGCAATAGCGCATGTATTCAATGGTCTTCTCATTGTCCGGCCTATCGTTGATTCCGTGTTTGCCTTTTGCGCCAAAGGTATAGATATTCCAGTGAAAGATGTAAGTTTCGATACCTCGCTCTTCGGCGTGAACAAAAACCCTTGTCCAGAAGGCAATTTTTTCATTGAGGGAGAGCTTTTTGACTACTTTGAAGTTGTTCGGAGCGTATATATCCAGGTTATTGAAGTGACGATTGGAACCTGTGTCGACCCTTTCCTTGAGGACACAGACGTCGTCGTAACCAATGCCGGGATACTTGGCCAGCTTTACGAGACCCGGATAAGGGTGGGTCGTCCAGAGCGTCAGCACGTTGTAGCGGTTTCGCGCCATAGTATCCAGAAATCCTTTCCAGAAATCAAAATCCCAGCACACCTTGATGTTCTCTTGTGCGGCCGTGCCGGTGTCATCGTAGCTGGGCGCCCGCGCATCGAAGGGAATGTTGAATTTTAATCCGCGACGAGCCAGGTATGGCTTTCCGGCCTTATCCTGCACCGCATCGAGACTCCCGCCCAGCGTAACCATTTCGGCCAGTTCCAGGCCTCCATACATGGCACCGCACGAATCGCCTCCGACAATCCGGACCACATTTCCGCCTTCTTTGCGGATGCGGAATCCCTGGGGCCCCAGACCGGTTTCACGAATTTCGAAAACGATTTTCATATCTGCTCGTGTGCCGTTCACATCGTAATCAGCATCGGCCAAGGCCCTTTTGATGTCTCCAACGGCAAAGGCGACCATAGGGTCATTTTCGTTGAAGGTGAGCGTTACCCTCTGCCTGGCGTCGCAATTGTTCCCCATAGTAAGGGCAGTAACAAACAGGACAAGGAATGAGAATGTTAGTCTTCTTCGCATGAGTAAAGTCTCCTTATGTCACGGTACGCTAAGCCTTATGTTCTGAGTTTTCTACGGATAGGTTGTATTCCATAACAGGATATTATCACAAGTGCTTGATATTTCAAGAACTTTAGCTATACTGGTGTGTATCCGGGTGGGGCGCGTCGACGAAAACACCCGCGAAAAAAAGAAAAGTTGAGGAGACGCGAAATCTGGTACAGCTTTTAAGAAAGGCGAAAAGAGATAGTGAGGACAAAAATGAATAGACGTGATTTTCTCAAAGCCTTAGGTTCAGCCACTGCTTCAGTTCTGACCGTAACTGAAATAACTTATGCCATCGGGCTAAAGAGAGAAAACATCAATATCCTGTTCTTCACGGCTGACGATCTTAACTGCGATTCCGTCGGCTGTTTCGGCGGCAAAGTAGCCGGCCTGACTCCGAATCTTGATTTCTTCGCCTCCGAGGGCGTGCGATTTGAAAACGCACACGTTACCGTCGCCATCTGTCAGCCAAGTCGGGGCGTCCTTGGCACAGGGCGTTACGGGCACAACAGCGGAATAATGGGCTTCATGCACACCGACCGTGATATACCAACCATCATGCAAACACTGAGAGACGCCGGCTACCTCACCGGAGTGCTCGGTAAAGTGAACCACTCAACGCCAAAAGCCAATTACAAATGGGACTTCGCCCATGACCGGAACGAATTGGGCAATGGGCGTGACCCGGATATCTATTACAAATACTGTAAAGAGTTTCTCACGAGGTGTCGCCGTGAGAACAAGCCATTCTACTTCATGGTCAACTCTCACGACCCCCATCGCCCATATCATATTCGGAGGCAACCCATCAAAGATGCGAAAGAGCCCTCAAAAACATATAACCCCGATGAGGTCGCAGTTCCTGGTTTCGTTCCGGACCTGCCGGGCGTCCGCAAAGAGCTCAGCTACTACCTGAACTCCGTCCGCCGCCTTGATGACACTTTTGGCAAGACAATGCAGGCCTTGAAGGAGTCGGGTTTCGACAAGAACACCCTTGTAATGTTCCTCTCTGATAACGGCATCGCCATACCGTTTGCGAAATGCAATGCCTACCTTGCCAGCACACGCACACCATGGATGGTTCGTTGGCCGGGCGTCGTAAAAGAAGGCGCCGTTGACAGGCAACACTTCATCTCTGGAATTGACTTCTACCCAACGGTGCTCGAAGCGGTTGGTCTGCCCGTACCAAAGGGGCTCGACGGTTCCTCTTTTCTGCCTCTGCTCAAAGGCAAGAGACAATCCGGCCGTGACGAGGTCTTCACACAAATCGACATGAAAGCAGGTGGAGACGCCGTTCCAATGCGATGCGTTCAGGACAAACGCTTCGGTTACATATTCAACCCATGGAGCGATGGTAAGTTCTACTACCGAAACAATAACGAGGGACTCACGATGAAGGCTATGGTCGAAGCCGCCCAAACCAATCCCGCAATCGGACAGCGCGTCAAAATGTTCCGATACCGCGCTGCCGAGGAGTTCTATGACCTCAAGAACGACCCCGATTGCCTCAATAACCTTGTGGACAAAGCAGGCTTTGAAAACCAACGCAAAAGAATGCAGAGCCGGCTTCACGACTGGATGAGACTGACCGGCGATCCACTCTTGCCGGCTTTCGAGGGTCGCAACTCACCCGAGAAGCTACGAACGGCTCTAATTGAAATTTACGGCCGGAATTACATAAAAGCCGCTGAGAGAAGAAAGAAGAAAAAGAAGAATAAGTGACAGGGAACGTCCTTGAAATAAAGCATAGAGCGAAAGTTGTAAGTTGTTTGGCGACTGACACTTTCTTGACAAAAGTATTACCACGTAACTGAGTGTAAGAGCTCGTTTATTTCGCTTCTTTATCGATTTGGTGTTAAACCACAAATCTCTAACCCAAGTTACGCAGTTGTAGCAAAATAAAATTTTTTTCGGTATCAAACCGGCGATTGCCGTTTGTAACTTAGGCTCACAAGCCCAAAACTCGATGTAGTGAAGACCTACTCTCTTGCA
>Ga0114922_10002423_pt1 | contig 17477 bp, 14 predicted proteins | sample AartaG_FD_100975 | JGI IMG/M metagenome (GOLD analysis project Ga0114922, IMG submission 100975) | Deep subsurface microbial communities from Aarhus Bay to uncover new lineages of life (NeLLi) - Aarhus_00045 metaG | ecosystem: Environmental > Aquatic > Marine > Oceanic > Sediment | place...
CCCGTTTGCCACACCTCAGCAGAATTCTTCAAGGACGATGTCCGGAGACGCTGCAAAAAATGCAACTCTTGGATTCCCAACCCAAAACTCGATCTCGGGTGTATCGAGTGGTGCGAATATGCCGAGCAGTGTGTCGGTAATGACCGTTTGAAAGACCTGAAGAAAAAAAAGTAGCTTAGATATCACCTTTTGGAGTTCCGAATTTCAATGATCAGTGAAGACCTCTGGAAAACGCTTGGAAGGCTGGATGAGAACGATGTTGAGAGCCGAAGCTTGTCTGAGTACAATCCGGAAACACAGAGTTATCGTTTGCGAATCCTCAACAGGGACTACGGTATCTCCCCAACGAACAGAAGCATAAAGCTTGCTGAATCATTCCCGGATCAACCTCAAGACTTCTATCTGCAGCTTGCAGCAGTTAACTATCTCATCGGAGCAAAAGACCTTCCTCTGATCGGAAAGTGGACGGCCGCAACACAATTTCCTTCAGGACCGCTGTTTTTTCGTGGGCTCCATAAGATGCCGACCCATAAGTTGGAAGAGGCCTTCGGTCGTAACCAGGATGTGTTTACTTCTCAATCTCTCTCTTTGGGAGGCAAAAAAGGGGATGGAGGTGATTGTGCTTTTGAATTCTTTTTCTTCCCCCGTCTCCCTGTGAGACTGATCCTCTGGCTCGCCGATGAGGAGTTTCCAGCCCGAATGATCTTTCTTTTTGACAGGTCAGCCGATCAACACTTCAAGCTGGATGGATTATGGGCCGTGGGACATGCGCTCGCCAATCAGCTGCTCCAAAACGCTCTCAAGACCAAAGAGATGGATTTTTCAGCGTAAGAAAAATCCTGGGTTCAATCAATTAATCTTACCAAATGCCTTGGCTGTCCCACTTCTTGTATTTACGTCGAAATTGGGAGGGTGTCATCTTCTCCACCTGCTTGAACGTTTTTGTAAAATGACTCTGGTCAAAAAAACCTACCTCGATCGAACAATCAGCGAGGCTGATATCGGCATTTAAGATCAAATATTTTCCATAGTCGACTCTGAGCTTTTTGATATACTCAGAAAGTGACATCCCTGTTTCCTCTTTGAAAAGGTGGAGACACCTGCTCATGCTCAAACCACTAATCCTGGCGATCTCTTCAGATGTCAGCTTTCGGGTAAAATTCTTATCAATATATTCGATCATTTTTCTGATCTTGATTTTTTTCTTTTTTTCCTTACTAGCAGAAACCCTGTTTATAAAATTTGTCAGGATATCATTCAATTTGAACAGCAGTTCATCTAAATCTGTTGTCTTATTCAGCTCTGTAAAATTGGAATAGTTCAATCCCATCAAGTCTTTGGCATCCACTCCTGCCTCTATAGCTGTTCTTGAGATGATGACAACCAACTCGATGATTCGGACTTTGATGACCTCAAAATTCATGCCACTATCAAAAAAGATCGATCCCAGGAACTCATTGAGGATCTCTCTGGCTCCTGTTTTATCACCGAGTTTGACTTTCTGGATTATCTCATCCTGTTTATCCAGAATTTTTTGCGCAACATTAGGTCTGTTTTTTTTTAGGTCATCCAGGAAATTCGCGATTTTGTACTGCTGGATGTATTTGGCTCTTCTATCTTCGAGGAAACTTAAGTCATTGATCTGGAATTGCTTGGTAAGCGCGAGAAGATAAGAAACATTGTTTCTCACCTTCCTATGCGAAAAAATCTTAAATTTCAGATCCCGGAGTTTTGACTCATCTATAGCTTCATCGCAGCCCCTTAGATTTTGGGTAATCTCCTCGATAAAATCTTTCCTCATTTCAGGAAAAATGGCGAAGCCGCTGAGAAATCCACCCAAAAGCTTTTGATTAAAAACGATAGGCACCGCAAACATAATGAGCCCAATGGGGCAGTTTGTGATATATCCCTCCCCCCACCGGAAAGCCTCTTCAATCGCTTTCAACATCCTCAACCGACAATTATTCGTCAAAACACTATTCATACCATCCAAGGCCTGTTCGCACACCTTACATTTTCTACCAAATATGGTTTCTCCACTCGTGTTTATGAGAGTGAGGGGTAACCCTGTTTTAGCCGTGTATTTCCCTGAAAGCATTTTAAACTTTGTTTCGGACAAGATTCTTTGAAGCTGCATGATATTTTGTTTTTTTATATCCTAGTTTAGCATAATTTTACAAAATATACATCTAAAATGCTAGACGAATTATGCGGCAAAATGCTAGATTATTCAAGAATGGAGAAAATATCAGGCCAGACCATCGTGAATGGCCCTATAAGGCTGTGAGAATGGAGATACTTTCCGCAATCGCAAAGAACTTGGAGCATGGGGATTCTACGGCAGTCAAAACACTGTTGAGAAAAGCCCTTTCTATGAATATTGCACCCAATAGCATTCTAAACTCCGGACTTATCAAAGGTATGGAAGTAGTCGGGCAAAAATTCAAGGCCAATGAAATTTTCATTCCGGAAGTTCTGATCGCATCAAGAGCCATGAAATCGGCAATGGATGTCATCAAGCCACATCTTCGCAAAAATGATGAACACATATTTGGGAAAATTGTCCTGGGCACGGTCAAAGGAGATATTCATGATATCGGAAAAATGGTCGTGAGCATCGCTTTGGAAAGGGACGGTTATGAAATCATTGACATTGGCATCGATGTTCCCAAAGAAACTTTTCTTGAAACAATCCAAAAAGAGAATCCAGATATAGTGGGAATGTCCGCGCTTCTCACGACAACGATGTCGTATATGAGAGATGTCATAGACACGATCAGATCCGCCCCATTAAAGAAAGACGTCAAAATCATTATCGGTGGAGCCCCTATCACACAATCCTTTGCGGATGAGATCGGTGCCGACGGATATGCTTCAGAAGCGGAATCGGCGGTAACTCTTGTGCGGGCCCTTATCAATGAAACAAAAACGAAACGGAGGATCCGATGAAATTCGCTGTTACGGGTAAAGGGGGAACCGGAAAAACAACAATAGCAGGAATCCTGGCCCATTTATTCGCCGGGGATGGATACCATGTCCTTGCAGTGGATGCCGATCCAGATGCCAATCTCGCTTCAGCCATCGGTGTTCAGGAGGATGATGCCAATTCAATCACTCCGATTTCAAAACAAAGCAAGCTTGTTATGGAAAGGACAGGAGCGAAACCACGGCAATTCGGCCAGCTTTTCAAAATGAATCCAAGAGTTAATGATATCCCAGATGCATTTTGTCTCGAACATAATGGCATAAAGCTTCTAGTCATGGGGGCTGTACAGGAAGGAGGGGCAGGGTGTGCGTGTCCTGAGAACGTGCTTCTTAGGAGCCTCTTGTCCGAAATTATTCTTAACCGCGATGAAGTCGTCATCGTGGATATGGAAGCGGGCATCGAACATCTTGGGAGAGCCACGGCCGGTGCCATCGATAAGATGCTGATAGTGGTTGAACCGGGATCAAGAAGCATTGACACAGCCAAGACGATCATGAAGCTCGGTGAAGATATCGGCCTGCGGGATTTCGGTATCGTCGGCAACAAAATCCGTACTGACCGGCAAAAAGAATGGATAAAAAAACAGTGCGAACCACTTCCCGTCTTAGGCCTGATCCCCTACTCGGATGCCATTCAGGACTCGGATCTGAACCGCAAATCCCTTATAGAAACCCTCGACACGGGTGCGAAATCAGAATTCGATAAGATTTTCAGTGTATTGCGCCCGGCATGAAAAGGTGCGTCCCACAACCGTTTCGAGTCCACCTTCCCTACTGCAGAAAACAGACTTCGCTCCCCTCTCGTTCCTTATCCCTTCATTGATGACCGCAGGAAATTTGAAGACCACAGTTCCCCTTCTCTACGGTTACATTTCTTGATTACGTATGGACCATATAAAATTCCCTAAAGCTCCTGCAAGCAAAAACTGCTGTTTATGCCCCATCTAGACTTCAAAAAATAGCAGAATCGTACAAAAAACAGTGCGATATTTACTATATACCAGGAATCATATTGGTTATTCTAGAATTGTAGAATCCCGTAGGGAGGTAAAAAATGGAATTTAATCCTGAATGTTTGTCGACGGCGATCGGCAGCATGCCGCATGACAACCCTGCGGTCGCCTGCGATATCGTATTAGACACCACACCTAACATTCCCGTTTGGCCGCAGCTGCCCAACACGGATTTCCGTGAAGGAATGGAAATCCAGTACAGCGAAGGTTTTCCGGGCGTCGTTTTAGACGAAGAAAAAAAGCGTATGTACTTCAAAACAGATGCCGATGTCACTTCCGACTTTGAAAAATTTTACGAAAACTACATGGCCGGAAATCTCGACTATTTTAAAATCAGCCCGGAATACGGTCGTGGCATCTACGAAATGGAAAAGAAACTGAAAGAGAAAGAATTTCCGGATATGAAAATGTTTAAGAATCAAGTAACAGGACCGATCACCGTCGGCCTCGGCCGTGTCGATGAAAACAAGCGTGCTATTTATTACAATGAAATGTTCCGGGATATCATAGTCAAGGGAACCGAAATGAAGGCTCTCTGGATGCTGGACAAATTCAAATTTCTGGGATGCAAACAGATTTGCTTCGTCGACGAACCTATCCTCTCGGGGTTCGGTTCCTCGACATATGTCAGTCTTCATCGACAAGATGTCGTCCAGTACCTGAATGAAGTCGTTCAAAGGATCCATAAAGCGGATGCCTTTGCCGGAACTCACTGCTGCGGCAACACCGAATGGACTATCCTCATCGATGCAGGAGTTGACATCATAAGTTTCGATGCTTATGAATATGCCGACACCATTACCTACTATGCCGACCAGGTCAGGGAATTTTTGGAAAAAGGCGGTATCCTGGCCTGGGGGATCGTCCCCACTTCGGAAAAAATCAACGCAGAAACACCGGAATCTCTGGTCGAAAAACTGAAAGCCGGTGTGGATAACCTGGCCAAAAAAGGCATCGAGAAGAGCCTGATTTGGGAAAGATGTTTAGTCACGCCGAGTTGCGGGACTGGCTCTTTGACAGTGAACCTGGCCGACAATATCTTCGGGCAGCTTTTTGAAGTCAGTAAAATTCTCAGAAGCTGAGGCCTTATTAGAATTTGGGAGAGAAAAATCAAGATGCAAAGAATGAGATATTTCACTCATTCTGTGTATAATTTGACATTTGAAAGAGAAGGCTATGGATAAAAAGAGTATCGATAACGCAGTCAACAGTATGCTCGACAGGACCGCCGAAAAAGGCATAGAAACCATTTGGGATCGTTCAGCACATCAAAAAGCCCGCTGTGGCTTCGGAGAACAAGGGCTCTGCTGCAAGAACTGCTACATGGGGCCTTGCCGGATCAATCCAAAGGGTAAGGAGCCCCGGACCGGCGTCTGCGGGGCTACAGCCGAAGTAATCGTTGCCAGGAATTTCGGCCGTATGGTTGCAGCGGGCGCTGCCGCCCACTCGGATCATGGACGCGACGTGGCTAAAACACTCCTGGTGGCCGCAGAATCACCGGATTCAGGCTATAGAATCAAGGACACGAACAAGTTGCGCAAGGTGGCCCAGGTTCTCGGTGTGGATTTTAAAGATAAAAAAACTGAAGACGTAGCCAAAGAAGTCGCTCTCAGAGCTCTGGCTAATTTTGGAAGGCAGGAGGGCGAGATCGACTTCATTCGCCTCGCACCGAAAACCCGGCAAGACCTATGGCAGAACTTGGGAGTATCTCCCAGAGGCATAGACCGCGAAATCGTTGAGATGATGCACCGCACGCACATGGGTGTCGATCACGACCACCGCAACATCATGCATCATGCATCCCGTACGGCATTGGCCGACGGCTGGGGAGGCTCGATGATCGCGACAGAGCTTCAGGACATTCTTTTCGGCACTCCCTCCCCGCTTCGAGGACAAGTGAACCTCGGCGTTCTCTCCGAAACTGAAGTGAACATAATCGTTCACGGCCATGAACCTGTACTCTCGGAGATGCTTGTCGAAGCGGCCAGGGACAAGGAGTTGATCGAACTGGCCAAATCCAAAGGCGCCCAAGGAATCAACATGGCCGGCATCTGCTGTACGGCCAATGAAATACTCCTTCGCCACGGTTTGCCGATCGCAGGAAACGTCCTTCAGCAAGAACTGGCTATCAGCACGGGCGCCGTAGAAGCCATGATCGTCGATGTTCAATGCATCATGCCCTCCCTCCCAGAAATCAGTAAATACTTCCATACCGAGCTTATTACGACCTCACCGAAAGGAAAGATCAGCGGCGTTAAATACTATGAGATGGAAGAGAAACACGCCCTCGAGACGGCAAAAAAAATCGTCAGGGAAGCCATCCTCAACTTTCCCAACAGAGGAGAAGTGTATATCCCCAAGGATAAAATGGACCTCATCGCCGGGTTCAGTCACGAAGCCATCAATTACATGTTGGGAGGTTCATTCAGGAGTTCGTATACGCCGCTCAATGACAATATCATCAACGGCCGGATCCGGGGTGTCGCGGGTGTCGTCGGCTGCTGTAATCCAAAAGTGGTTCACGACCAGAGCCATGTCAGTCTGGTTGAAGAACTCATCGCCAACGACATCCTGGTCGTCCAGACCGGATGTTCGGCCATCGCCTGCGCTAAAGCCGGACTGCTCACGCCGGAGTCAGCCATAAAATATGCAGGAAAAGGACTGGCTGAGGTTTGTGGGACGGTCGGGATGCCCCCGGTCCTTCATTCGGGTTCCTGCGTCGACAACAGCCGGATCCTTATCGCCCTCTCGGAGATGGTAAAGGTTGGAGGATTGGGAGAAGATATCAGCGACCTGCCAGTGGCCGGTGCTGCCCCTGAATGGATGAGCGAGAAAGCCATATCCATCGGGCACTATTTCGTCGCTTCAGGTGTTTTCACCGTGTTCGGCGTAGGCCTTCCCATTACCGGAAGCGACATATTTACAGAATACATCTTCAGGGAATTCGAAAAAATTTACGGCGGTATGTGGGGTTTGGAGAAAGCCACCGACAAAATGGCCGCCATGATGATCGACCACATCAATTCCAAGAGGAAAAACTTGGGAATCGACCGAGAGAAAGAACGCGTTCTCTTTGATATGGAGATGAGGAGAGAACTGGAGATTTGATGGGTGATCCCCTATCGATAACCAGAATCGCACTCGTTGGATTATGGATCATAAGACGGAAAGGGTAAAGGGATGTCAAAGTTAATCGCAACAAGGGCCATTCAAGGAGCCCACAAACTGGCGGTGCGAGCCGAAAAAGAACTCACCGAGGCTTTGAAATCGAAAGGACCGGATACTAAAGTAGAGTTCCCGAATACGGGATACTATCTTCCAATATCTCATGGAATCCTGGGAATGAATATCGAAAACCTGGGTGGACTCAAGGAGCTTTTGGAAGAAACAAAGAAGCTCCTTCCCCCGGTTCCGGAAGACAATCTGTGGGTCCCTTATTTGGGCCATACTCTGGATGCGGGCATGGCGACTCTCTTCGCCGATGAGATCATCGAATCCATCAAATACACACACAATCCTACCCCCTATTTCACGAAACCGAATCCCGATGAGGAACACCTCTGGCTGGGTGCGGCCAGCGACATCATCATGAGGGAAAGGGGCATTGAGTTCGTCGATGGCACAGCCCCTGGCTTCGCCGCCTGTGTCGGCTATTGTCCCACCAACGAAATCGCCGTTCAATTGGCCAGAGAACTCCAGGAAAAAAATCTCTACGTTTTCATGTCCGCATCTACGGACGGAAAATCCATGGCTCAACAGCTGAGAGAAGAAGGGATCCAACTGGGTTGGGAGACCCGGCTGGTCCCCTTTGGCGATGACGTCACCGCTACCGTCCACTCCCTCGGCTTCGCCACACGTGCCGCGCTCTCATTTGGAGGCGCACAACCAGGGGATTTTCAGAGAGTTCTCCAATACAATAAAAACAGGATTTTTGCCTTTGTTCTCGCTCTTGGCCCGGTGGATGATGAAAAACACGCTCAAGCCGCCGGTGCGATCAATTTCGGATTTCCTACTATTGCGGACACCGATATCGACCAGATCTTGCCAACGGGCATATGCACCTACGAACACGTCGTCTCCCCTGTCCCCCACGACAAAATCGTGGCCAAAGCGATTGAAGTCAGAGGACTAAAAATCACCGTCACTAAAGTTCCCATCCCTGTACCTTATGGCCCCGCTTTCCAGGGAGAAAGGATACGTAAAGATGATACGTACGTGGAGATGGCCGGCCAAACCCAGCCCGGTTTCGAATTTTTGAACACCAAGGAGCTGGATGCTGTCGAGGACGGCAAGATCGAAGTCATCGGCCCGGAAATCGATGATATCGAAGAAGGCGTGCACATTCCCCTAGGAATACTGGTGGAAGTGGCAGGCAGAGAGATGCAGGCGGATTTCGAACCCATCCTCGAGAGGCAAATCCATGATTTCATCAACTGTGCCAACGGTATCTTTCATATGGGACAGAGGGACATCAACTGGGTGCGTATCGGTAAGGAAGCCAAGGAAAAAGGATTCAAATTCGCTCATTTCGGCTCGATCATCCACGCCAAACTGCACGGGGAGTTCGGAAAAATCGCCGACAAGGTGCAAGTCAAAATATTTACTCAGGAAAAGGACGTCGTCGAGCTCAGGGCCCTGGCCAGGGAGGTTTACCTGAAGCGGGATGCCCGGATGGCGGACATGACGGACGAGGCTGTCGATACGTTTTATTCCTGCACGCTCTGTCAGTCTTTTGCGCCCAATCATGTCTGTATCATCACGCCAGAACGCTCAGGCCTCTGTGGCGCCTACAATTGGCTCGACGGCAAGGCCGCCTACCAGATAAATCCCACCGGTCCCAACCAGCCCGTGAAAAAAGGAAAAGTGATCGATGCGGAAAAGGGACAATGGGAAGACATCAACGCTTTCGTCTTCAACCAATCGCACAAATCACTGGAAGCATTCAACGCCTACAGCATCATCGATTTTCCGATGACCTCCTGCGGGTGTTTTGAATGTATCAGCGGTATTCTCCCCTCGACGAACGGTATCATGACTGTCTACAGAGATTATACGGGCATGACCCCCAGCGGCATGAAGTTCTCTACCCTGGCCGGGACAGTAGGTGGGGGCGTTCAAACTCCCGGATTTATCGGACACAGCAAACAATACGTCGCCAGCCAAAAATTCATCTCAGCCGAGGGAGGAGCGAAACGTATCGTTTGGATGGATAAGGGACTCAAGGAAGAGATGGGACCTATACTGAACGCAATCGGCAAAAAAGAAGGCATTGAAAATTTTATCGATAAAATCGCCGATGAAACCGTAGCGGAGACAGAGGAAGAGGTCCTCGAATACATAACAAAACAAAATCATCCGGCTTTATCCATGCCGGCTCTTTTTTAGACTGAAATGCGAACAATTGCCATATCCGGAAAAGGCGGGACAGGAAAATCCACGTTGTGCGCTCTTATAATCCGCTGGATCAAGGATAACAAGACCCAATCCATCCTGGCCGTAGATGCAGATTCCAACGTCAACCTGAACGACCTTCTCGGTTTATCTGTCGACGATACTATAGGGGGAATCAGAGAAGAAATGAGGAAATCCGTCGATCAGATTCCAGGGGGGATGACTAAACAGGCATTTCTCGAGTACAAGATCCACACTAGCCTGGTGGAAACGCCTGATTTCGATTTGATTGCCATGGGCCGGCCGGAAGGACCAGGATGCTACTGTTACGCAAACAACCTTCTGCGCGATATTTTAAAAACGCTGAGTGACAACTACCAATACGTCATCATCGACAATGAGGCAGGAATGGAACATCTCAGTCGTCGAACGACACAGAATATCGATTTCCTGTTAATCGTCTCAGATCCGTCTGCCAGAGGCGTCCGGGCGGCAGGAAGAATCAACCGCCTGCTAGAAGAATTAAAAACACGCGTCGGCGGGAGACATCTCCTCCTGAACAAGGTCAGGGATCCGGTTCCTGAGGCATTGCAGCAGATCATTTCAGAAGAAGGTTTGTCCCTTCTGGCCACAATCCCAGAGGATGAGCAGTTAAGAAAGGTAGATCAGACCGGAGAACCCGTATGGAACATTCCGGAAGAATCGCCCATCTATCTTGAAATCGATCGCTTTATGAAAAAACTACTGTAAAAGAGGAAAAAATGGCTTTTGAGATTCCAAGAGAAACAAATGCAGGAAAAGTGACACAGGTCACGCTGGGAGCGACCTCGGACCAAGGCGGCACTCGTGCACTCACAATCACCATAGGAGGATGCACGGCCCTCCCTTATCACCTATTCGAAGGCGAGCATCCCAATAAACCCGCCGTGGCCATGGAAGTTTTTGACTCCGTTCCACCTAAATATCCGGAACCGCTGCTCGAATACTACGCAGATGTGATCGATAAACCCGGCGAGATGGCCAAAAAATGCGTCGATGAATTCGGTGCCGAACTCATCAGCGTGCGCCTTGAAGGGACACATCCCGAAAAAGGAAATAAATCCGCCGAAGAAGCGGCTGATATTGTCAAACAGGTTCTGGAAAGCGTCGGCGTCCCTCTAATCGTCACCGGACACAGCCATTTCGAGAAAAACAATGAAGTCATGAAAAAAGTATGCGAAGTCACTGCAGGCGAGAATTGTCTGATAAACTATGTCGAGACGGATAACTACAAGACTGTTGCGGCAGCGTGTATTGCCTATAACCATACAATAGTGGCTCAAACCCCCATCGACGTCAATCTGGCCAAACAATTGAACATCCTGCTCGCCGACATGAATTTTCCTCAAGAAAAAATCGTGATGGACCCTCTCACCGGCACTTTAGGTTACGGTTTTGAATATACCTACTCCATCATGGAAAGAATTCGTAATGACGGCCTGGCCGGAGATAAAATGCTGGCATTTCCGATGTTGATCAACCCCGGTTACGAGACCTTCCGGGTCAAGGAATCCCGCACGCCGGAAGACACCTTTCCCGAATGGGGGAACCTGGCCGAAAGAGGTATTTATTGGGAGACGGCCACAGCCATGAGCCTCCTCATAGCTGGAGCGGAGCTTTTAATTATGTATCACCCCAAGGCTGTTGCCATCGTCAAAGATAAGATAGCCGAGATGTTCGATTCGAAGAAGGGAGACTGACCATGGCCTTATCCGGACTGGATATATTCAAACTCTTACCCAAAACAAACTGCGGGGATTGCGGTGTGCCCACCTGCATGGCCTTTGCCATGAAATTAGCCCAAAAAAAGGCCGAGCTGAGCGAATGTCCCCATGCCTCAGAAGAGGCAAAAGCGACCCTTGGCGCAGCCAGTGAGCCTCCGATCCGACTCGTCAAGATCGGGGGTGCCAATGCCCTGGAAGTGGGCGGAGAAACAGTCCTATTCCGGCATGAAAAGACCTTCTTTCACCAAACCGGGATAGCCATCGAGCTAAAAACTTCCGATGGGACACAAGCCAACCTCGAAAAAATCACCGAAATATCAAATCTCACTGTCGAGCGCGTTGGTGAAGAATTGAGTACGGATCTTTTTTTTGTCACCCTCGACGTGGACGACAAGGAAGCATTTCTGGCCACTGTAAGGTCCGCAAAAGATAATTCGAACAAGGGAATCATCCTTGATTGTGCTCAGGAAGACGTGCTGAAAGAAGCCCTGGATATCCTCAAAGACGACCGGCCAGCTGTACTGTCGAGACAAGCCCCTTCCGAGAGCATTCTCGGATTGGTGAAAACCCATGACGCCAACCTCATCCTGACCGGGCGGTCCTTCGAAGAATTGGAAGAGCAGACCACAGCGGCTAAGGCTGCCGGATTGAACAACCTGATAATGAACATGGAGTCCGAAAATATCGGAGCGGCACTCCAGAACAATACGATCATGAGGAGGAGCGCCTTAAAAAAGAGCTTCAAGCCGTTCGGGTACCCTCTCTTTGCCTATATCGACGGGAAGGATAAATATGACCTCCTGTCCAAGGCATCCGTGCAGGCCTGCAAATACGGATCAATCATCGTATTGCCCGAATACGACAAAGCCCTTCTGTACACTCTGTTCACTCTCCGCCAAAACATCTACACCGATCCCCAAAAGCCGATCCAGGTGGATGCCAAGGTCTATCCCATCGGTGAACCTACGCCCGAATCGCCCGTGTTTGTCACGACCAACTTTTCTCTCACCTATTTTATGGTTTCCGGCGAGATCGAAAACTCCGGGATCTCAGCACACCTGGTGATCGCAGATACAGAAGGCCAATCGGTATTGACTGCCTGGGCTGCGGGAAAGTTTGTCGGGGAGAAAATCGCGAAATTCATCAAAGAAATCAAACTCGAAGAGCAGGTCAAGACACGAAAAATCGTGATCCCCGGTTTCGTCGCCCAGATAAGCGGCGATCTCGAAGAAAATCTGCCGGGATGGGAAGTAATCGTGGGCTGCCAGGAGGCATCCGACATCCCGTCATTCATCAAAAACGTCGAATTGACATGAAAAGGCACGGGCAATTTTTTCAAAAAGTGAATGAAAAATTGCCTGTTAATTTTTCGGAAAAACAAATTGTATACATTTAATCGCATGGTTGTTCAGGCCTTAAATTAAGATAACAATCAGAGAGATCTGGACATGCTGACACCAGAAAAAAAACAAGAGAAAACATACAAAATTCTTTTTATGCCTTTCAACGTATCGGTAGATGTCCCAGCCGGGACGAAAATCTTGGAAGCCGCAAAAAAAGGAAACCTTCCCTTAAAAGCCTCCTGCGGCGGTCAGGGGACCTGCGGCGACTGCGTCGTACAGATCCTCGACGGATCTTATACGGCTAAGTCATCGGCAGCTCTTTCGAACCACCTCATATCTGAAGGCTATGCCTTAGCCTGTCAGACCGAGGTCAACGACAACCTCACCGTTCAACTCCCCCAATTCGAGGAGCTCATGATCAAGAGCGATGTCGGTTCGAAGTTTTTCACACAGGAGGAAAACATCTCCGGCATTTTGAAGCATGATCCTGTCCTGAGATCCGTGACACTCACTCTGCCCGCCCCTACGCTCGAAGATAACTACAGCGATATCAAAAGGCTGGAAAGAGAATTTTGCAAGGCCACAGGTAAGACAAACCCCCGCTTCACTTATTCGTTCATGACAAAAGTTGCCGAGACCGTTCGAGATGAAGACGGCCGAGTACTCGCCATTTATCTCGACCTTCCATCCCAACCAATAATTGTGGACATCGCACCTGCTTCTACAAAGAAAAGCTTCTATGGAATCGCCTGTGATATCGGCACAACCACCGTCAGCCTTTATCTTGTCGACATGAGCGGCGGCCGTATCGTGGATACGGCATCGAGTCTCAACCAACAGATCAAATGCGGTGAGGATATCATCTCACGGATAAATTATGCCCAAAAACCGGGCCATCTCAACGAGTTGCGCGATCTCATCGTCCTCACCATCAACAGACTCATCGATAAAACAATACAAAAAGCCGGAATCCCCCATGAAAATATTCACTACGCGAGTTTTTCCGGCAACACGACCATGATCCATCTCCTTATGGCGCTCGAACCCGACTACATCCGGGAAGAGCCTTATGTACCCACCTTCAATCGAGTCCCCCTCTTCCAGGCAAGAGACCTGGGACTTCGCATGCATCCTGAGGCAAGCGTGCATTGTTCGCCGTCTGTCGGCAGCTATGTGGGAGGAGACATCACCGCCGGAATTCTCTGCACCCCGATGCTCAAGGACGCAAAAAGAACCTCGCTCTTCATCGATGCCGGCACCAATGGTGAAATCGTAGTCGGAAACAAAGATTGGCTCATGACCTGTGCCTGTTCCGCCGGTCCTGCATTCGAGGGAGGAGGCATCAAATGCGGGATGACGGCCACGGCAGGAACCATAGAAAAGATTGCAATGACAGCGAAGGGCGACATCATCTATAATGTCATAAACGGAGTCAAACCCAAAGGCTTTTGCGGCTCGGGTATGGTGGATCTTATCGCGGAGCTGTATGTGCACGGATATATCGACCGCCATGGAAAATTCAGGGAAAGCGCACCGAAAGAAAGGATCTGCCGAAATGAAAACGGTCCCGCCTTTCTCATCGAAGAGGCAAAAAATACTTTTTGGCGGAAAGACATCGTCATCACTGAGAGGGATATAGCAAACCTCATCCGAACCAAAGGAGCGATTTTCGCCGCGTGTTCTCTGATCCTAAAAAATGTCGGCCTTCGGTTCGAGGACATCGACGCCCTCTTTATAGCCGGAGGGTTCGGACGTTACCTGAACATAGAGAATGCAATAAGGATCGGGCTCCTGCCCGATTTGGATCGCGACAGGTTCCACTATGTCGGCAACAGCTCGCTTTTCGGTGCCTATCTGATTCTCCTTTGCGAAAAAAATAAAGAACTCGCCGATGAAATTTCCGACAGCATGACCTATATCGAACTGAATACGGAACCGGCATACATGAATGAGTTCACAGGTTCGCTTTTTCTACCTCATACGGATATGGACCTCTTTCCGTCCGTTAGAAAATTATTCGACGATACAAATAATGACCTTAAATAAAAGATATACTAAAAGGAGGGAAAAATGGCTCAACCAATTCTCGAACTCCTCAAAGAGAGAAAATTTCTTCTTGACGGAGGATTCGGCACCGAACTTATCAAGAGAGGTTTTCCTCAGGGAGCTTGTCCTGAGTCCTGGAATGAGGAAAAACCGGATGTCGTGAAAGAGATCCACAAAAGTTATTACGATGCCGGAGCGGATGCCGTCCTGACAAACAGCTTTGGAGGAACGACCATAAAACTCGGTTCTCACGACTTAGGAGATAAATGTTTTGAACTCAACCGTCGAGCCGCACTCATAGCCAACGAGGTGAAGCCGGAGGGATGTTATCTTGGTGGGAGTATGGGTCCGACAGGGAAATTCCTCAAACCCCACGGAGAATACTTCGAAGAAGAATTCGAAGATGCCTATGCTGAGCAGGCTCGGGGATTGACGGATGGAGGCGTAGACTTCCTTCTGATCGAGACACAGTATGACCTGAATGAAGCCCTGTGCGCGTTGAGAGGAGCGCGGAAAGCTTCGGAGCTGCCAGTCTTCCTGACAATGACCTTCAACCATCATCCGAAAGGCTTTTTCACTCTGATGGGAAACAGTGTCGATCAATTTCTGGATACAATGGAGCGAGAAGGCGTTCCCGCCGTGGGATCGAACTGCACTCTAAACAGTGAGGAGATGGCCGAGATGATAAAGATCATGCGGGAAAAAACATCACTGCCGCTGATTGCTCAAGCCAACGCAGGAAACCCTTCACTTTCGGAAGAAGGTGAAGTTGCTTATTCTCAGGGTATGGAGGACTATTTGCGGTTCATCCCTCAGATCGCAAAGAACGGCGCAAATATCATCGGGGGATGTTGCGGAACCGACCCGGACTATATCGTTCGGATGTCAGAGATGGTGAAAAAGTCGTCTTGAATGGAACGAGAAGTATTTCCAAATGAATGCTGCTATTAGCCAACCCAAATGACTGGAGCTAATTATGCCTGATGACTTCGACGCGAAGGTGAATGTGGATGATGCGACATTGCTTTCTGCGCAGGACGATTTCCCGCTGTGGTCGGCTCCGTTCGGATTGATGCTTCTGGATCACATCCGGCTCAGGCCGAAGATCGAAGCTCTGGATATCGGTTTCAGCTCGGGTTTTCCTTTACTTGAGTTGGCTCAAAGATTGGGAGATTTTTCGACCGTATACGGGATCGATCCTCACAAAGCTGCTCATGAAAGAACTCAATACAAGATGAACGTGTTGAAAATCAAGAATGTCCATCTCATCGAGGGAGATGCGTCATCTATGTCTTTTCCGGACGACACTTTTGATCTCATCGTGTCCAACTTGGGAGTGAATAATTTTGACAATCCACATAAAGTCTTTATGGAATGCTTTAGAGTAGCCAAACGCGGCGCCCAGATAGTCTTTACAACAAATCCCAAGGGACATATGGATACATTCTATCTTGTCTTCACAAAGACACTGAAAGAGCTTCAAAGGGCAGATCTAATGGATGATCTCACCGCACACATCGAACACAGGCTGACTGTGGAGACGATTTGTCAGTATCTCAAACAGTCCGGTTTTCAGATCACAGGGACATACCAGGAGTCTTTTCGGCTTCGTTTTCTGGACGGGACGGCTTTTTTCAGGCATGCTTTGATCAGGGACGGTTTCCTTGAGGATTGGAAACGGCTTATTCCTGTCCAAGAGCAAAAGGAAGTCTTTACAGCATTGGAAGAGAATCTAAACCGGGTTTCAAAAAGGACAGGAGCTCTCGAACTGACGATCCCCATCGCTTGCATAGAGGGAGAAAAATGATTTGGCAAAACCAAGGAGAGATCGTGGTCGAGAAAAACGGTTTTTTAGAATTCATCTTGACCTCCTGCCGATGGGAGGTCTATAATCGAAGACTACATTGATAAGAGAGGAGACACAATGAGTAATGAAGAATTTCTTGGAATGGTAAAAAAGGCAATCGTCACTGGGAATAAGGACGAAGCGGAACAACTGGCACAACAAGCGATCTCAGAAAAAATGGATCTTAACGAGGTCATCGAACAGGGATACATACTGGGGATCCGGGAAGTGGGACGTCTGTGGGAAGAGGGGGAATATTTTTTGCCCGAGTTGATCACGAGTGCCGAATGCATGAAAGCAGCCATGGAGATTATGAAGCCCGAATTAGAAAAAGCTCATATCACCACACGATCTGCGGGAAAAATAGTGATCGGAACCGTCGAAGGAGATATCCACGATATCGGCAAAAATCTTGTCTCATCGATTCTCTCGGCTAATGGATTTGACGTGGTCGATCTCGGAGCGGATGTGAAGCTGGACCGGTTTATCGAAAAAGCAGATGAATTGAACGCTGACCTGATCTGTTTATCTGCGCTCCTGACTACGACCATGACCGGACAAAAGAGACTTATCGAACGCCTCAAAGAAAAAGGCCTTTATGGACGATTTAAAGTCATGGTGGGCGGAGCTCCTGTCAACCAAAAATGGGCTGACGATATCGGTGCTGATGGATATTCGGAGAATGCTCTCACCGCTGTGGGTGCAGCGAAAAAACTGGTGGAAAAATAATCGATGCGCTCGAAAAGCTGAGATCGACACGTATAATTTAATTTCGCCGAATAAAGTCCTGAACAATCTAAACTTATAGGGAAATCGTGATCAAAACACTTAGACCCAAACTTGAGCTTTTAAGTTATGAATTAATCCAAAAAATCATAGATGAGGCATACAGTCTCCTTGAAAATCAAGGAGTTTTTATCGAGAACGAAGAAGCGCTGGATCTATTTCGAGAGGCCGGAATGAAGGTGGATACATCTTCGCAAAGAGTCCAAATCACTGCAAAGCTCATCGAAAACTCTCTTTCATCCACACCTCCATCGCTTAAAATGTATGACAGGGACGGAGAAATCGAGTATTTACTCGGTGGCGA
>Ga0114922_10002424_pt1 | contig 17466 bp, 18 predicted proteins | sample AartaG_FD_100975 | JGI IMG/M metagenome (GOLD analysis project Ga0114922, IMG submission 100975) | Deep subsurface microbial communities from Aarhus Bay to uncover new lineages of life (NeLLi) - Aarhus_00045 metaG | ecosystem: Environmental > Aquatic > Marine > Oceanic > Sediment | place...
ACAATCTCCGGAAACACCTCGCTCGAGCAAGGCGGCGGTGTTTATGCGGCTAGCTATGATGAATTCGGGGGAGGAAACATAGCCTTTATTAACAACATCATCACCGAGAATTCTTCTATTGAGGGAGGCGGTATATACTCAAGGACCGATGGAAAGTGGACAGCAGGCAGCCTTTCTCTGATAAACAACACCATCACGGGAAACCTTTGTTCTGATTCCGGCGGAGGAGTTTGTATAGAGTGCATTGAAACCAGCACATTGAATCTGTACAACAATATCATCTGGAGCAACTCAGCTCTTGCCGGAGGAGATATTTTTATGAAGATTGATCCGGAGTATTTGTCTTGGATCGAATCCAAAGGATTCAATAACGACTATGCCACTCTCTCCGGTTCCTGGACTAATTCTGGAGGCAACATCAATTCAGATCCACAGTTTGTAGATGCGGAAAACAGAAACTACCATTTACAGTCAACATCCCCATGCATCGATACAGGAATGAATAATGCGCCAAGGCTTCCCGTTGGAGACTATGATGGCGACCCGAGGATATTTGACGGTAACGAGGATGGCACAGCCACTGTTGACATGGGGGCGGATGAGTTTATCGGGATCCCCCTGCAAACTTTAACCATCATGTCATCCAGTGGCGGAAGCACAAATCCAGCATCTGGAGAATATCTCTATGATCTGGGAACAGAAGTTATCATAACTGCCATACCCGATGATTATTACAGATTCAACCATTGGAGCGGAGATGTCTCAGGTACGGCTAATCCGATAACCATAACTATGAGTTCAGATGTATCCATAACAGCTAACTTTATCCGAATCATTTATCCGCCATCAAACTTCACTGGTCAAAAGGTATTGAACCGTTCGCTATCACAAGCTGAATACATCAATGTTTTAAACTGGCAGGCTGATCCAAACAATGTGAATATAGTGAAATACAGGATATATCAGATAGAAGGAGAAAGCCGGAATTTATTAGCTGAGCTAAGTGCCAATACTTTTAACTACTGGCACCGGAGAGTTGGAAAAGACAGGCATTACACATACACAATCTGTGCAGTGAATGATGAAGATAGAGAAGGTGATCCAACAAATATTCCCTTTTTTTATTTGTTTCCTAGATAGCTTTACTTTCTTAGCCTCCGCAAATAATGCATCTCTAAATAACTTTGCCTCTGCCTTTAATTCTTCTGTAAGTTTGCTATATGAACGCCCTATAGACCACATTCCCTTATGGTCATAGAGCGTTAACAATCCAGTATCAGTGAAAATCACCCATTCCCAGTTAGAGTGTTCCCAAGGATAACCATTTGGTGGTCCAAATGTTTAATACAATACTTTATAAATAACCGTTCTATGAAATCCTCCTGGAGACCAATAATATATCGCCTCTCCTATAAATCCATTTGAATGTTTTGCAGCTTTTTTTATTTCTTCCTCTGACGCAATTCGAAAATCAGATAATTTCTTTTGCATTATTCATATCCTATTATTTCTGAGTTCTTTTATTCTCCTCACTTTTTATTCAGTAAAAGGAGGGAAAAAAGTGCGGTCATTAGTATGTTTTAGAGCTCCCACATATCCAGTAAGGTCAAGCAATATCCTAAATATCTCTTTTTCTATGTAAACTTTTTTACTAAGATACATATCTCTGTAAATATTTGTTAATGTAGGTATCTCGTTATTTAATAACTTATCGCTGATAATATCCTCAAAATCAGCAAATTCAAGTCCATATCTTTTCCATATCTTCTTTAATGCTCCAAAAAGTTCATAATTAAATAATTTCCCATCGCTCCTTGTCATTCTTTTACCCCTTGCACTAAGTCTCAACGGGTCATCAATTTCTAGCAGTTCTAATACACGACAGAGAACTAAATATTTTCTAAAGGATTCTTGTCCTATAAATTCATACTCTACTCTTCCAGGACTTACTTTTACAGGTGTTAAAAATTCCTCTGGTTCTTTTTCTTTTAAAAAATTATAAAAAATAGTCTCATTATCAAATGTCTTAATCAATAAATAAGTACATATAATAAAAATCTTTTTGTAAGAAGATTTCTTTGGAACATATGTCTTTAAGCCATTTGGAATAAATAGTTTTGTTGTTTGCTTAAAGAATATTTCAGATTGTAATCCTCCATCTACATCATAAGGTGTTTGTTTTGACCTTTTTTTTGTCTTTTTGTTAATAAAATCAAACATGCTTTTAAATGTAACGTCTCTAGTAGGTCGAAGACGTGATTTAGGATTATTAAAACCATCCATTAAAAACTTCGAAAATACACCAATAGGTCGTTCATCTTTATAATCTACTAAAGCTTTCTCTCGGGGTGTTACTGAAGCCATTAAATAAAATTCTCCTCCGTATGCATCAAGTAACCTAAGCTTTTTTGCTACGGTGCCACCATAACAACAATCAAAAATCATTATTACTTTTGGTATTCTATAAGAACCTAACCATCCCACAAGTTCTCCTACTCTTATCATTGTGGGTAATTCTTCCCATTTGCTTTTCTTAAAAAATAAATAAAGCTCTTCATCATTTGATTTAACAGCATGACCGAAGTAATACATCAACACCATATCGCCTTGTCTACCTGCACTTCTTATTTCATTTAATATTCGTCTTTGAGCTCCTTCCTTTGTTTCATTTACTACTTTGTTCACTCTGAAACTATATTCTCCAAGATAGGAAAGAGAACTATCTAAACCTTCAATTAATGATTTAATCACACTAATCGATATATTTTTACTCCTCTCTCCATAACTGATAGAATTTGCAATTAAAATAGCTTGCCGTCCCATCACAACCTCCCATCTTATGATTAAAGGCGTTAGATATTATTTTAGATTTATTTTTCTAGACTCTTTAAAAATTTATTTTGTGCTGATTTACTTGCAGGAAGAATTATCTTATTATCACCGACCATAATAATGACAACATTTGCTTTGCTTTTCTCTTTTTCAACTGGAGGTTTTCTTCTGGCTAAAATTAAACCCATTATGTTTAATATGGCAATAATCAAAGTCAATAAACTCTCGTAATTATCAATAACAAATCCTACAATCTGTTCTGGACCCAGAGTGCCTGGTTTAATTGGCTCTTTAATTGTCTTAAACTCAACCGTTTCTAGAGCTTTAAGATTTTTGTGTAGCTCATCCCTTACATCTTCAAATATTGGATTTTCTGATTCGAGCAACAATTTTATTTTTTCCATGATTAATGCCCCCTTCTTTATTTAAAGACATTCGAAAAAATTATCGTTATAGTGGCTCCGAAATTTAAAATAGAAATCTGCACTATGGTAGTTTTCTGATTTCCAATAAGTCCCATCATTTCGAGTACTGCTACATAAAATTTATAACATAGCTGAAATTGCAAGTCAAAAAAAACTAAGTAAATAGGCAAGTTGGCTAAACGCAAGCAAAGCTATTAACAACTGCATCTATGATTTCTTGATTTCCTGCCAAGCTATCTCCAACAACAACCAGAAACAAGAAATTTGCCACTCAGACCCGTTTTATATTGGGTAGAGATTTGCCACTCGTTTGCAAAATTTACATTCCATGAGAAATATCCATATATGAAGACGTCCATATAATGAGGCGATTCTCCGTCACCAGGACGTCATTTCAACCATCAGGAAGCCAAGGTTTCAGGGTTACTGGCTTCCACTAAAAATAATGGACAGACCCACGCATAAACAGAAAAAGGATGGTTCCAATTGGATTGGCTTGAGTTCCAGCAGGGGTTCAATCTCTCCCGGTGTATTCGCATGATGGAAAAAATCTATTTCTTCTACCCCAGTAAAATTAAGCTTTATGTCTGTTTTTGGACAATAGTAATAGCGACAATCCAGGAAAAGATGCAAAACATTGGACAGGGGGAGTTGGGCACGCATTCCCAGGTTGGCTCCTAATTGAGTCCGGGAATCCATCTCTGCTGTAACTAGGCCTTTTGAGGTAATAATACCTCCACGGCTTATCTGCATGGAATTTTGAAAATATAAATCTGCCAATTCTCCGTCAAAAATACGATATAAACAGGGACCACCGGAAAGACTTAATCTCAACGGCGGCACATCAAAACGTAGCGTACAGTTCAATCCCATGCAGAGTTGTTTGTATGTACCTGAAGGCGGTTCCGGGCTGTTGAAGGTTTTGTCCACTTCTATTTCCGGGAAAGGTAGAATCGGGGACCAGCTAGCGTAAGTATACTGGATATGTACGCTTTCACTCTTAAAGTTTAAAAGAGAGGGCTGATAATGACCAAACACTTGAATTCCCCAATGGGGAGAGAACCAATGGACAAATCCCCCTCCGATACCATAACGTAGAGCATTTTTATATTGGATGTCCTGTTCCCCGGACCAACCGGTACCGTAGTAAACATTAAACCGATTCCGATAATCGACATCTCGTATGGACAGCCCTAGCCCGCTGTAAACAAAAAACTCGTTGGAGGTATTTGCGGGGCAAAGTTGCCCCTGGCAAAATAAAAGTAGAAATAGGATTACCATAAATTTTATTTTAATCATAACCTCCCTCCTCTTTGTACGTCTTATTTTTGAGGTAATTCTCCAGCATCACGCTGTCCTTTTCAGCATTTGGGAGGCTGCCCTCAGCCTGCCTCCATGGGCCTCAAATAAAAACTTTAATCCAAAATACTCTTTTTCATCTATATGAAATCTTTAACCTATAATAATTAAATTATAAAATTGTTGCTTTAATACGATGAAACAACTTCTTTCTTAAGTCTTCTGCATTTTCCCAGGTTATATGATTATATTGCCTTGTATCAAAGTGAGCGTTGTCAATCTCATCATGTTTGCACGTCCAAACTACATCACGATTCAAAGCATGTGCAAAACCCGCTTCATAATAAACATTTTGCCTTTGTCCAGTTACGTCGGCAATAAGAAATTTACATTCACGGATATTAGCTATAATTAAGTCACAAATTTTTTCGTTATGCTCTTCTCGCTCGATAAAAATAGGCTGATATCCAGCCTCCTCAACAGCTTTTTTTATGCCATTTTCATATATCTCTGTTAATTCATCACTGCAAGACATAGCTACAAAGCATTTTTTTGACTGTATTCCTGATTTATTTATTTCTTCAGACTTTGCCCACCCATGTGCCAACAATTTAATATTCTGCTCAGCTGATGAAACCTCAGCGAACTCAATAAATCCTAAATCTTTAGCAAGAAAACAAATATTTGAAAATTCATTCGTGTTCCCCGAATAGGTTATTGGATAATCCTTTGTAAAATTAATCTCAAATTCTTCTCCAAAATAGCTAGTATTTTTTTCTAAATACTGAATAAAATTATTGACCTTATCATCCAAAGATTTTTTTCTATATCTTTCTATAATTCTCTCTGTTTGCTGCTCATCTAGATTTTGTAGTTCAGTTTCGTCCGCACCATGTTCATAAAGTTCTCTTGTATAAGCTGATAGCATTGCTCTATCTTCTTGAGACATTGTTTCTAATCCTAAGTCATTATCACTACCTGATATATACTTCCCACATACATCACACTCAATTCGATACAATTCAGTCCCCGTTATTCCTTCATAATTCCTTGCTTCATGATTACATAACACACAAATTGGCATTTGATTCTCCCTCTCACTCCTTAAATCTTTTTACGACCATCGGGAAGCCAGGGCATCAGGGTCTTTGGCTTCCACTCGCCTCGACTATTTGATAACTTCAAACACTCACGCCCAATACAGAAAAAACTATTTCAATCTACCAATATTCTATTGCTTCAATTGAACCGATTCTTTTATCTTCATAAACATATTCAGGGTCTTTTCTTTGCTTAAGATAAGCAACTAAACTTTTTAGTAGCATGTCGTCTTCGTAATTCATTATCCTGTTGTATATTTGCATTTTTTCAGAATATTCCTGAATGGCAATAAGAATACATCTTTTTGTAAAAAACGACTGAGTTTGATTATAGAGTGATTGAATATTTTGCCTGTCCTGATAATCTCCGTGTTTACCTAAAAAAAGAATTGCATAATTTCTGGCTGCCTCAAAATACGGATTGGTATCTCTAACCCGGTCCCTTGCTAAAACGAAGAGCTCATCATTTTTTATCTTTGAAGCCTTAATTAACAAGCTCCACATATGCATTTCTTGCCATGGATAAACACAGTCTTTCATAATTTTCAATATTCCGTCTTGAACATATTTATAGTCTTTTTCTAATAAAAGAAATTTCAAAAACGTGTCTGACCTGCCTGGATATATTTCCATAAAAGCCAAACATTTTTTGCCTATTGACTTTAAATTGACTTTATTTATTTCTTTAAACCAATAGAATTTCACAATTCGCCAAATATAAGCCCTGAAAAGTCTCTCATTAAAATCTTTCTTTCTACTCTTTGTCAGTTCTTTTATGTCTTTTATAAGAATGGGAAGATACTCATTTATCTGATCGATTTTTCTTTCATTGACTGCTTTGTTTGCTAAATCTAAAATTTCAGGGAATTCTTGTGTGAAATCTTTGAATTCAAGACTTTTTTTATGCCAGATTTCAGTTTTTATTGTTGAAAGATTTAAGTTATAGCGGCGTAAAGAACGAATAATATGAATTATGACTTTTCTTGCTTCTTTCATATCTCTGCATGCTACTTTTATATCATCGACATACCTAAAAAGATTGTATCCATTTCTTTCTAAATCTTTGTCTAAAAAATCAAGAAAAGCACTTGTCAAATATGACGAAGAATCATAATTTTGTGGGATACCTGAATCACTTACACCTGAATGTGATGGAGAAAAATTTTTTAAAAATTTATATAATAAGTCAATAATATCCCTTTCACTCCCTTTCGGGCACAACTCGATTATTTGCTTTCTAAAATCAACAAGATGTATGTATTCAAAGTATCCTGCAATATCAGTTGAAACTAAATAGTTGAATTCTTTATTCTCTTCAAAAAAGGCTTTTATGTCATTTCTAAAATCGAGCCAATTTTTTATCCATCTTTTTCCAAATATGTATTTCCTCTTAAAATTTTTCTTCTCAACGCGGTGACTATATCGTGCTTTTGATACCTTAGGCTCTATAAATGGAATTAAGCGATGGACTATGTAATTGTATATAATTCTATCAATGGGATGCATACAGATTGCATGTCTTATAACAAAGTTGCTTTTTGGCACATCACCATCAGAGTAAGGATAATTTGAATGAAAAACTTCCTGAGCATGAAAAGTTCTCTTTAGGTCAGCAATTACATGAGCAACAATTTCTTTTTTATAAAGTCTTAGGTCTCTGTAATTTATAGGGTCTGGGAAAAAATCATTTTCAGCATCAGTTAAAAGACGGTCAAAACAAATCTCAATTTTAGTTTTATAAATTCGACGCATTGGCTTCATTCGGGAAGCAGGGCTTTAGGGCCTTTAGTTTCTAATGTCTCTATCTAGATATTAAATTGGACTTTTCCTAGCTTTTTTTCTTCATTTCTCCAAATGTAATTTTTATATCCTTTAAATCTTTTTTTATCTCATCAGTATTCCTTGCTATCATTTTTAATAATGGAATTATGTCTTCCCATACTGTTTTAAATTTTGGGAGTTCAGGCATCTGAATTTTGGTAACCTTTTCAATAGATGGAATTTTAAATTTCATATCATCCTTCATAATCCCCTCCTTATATAATAAAGACCATCTAAGTTCATCAAACCAATTAGGCCTAAAAAATGTTCTTTGGTTTATTTTTGATATGATTAAAGCTTTAAGTTTCTTAAATTCAAGTAGATTTCTTATTGCAGATTCATATGAATCCATTCTTAGAAGAAGATGATACATTTCAATTATCTTTGGTCCAAACACTTCTTTTAAAAGTTCTTCGGGAAAATCTCTGTCTGGATATTTATTTAAATCCTTTGCTTGAAATACACTTAACCTGCCAAAATATGACATCAACTCTTGATATACATCCCAAAATATATCGTTTGAATCCTGTGACTTTGTAATTAAAGCATCATTGGAATTATTTATTTTCTCTACAATATTTCTTGTATAAAATTCCACATGCTGAAAAGAATATATGTTGTCAGGTGGAGGATTTTCTCCGCTAACTCTATGCCATTCTAGAATTGAAAAAAAATAAGTTCCCAATCTCTTAGCATGATATTCTGACCAATGATAGAATTCATAATAATACTTTGATTCTTTTTCCTCTTCACTTCTTATTTCTAAATTTCCATTCTCTAAGAAATATTGAAAATAATCATATAAGTGAGTAAATTCATGAATTGCAGTATGAATGATTTGATTATTTTCAAACGATTTAGACGAAATCAATATTATAAAATGAAGGTCCTCAGTTTGGGGCATTATAACAACCCCATTAAGTTCAGGAATACCTACTCTATCAAGAATTTCTCTTTCTCTCTTTGAGCATTCATTATAATAATCTTTTTTAAAGTCTGAGGTAACTTCAACTGTAAATTTTGGTTCTTTTCCGATTTTATTAAATAAAATGGATTTATAAAATTTATATAAATTCTTTATCTGATGCTTGAAATCTTCATTTTGAGCAATTATTTTCATTCTAATATCTCATTTCTTCCTGTGCTTCCAATCGGGCCTTTTCCTCAGCATAGGTTTTCTCTTTTTCTTCTGGGATTAGTTCAGCTATAAATCCCTCCTTTTTATTTATAGATACTTGGATAAAAGTTTGCCTTTTAGTTTGAATAGAAATTTTACCCGCCTAGCTGAAATCATCTTGTTCCCAAGCTTTGACATTTCGTCTTATATCACAAAGGAGAATGTGATTCAATGCAAGAGTAAACCTATTCCCATATGTAACAATTTTTAGTTGAAAACCCATACTTACAGTTTAAAGAAAGTTTCAGATACCCCCCCAAAAAAAGCTGTCTCCTCGGGCAGGACTCGGATTTGTAGTTTGGTGGTTAAGAACCCCCAATTTTAACTCACTTTTCAGAGTTTGGAAGCCAGGGCTAAATGTTAATGGTTTCCACTCGAATCACTCAAAATTTAGGAAATTCAATGAGTTGTTAAAATTTATTTGTACTAAACACAGAACCTCTCATAAAACTTGCTATTGTTACATTTAATGCCTAAAAAGCTTTATTAAATGAGGAGGTAGCAATGATTTTTCGTTTTCGTCTCCCTCTTCTAAAACTATTACAGCAGCAATTGCCGCTATATAAGCACTGCCAACATGTGTACCAAGAGTAGTGAGAGTCAAAAATTCAATAAAATCCATTTCATACTCTTTTTTAGGGCGTCCATCTGAATATTGAACTTTCCCAGCATCTCTATCAGGCCATGCGGTTTCATGTGCTATCGCGTTCCTTAGTTTAGGTTTTATAATTCGATGATATAAATAAAAAACTCCATTCTCGCCGCCAGTGAGGTCCTAAAATTGTTTGGCTTTTGCTCCGTACGGAGAATAAAACACATTCGGATTTATTTTTTTGTTCTCTACACATCTCCAAGCAACAATGAGAAATCCCAAAAGGCCATTGAGAAATTCATTGTAAGCTAGAAAAAGTCTAGAAGATTGTTGCCATATAAGTAAATAATCTCCTGAATTAGCAACGGATTTAAAAGCCAGAGATGCTTGTGCTAATGAATTCCAGCGAGGCAGTAATAATGAGCCATCAACATTGGGAAAGTCATCAATGAAAGAACTTATGAATGTTGTAGACAAGCTTGGATTGCACTTTTTCGTCTCTCGATAAACCACAATAAACATTTTGCAAAAGTAATCTCTGGCTTCAGCAATTTCTTGATTAGTGGAATCGTTTTTTTCATAAAAATCACTGATATATTTAAGCATGGTAGGAATTCCGACTGGAATTTGACTATATTCTTGTGATGCAGAATGAGCAGCTTCGCCGAATTTCCCTTCAGATGCCAGCTGTGCTATTTGCTGTAGCAATCGTTCATGGATTTTTTTCATTTTATGTTACGATATGTGAATCACTGGCTTCCATCCGCCTCAACCAGACCTGTAAAATTGCTCTTTGACAGTTCCATAGAAAAATAGGCTGTTTTGCTTTATCCAGGTTTAGGATTGTTTCGTTAACCATAGCGACAGACCTATATTGGTTTTATCTGCTCTATATCAACAACCCTTTCCCCTTCAACTTCTTTTGTAAATGGAATCTTTTCTACTTCAAAACCAAAGTATAAATAAATTCTTTCAACTATCTTATAAGCGATAGATGCAACCTCAAATTTCTCAATATCTACATCAATATTCTTGCTCCAATTATTATCTCTTGCTATCTTTTTCTCATCATCAAATATTTGTGCTATGGTATTTAATCCGTAAGGAACTAAATAATTCTTTTTATCGTCCAAATGGAAATTGTGCAAGTCTACCTTGAAAGTAACTATCTTAGGTTTTGTATCCATGTCTTCTATAACCAGTTCATAAAATAAAACAAAGGTATAAACTGATTCTATTAAAACAACTGGATTTATTTTTAGCCCTTTCATTGCCCAACACAAATAATCCCCATCTGCTTTGAATCCTGCAATTAATGCACCATCTTCATAAAGGTCAATAACTTTCCTATCACCATTTGTTACCCTACAAAATTTTCCGCTAATTATGCTCGCTCTATCTAATGTCCTCAAATCAAACCCACTGCTCCTAATGGTTGGAGGATATTCGAGCATTTGCTTAATGCTTTTTGGGTCTGAACTAAATATAGTCCTAAGCTGCATAACATATTCAGGATAAGCACTCAAAATCATTGCTCTTTTTTGATTCAAACCGACATCCTGTAGTGCTATTTCAATTCTTTCATCTACCTTTATCACGTCCTCAAACTTTACCTTTTTCTTTTCTGGAGGTGAGAAAAGTTTCAATATGGTCTGTTGGTTTGCTTCAATTGCTTGGAATCTAGATTCTAGATTGTCGCTAAAGTTGATTCCATCCCTCAACAACAGTTGCAATTCTTCTACTGTTTTTGGGTCATTTCTATCTTGTTTTCTCTCACAGTACCCAAATAAAACCGTCCCAAATCCGCCAGATTCTTTAGGTGTGTGTGTTATTAAAAAAGGCTTTAGGTCTTTCTTCTGTGGAGGTATCTTAATTACAAAAATTCCTTTTTGTGTGTTTTCATCTACTAGATACCATCTTGCTTCAACATCTTTAGGCTTTGGATATATCCATTTTCCAATTACATCTAAATACTGGTCTGGATTACATGAATCTTGTTCAAATGGACGGATTTTCCTTATTTGGTCACAATGCCGACTATCACTTCTTTTAGTTTTTATACCTATAAAAACATATCCACCTTTCGCATTTGCAAAGGAGGAAACATCTTTCGCTAATTCATACTTTTGTTGGTCATCTGAGAGGTCATACTTTACTTTTTTACAGTCAAAAAAATTAGATTCACATTCACCAATCAACTTATGAAAATCACGGCTTTCTGTAATTAACTCTAGCTTTTCAAAATCCAAATCCATTTTAAAACCTTTGATACAATGGAAAATCACCTCTCAACTTTTCATTCTTTCTTTCTGATGAGCAGGTTTTCTTTTGGTCGCCTTCCTCTTAGTAACCTTCCTAGTCTTTCTAACCTTTATCACCATATCGGCTAAGACTTCTTTATCCAAAAGAATCTTTAATGCCTTTACTATATCGTCAATCCCAACCTTAACCTCTGCTCCTTTGTTTACCTCTCTTCTAATAGCCCTTAAAACCTCCTCAGTAAACAATGCTTTTGCTAGTGACTCAGGGATTAGCATTGTTTTCTTTTTGAAGTATTTATCTAATTCGCCCTTCATGAAGTTTCGTTTGTGGAGCAGCATAAATTTCTCAACCACATCTTTAGGCTTCTCTTTAAAACTCCTCACTAAATCTGTGCCGAATACCAGGGTACTTTCTATTCCCTCTGAATCATCATAACTCAAATGGAATAACCTCCACTAACAACCGTTGGTAAGGAGCACCCATTTTATCCCGCTTCTCATTCCATATATTTCAGCCTGCTCTATGTGCTTTTTCACTAATCTTATACCTGGTTGCTTAGCTTCAACCAACAAACCAACCTCGCCTTTAATCTTCAGTGCAATATCACAGTACTTTCCTTTAATCTGGTACTCTTTGCTTATCTCATCAAAGATGCTATAGCCTAGTACGCTCTGAAAGAACTGTACAAGATACATAACAATATCTGCTTCTTTCTTCCCTTGTTCTTGTGCATCAATGAATATCTTAGAATACTTCCTAAGTTGTTTCTTAAGTTCTTTTTCCATATATACCTCCTACCTATTACTTAATATGGTTATTCTAATTTATTCCCGCAATTAGGACACGTCTTCACTGGCTCTCTTTTCTTCCTAATCTCTTCAACAAAACCAGCACTTAGAATTCCTGTAGGCATAGCAAAAAGACCTATCCCCAAAAGGCTGATAATTGCTCCTAGTAATTTTCCTATTGGTGTGATTGGATACATGTCCCCATATCCGACTGTTGTCAATGCTGAAACTCCCCACCACATTGTTGAAGGAATACTTGAAAAAGATTCTGGTTGAGCTTCATTTTCAACATAGTAGAGCAAACATGACGCAACAGTTAGAAGGATGAACACCGCAAATAAAGTAATGAATAGTTGTTCTTTTTTAGCCTTTAGAACTCTTCCAAATAAATTCATTGACTCAGAATATCTGCCAATCTTAAAAAGTCTAAAAATTCGGTTCTTCTCCCATTTAGTTGATAAAAGCTTGGATGATCTTTAAGGAAAAGTAACGCAGATCATGGAAGCCATAAGCTTTTCGCTTAATCACTTTGATCTTGTTATTGACTCCTTCCAGCTTGCCTGTATGAATCGGATATTCACAGTGATTCAGGATGCCATACTGGTAACGCCGCAAGGTTTTTACAAACCTTGTCACCTCCGGATGGTCAACGGCCTGTGCCAGCACACACAACTCCTCAAGGGCCTTCTCTGCCCATGTCCGGGACCGGTAGCTCCAGATGTGTTTGAGTTTGTCCTTGAGGATCATCACCGTATTGATGACTTTGTTCAACTGGAGCAACTCTTCGAGGTGCTCCCTGTCTTTAGGCTTTCGGATATTCCTCCGATTCTTCAGCAAAAGATATTTGGTGCCCTTGAAGATGTCTTTGTTGTCCTGGGAGGCTTTCCGGTATTCGCTGTTACGCACTTTATCAATGACCTTGTTGAATTGGGATACCACATGGAAGAGATCGAAGACGATCTTGACATGAGGAACCTTGCTCTGTATGGCCAAAATATAGGGATCCCACATGTCCATCACCACGGCTTCCAAGTGTTTTCTCTCTTTGGCAGTCATGCTCGAGAAGAATCTCCAGAGTGTCCGGGCTTTTCTGTCTTTGCCCACCCAGACCACTCGCCCGGTCTCGTAGTCGAGGACCACTGTCAGGTAGCGGTGGCCTTTGCGGATGGATATCTCGTCTATGGCCAGGATACGAAGCCCTTGATAATCGGTCTCCCCGTAGTCTCTCTCCAGAAACTTCTGATCGACAGCCTTGATGGTTTTCCAGTCCAATCCCAGATGACGAGCCACCTCCTGGACAGTCATAATCTTGCAGAGCTCGTAAATATAGCGCGCCAGTCTCTTTGTCACCCGCATGTAAGGGTCGAAAAGTTCGAGCTCTTCGATGGGAATCTTTTGGCAGTGGGAACAAACGACCTTCCGGTAATGGCAGAGTATCCAGAGCCGTGTCTGCCCAAAATCCATGTCCCGGATCCACCGTTTTTCCTGGCTGTGAATCCCAGCAGCCGGCCTCCCACAGATATGGCAGCGAGGCCGGAATCGTTTGTCCGGTACCGCTTTCAAGTAAGCCTTCCGGGCATCGCAGGATACCCGCTGTCGGAGAATACGGATTCGCAGAAAGGGGAAATAGTGTGTTATACTCAGTGAGGACATCGTCGGTCTCCTTTGGATGTAGATTTAGAGACGTGTCATCTCTATTATCCACTGGAGATACCAGATGTCCGCTTTATTTTTCAAGCATTTTATTTCAGTCTATATCTCAACTAATCGGGAGAAGAACCAAAAATTCTAATTAGTCTGACTGCTCTGAGAAATCTCAAGTCCAGTTTAATCACCATCGGTAAGTAGAAAGGCAACACAGCAAAGAGGTCAATAAGAGCAAGAGGAGTGAGCATGAATCTCAATCTTCCAAGGATAGGATTTCTATATTTTGGGTTTACTGAGCAAGACCAAAGCCTAAGAATATATTCAACTGTGAAAATTATGACTGAAACTAGTTCAAAGCTCCTGAAGAAACTTCTGTGTAGTACTGAAAGATTCTGAACTGTCTCCAAAACAACGGCAACAACATTCAGGAAGATTAGTGAGATGATAAATATATCAAAAATTCGGCTGGGTTTATCACCAGGTGAAGCAACTTCCAGAATTTCATATGTTCTTCTTTTTATTTTGCTAACCATCCTTTTGCTGGTGTAATAATATCTCAGCAAAGATTTAAAGTCAAAATATGCTATACTAAAAATGGCTCTCTTTGGCGGGCTGGAGAGAGTTCTCATCATCAACCCCCCTTTTGCTGACATCAGCCCGCTTTCAAATCAAAAAAGCCCAGAGACGCAACAGGGACATTAACCTGCCAGAACAGACTAAATTTGTCTGTTGGCGTTTGTTTTGGTTTAGTTTGGATTAGTTGTGGAAATTAACTCATTTCCAAAGCAGTATGGTATAGAGCAGCTCCTCGGGCAGGACTCGAATCTGGAACTTTGTGGTGTGCGATTATATTCGCTTAGTTCGAATCAGCCAACTTTCGAATGTCTCATTTTTGGACTTTCCCTTTTCATATTCCTTTCTTAGTTTGTCTAAAATATATTTTGGAAACCGTTCTTCTAACGGACGAGATTTTTTCGTTTTCCACTCCTCAGTTTTCATCATTTCTTCATATGTTAACTTCTTATATATTAGGCATATTCCCAAAAAATCAGGCTTCTCGGCAGGACCCGGAGCTGCAAGAATGTGGTTAACCATCATCTCATGGCTCTTCCGCTTCCGTGTGGGGTGGGTCAGTTATTGCCAAATCATCTTGTATACGACCACTTCTCTAAATCCAGAATTTTTTTCTTTAAGGCAGTAGAATCTATTAGCCACTATTTTTGCCCATAAATGAACTTCCCAAATCCAAATATTCAAACTAGTTCTGCCAATAAAGACACCATCTTCATTAAAAATATCAAATAAAAATTCCCCAGGATTTTCCCCTTCTTCAAAAGTTGACACAAACAGAAATCCATTATCTCCAGCAACAAGGTTTTGAATTGGAGGAGGGAATTCAGGAAAATACACTATTTTGCTCATTTGCTCTCTCATGCCTTCTGGAAATTGATTCAATATCTTCTTCTTGAAGTTTTCAGAGATAGGCATTTGCTTATATTCTTTTTGTATTCTGCGTATCAATTTGCCATTAAAATCATAGACAAAAATTTCATATCCTCTATCTTCATTTACCACATAAATATTTTCACATGATGCACTCCAACAGAATAATGGCTCTATTGCTCTGAATTTATCTGGCCTCATCTCAAAGCTAAATTCATCAAGGACCTGTAACACGTCAAGGTCAGGATTTATGAGTTCCAGGATAAGGGTATTTATTGTTCTATTTTTATCAGGTTTTGATGAATGTACTAAAGCAAGCAAGTTTTCATTGGGACCAGATGTAACTCTCAGCTCTCCTCCTGACATTTTATAATCACCAATAAGGACTCCATCTTTGTTATATTTATGAAGTATATGAGGCCCCAGGTCATAAATCAGAATGTTGTCTTTATGGTCTACAGCAATGTGATGGGGATTTTGAAATTCTCCTGGCCCTTGGCCTTGAGGTCCAAATGACTTGATAAGTTTTCCGTTACCATCAAACTTGAAGACAAAATCTCCTTCCCCTTGTATGTTCCTTAAAATATAAATTTCCCCAAAAGAGTTAACTTCAAAGCCAAATATGTCTGGAATTCCAAGATTTGCTATTTCATCATCTTCAGTATCAATGTTGAAAATTTCTTCCAAGACAAGTGAGTTTTCTCCACTAATTTTGTATGGCTCTAAATGATTGATGACAACCTCCACTCCATCTTCCATAATCCTTTCCACTTCTTCTTGTTTTGGGCCACAGTGAAAGCATAGGGATAAAATGCAAAAAAGCATCATTAGTTTCTGCATATTCTATTCCTTATCATTGATAATTCCACAACCAGGCTCTTCCGCTTCCGTGTAGGGCGGGTTAGTAATTACAGGTATATTTGTATCTTTTCACGTACTGGTACCCTTCTTCGTCTTCTTCTATGGTGTAAAGTTTGTTGTTTTTCCAAACACGAGGATTGGTTTTTAAAGGAATCTTGGTGATATACCTTCCTTCTGAATCAAAAACATCACAATAATAACCTTCGCCACGTTTGGCTTTTTCAAAGGTGCTTATAAATAATCTTCCATCCTTATCCATCGTGAAAGCTTTATAGGCAGGATAAAATTTGGGAAGTTCCTGTTCAAACTCAGGTGGTATCGGTCTTCCTCCAAATTTTCTTTCTATTCGTTCACTGTGTTCTTCTGGGATAATTCTTACAGGTTCATATTCTTTCAAAATTTTCTTTGCCAACTTCCCATCCCTATCTTGAATGTTGACTTCATATTTTTCTGAGTCTCCCCAGATGATTTCATCAGTCTCAGAGACACACCAAACAATCCTAGATGACAGAACTTCTAATATGGGTATTTTTTCTCTTTCTTTTTTCGCTATGTCAAATAGCTCACTAAAATCTGAACTGAACTTTTTTAATGCAAGACCTTGCTTTTCTCCTCTCAATGGAACTTCTCCAATTATTTCATCTTTTGAGTCGAGCATTACTTTTAAGAGTCTTCCATGTTCCCAAGTCGGAATGTCTCTCTTATATACACCTTCGAGTGAAAAAAAGAAAAGTCTTCTTACCATAGGGTCACATATCACAAATTCTCGATTAGGAGAAATAATAATTTGTGTTGGAGCTCGAAATTCGCCAGGTCCTTGCCCTCTCTTACTAATATTTCTTATGTACATTCCGATTTTGTTGAAAACACTAATTCGTCTCTGATTTACATCTAGAATATAAATATTCTCATCATCATCTACCGCAATATCAAAGATATTAGTGAACATTTGTTCTTCTTTTCCTTCTACATCTCCGATGGTTGATTCCTCTTCCAAACTAAAAACATTTTCTCCATACATCGGTTGTATTGGATTCTTAACAACAGTCACCCCATCCACTTCTTCTGTTGTTCCTTCCCATTCAGTTTTTTCTTGGCTACAGGAAAAAAATGTGAATATTAGAAATAGTGCTAGTCCAACTTTGATGGTCTTCAATTTTTTATCTGCTCCCAGTTTTTGATTTTGTAGCGTTTGACCAGGACATCACCACTCTCCTCT
>Ga0114922_10002425_pt1 | contig 17465 bp, 13 predicted proteins | sample AartaG_FD_100975 | JGI IMG/M metagenome (GOLD analysis project Ga0114922, IMG submission 100975) | Deep subsurface microbial communities from Aarhus Bay to uncover new lineages of life (NeLLi) - Aarhus_00045 metaG | ecosystem: Environmental > Aquatic > Marine > Oceanic > Sediment | place...
AATATGCATCAGAAATTTTAGCCCCTTGGAGATTGACACACGGAACTGGATATGTTGGTTCCACTACCAGAGCTAAGCTAGATAAACTTTATGGATGTGGGGTGGTTCCACCACCACCAGAAAAACCCTACATTGGCAGATCAGATGGGGCTGCTAATGGAAAAGTATTATTAATAGTTGATAATTCCCTAATTCCGGATTTACAGGAAGACTTAGAAATTTGGAAACAAGATATAAAAAACGAATATAATTTTGAGACAATACAAAAAGAGATTTCTACTGAAACCCCTGAACAAATAAAAAACTTTGTTAAAGCTCAATTTGACTCTAAATTGGCTGGTATTTTATTAATTGGGGGTATCCCAGCAGTATATTTTCAAGGAGGGTGGGACACATTTCCCTCAGATAAATATTATATTGATTTTGATAATTCTTGCTTTAGCGAGATCGTTGATGGGGGTATTAATAATGGAGAAGATCGAAATCCTGCTTATAAATCTACAGATCAAGAGAAATGTTCAGATTTCTCTTCAATAGAACCAAATTTCTGGATTGCAAGGCTTACAACTCCTAGTAACGATGGAAATGATTTAACACTTCTTTCTTCTTATTTTAAAAGGAATCATAGTTATAGGACCGGAGAAAAAATATATGACCATGCGATGCTAGCATACTTACCTATTCTTGATAGCGATTTTTCTCCAGCAGAAGCTGAAGTAGCAAGGAAACTCTTTTTAAATCAAGGATCTTCAGCTGAAAAACTAAATTTTTATTCAGGAAGAGTTAACCTTGTTTTAAATGCAGCTGATTACAAAACAGAACTCACTCAACCATATGAATTTGTTGTTTATCATGGTCATGGCGGCACAACCTTTCAGCAAGGAATAACAAACGATGAGGTTTCTCAAATTAGACCTAAGCCGTTATTTTATAATATGGGTTCTTGCTTTCCTGGCAGATTTACAATTCCTTCTTATTTAACTGGAGAGTATTTATTTTCTGGAGATGCTTTATTAGCTATTTCTACGACTACTCCTGTTTTTGGTTCATCTTCGTTCCCTGGCTTGGCAACTTTCCTACTTGAAAGCGGATTTAATTTTGGTTCTGCTTTTTCAACGCTTAAAAATTCTTTGCCAGCACATTTTTTCGGCGACCCAACATTAAAAATAGGGAAACAAACAAATTCAGTTTTGGAACTAGAAAATATTGATCTAGAAAAGATAGAAATCCCAGAAGAGGGATATGTCAACAAATACTTTAATATAACTTTTAAAAATCTTGGCAATGAAAACATAAGATTTTTTTTACGTAAAGAACCTGATAAAAGCGATATAGGTCCTATAGGAATTGGATTAGGAGAATGGACTTTTGAACCAGTATCAATAGAGGCAGGAGGAGAAAAAACGCTGACAGCTAGATTATTTTTACAACCCCCAGAGAACAAAACTGGTAAGTTTGAAGCTAACTTTACAATATGGTCTAATGCCAAAAATAACATTGAATCTTTTAAGGTATTTGGGGAAGTAGTTACGCCGGCAGAGATCACCGTCCTTTCTCCCAATGGAGGAGAGAAGTGGGGAATCGGCGGAACTTCTGTTATTCGTTGGGAAGCAACTGGACTGAATGCAGTGGATATTAAATTGTATAGGGGTGGCGTTCAGACAATAAGAACCATAGCGACTAATGTTGATGCCAAATTAGGTTCTTATAGTTGGACTATTCCTTCTGATGTGGTTATTGATGATAAGTACATTGTTATAATTAGTTCTGGATCTTATAGTACGGCAAGCGATAACTATTTTAGTATTTATCCTATTTCAACAACTACCTGCACAGATTCAGATGACGGAAAGAATTATTTTGTTAAAGGAATGGTCAATTATCTCGGAATTCTTTATGCAGATAGTTGTCATATTGGACAGCCAGGTCAGTCGGTTTTTACAAACGAATGTAGTGGTGATAATTGTTTAGTATCAGAACGTTATTGTGATGAAGAAGATAAACTACAAACAGAATCTCATTATTGTCCATCTGGCTGTAAAGATGGTGCTTGTAATGCGACAACTCAGCCTTCTATCACCGTTCTTTCTCCCAATGGGGGAGAGAAGTGGGTGCTTGGAAATAGTTATGATATAACTTGGACTTCTGAGGGGGTTAAATCATTTACCATAGATCTTATTGGCGCTGGGAAAGTAAATGGAATTGGTACACAAGTTCCAGCGAGTTCAGGCAAATATTCTTATACTCCATCTAGTGTTGCTGTTATAAATGCTGCTGATAATTATAAGATTAGAATATCTGCGTATGAAATGGAAGAGGGATATAACTATTACGCTTCCGATGAAAGCGACAATTATTTCAGCATTGTTTCAGCAACAACTACCTGCACAGATTCAGATAATGGAAAGAATTATTATGTTAAAGGAATGGTCAATTATCTCGGAATTCTTTATGCAGATAGTTGTCATATTGGACAGCCAGGTCAGTCGGTTTTTACAAATAAATGTGATGGCAGTAATTGTTTAATATCAGAAAGGTATTGTGATGAAGAAGGTAAACTACAAACAGAGTCTCGTTATTGTCCAAATGGTTGCGAAAATGGTGCTTGTAAGGCAACAGCTCAACCTTCAATCACCGTCCTTTCTCCCAATGGAGGGGAGAGATGGGAAGTTGGTGGAACCTATCAGATTAAATGGAGCACTTCTTCACTTTTTAGTCCAAATACGGCAGTAGAGGTTTTTCTTCAAGATACCAGATATGGTTCTGATTTAAGTAATGGACATGCTTTTATCGGAACTACAAAAAATACAGGATCTTATTATTGGAAGATTCCAACATCATTGAATTTTGTTTTGAATTCAAGAGAAACTAATGTTCCCTTTTCAAACTCAGGGGCGATATACCGAATAATAGTTTCTGTCGGCGGTTCTGGCGGCGGTGGTTATCATGGACAAAGTGGAAATTTCAGTATTGTTTCAGCAACTACTGCTTGTACCGATTCAGATGACGGGAAGAATTATTATGTGAAGGGAACTGTTAATTGGTCATCTGCAACAGCCACCTCTAATCCTTCTGACCAATGTGTTTCAGCTATTATTAATGGAGTTTTGAAACAGAATGTTTTACGAGAGTATTTCTGTACTGCTGACAAGCAAGTAGATTACGAACATTATGAATGTCTCAATGGCTGCGAAAATGGTGTTTGTAAGCAAAGTGGAGCAGGGTTACAAAATATAGAAAGTCAGTTAGCAAATATTTCTGCTACCATTTCGAATTTAGCCCAAAGAATAAGAGAATTGATTGGAAGATAAGATAATTCTAGAAAAACAGCCCCGTTGCGGCGGGGCTGTTTTGTTTTGACCTAGAATACAAAATAGGTTAGAATCAATTAAATATGGGAACAATTGATGAAATTAGAAAAGCTAGATTAAAAAAACTTAAAGCTATTGAAAATAGAGGTTTTTTGGCTTATCCCGGCCAAACAAAAAGGACTCATACGGGCGAACTCGCTCTTAAAGATTTTAGTAAGTTAGCCAGAGCAAAAAAAGAGATAGTTTTAGTAGGCAGAATAATGTCTTTAAGACAGCACGGCGGTCTTACCTTTGCCCACATAGAGGATGAGACAGACAAAATTCAAATTGTTTTTAAAAAAGATAGAATAGGGGAGAAGAGTTATAAATTCTTTTTGGATAATTTTGATATCGGAGATTTCATCGAAACAAGAGGAATTTTATTTAAAACTAAAAAAGGAGAAAAAACACTTGAAGTACAAGATTTTAAAATTTTAGCTAAATCCTTATTGCCCTTACCTGAAAAATGGCATGGTTTAAAAGATGTGGAGGAAAGATTTAGAAAAAGATATTTGGATTTAATTTTTAATCCTGAAGTAAAGAAGAAATTTGAATTGAGAACAAGAATTATTCAAGAAATCAGAAATTTTTTAGAAAAAGAAGGGTTCTTAGAGGTAGAAACTCCAATTTTGCAGCCGCTTTACGGAGGAGCTAAAGCCCGACCCTTCAAAACCCATCTAAATGCCTTAGACCTTGATCTATATCTAAGGATTTCTCCCGAACTTTATTTAAAACGGCTCATTGTAGGGGGATTTGAAAAAGTTTATGAAATCGGAAAATGCTTTAGAAACGAAGGAATGGATAAATCTCATAACCCAGATTTCACAATGCTGGAATTTTACTGGACTTACGCTGATTACAAAGATTTAATGAAGTTAGCAGAAGAGATGTTTTCTCAGCTGTTTAAAAAAATATTTGGAAAGTTAGAAATTAATTACGAGGGCAAAAAAATAAATTTTAGACCCCCTTGGCCAAGAGTTGAATTCACCCAGCTTTTGAGAAAATACACAAAAATTAATTTAGATGAAATACACGTAGAAGCTCTTAAAAAAGAAGCAAAAAAATTAGGAATTAAAGCTCAAGGGGGGAAAGCTGAAATTGCTGATGAAATTTACAAAAAATTTTGCCGGCCGAAGCTCTGGCAGCCGACTTTTGTAATCCATCATCCTTTAGACGCTTTTCCTTTAGCAAAGCAGCTTGAAAAGAAATCAGATAAAACCGCTAATTTTCAGTTAGTAGTGGCAGATTTTGAGCTGGTTAATGCCTTTTCTGAGCTCAATGATCCCTTAGAGCAAAGAAAAAGATTTAAGGAACAGGAGAAAATTTTCAAAGAAGGTTTTAAGGAAGCTCAGAGAATGGACGAAGATTATATAGAAGCTTTAGAGTATGGCATGCCGCCGGCTGCTGGCTTTGGCATGGGAATTGACAGATTAGTGGCGTTGTTAACAGATTCTCATTCTTTAAGAGAGATAATTTTATTCCCAACGATGAGACCAAAGCAGTAAACAGAGAACAGGGAACAGGGAACAGGTAACAGATATTCTTTAATGTTATTTACTGTTCATTGTTTACTGTTTATTGACGTATGTTAGACATCAAGTTTATCAGGAAAAATTCAAATAGAGTAAAAGAGGCCTGTCAAAAAAAACAGGTCAAAGTTGATGTCGCTCGGCTTTTAGAAGTGGATAAAAAACGACGAGAAACATTAGGAGCTTTAGAAAATATAAGATCACAGAAAAATAAGGCTTCAAAAAAGATTGCCGAGATAAAAAATGAAAAAGAAAAACAAAAAATAATTTTGGAAATGAGGAAATTGGATACAAATAGTGATAAGTTAAATAAAACTTTAAAAGAATTTGATGAAGAATTTAACAGTTTAATCTGCCGAATTCCCAACTTGCCACTTGATGATGTTCCTGTTGGGAAGGATGAGGAAGATAATATAGTTCTAAAAGAAATAGGCAAAATTCCAAAATTTGATTTTAAACCGAAAGACCATTTAGAAATTGGAGAAAATTTAGACCTAGTTGACGTTAAAAGAGCGGCAAAAGTTTCTGGTACCCGTTTTGGTTATCTGAAAAATGAGGCAGTCTTGATTGAATTTGCACTAATACGGTTAGCTTTCGATTTTTTAATAAAGGAAGGCTTTATTCCGATAGTTCCTCCTGTAATGATAAAACCAGAGATGGCTTGGGGAATGGGCTATTTAGAACAAACCGATGAAAAAGAGGCTTATTTTATCTCAAAAGATAATCTATATTTAGTCGGTACTTCAGAACAATCTTTGGGCTCAATGCATGTAGATGAAGTTTTTGAAAAAAAAGATTTACCTCGGCGATATATCGGTTTTTCAACCTGTTTTAGAAGAGAAGCAGGTTCCTATGGTAAAGATACTAAAGGGATGTTAAGAGTTCATCAGTTTGATAAGGTGGAAATGTTTGTTCTTTCTAAACCTGAGGATTCGGTCAAAGAACACAAATATCTATTATCTTTGGAAGAAAAATTAATGGAGTTTCTAAAACTGCCCTACAGAGTGGTTAATATTTGTACAGGTGATTTGGGGAGGCCTGCAGCTGCAAAATATGATATCGAAGCCTGGATTCCTTCTGAAAATCGTTACCGGGAGACCCATTCTACTTCTAATTGCATTGATTTTCAGGCAAGGAGATTAAATATTCGCTATCGTGATAAAGCCGGAAAATTGAACTTTGTTCATACTCTAAATGGTACAGCTTTTGCTATTGGCAGGACTTTGATTGCGATTATTGAGAATTATCAACAAAAAGACGGTAGTATAAAAATACCAAAAGTTCTTCAAAGATACGTTGGAAAAACTGTAATTAAGAAATAAAAAGACCACCTATATAGGTGGTCTCATGAGAAGAAAAAAAGAACGATTTAAGTTAGAGCATGTTTCTATGTCTATTAGTAAGGACTGCTCCTAGACAGAAAAACGGCCAAAAAATAGTTAGGACGATGAACTCTATAATAATTTCCCATTTTGTGCTAAAAGGTCCCGTTGTTGTCCCACCTTTGAAGACAAGGGTTGAGATTACTACCCCTACGACGAGATAAAGCACTGCCAAAAAGATTAGAATCCATCCCCAGAGAGGCAGGGTGAGTCCCAAGATAGTCATTTAGTACCTCCTTTCTTGTCATTCTGTAGCTTAAGTGGTCCCTTTTCAATTGGTTAACTTAGGTAGCCAAAGAATAGTTGTCGAAACGAAGTCTGTAATAATTTTCCATCTTGTGTCAAGAAGTCTTTCTCTCTGCTCTTTATTGAAACTACGGAAGAAATCAATAAAGATAAAGGTTGAGATTGCTATCCCTACGACAAGATAAAGCGCTACCAAAAAGATTAGAATCCATCCCCAGAGAGGCAGGGTGAGTCCGATGATAGTCATTTTACCATTCCTTTAATCGGGCACATGATCGTGATATCTGTAAATATGAATATGAAGGGGCAGCCAACCAATAATCAGCAAGAATAACGCTAGCGGCAGTAGAAAAGTTCTCCATTTTTTTCTGAAAGTCAAACGAATCTTGTAACGAAGATCAAAAAAACATCCAACCACATGTGCTATCCCTATCGCGAGGTAGAGGGTTATAAGAACGATAAGGATGTACCACCAGAAGGAAACTCCGAGAATATTCATTTTGTCACTCTCCTTCTTTCTTGGTTTGGGATTATTAAAGAGCTATTTTCTTTCTACCATTTTAATAAAATTTGTCAAAATTTATGATAGAAGAAAAAATTTTAATTCAAGGAGTAGAAACTAATTACAAAAATATAGGGAAGGGGAAACTCCTCTTGATTTTACATGGTTGGGGGTCAAATTCAGAAAAATGGCAGGGGATAGGGGAACTGTTGTCAAAAAATGGGATGAAAGTAATTATTCTTGATTTGCCCGGTTTTGGAAATAGTCAGAAACCTTCAAAAGTTTGGGGGTTAGATGATTACTGTCAGTTTATCTGGGGATTTATAAATTTTTTAAATTTAGAAAAATTTTACCTCTTGGGTCACTCTTTCGGCGGCGCCTTGGCGGTTAAATGTGCCTTAAGATTTCCGGAGAAAATAGAGAAATTGTTTTTAGTTGGGGCGGCTTGTTTTAGAAGAAAAGCTCTCAAGAAAAAAATATTTTATGGCATTGCCAAAATTTTGAAGGTTTTCTCTTTTTTCCCCGGCTATCAATCCCTTCGAAAGGGATTTTACAAACTCATTGTTCGGAAAAGTGATTATTCCTATACTGAAGGAATAATGAAAGATATTTATTTAAAAATAATCAGGGAAGACCTTTCAGAAATTTTGTCCCGGATTCAAATTCCAACAATAATTATCTGGGGCGAAAAGGATAAAATTAAGAGTGTAAAAGAAGCGCGTTTGATCCAGGAGAAAATTAAAGATTCAAAATTAGAAGTTTTGCCCGAAATAGGCCACAGTCCTCATTTAGAAAATCCTAAAAAACTAGCAAATATATTAAAAAAATTCTTAAAATAATACTTAAACTATGTTTTTCTTGTTAAGCTTTTTATGGTTTATAAGGACAAGTAAAGTTATATTATTTTACCTTTACCTCTGGCAAATAAAAGAATACCATATTGGCCGTTTTTTGGATCACTTCCGGACAGAAAAAGGCAAAAGATTGATTTTAAACAAAATTAACTTAGCCAAATTTGGACTTTTCTTTGCTTTTTTATTTTACTTGCTTGCTAAAAGGTATTTGGCGATTGAATGGTTTTTAGGATGGTTTCTGGGAATTTTGATTTTTCTTTATCTTGTTGAACTTTTCTTTGCGTTAAAAAATATTTTCCAAAGAAAATTAAAGAGGCCTGTGATTACCAAAAAAACTATTTTTTTGATTTCCGTAGCATTATTGGTTGAAATTATTGTTCTTTTCGTTCTTGCAACTAGAATACAAAATATTTTTTATTTCGCTTTAGGACTGTTAATTTTTGATATTTTCGCTCCTAAAATTACTTCTCTTGTAGTTCTTTCTTTGCAACCTATCACGGTTTTGTTGAGATATCAGATTATATATAAAGCAAAAATTAAAAGACAAAAATTTAAAAAACTAATAGTTATTGGCGTTACAGGAAGTTACGGTAAAACTACAACAAAAGAATTTTTATCTGCGATTCTTTCTGAAAAGTTTAATGTTTTAAAAACTCAAGAGCATCAAAATAGCGAGATGGGTATTTCTCAATGTATCTTAAAGGAATTGAAGTCCGAGCATCAGGTTTTTGTCGTTGAGATGGGAGCTTATAGAAAAGGAGGAATAAAATTGCTTTGCGATATTGTAAAACCCAAAATTGGAGTTGTCGCCGGTGTTAATAAACAACACTTAGCCCTTTTTAAATCAATGGAAAATTTGCTTTCTGCTGAAGGAGGCAAAGAGCTTGCCGAGGCTTTACCTGAAGATGGTACTCTTATTTTAAACGGCGATGATGAAATAATGAAAAGTTATAACTATAATTTCAAAAACACAAAATGTTATTCTGCTAAAGAAAAAATGGACTTGTGGGCAGAAGATATAAAAGTAGAAATAAAATATCTTCTTTTTAAGGTATTTTCAAAAGATGGAGATTCTGCTGATTTTAAAGTAAATGTCTTAGGCGGCCATAATATTTTTAACATTCTCGCTGCTGCCCTTATTGCTAAAGAATCGGGTATGAAGCTTGAAGAGATTTCAAGAGCCTGCCAGAAAATTAAACCAGGAGAAGCAGCAATAAAACTTATCAGGGGAAAAGAAGATATTAATATTTTGGACGCGAGTTATTCTGCAAATCCAGACGGCGTGATAGCAGATTTAGATTATTTGAATATTTATCCTGGCAAGAAAGCTATTGTCATGCCTTGTTTAATTGAGCTAGGTTCAGCATCAAAAAAAATCCACAAAAGAATAGGAAGGAAAATTGGCGAGGTTTGTGATTTAGCAATCCTTACAACCAAAGAAAGATTCAAAGATATAAAAGAAGGAGCTATCGAAACAGGAATGAAAAAAGAAAATGTAATCTTCATTGAAAATCCTCAACAAATCTTTACCAGAATAAGTATTTTTTGTGGCCGCGGCGATACTGTGCTTTTTGAGGGAAGAATACCGAAAGAGGTAATTGAAAAATTACGAGTCGCTAAGTGGTCAAAGGATTGAGTGGTTAGTTTTTTTACAATAAAAAAAGAGGTGCCAGTTGGCACCTTTAAGGAGGTTACTTTTTCGGTTTGACAAGAACGATTAGATCTGAAGTAAAAGATGCATAATTAAGAATTCCTCTCCCTGGATTATGATATACGCATAGAGAACTAACAATGGGAGTAATTCCTTCGATCATATATTTTTTACTGATTTCTTTGAGACCTGCTGAAAGAGAATTTCTATAACTACCATAATCTCTTATTAGGTGAGCTTCTATTCTTAAAATTCGAGGAGAAATAACATGAATAGTATATTCTTTTTTTCGGGTTTTCCCCTTAACAGAAGATTCGGCTGGGGATTTTTGTTCTTGAGATTGTTCTTTCTGAGCTTGGACGGCTGTTGCGGGTTCTGAGGGAATTTCGACCTTCAGATACCGAAGAAAAAGCAAAAAAGCAGTAAAAGCAATTATGAGTCCTATAATTGCGAGCGGGCCTATCGTCCTTTTCTTCATTTTCTCCTGCCTCCTTTCTTGTGGTTTCCGATGAATTTTCAATGTTCAATAACTTAATTATATATGGGATTAAAATTTTGTCAAACAATAAAGCCAATTTCAATATCTTTGTCTCCAAATACAGAAAAAGATGATATTTGGTTGGCTTTTAGATTAGTTTTTCAATTCTGGAAATGGAAAAAAGGAAAGGCAATTGAAGAATTAGAGAACGAATTTAAAAAATATTTTGGTGTGAAATATGCCTTTTCTTTCAATAGTGGAAGGTCGGGCCTCTTTGCGATTCTAAAATCGCTTGATTTGCCTCCGGGAAGCGAAGTGCTTCTTCAGGCATTTACTTGTAACGCCGCTGCTAATCCTGTCCTCTGGGCAGGATTAAAGCCGGTTTACGTTGATTGCAATGATGACGACTTTAATATTAATATTGACGATTTAAAGAAAAAGATAACTCCAGAAAGCAGGGTAGTGATGGTTCAGCATACTTTCGGCTTGCCAGCTGACATGGATAAAATTTTGGAAATTTGCCGAGAGAATAACTTAATTTTAATTGAGGATTGCGCCCATTCTTTGGGCGCAGAGTATAAAGGGCAGAAAGTAGGAACCTTCGGCAAAGCTGCTTTCTTCAGTTTTTCCCGCGATAAAGTAATTTCTTCTGTATACGGTGGAATGGCTGTAACAAATGACCCTTCGCTTGCCGAAAGACTTCGGCAAGCTCAGGACAAATTCGGATGCCCGTCGTATTTTTGGATTTTGCAGCAACTTTTACATCCGATTTTATTGAATTTTATAATTTTACCGATTTATAATTTCCTTGATTTAGGAAAAATCTTTTTAGTTTTATCGCAATGGTTTCATATTTTATCAAAAGCTGTCCATTGGAGAGAAAAAAGAGGCAGAAAACCTTTTTATTTTCCAAAAAAGTTGCCGAATGCTTTAGCTTCACTTGCCTTAAATCAATTTAAAAAGCTGGAAAGATTCAATAATCATCGGAAAAAGATTGCCGAGTTTTACTATCAAGAACTTAAAAATACTTCTTTTGAGCTGCCAGCTCAATTTCCTGACCAGGCCTCCATATTTTTGCGTTTTACAGTGAAGCACCCAAAAGCTCACGAAATTATTTATGAAGCGTGGCATAAACAAAATATTTTAATAGGGGATTGGTATACAACTCCAATTGCCCCTCATGATACAAAATTAAACGAAATGAAATACGAGTTAGGAACTTGTCCTATCGCAGAAAAGTTAGCCAAAACCACTTTTAATCTACCTACCCACATTAATATTTCTCAAAAAGACGCCCAACGAATTGTGGATTTCTTGAAAGAACTTGATCTTCATTTGAAAATTTTGTAGAATAAAGAAGTTTTTTGATAATACAAAACAAAGGAAGAAAGGAGGAGTCCAAATGGATAAGGTAGTTGTTTATTGGGCAGCGCCTTGCTTTACTCAAGCAGAGAGAATGTGGAATCGTCTTTGTGCAGAAAATTTGAGAACTAAAGGATACGATGTAATTCTGCCCCAAGACGAGGATAAAAATTCTGTCCTTCCTAGTGGGAAACTAGATTTCCAAGCTTTGGCAGAAAATTGCCGTTCTCAAGCTGTTGGAAGCGATCTAGTGGTGGCTATCCTTGATGGCCCGGATCCGGATAGTGGAATGAGTATGGAAGCTGGCTTTAAGATTCAAGCAGGAGGATTAGTTATCGGCGTTCGTACTGATTTCAGGCGGGCTGAAGATGGACATCTAAATGCTATGTTTCAGCTCTTTAAGGCCATTATCTACTTTCTTTCATTCAATGAGTCCTACCAAGAACTTTGCGGTAAGATAGACGAAAAAATCCAAGAACTTCTACCGTGAAAAGCGGTGCGATAAACTAAACTCGCCCCGCTTTTTTTTATCTTTCAATAAAACCAAGTTCTGGTTACATCCCATCTGCGGAGCCAAAAATCGCCAAAAGGGCGATTTTTTGGTAGAATTAGAATATTATGGAATTAAAAATAATAGAAACAACGAACAAAGAAATTTGGGAAAATTTTCTTTTGGAATGTCAGGAAAAGACCTTTCTTCAATCTTGGAATTGGGCAGAGTTTCAAAAAAAAGAAGGCAATAAAATTTGGAGGTGGGGAATATATGATAATGAAAATTTAACTGCGGTGGCTCTTGTTATTAAAATCGAAGCAAAAAGAGGAACATTTTTGTTTGTACCGCATGGACCAATTATCAAGATTCAAGATTTAAGATTAAAGATTCAAGCTTTAATATTTTTATTGAATAAACTAAAAGAAACTAGCAGAGAAGAAAAAGCGAGTTTTATAAGAATTGCACCGATTTTTGAGAAAAATGATGAAAATATTAAAATTTTTAAAGATTTAGGCTTTAAAAATGCTCCAATTCATATGCATCCTGAGGTAACCTGGGAGTTAGATGTAACATCTTCAGAAGAAGATCTTTTAATGGGAATGAGGAAAACTACCCGGTATTTAATAAGGCAAGCCCAGAAAAATAATGATATCCAGATAACTCAAACTCAAAATCCTGAAGATTTAAAAATTTTTAATAATATTTATAAAAAAACTGCCTCTCGTCACCATTTTGTGCCTTTTTCATTGAAATATCTTGAAGATGAATCTTCTTCTTTTAGAGACGATAATCAAATTTTGATATTTCTAGGCAAGTATAAAAATGAGGTAGTTGCTTGCAATATGATTGTTTATTGGCAGAATAGGGGTTTTTATCATCAAGGAGCTTCTCTGTCAAAATATAACAAAATTCCGGTTTCTTATTTAATGCAGTGGGAGGCAATTAAAGAGGCTAAAAAGCGAGGATGCCAACTTTATAATTTTTGGGGAATAGCACCCACAGATGATGAAAATCATCCTTGGGCAGGATTGAGCTTGTTTAAAAAGGGTTTCGGCGGCCGTAAGAAAGAGTATGTTAAAACACAAGATTTGCCACTCTCAAGAAAATATTTTTTGACTTATATTTTTGAAAAATTGAGAAAAGCAAAAAGGGGATTGTGACGCTCGGTAATTAAGTTTTAAGTACCGATCCTCAAAATCCCAGCGAGATTTTGGGGTCTGCTTTCTCGCCCCGCCATCCGTCCAGGACGGAACCATGCTGGCGAGGCTCCGAAGGCTACTTTAAACTTAATTGCCTCGCTTAGAAGAATAGAAAAAAAATGACAAAAAAATCTAAATATCGATACAGAAAGCCATATCGGGTAAGGAAAAAGAAATCAATATTGAGGAATAAGTTTTTTTGGTTAAGTATCCTTGCTTTAATTATTCTCGGAGGGATTTTTTATTTGATAGTTTTTGCTCAATTTTTCCAAATAAAAGAAGTTATAATTTTGGGCAATCAAAAAATATCTACCCAAGACATTAACAATATTCTTACTGAAAAAATTAAATTAAACCTCATTTTTTTTGAAACGAAAAGTATTTTCCTTGTGAATTTAAAAGAGATGAATAAAAAAATATTAGAAAAATTTCCTGATATTTCCGAAGCTAAAGTTGAAAGAGTTCTGCCGAGTACTTTGATAGCTGAGATAAAAGAGAGAAGCCCAGCTGGAATCTGGCATCAGAGAGACGAATATTTTTATTTCGACAATAAGGCAGTAATTTTTGAAAAAACAGAAGAAAAGATAGAACCTGTTGTTATTTGTGAAGTGGAGAAGCCGATAATTTTAGGAAAACCAATAATTCAAAAAAGGAATCTTGATTCAATTTTGGAAATTAACAGCAAAGCAAAAGGTTCTGAAATAGATATTAGAGAATTTATTATCTCCGGCGACGAAAAAAAATTAAAGGTTAATATTTCTGAAGGCTGGTATATTCTCTTTAATTTAGAAGAAGATACTAAAGAAAAACTCTTCAATTTAGACTTAGTTCTAAAAGAAAAAATCCCACTAGAAAGAAGAAGAGAGCTCGAATATATTGATTTGAGATTCGGAAATCGGGTGTTTTTTAGATACAAAGGTGAGGGGTTGACAGAATAAACATAATATGCTATGATGTAATCAGAGAATAAGCATTGTGCTTATTTAGTGTTCGCTCTTTCAAGGAAAGGAGATGAACGATGGACGATTCGAGAAACGCTCTTACAGATGCTCTCATCGCGGTCAACATCGCCTGGTGTGTGGCTCTTTTCATTCTTATGGTCTGCTTCGGGGTCATCGGAGTCATCGACATACTGCGATGCCCCGACCGCCAGACCGCCACCGCAGAAGTTCCGCCGGCTCCCATCATACCGTTGGACCGCTGGCTGGAACTCCGCCACAAGAACCTTCCGAGTTCTCCGACTTCTCTTTACCATCGGCTAGAACTTCATGGCCGAACTCCAAACATCTCCTCCTATAAGCGCCCCTACGGGGCGCTTTTCTTTAACTCAAAACCCCTGCAAAGGATTAACCTTTGCAGGGGTTCTTCTTTCTCACTTAGCCACTTAATCACTTAATTTGGTACACAAATATCGAATTTCCAATTACCTCTACCGGAGTGTAATTATCCAGCCAATGGTAATAGCCAGATGGTTGGTTAAAACCTGGTACAGGTTCACCTCGGCCACCCTGTAAAAGGGTTGCTGATACAGCGAGATAACTGCCTTTCGATAGTTCTTCGGGATTTCGTGTGCCCCACCATGGGGCATATTTTTCTTTTAAATAATATTCCGTATCTGCTCCGCCAAAATAGTCAACGTAGATTTTATCAATTTTATTTTCATCTACCCATTTCTTTAATCTTTTTAAATTTTGGCCCCAGTCCAAATTAGAATCGGTTACATAAAGATATCCTCTTTCAGGTCTGCCGATCAATTCGTTAAAATAAGCAAGAAAATGAGGATAAATGGCGATTACAGAATAAGCCTGCCACAATAGGAGGAAAATAATGAGGGCTCTTTTTATTTTCAAGAAAGGTGATTTTAACCAGATTGTTGTTATACCGCTTACCAGTAAAATGGTGAAAGGAAAAACAGGCAAAAGATGGCGTACACCAATATTAAGATTACTACTTAAACTAGTTGCCCAGTAAAGAGCGATAAAACCAAGCATTGTAAATTCAGCGAAATGAGATTTTACCCAGTAATGACATCTTTTAATGGGCTCTTTCCAGAAAGGTTTCTTAATTAGCCAGGCACAATACAAAAGAGCGATTATCAGTAGAGTGTGAAAAGCTAAAGGTTCTTTTATCGCATAAACTAGTGGGAAATATATTTTCCAACCAGCAGCTGAGATTTCTCCTAAGAAGAAACCAGTATTTCCACCGGCTGCTCTTTGTAATATCATAAAAACACCCAAGAAATAATGCCCAATTGCTTTTAGAATAGGTTTATCAGCCATCCAGACAACTAAATTAACTAATGTTCCACTTCCAAAAGAAGAGAGAATAAACCCTGTGTCTGCTACTTGTTTTTCTGGCGGATAATTCCAAGTATGATATAAATAAAAAGCCCAGATAACAGCAAAAGAGACAATTACAATTAAAATATAAAAACCTACATACCGGAAGAAAATCCTTAAAAATTCTTTAAAGTTTAATGACTTAGTTATAGCCCAAACAAGAACAAGAAGTCCAAAAAATGGGAAAAGTAAAATTAGAGAAAATTTCAGTAATTCAGCTATCCCTAAAGCGACCCCTGCTTTTATTAAATTCCCTTTTGAGGAGTCCTTCAAAAATTTTACAAAATAATAAGTAGCAACTACTACGCCAAATGCAGCAGCTACGTCAGTGGTTACAAGCCCTCCGTGGGCCAAAAGAGTAGGGGAGAAGGAATATAAAAATAAAGATAGAAGTCCTGCCTTGTTTCCGAAAAGTTCTCTTGTCCAGCGAAAAACATAAAATCCCAGCAGAATTAAAAGAGCAATCATGGGAATTCTTCCCCAGAAAATCATTTTATCTGCCGGATTTCCTGTTTTAAATAGAAATTCATTGCCAAAACCCCATTGACCATTAACATCTTCTTTCCAATCTTTTATCTCTGAAGGGAATTTTATTCCTTCAATAAAAAGTAAAGGGAAGCCGGCTAGATCTTTCATCAGAGGAGGGTGTTCTGGATTTAACCGCATATCTCTTTGAGTTAAGTAGGAATATCCGGATGGCAGATGAGCAAGTTCATCCATTGTAAGTGAGTCATCAGTTATACTTCCGATAGCCAGAACCGCCATAAAAATAAGTAATAAAGCAGCTATAAAATTTGTTGTTTTATTAGACATAATTATTTACTATGATCCGCATTTATTGTTTATTTGATATACCTTATTATTTATCTGATATATCCATACTCCTTTTTCCTCTTTTATCTCTCCGTCGAGGAAAAATATACTTAACTGCACAAACAAATTTTCGTCATATTGAAGAGGCACAATAACTAGATTTTTTTCCATTTTAATCTGATTCAAATCTTCTGGCAATAAATAGGTTGTAGGAGGGTAATCTTGTGAGCGGAGAATAAGATTTATTTTTTCAATAAAAATCACAGTTTGAGCTGGCATTGGTATCCCGTCTGGAAAAGGCACAGGCACTCCTGATTGGTTCACTATTACGTACTTTTGGGTGTCTTCTGGTAAAGAGTTTAAATAATTTCCAATTTTGACATAATTTTCTGAAAAAGCTCCTCTTACCCCAGGTTTTTTAGCCCATTGATAGAAATATTTATCAAATTGAGCGTAAGTAACAGTAAACAGAAGAATAATAATTATTACCCCAAAAATAATTTTTTGATTCCTTGTTTTATAAAAATTTTTTAATTTTTCGAATAACCAAAAACCTCCCAGAGCTGCAAAAATATAAACAACCGGGATTACTCCAATAACTCGAAGGGCATGAGGAATTCCTTCAAAACTTAGAATTCCGGGCATTAACATAAATAGAAACCAGCCGAGTAGTATGTAGTGAGTAGTAAGTAGTGGGTAGTTTTTGTTTTTTGTTGAAACGACAGCCTTTTTTATTGATAAGATGATGCCGATTAGAAAAAATATTCCAATAGGCCAAAGAAGCATTGGAGAACCAGCAAAATTATGGCGCCAATTTCCATCACCATAGAAATTAAGCATCTGAAGATTGATTATTAAAGATTTCCCAATCTCGTAAATCGGATTGGGTTGGCTAAATACTGATACACCGCTTGCCCGACCAAAAAAGTCCTGTGGATTCGTTAGAAAATAAATACCGATTGGAAGAGCAACAATGAGAGTAGTTGTCAAACAATAAGTGACAAAAAGGAGAAACTTTTTTTGCAGATTTCGCTTTTTATAAACGAACCACCAGCAAAGTAGGGCCGTTGCTAATATAAAGATAACAAAACGATAAGAAATATAAGTATAAAAACCAAAAGCGAAAAATATACCAGAGATTATAAAATTATAGATCTTTCCTCGCCCTCCGTAGCCTGTGGGGCGAAGGAGGGTTGTTCTAAATCCCCGGAATAAAAAATAAAAAGCGAAAACTAAAGCAAAAGGGACTAATATTGCCCGAAATCCG
>Ga0114922_10002426_pt1 | contig 17464 bp, 11 predicted proteins | sample AartaG_FD_100975 | JGI IMG/M metagenome (GOLD analysis project Ga0114922, IMG submission 100975) | Deep subsurface microbial communities from Aarhus Bay to uncover new lineages of life (NeLLi) - Aarhus_00045 metaG | ecosystem: Environmental > Aquatic > Marine > Oceanic > Sediment | place...
CATCGGTTTCGCCTCCCAACCGGTCCCGGCCGGCAACCGCGTGGGCATGATCGCCAACACCGGCGGGCCGGCCATCATCGCCACCGACGAGCTGATCGAGAACGGCATGGTCATGCCGCCGCTCGCGCAGCAGACCGCGACCTCCCTGCGCGAGAAGCTCTACCCGGAGGCGTCGATCAGCAATCCCGTGGACGTGCTGGCCACAGCCGGTCCCGAACACTTCGCCGCAGCCATCAATGCCCTGGCGGATGACCCAGGCATCGACGCGATCTTCCTGAACTTCGTCACGCCGTTCTTTGTCGATACCTTGGGCGTGGCCCGCGAGATCGCCGAGGCCAACCGGCGCTCGGGCAAGCCCATCGTCGCCACGGTCATGACCGAGAAGAAGGGCTGGGCCCAAACGCTCCAGGTCATCCGCGACGGCGGCGTGCCTACCTACGACATGCCCGAGACAGGTGCCCGGGTTCTCGCCTCAATGGGGCGATACGCCGGCCTTTTGAGCCGACCGACCGAGCAGCCTGCCTCGTTCACTGATGTGGACACCTCCCGGGCCCGGTCGATCATCAAGACCGCCCGCCAAGTGGGCAAACCGTGTTTGTCCGCTGACGAGGGTTACGAGCTGCTGACCTGCTACCGGATTCCCGTTGCTTCATACAGACTCACCGGCAACGTCGAGGAGTGTCTCACAGCCGCCGACCAGATCGGCTATCCGGTCGTGCTTAAGGTTGATGCCGAGACCATCCTCCACAAGAGCGACGCCGGCGCCGTGGTTCTCGATACCCGCGATCGTGATGCCCTGCGCGCACAGGCTGAACATCTCGCCCACCGCTTCGCTGAGGACTCGCCCAGCTTTCTGGTGCAGCAGCAGTTGTCCGCCGGGCAGGAGGTCATCGTGGGGGCCAAGGCGGCCGAGGGTCTCGGTCACGTGGTCATGTTCGGCCTGGGCGGCATCTACGTCGAAGTGCTGCAGGATGTGAGCTTCAAGATCGCGCCGGTCACAAAAGGCGAGGCCCGGGAGATGATCGAGTCATTGCGGGCCTATCCGCTGCTGACCGGCGTGCGTGGCCAGGCCGGCGTGGACACCGCGGCGCTGGCGGAAATAATTCAGCGCGTCTCCCAAATGTTGACTGACAACCCCGATATCCGCGAATTGGACATCAATCCGGTCTTCGCCTTCGAGCGCGGGGCCAAAGCCGCCGACGTGCGGGTCATGATCTGAGCGCTGGCGTCAAAGTAGTGATATTCCATCGTCAACGGTACGACACGGCAGACCCGAGTCGCCCCCGACCGTGATGACCTCCATGTGCCGACCTCGCCCGTCGCCGTTCTTCGCCCGGGGAGGTCCAGCTTGAATCAGAGGGGTGCCGCGGCGGCCCAGCCGAGCTCTCTCGGAAACGTCGGCCAGGTCGGCGATCGGGCTGGACCAGGGCTTGCCGGGGCGCTCAATATGTTGCCGCGTTTTCCAGCGATTTAGCCGATCAGCACGCCTAAGAAAAGCGCCAAACTCCTAACTGCCTGAGGATTAAAAGGTTGCGGCTGAAGTCCGAGAATCGTCTCCCATATTGACTCCTCGCCCCGTTTCGGCTATCTTGCCATCGGGAGGAAGCGTCCCATCAAGGATACCTCTTCTTCGTGCGACGTTTGGCCCTTTGGGAGAGAGTGTAACGGTCTCGACTACTAGGCGCCGCCCATGGGCGTGGCGGGCGTGTGGCATACGATCTACGCAAAGGAGGATGCAAAGATGAGATTCGCTACGCTGATTGTCGCAGTTGCTCTTCTCGCGGCACCGACCACGTTCGCGGGCACGGGGGACCAGCCGTTCCTGTTCATGCTTGACGATGGAGGTGACGATTACCAGGGTACCCTGGCTGATGGCTTGACCTTTCATGAGGAAGCCATCGGCATCCACATCGGGGCCACCAACTACGAGTTGATCGCCGGCGACGCGATGCTCGATCGCTCCTTCGACGGACTCTCGCTCGACCCGAACACCGGTGACGTCTACTTCACTCACGAGTACACCACTCGCACGACCACGGCGGAGTTTGGTTCGGTCGCTCTCCTGGACGGCGACATCGCCAAGGTCACCAACTACACGGTAGACGCGATCACCGGACAGATCATCGGAGGAGAGGTCTCGATCGTCACCGGGGAGACCACGATCTTTGAGGGGACCGGCGAGGACATCGACGCCCTGCACCTGCTGGCCAACGGGAACTTCCTCATCTCCACGACGAGCGACGCCACCCTGCTCAACGGCGGCAGCCCCCTGACCATGGACGAGAGCGACGTCGTCGAGATCACTCCGGCCGGCCTGGTTGTTGGATGGCTGTACGATTTTGAGAACGACTCGGACGGGGTCCCAGGGAACGAGATCATCAATCCGGGCTCCGGCTCGACCGACACCATCGACGACATCCTGGGCGCCAGTTGGGTCATGACCACGTCCGGGTATGTTATGGCGGCTCGCAGCGTCAACGGGATCGCCATCAACGACGGCGAGACGCACACGCTGGACCTGACGGACCTCGCCGTGCCGTATGATTTCGACTTCGACATGGACGGCCTCTTGTTGGGCGGCGCTGCCGTGGGACAGGACGCTGGCGGTGACTGCGACGACCTGGACGGTCTGGATCAGCTCGATGACACCGAGCGATGGGCCCTGATTGACGCCCTCGGGGGTGCGGGCACTCCGATCGCCGACGCGCTGATCCCCGAGCCCGGCACGCTGGCGCTGCTGCTGGTCGGCGGGGTGTTTGCCCTGCGTCGTCGACGCTGAGGCGACATCGGCCTGTTCAGAAGCATGCCTGCAGGTCGGTCCTTTGCGACCGGCCTGCTTTTCTGCGCACTTGCCCTGCCGGGCTCCGGTCGGCCCGCTTGCTCTCGCCTGCGGGGGACCCGGATAAGTGACATCGATCCAGGCGTTTGCCCGGGCCCGGCCTTCAGTAATACCGGGCACCTGTCGCCACCCGAGGCGCCGATCTCTGACCGATTGCCGGGCGAAAAGGCCCCGGCACGCGTCGGAGAGCCCTCACCCTGCTGGGGCCGGCTTCGACCCGCTTGAGGCCAGAGCGGGCAGTGCCGAACCAACGGCAGCCGGTGACGCGGGAGACCGAATTCGACCCGGCTGCCGGACTACTGGACAAGGCCATCCGCCGCTGGCGGGCCCTTGCATCCGGAGCCCGAATGGTCCACAATGCGTGTTCCGTTCGCGCTCGGGCGGACGTACGACGATCGGAAAAGGTAACAGCGACAGGAGCATCCATGGGCGGAATGCTCGATGCGTTGCATCGTCTTCAGGAGATCGAGACCCAGCTTGGCAGGCTGCGGCGGGAAGAAGCGGGCAAGGCCCGCCAAATACGAAACCTAGAACGTCAAATACTCAGGATCGACGAGGACATACAGCGGCTGGAAGTGCAGCAGGCCGCCCGGCAGACGGACGCCGATCAGTTCGAGCGGGACGTCAAGATCCGCGAGGAGTCGATCCTCAGGCACCGCGACGGTCTGCTCAGAGCCCGGACCAACAAGGACTACGCGGCGATCCTCACCTCGATCAACACCGAAAAAGCCGACAGCGCCAAGATCGAGAGACTGGCCCTGGAGAAGCTCGGCGAAGTCGAGCGTCTCCAGGAGGAGGTCGTCTCCCGAGCCCAGCAGCGCGGCAAGACGGAAGAGCGTCTGGCGGCCTGCAGGCAGGCGCTCCAGGACTACCGCGATCAGACGGCTGAGGAGCGAGAGGACTTGGGGCGGCAGCGGGAGGCCGCCGCCAGCGAGCTGCCGCCCACGGCGCTGGCCACCTTCACCCGCGTGGCGGGAAAACACGATGGCGAAGCCCTAGCCGAAGTGACCCGCCTGCATCCCAAGCGGGAAGAGTACGCCTGCGGCGGGTGCAACATGACCATCACCCTGGAGAACGTGGCCGCCCTTCGAGCCCGGGACGAGATTCAGTTCTGCAACGTCTGCGGCCGGATACTCTACCTGGAATCGCCAGCCCACAAAAACGCCTGATCCGTCCAATCCCCCGGCGGCGCTTCAGGCGACTCGCCCGACGTGTAGCCGGCGGCAGAGTACGCCGATCTCATTGGCCAGGGAGGCCAGCACCGCATCCGAAGCCTCCTCCGCGTCATAAACCCCGGACTCGAGCGCCCGGCGAGCCCGGGCGACCTTCGTCCAGCGCAGATCGGGCAGCTCCCGAAGGCGCTGCTCCCAGTACGCTACCGGTGAGCGGCTCTCGGTCCGCCCCTGGCGGAGTGGCGATCGTGGTTTGCGTGGCAAGGACACAGGACGCATCCTGAGAACCGAGCTTTGGCGTCAGTATCGTGCAACGACCGGTCCAGCGCGGGAATTCCGGACGTTCCGCTAATATTATCGATCTCCAGGCTGCCTTAGCTGAGTCTCATCCCCGGTTTCCTGGTGAGAAAAGCGGCGGGGCAGCGCGCCGCCGCCGGCTGGGCGGTCTGGGGTTGACCGGCTGGCGGGCTATGACCGATAACTACGACATCGCCCAGCTCGCCCCGGAGGTCTGACCGCGGCTGACCTCGCAGAACGAGCGAGAAGCACCTGCGGGCGCGACCAGAGGCGCTTGGCGCCGGCGGCGGATGCGTTGGCAATCCCAGTCCGTCCTGGGCGGTTCGCCGATGGTCAGGCTCAGCTCCCCATCCGGAGCGGATCTGATGAAGATGGTCCAGGCTGGCATGCTGGCGACGCTGCTCCTGGGGGCGGGCTGCACTCACCGGCACAGGGGCATCGTTCCGGAACTGCCCGAGCCGCTTTTTGCCTCGCCCGTGGCGCCTCGGTCACCGGTGCAGACCGCCCTGCCGCCCCCCGGCCCGCCAGCCCCCCGCAGCGCCACCAATCGCGAACCGCCCGGCTGGCGGCCCCCCGACGGAATCAGTGACCGCTGGCAGCACGTCGTCATCCACCACAGTGGTGGCGACAGGGGCGGTGCCCAGACGTTTCACGAATTCCACACCACGGTGCGGCATTGGGACGAGTTGGGCTACCATTTCGTCATCGGCAACGGCACGGACACGCCCGACGGGCTCGTCGAGGTGGGGTCTCGCTGGACCAAACAGAAGCACGGCGCCCATTGCAAAGTGCCAGGCAATTTCTACAACAATCACGGGATTGGGATATGTCTGGTGGGCAACTTCGAGAACTACCGCCCCACACCGGCCCAGATGGCCAGTCTGGAGGATCTGGTGCGGTTCCTGATGGCCGCCTGCGATATCCCGCTGGACCATGTCCGCACCCACGGAGGCATCACGGGGCGGACGGCGTGTCCGGGGCGTTATTTCCCCATGCTCGAGCTGCGACGCCGCCTGGCCGTGCCGCGGGCGGGGATTGGGGCCCGTTAGAGCCCCTGCGGGCGGGCCGACCGCCGCCCGCCGAAATATCGGATGTACTAAACCGCAGCCCATCCCCGTCCGATGGGTACAAGCAGGTGGTGGTCTCTGCCCGACAGGCTCGGGAGGCCGTTGCGGCCCACCACGGCAAGCCGTACATTCTCAAGGGTGCCCCGAGCACCCCCGCGATCCGCCGCAGGCGGGTCGGCCGTTCGGGCGGGGTGTCGTCGGGCCTCGAGCAGGAGCGAGCTATGGTAAAGCGCGGAGTTAAACGGCGTTGTATGAGGGCGGCTATGGCCCTCGCCCTGGGAGGTAGCATGTTTCAGTTGGGCAGTTGTGACCCGGCCGTCAGGGCCACCCTGCTTACCGGACTCGAACAGACCACCGGAACCCTGCTCAACACGGTAAACAGCGCGTTCTTCATCAGTCTGCAAGATGATGATGATGCGGACACCGGCACGGGTTCGCTGACCACGACGTAGCCGGGGGACGGAGGATCCGCCGTTGCGGACACGAGTGTGGCCAAGGCCGGGCGGATCTCTCCAGAACGGCGGGCCGCATGAGTAAGACGGCGACCTGTGTTCGCGGCCGCACCTGTTCCTGGTCGCCAGGTGGAATGACTATGATGGCCAGACGCGCCCTGCGGGCAATCGTGATCGTCACGCTTTCGGCTCTGTGGTCCCTGCCCGGAAGCGGATGCCTTCCGGCTGACTCGATCAACTCCACGGTCGCCGAGGCGCTGAGGGGCCAGGCCCCTACCTATCCCCAGTGGTTCCTCGTCGGCTGGGACTGAAGACACTTCGCCGAACCATCCGCCAACGGCAATTGACGCTGCCGGCCTGCAGCCCGCTGAGCCCGCCGATGAGAAGTGGCCAATTCGGTTGGACTCTCTCCACCCTGATTGGGGTCGCCCCGATCAGCTGATGTCCGGCCCCACACGACCAGGTCGTTTCTTGGGACGCTTCTTCTTTTTCTTCTTCGGCTTTTTCTTCTTGCCTTTGTCCGTATCGTCCTCTTTGGGCGGTTTTTTGCCCTCGCCGGCATCCTTGCCCTTCTCGCCGCCGCGCTTGCCCCGGCCGGCGCCGCGCCCCCGCCGCCCCTTCTTGCCCTGGTCCTCCTCCTCATCGGCGGCCAGATCCTTGAAGGCGTCGATGGTGCCCACCTGGAAGTCCGTGACCTCGACCGGCGAGTAGGTGACCAGGGCTACGGGGTAGTCCACCTGCACGTCGTCCGGCCAGGGCGGTACCGGGTAGCGGCCCGCGCAGCGGTCGTCGAGATAGACCGCGATTTCGTCGCCGATCACGCAGGTCAGGTCGTGGACCCGGTTGTCGTCCAGACGAGCCAGCGCCTGAACGCCCATATCCTCCATCTGGGCGTCCAGCACGGCGAAACCGAACCAGCCCAGGTTCTCGTCCTCGCGGCCGGTCCAGCGCACCCGGCACTTAACGGCGATGGGCAGTTCCTCGTACATGCGCACCGCCAGCATGCTTTGAGATTGCTCGTCGGGGAGCTTCGAGGTAATGACCTCGGGGCCCAACGTCCAGTCGCGGAGCGAGGTGCCGATGCCCCTGCACTCACCGGGGCCTTCGGGCTTGACCGCCCGCCACTGCTCGATGGCGTTGACCGAGGCCAGCTCGTCGAAGGGGCTGCGGAAAAGCCGGGAATCGCTCTCCCGGGCCACGGTCGGCTCCTCGCGGTCGTCGCGCTTGAGGTCTTTGACGTAGCGCTGGGTCATCCACTCGACCCACATCTTCTCCAGGGCCTCGACCGCCCCTTCCTCGGGGATGCCCCAGGCGGCGGCGATCGCGGCGTCATGACCCTTCTGATGGGCCAGTTCGTTCAGGAAGGCCAGCGTCGCTTCCGGACCCCGCTCGGCCAGAAACGTGGCGATGGTGGCCGACTGTTCATAGAACCGACGACTCTTGCTGCTGGTCGCGGGATATTGCCTGGCGCTAAAGAGGTCGCGGAAACGGAAGTACTCGCCGGCCACGGCATCCTGGGCGAGTTTGGCCGCCTCTTCATATTGCTTGCGGTTCTGCTCCATCTGCTGGGCGAAGGCCTCGTGCATCCAGCGCGGGGTCTCTTGGGCGCCGAAGAACTCGTTGATGACCACGTGAGTGAGTTCGTGCAGGAGCGTGTCCTCAAGATTCTGGGAAACACGGTTCTTGAACCCATGCTCTTCAACCGTCTTCTCGTCGTAAAGTTGAAAAATGGCCACTTTTGCGACGCGCCCTATGTAGTCCGGGACAGTCACTCCGCCCGACCACGGGCTGTTGCCCCCGACCTTCACGTAGTCGTCGTGATCAGCGTAAACGAAGATGGGCACACGGACAGCCCAAGCCCGGCCCTCGAGCATCCGATCCAACAGGAACCGCAAACACTTCTCGCTCAGCTCAGCCGTGATCTTGGCCAGTTTTTCGTTGCACGCGTAAATGGTGAAGTTCCGCGATTCGTAGGTAAACGGTGGGTAGATCCCTCGATAGTCGGTGCTATCGACCTCCTCCAGATCGGTGTAATCGATGCCCAGGTCGCCCATGTCAAAGGGGTTCTCGAACTTGGGCTCTTCACGGCGGTCGGCGAGCAGGATTCGTTCCAGACGCAGCATCTGCCGTCGGGCGGCGTTCTGGAGCTCTTCGTTGGCGGTGACCAGCTTGAGCGTCTCCCAGGCATCGGCGGACCCCTGGAGGTCGCCGAGCTTCTCCAGGGTCTCGGCCCAGATCCGGTAGGCCTCTTCGTTTCCGGGGTTTTCGCGGAGTTCTTCAGCGAGCAGCTTGTCCGCCTGGGCGTAGTCGCCGGCCTCAAAAGCCGCCCGGGCCTGGTCGTACAACATCATGGCGCCCCGGACCGGGGCCGGGACCGTCAGAAACCAAACGGCGGCAAACGCCGCACACGCGCCTTGGATCATGCTCTTAGACATAAGTCCTGGTATCCTTCTTCCGGTTGATGGCCTCTCGGGTTCGTTTCAGACGGTTCAGAATATTGGTCAGCGAGGTGTGCACCCGGTCGAGCGCCCGCGGGAAGCGGGCGGTTCGGGTTAGAACGTACTCGGCCGCCACGATCAGCGGCTTGACCTTCTCCAGGAATTCCTCGCAGTTCTCCCGCCATTGCTCGCGGCCTTCCTTGGTGAGCTTGCCGTTCTCGGGGTCGTAGGCGTAGGAGGCGTTCTCCGGGTAATCGGCGAAGACCTCGTTGAAGAGGGTCTCGATCGCTTGTTGGAGGTGTTCCGCCTCGCTGCGGATGAGGTCCAGCTCGTAACTGTCCGCGTAGCCGGGGAGGATGGCCTGGGCCCGGGCGATCGACTTCTCGACCTTTTGGAGGTGCTCGCGATGGGGCAGATACTTTTCCACCCGGCCGGCGGTCGGCATCTCCCGAAGGGCCTCCAGAGTCTCCTCCAGGTCGAGGCTCTCCTTGAAAGCCTGGAGGCTGACCTTCTTGTTGAGCAGGATCTGGTCGGCGTACTCCTCCAGGGCCTTGCGCATGAGGACCCCGTCGGCCAGGGCGTCGGGCTCCTTGCCCTTGAGGTACAGCTTGCGAGGCAGGAACTTGCGGGCCAGCTTGTTGTTGACGCGTTCGAGCTTGTAACCGGGGTTCTGCTCGAAGATGTCAAGATGGGCCTCGGCGCGGATCCGGTTGGCCTTGTGCCCCTGCTCCTTGATCTGTTTGAGCAGCTTCTCGGCCTGATCGAACTCGGCCAGCCGCTCGTACGCTTCAATCATCAGCCAGCGGGCCTCTAGCTGCTGGGCATCCGTAACGTCCTCTTCGATCAACGGTGAAAGCCGATCGATAAGTGGCTGGTGGCGCCCCAGGATGGACTCCGCATGGGCGTTGCGCAGCAGCCGGGCCATCGGGGGCAGAGCGTGGAACTGCTCGACCGGTTCTGCTTCGGATTCCTCCTGCTCGGCGCGAAGCACCTCCCGGATGTGCTTCTTGCTGTAGACCTTCCTGCCCCGGGCGGTCATAATCACAATTCTGCGGTCGTCCTCTTTGACAATCGTTCCCTCGATCTCCCTTCCATCGCGCAGGATCAGCCGGTCGTCGGCCAGAACCGCCGTCGTCAGGCACATCACCAGCAGGATTGCAAGCGTACGAATCATTCACTCAAACCCCTCAGACCGCCCCCAAACGTTGCTTCAACGGCGAAGGGCAGCGCCTCGCCTGCTCAGGAAACGCTCCGATACATCGCGTACAAGACCACGTTCAAGACCATCTGCCGACCCGAGGCTGGCATCGGGCCACGACGCTCGGGGTACTGCACGAAGTGCAGGCTGCCCGACAGATCGTATTGACTCAGGACGCCGACCTCCCGGCCCCCGATCTCCAGCAGATAGAGGTCGCAGCGACCGGTTTGGGAGGTCTCCTCCCGAAGCGTCTTGCTCAATCGCGTTCGTTTCACGTCGAAGCCCTGGGTGCCTTCGACCATGCCGGTAAAGATGGGGTGGTTGGTGTAGAGCTTGCGGATCTCCAGCTTGGGGTCGATCCTTCGCAGCTCCACCTGGAACGCTTCCGCCCAATCCCTGTTGCCGCCGACCACCTCGGCAAGGAGGTAGGCCCCGTCCTTCAGGGCCTGCCGAGTGCGGGCCAGTTGATCCTCCGTCAATGGTTCTTCGCCCACGTTGGCCAGCCACAACAGCACCGGGGATTCGTTGCCGCCCGAGACGTCGTTGACGCCCACGCGGTAACTGCTGCGCATCGAACGATCCAATGCCTGGAGGAAGTCGGGATAGGCCGGAAGCTCCGAACCACACTCCAGACGGGCAACGGGCAGCGTTCGGCTGCCCTCGGCCGCTTCATCCCAGTGGGATCTGGCGAACGTCCCGTGCAGCTTCTCGCCATCCGTGGTGTAGGCCAACAGGTTGTCTGCCAACTCGTAGTAGGCCTCATGGTCCCCGTGCTCGTACGTGTGCCAGGCACAAGACCAATCCTCCGGCAGGAGAAAGACGAAGTTCTTGATTCCATTGCCGATGACTTTGGGCCGGCGGGGCAAATCGACGTCGTCGCGGATGGTCAGCAGGGGGTCGGCGGCCGGCAATTCCTTCAGCCGGTACTCAGGAAAAGTCCGGTGCAGGGCGGACTCGATTTCGCTGCGGGCCGACTCGTTCTCCGCGGTGATGTTAATCAGCACCACGCCGCCCGAAAAACAGTAGTCGCGGATCTTGCCCCACTGCTTCTCCGTCCAGTCCACCCGCCCGGCGCAGTTCAGATAGAGCACCGGCACGAGAACGAGTTCGCGCATCGGCCGATCAATGGTCGTGGACCGCCAGTTGAGGGGCTTTTTTCGCTGGATGGAAAGGTAGCGGGTCAGATGCTCGGCGTCGCGGCAGAACTCGTTCCCCTCGTCTCCACCGATGACGATTCTCTGCAGGACGGTGGGCGAATCCACGGCCGACAAGGTCACCAGTGACCAAGCCGTCAAAAACGGATTCCCGGCAAACTGGGCCGTCTGACGGTCGTAGAAGTAGTCCAGCAGGAACTGGGCGTTCTCTCGGAAATGGTCTTTGTCGCCGATGAGATGCCGGCCGGAGATGTTGCCCAGGCGCTGCATGTAGAACGCTTTGGCAAAGGGGTTCCAGCCTCCGGTGGCCACGTTTTCAACCCGGTACTCAAGGTAGGACCCGAAGAGAGTTTCGTCCCGGTATTTCGCGTCCAGCCAGCCGAGGCCCTCCCGCAAGGCCTGCATCTGAGCCCTGTTCTTGCGAAACTGCCGGCAATCGTTCCCCCCGGCGGCAAAGGCCATGTCCAGCGTGGAGAGCAACGAGGCGACCCCGGCCGCGGTGCGCATGATGGTGGTGTCCTCGCTGACCCCGCCATACTTGTCCATCTTGCCCCGGTATCCGCTGTCGGTCGCCTGGGCCGCCACCCAGTACTTGGCGGCGTTGATCCAGGTCGAGCGGTCGCACGGCTTGTCGGCGAAGAACGCTTCCCGCAAGGCACTGACCGCCAAGGCCGACGAGTCGTTGTCCGAGTGCAGGGCCTTGGCGTCGTCATTCTCACGGTGCAGAGTCGCCCAGCCGCCGTCTGCGAACTGGGCCTCTTCCAACCAGTTGATGTCGTGGGCGATAGTCTGCTGGTGCTTCCTATTACGCGGGTCCCCGTAGCGGGCCAGGCAGTAGAGGCGCCAAGCCACCGTCTCGGTGAGTTTCAGGTCGCGCTCCAGTCGTCTCTCGCGGTTGTCCACTTCCCCCTCTTCGAGTTCTTCGGGTAGTTGCTCGGCCAACCATTCCATTCCTAGAGCCAGTGGGCCCTCGTCGGTGCGGTCGCCCAGCTCGGCCAGGGCGGCAGTGCCCATCGAAGTCAGCGTGACGGACTGTTCAAGGTTGCCTGTCAGCCACGCACCAGTCGCCGAATCTCGCAGGCCACGCAGATACTCGGCTGACTTCTTCAAAACCTCGGCAATCCGGAACTCCAGCGGATCTCCAATGGGCACGTAGCGCACCGGCACAGGCATGGAGAGCTGCTCACCGCGCAGCAGGGCCTGGTCCACCTCGCGCAGGCTCATCCGGAAGATCAGCAATTGACCGTCGAAGTTCCGCGGCAGCTTAAGCACCATGGCCGCCGTCCCGGTCTGCCGTTCGAAGTTGCGTACGTGCGTTGACCCGGTCTTGGCTCTGCCGGTGCCGTCAAAAGCGAGGTCCACCTCGGCCCCGAGAGGCTCTCCGTCCGCCCAGACGGCCGGGGCGATCAGCGTGAATCCCTCCTCCGCCGTTCTCTCGGCTCCGGGGATGGCCGCCTCCACGATCCACTCATATTCCTTCTTCGGGCGGATCTTGCCCTTCAGGTCGAACCAGACGGAGATGTCAACATCGCCCTGCCGATCGACCTCGCCGGTGTCGATGAGCAGTCCGCGCTGGCTGCCGGCCGCCGCTTTGCCCAGCTCAACGTAGGCGACCCTGAGGTCCTTCTTCAGAGACTTGATGCGCTCCGTCGAGGTGGCCACCACCCGTCCGAAGTCGCCTTCACCGTCGAAGGTGAAATAGACGGCCCGTTCTCCAACGCCGCTGCAAGCGGTTGCTTTCTGGTCGGTGTGGTTGAGGTCTCCATTGGCCACCAGGTTGGGACCCGCCAGAGCGAGGGCGCCCCAGGCCATCGGTACCGCGACGGCGGCGACGGTCAGGGCCCGGGGGGATACTCGAGCCAGAACGCCGCCGGGCACGGATGCGAGTCTAACGATCATGGTCCGCCTCAACGCCCGGGCCGGCGGTCTGCGCTGGCCCGGAATGAAAACCCTACCCCGACAGGGACCTCAGCCCGCGGAGCCTTTCGGCACGAACACGATTGCCACCGTATTTTACCCGGAACCGCCTCGGCCAACCAGTCCGACGGCGGCGAAGTCACGGTTCCAGACGGGGCCCGGACCCGGCTCCTGCCCCAAAACTTTGATCGTGTGCAGGGCGACCCGTCGCGGCGGACAGGCCCGCCGGTCAGTCCTGCGGTAGATGGGAAAGGGCCTCGTTCGAGCCCACCAGGATCAGCACGTCGTCGGGCAGGATGGTGGTGTCCGCCTGGGGAACCGCGATCACGGGGGAGGTCTTCGCCTCGTCGGCCGACTCGGTCTTGACTCGGACCTCCCGTTTGATGGCCACTAGGTTGACGCCGTGCTTCCGCCGGAGTTGCAGCTCGGCCGGAGTCTTGTGGAGGAAGGCGGATGGGGCGGCGGTATAAATCATGGCATGCTCTTCGCCGAGTTCGACGTATTCCCGGAGGTTGGGCAGCATCAATCGGTGGGCCCAGCGCAGGGCCGACTCGTGCTCCGGGTTTACGATGGCGTCGGCCCCGACGCGGGTGAGGATCTGCCCCTGGATCTCGGTCTCGGCCCGGGCGAAGATCTTCGGCACGCCGAGCGATTTGAGCACGGCTACGGTCAGGGTCGCGGCCTCGAACGCTTCGCCGATGCCCACGATTACGGCGTCCACCTCGGCCAGCCCCTGAGCTCGAAGCGCCTCTTCGTCCGTGCTGTCCAGGCGTACCGCCAGGGTGACCTGGTCCCGAATGGCTTCGACCGGTCCCTGGCTGCGGTCGATGGCGACCACCTCCGCTCCGCCGGCGGTGAGAGCCCGCGCCAAGCGCTGCCCGAAACGACCCAAGCCGATCACCGCAAACCGCTGCATAAGCCTTAATCCTGCATTGCGAATAGCGAATTACGAATGAGACGTGCGGCGCCGCCGGGGGCCCGCCATGATTCTTTCATTCGCTATTCGCCATTATCCTATGATGGGTTGTTCCTCCGGGTACTCGTACCGGGCGGAACTTACCCGGCCGGCCAGGGCCACCAGCACGGTCAGGGGGCCCAGCCGACCCACAAACATGGCCGCCATGATGATGATCCGCCCGGCAATCGTCAACTCGTCGGTCAGACCCGTGCTGAGACCCACGGTCCCGCAAGCGGAGACAGCCTCGAAGAGTATCCGCTGCAACGAGGCTGACTCCGTATAACACAAGGCCAGGGTCACCAGCGAGACCGCGGCGCACATGCCCACCACCACCACGGCCGCCCGGCGCATCACCGCGCTGGGGACGGTGCGGCCGAAACACTCCACGTTCGGCCGGCCGCGGAGCGTGCTGTACACTCCCAGAATCAGCAGGGCCACGCTGACCGTCTTCACCCCGCCGGCCGTCGAGCCCGGCGACCCGCCCACGAACATCAGCAGGCAGAGCAGAAAATGGCTGGCCGGCGACAGCGAATCGACATGAATGGGGACCGTGTTGAAGCCGGCGGTGCGGGCGGTGATCGACTGAAACAGGGCCCCGGCCGCCCGGTCCGGCAGCGGCAGGTCGATCATGGTTGAGATGTGGCCCTCGGCCTGATGGCGGATGCGGGCGACCTTTTTCTGCACTTCAGAGCGCCAATCAGGAATCGACTCAAACAGCAGGAACGCCAGAATCGGGACCAGGATGAGCAGCCCCGTCGCCCGCAGCACGAGCTTGGTGTGCAGCGAGAAGCGGTGGGGGCGTGGCCTGTTCAAGGGAACGACCAGAGCATCGACCTGTGCCCGGGCGCCGCCAGCGGCGCCCAAGGCCAGGCGCGAGCGGGCCCAGCCGTACAGATCGTCCAGAACCGGAAACCCCAAGCCCCCGATCACGATCAAGGGCATGATCGAAACGTAAACCTGCCAAGCTCCACGATAGCCCATCAGGCTGTCGCCCTGCAGGGCGAACCCCGCGTTGCAGAATGCGCTGATGGCGTGAAAGCTGCTGCGGAAGACGCGGTCGCCGATGGTTGCGGCCTGGTCGCCCCACATCGAATACAGCAGCGCCGCACCGATGGCTTCGCAGATGAACGTAGCCGTTACGATGAAACGGATCATTCGCCGGACCTGGCCGATGGTCTGATGGCTCATCGCATCCTGGACCACCAGCGACTGGCGCAGCGACAGGTTCCGCCCGATGAGCAAACCGAACAGACTGCCGAAGATCATGATCCCCAGTCCGCCGAGCTGGATGAGCACCAGGATGACCGTCTGGCCGAAGCGAGTGAAGTCCGCTCCGGTGTCGTAGACCACCAGTCCGGTGACGCAGGTGGCACTGGCCGAGGTGAAGAAACAGTTGAGGATGCGCTTGGCCTCGTAGGGCCCCTGCTCGTGGCGGTGTTCGGGCGACATGGCCCGGGGCAGCGAGAGCAACAGCCCCCCGGCCAGTATCAGACAGACGAAGCTGAGCACCATCAACGTGGCCGGCCGCATCCCGCTTTGGGAGAGCTCCAGGTTGAAACGAACCACGCCGATCCCGAAGCGCACCGCCAGCAGGACCTGCACCAGAACCACGCTGATGGCCGCCGCCCGCAAAGCTGGAAAGTCGGCAAACTCGAACAGCACCAGAATTGCCAGCGACGCCCCGACAATCAGCCCGATGTCCAACGCGTTCCGCCGGAGCGTAGCCAGGCGGCTCGACGAAACGACCACGCGATACACCAGGGCGACCAGGTAGAGCCCCACCGCGGCAAACTGAAAACCGAGCAACACCTGGACGGGCAGCGGCGAAGTATCGAAACCGTATTCCAGACATAACGACACCAGGGCCAACGCAGCCGCCACCTTGACGGCCGCATCGAGGACCAGCGCCGGCCTCGTGCGGCGCGGCATCGGGAAGCGTCGGGCAGAGATTCGGGACACGCTCGTTCGTCCGTATGCTCGAATCGCGGCGGCCGCACCGCGACGGGAGGCGGCAGCCACGGTCACCTACCAGCCACGCCACGCGAGAAAGTTGACGGCCATATGAACGACAACGCCGGGCAGTATGCTCCCGGTCAACTGTCGGGCCAACAGGATCCAGGCGCCGCCGATAAACACGTAGACAAGCTGGAACACGACGTACGAAACCATGATTGTCTGAAAGTTCGGCACATGCCACAAACAGAAAAAGGCGGCGGTGAGGAGCACCGCTTTGTGGAAGCGGACGCGCTTGCTGATAGTCCCCGGAAACGTCACGTCGAGCAGGCCGTACAGATAGCCGGTGAACAGCAAGTCCTGGGCAGCAGGCGAGATCAGCCAGGTCCCGACAGGGCCGCCGGTAAACGGTTGCGAAGTGAACGGGTACACGATTGCGGTCAGCACAATGGGCAATACGCAGACACCGACCACTTTCTTGGCTTGCGATTTCCACGTCCCCAGCTTGAGGCCGCTTCTCGACGGCGCGCTGATGCACAGGAGGAGAGGCACAACCGCGGTGACCCCGCACCAGACATTACCGTACGCGTTGGCTCCCAGGCGGTCATAGACGACCCGCCCCAAACCGGTCCAGTGGAGCAGCGAGAATGGGATCGCATGGTACGCAACCACCAGCACAAGCCCTAGGAGGAGGACTTCGATTCTCGCCAAACGGTTGCCGTGTTCAGCATTGCTGGGTGGGGCTGTCGCGGTTTTGCCCTCAGGAAGCAACAATTAATCCCTTCTTGCTCAGTTGCCGCCAACCCGAGTCCAAGGCCGGGACCGCGTCGTACCTACGCCACGTCGATCAGGGCCAGGGCCTCGCCGAACCGGGCCCAGAGGGCTGCCCGTAGCGGCCGGTGCTTTGAGGCCTTCAGGTACGGATCGTCGCGGACGATTTCCGCGGCATCGTCCCGCGCCGCCTGCAACAGGTCCAGGTCGTCCAGCAGATTGGCCACTTTGAAGGCGGGGAACCCGTGCTGGTGCTTGCCGATCAGCTCGCCGGGACCGCGCAGGCGGAGGTCCTCCTCGGCAATCCGAAAGCCGTCGTTCGTGCTCACCAGCGTGTGCAGCCGCTCGGCGGCCTCTTCTCCGGGCGAATCGCTCATCAACAGGCAGTACGAGTCCCGCCCGCCCCGCCCGACGCGCCCCCGGAGCTGGTGCAACTGCGACAGGCCGTAGCGCTCAGCCTGCTGGACGACCATCACCGTGGCTTCGGGCACGTCCACGCCGACCTCGACGACCGTGGTGGCCACCAGCGCCTGCAGCGACCCCTTGCGGAAGGCGGCCATCACCCGCTCCTTCTCGGCCGACTTCATCCTGCCGTGCAGCAGGCCCAGCGACAGGCCGGCCAGTTCGCCGCCGCCCAGCCGCTCGATCTCCGCTTTTGCCGCTTTCAACGCCGGGTCCCCGCCTTCTTCCACCAGCGGGCAGACGACGAAGGCCCGCTCGCCCTGCTTGAGCCGCTCCCGGACAAACGCCCAGGCCTCGGCTGCGCCGTCGGGGCGAATCCGTCGGGTCTGCACGCTTCCCCGCTCGGGGGGCGCGTCGCGGATGGTCGAGACGTCGAGGTCGCCGAACACGGTCATGGCCAGGGTCCGCGGAATGGGGGTGGCGGTCAGCACCAGGTAGTGCGGGGCCCGGCCTTTGGCCCGGATCGCCGCCCGCTGGGTGACCCCGAAGCGGTGCTGCTCGTCCACGACGGCCAGCCCCAGTGACGGGAACTTCACACCCTCGCTCAGCAGGGCGTGGGTGCCCACCACCAGATGGATCCGCCCGGCCTCGATCTCGCGTAGCAGCGTTTGGCGCTTCGCCTTGGCCATGCCGCCTATCAAATACCCGAGGCGGACGCGGCTACCGTGCAGGTATCCCGTGACCTTGCGGAAGTGCTGCTCAGCCAGGATCTCCGTCGGGGCGAGAAAGGCCACCTGGAGACGATTGGCGATAGCGGCCAGGGCCGCGTAGACGGCCACGGCGGTC
>Ga0114922_10002427_pt1 | contig 17463 bp, 14 predicted proteins | sample AartaG_FD_100975 | JGI IMG/M metagenome (GOLD analysis project Ga0114922, IMG submission 100975) | Deep subsurface microbial communities from Aarhus Bay to uncover new lineages of life (NeLLi) - Aarhus_00045 metaG | ecosystem: Environmental > Aquatic > Marine > Oceanic > Sediment | place...
ATTCCATGGAGGCATCACACTCATAAGTTGCAACAAACCTGGTTCCCATCTGGACTCCCTGGGCTCCTAACTCCATGAATCTATGAATATCAGCACCTGTATATATTCCGCCAGCGGCGATGATCGGAATGCTTCTGTTGAATTGCTCTTCATAAGGCTTCACAACAGTGACCACTTCCGGCAGTATTTTTTCCAGCGCATAGTCAGGATTATCTATGTGGTCTTTTCTGAAGCCGAGATGCCCCCCGGCTAAAGGACCCTCTACAACCACGGCATCAGGCACATGGTTGTATCGTTTCTGCCAGGCTCTAAATACTATCTTAGCCGCCCTGGCGGAAGACACTATAGGGGCAAACTTCGTAGTGAGCTCACCCAGCCTATCGAGCGGTAGTGTCTCAGGAAGCCCTATTGGAAGTCCTGCACCGAGAAAGAGCATATTCACCTCTTCATCCACAGAACATTGTACAAGGTCGTCAAAATCTGAAAGGGCCACCATTACATTTACGCCGATAATCCCGTTTGTCTTGGCCTTTGTCTTTCTTATTTCTCTTTGCAAGGCCCTTTTGTTTGCTTTGCTGGGATTTGCGTCCCAATCGGGTTCAAACTGACCGATTCCAGGTGTGGCAATAACTCCAATACCACCGGCGTTTGCAACGGCTGAGGTTAAATTTGATAAGGAAATGCCAACGCCCATTGCTCCCTGGATAATTGGTATGTCAGCTTCCAATGCACCTATTCGCAGTGTTGGAATCTTGTTAAAATTCATATTTGTTAAGTTCCTTCATTCACTTATGTTATTATCTTAGCTTCCTGTGCCTTACAAAGAGCCGAAAACCCGGATTTACTCGCAGTATAACACAAAAATGCTCCATTCGAGAAGCTTAAAACTCAATTACATTTGCTCCCCAAGTCAATCCTGCGCCGAAAGCAACTAATATGACAATATCGCCTCGTTTGATTTTTCCCTTCCTGACGCAATCATCAAGTGCGATGGGCACCGAGGCCGCTGAGGTATTGCCATACTCGTTGATATTTAAAAAGACCTTTTCGTCCGGCAGGTTCAATCGCTTTGCTGCAGACTCAATAATCCTTGCATTCATCTGGTGTGATATGAGCATTGTAATCTCATCAATGGTCAAACTACAATGGTCCAGACAGTGATTAACAGTTTCAACGATTCGCCGAATAGCCTGCTGATAGACTTCTCTGCCACGGATTTGCATACAGATTTTCTTCGGGTCTTCTAACTTTTTGGCCGCCGGGTAGCGAGAACCGTACGCCTGGCAATTTAACGCTTCCCAGCGGTTCCCATCCGAATGCATTGTGCTGTATAGAATACCCTTGCGTCCGTCACCACTTTTTTCAAGCACTACTGCTCCGGCGCCGTCTCCGAAAAGGACACAGCTTGCCCGGTCGGTCCAGTCGGTAATCTTAGTCAAAGTTTCGGCACCTATTACAAGGGAATTTTTAAGTCTGCCGCTTTCTATAAACTGCTGCACTATAGACAGACCATACACAAAACCGCTGCAGGCAGCGGCTAAATCGAACACCCAAGCTTTCTTTGCCCCCAGAGCCCGCTGCACAAATGACGCGGTCGATGGAAAGACCATCTCCGGCGTAATAGTAGCCACAATAATATTTTCAACATCTCCGGCGTCAAGTTTTGCCTCGGCCAAAGCTATTTTGGCTGCTTCGGTGGCCAAAAATGCCGTGCTTTCATTATCGGTAGTGATATGTCGAACCTTGATACCGGTACGTGTCGTAATCCATTCGTCTGAGGTATCCACCATTTTTGCGAGTTCATCATTGGTTAGTAATTTCGCCGGCGCAAATGAGCCGTAACCGGTGATGACTGCACGGTAGTGGGGGGACCGACCGTTAATCAGCTTATTCATCCGTGGTCCTTACGCAACTTCCCGAAAGACATTCAATTATCTTGTCGTTTATTTTTTCTGTGTAGAATCTTTTGGAGGCCAAAATCGCATTTTTAATGGTTCTACTCTGGCTTGAGCCGTGACATATTAGTGCTGTGCCGTTAACGCCTAACAAAGGCGCGCCGCCGTACGTATTATAGTCGTATTTCTTATAGATTCTTGTTATCACAGGCTTAAACTCCACAGCAAGTCGAAGTTTCTCCTCCATAAGCTCGTACTTTATCGCCTTAAACAGACCATCAACAAGACCTTCGGTAAGTTTTAGAATCACGTTACCGACAAAACCTTCGCAAGTTACAACGTCACAAGTACCCTCGAAAATATCCCTTCCTTCGATATTCCCGACGAAGTTCATATTCGAGTCGGATTTCATCAGCTCCCGCGCCTTTTTGACGATTTCGTTACCCTTTGCATCTTCGGCACCGATACTCATAAGCCCAATTCTCGGGTTTTCAATCCCAAGCAGATGTTTTGAATAGATGCTTGCCATCACAGCATATTGATAAAGGTTTATCGGCTTACAGGCAATATTGGCGCCCACATCACATATTACTACGGGCCCTTCGGGCGTTGGAAATACCACCGCTATCCCCGGACGATTAACACCGGACAGATTTCTCATCCTCATTTGGAAGGCGGCGACGCAGGCCCCGGTATTACCAGCAGAAATGACCGCATCAGCCTGCCCCCTTTTAGCCAATTTGCCAAGAACAGCAATTGAGCTTTTGGGTTTCTTTCGCAGAGTTTCTATCGGCACCTCGTCCATACCAATAATGTCGGGAGCATGAAGCACACTAACCGCACCTTTGCGCACCTTCAGGGAGTGTAACTGTGCCTCTATTATCTCCTCGGGCCCTACAAGTATCAGCTCATCATCTTTATCAAGCTGCTCGACCGACTCCAGCACACCGGTGATAATCTCATCCGGTGCATTGTCTCCTCCCATTGCATCAATTGCTATCCGCATTTTTAGCTGCTTTCCTCTTTGCCGAGCTTCAACGTGATTTTCGGGTTAACGTAACCGCAGTTTTCACACGCTGCGTGCGGCAGCTTGGGCTGGTCACATTTCTTACAGACCGAATAGTTCACAGCCTTCAACCGATGATGGCTGCGACGAGTACGTGTTCTGCACTTACTTGTCTTCTTCGTAGGTAACATTCTCAATTACTCCATATAGTCTTCAAATACAAAAGAAACAGCTTAAATAGTGAACCGGCACCACTTTGTCAAGTCAAATTTAACTATTCACCAATATTTTGCCGACGGATATTTCATAAGATTTTGCCGGTTTTTCTCTTGAATTTTACTGAAGATATGTTATTTTGCAGTATTAGCATATTATAAGCTTTTTGGAGGAGATAATCCAAAATGGCGTTCAATCAATGAGATTTTCGTAAAGACAAGGTTAAGTTGGTAAAACTGCGCACAGTGTGCAGCGTGAAAATATTAACAGTTCCCTGCTTGCACAGGGACAAACTTTGAAAGGGTAGGAAAATGAAAAAAACAATTTCACTCGTATTGGTTTTGGTATTGGGCATGGCTACGGAGGTTGCGAAGGCGGATTTCGTCTTCGGCACTCCCACTGCCTTTCCCTATTTTGCTACTGCCCCGAGCGTCTCGACCGACGGTCTAACGCTTTACGTCGACGCCCCGGACGGGTCGGGTGGTTGGCAAATATATGTTCTTACACGGGAAACGATAGATGATGACTGGGCGAATGAGACTAAACCTACGCCGCCCAACAGTTCATACTCAGATGGTAATCCGGACATCTCGGCCGATGGCCTGACGCTCTTTTTCAACTCTGATCGGCCAGGAGGGTATGGAGGTAAGGATATGTGGCTAAGCACGCGTGCAACAGCAGATGAACCGTGGTCTGAGCCGGTGAATCTTGGGCCAGCGATCAACGGTCCTTACCACGAAGTGCAACCGAGCGTTTCGACCGACGGTCTGTCGCTCTTTTTCAGCATCCACTCAGATCGGCCCGGTGGGTATGGAGATTGGGATATATGGCTCTCAACGCGCGCAACGACACATGATCCCTGGTCAGAACCGGTGAATCTTGGGCCAATTGTCAATAGCCCGTCAAGGGATTGGGGACCGGACATTTCCAGTGACGGTCTGAAGCTTTTCTTCGCCTCCGAACGTCCCGGCGGGTATGGTGATAACGACATCTGGGTCACGAGGCGGGCAACGACAGACGCTCCCTGGTCCGAGCCGGTGAATCTTGGGCCCATTGTTAATACTTCCAATAATGACTATACGCCCGGCATTTCGGCGGATGACTCAATCCTCTACTTCTATTCTAGCAATTACCTGAGACAGGCGCCAATCGAGCCGGTTGTTGACCTCAATGGCGATGGAATTGTCGATTGTGCCGACATGTGCATAATGGTTGACCACTGGGGCACAGACGAGCCATTGTGTGACATTGGCCCAACGCCTCTCGGTGACGGCATCGTGGATGTCAATGACCTGATTGTTCTTGCCGAGCATTTGTTTGAGGGAATTCCACCGGTTGAACTTGAAGAGGTCAATGTCGATGAGGATGATGACGGCAGCCAGGTTGAACTTGAGCAGGGCCAGATACTTGTTGTTACACTGGAATCAAATCCCACTACCGGTTATGGATGGGAGGTCGCTGAAATCCAGGAGTCTATCTTAGAGCAGATGGGCGAAGCAGAGTTCAAGCCATCTGAAACAGGTGGGCCGATTGTAGGTGCGGGCGGCTGGGAAATCTTCCGTTTCGAGGCCATAAGTGCAGGCCAGTTGACACTCAAGCTGGTTTACCGTAGACCCTGGGAAGTAGGCGTGGAGCCAATTAACACATTTTCCATTGAGGTAGTAGTGAACTAATCCAATAGTAGCATACTAACCAGATAAAGCATCGGTCATCCGCTTGCACGGCCGGGTGAAGCCGGGCAGGGAAATCCCGGATTCAGCAGCGGATTTTACGTGTAGTTTACTCTATCGCAATTTTCTTTTGATGGCTTTGAGCTGGTCTTTGGAAATCTCCACCCCCAGTTTTTCGGCTATTTTTATATGTTTCCAGGCCAAATTGTACTTCTTCAACTGATAAAAACCGAAAGCAAGCCCGTAATGCGCATCACCGATTTCCGGGTCAATCTCGACCGCTCTTAAATATTCAGCAACCGCCTGCTCGTAATTCTCATTATTTGAATACGCAGCCCCGATATTATAATAAATCATGGCTTCATCGGGCTTTATCAGAACAGCTTTTTTAAACTGCTCGACAGCCGCACCATATTTCTTCTGTCCGAAATACGCATTGCCCAGATTTATAAGAGCAGCTATCATATCAGGTTTGACAGCTAAGGCCCTCTTGTATCCCCAAATTTCGTCGTCAACCGAACCCAGCTTGTTATAACAAAGTCCCAAACCATAATAGGCCATAGCTAATTTCGGGTTAATCTTCAATGCCTTTTTGTATTGAGATATTGCCTGCTCATAATTACCCATCTTGTCAAAGACACTGCCTAACTGGCTGTAACATTCAGCATCTCCCGGCTCCAAAACAATTGCGTGTCTCAGCTGCGCTATCGCCTGCTGGAATCTTTCCTGTTTGCAGTAAACTATAGCCAGATTTTTGTACGCATCTGTGAATTTGGGATCCAGCCTAATCGACCCGAGATACTCGGAAACCGCGTAGTTCAACCAGTCTCGTTGAACGTACGCATTACCGAGGTTATTATGTGTCTTGGCTTCGTTTGGATTGATTTTCAGGGCCTCGCGATATTGGTTTATCGCATTGGTTACCTGTCCCTTTGTCAGGTAGATGTTACCTAAATTCGACCGAGCTTCAGATAACGTTGGATTTATCTCTACCGCTCTTTCAAGTGCTAACAATGCAGAGTCTATATTACCGATATCGTCGTAGCTGTTCCCGAGATTATTAAAGAAACAGCCTAACGTCTGAATCTTATTCAGATTTTTCATATAGATGCTGTTGCTGCCTACCGGCACCTCGAACTTATTTATATAATGCTCATCAGGAGCGCTTCCACCTTTGCTTGTCGTTTCAATATTAAACTGCACTCGGCCGTCGTCGTATCTGACAAAAAAATGCCCGGGAACAACCACTCCGTACAGGGGAAGACCAAGTCGCTCCGCTAATGAAAGATAAAGAATTGACAGACTCAGGCAGTATCCCTTTTTCTTGTCCAGCACAGTATGCAGAAACAAGTCATTCGGGTCGCCTGCTTCTGAAGTCGATTTAAAGCCTAACTCATCGAACAAGTATGCGTTTATCACCGGAATTGCTCTGTAGGTTGCGTTCAGTCCTGTGCTTCTGAGCCTATCACTGATTTCCAAAGCCATATCATCCAGCGTTGCTAAGTATCTTCGCCCGTACACCATGTCACTCCACCGCTCCGAAACAATCAGAGCAGCGGTCCCCAAATCAACCTGGTCTTCTCTTAGCCGAAGGACTTGTTCAATTGACCTTGAGTATAGACCTGACTTGTTCTTATTGGCCAGGGATTCTTGCCGGCGCCCCAAGACAGCAGGCGTGAAAATCAAAACACAAATTATTACCGCAAAAATCTTTTTCATCAGTTATTCCCTCGGCCTTCACCGCCGATTACTGTTGCAAACCCACCTGCTTAGAAACGCAATCCTGATGATAAGTATTTACCTCTGCAAATATTATCGTCAGATTAACCCTTGTTGTTTCGTGTTTTCCGTAATTTTTATGCTGAAAAACCAGTTACTTTGAGCAAATACCTATTGTATAATATAGTTTATGAGGTTATTTTGTTCAATGGATTTTTTACAAGGGAGAAATACGATGAATACCAAACACAAATGCACAATACTTTTGCTTATTGCTGTCCTGACTCTTGGGTCATGCCGCCGCTCAAGCCCATCAGCCCCGCCAAATGAACCCAATGTCTCGCAGGAGCAAGCCCGGACTGAAACCGGTGTCCCACAAGAGAAGCCCCAAACTGAACCCAACGTCTCGAAAGAAATGCCCCAGACGGAAACCAGCCTATTTGACGGTAAAACATTGGGACAGTGGAAAATTACCGATTTCGGCGGCCAGGGGGATGTCTATGTAAAAGACGGCGCAATTTACCTCGAAATGGGCAACGATATGACCGGCGTTAACTGGACCGGCCCGCTGGTCAGGATGAACTACGAAATCACGCTCGAAGCAATGCGGGTTGACGGCAGCGACTTTTTCTGCGGACTAACCTTTCCCGTCGCCGATAACCCGTGCTCACTAATCCTCGGCGGATGGGGCGGTGGCGTCTGCGGCCTGTCTAATATCGACTACTACGACGCTGCTAACAACGAGACTTCACGATTTATGTCATTTGAGGACAACAAATGGTATCGCGTTCGCCTGCGGGTTATGCCGGACAGGATTCAAGCCTGGCTCGATGATGAAGAGCTTGTAAACATAGAAACAACCGGCCGAAAAATCGACATCCGATCTGAGGTGGACCTGTCTCAACCGCTCGGTATTGCAACCTGGTGTACCACAGGAGCAATCCGCAACATCCACATGAAACCTATTCAAAATTGAGCTTGACGATTACGCGCTATACGAACCATTATTCAACCGCTGCTCCATTCTGAATCGGCACGCTGACCGCACGGCGCTTAAACAGATCTATGCTCATCCACTTTTTGCTCTTAAATCTCCAGCGGTTAGCTAATCCCACCGCAATAATGCTAACCGTAGCGGCGGACCAGGGTCCCAGGGCTCCAAACGATGGAAAAAATTTAGCTATAAGCCAGCCGCCAAGTCCTAATATCACTACGGCCCCCACCGCAGAGATAATTGCCAGCCAAACCGTATCGCCCGCCCCCCGCAATGAGCCGCTGTAAATAGTCCGTGCCGCGTGAAAGGCCTGGTATATAGCGGCACAAATCAGAATCTTAACTCCAACTTCGATTACTTTGTCGTCAGTTGACAAAAATTTCATCAGGGCATCTCTGAAGACCACAAAACATATCCCCACCAGTCCCATATAAACCAGTGCGACCTTCAAACATACTCTGGTTTGTTTCATCGCTATGTCTTTTTTGCCCCGGCCTATGGTCTTGCCCACCGCCGCTGTCAGGGCCGTTGCTATCCCCACAACCGGCATAACCGAGAGGCTTGTATATGAAAGCACAGCGCTTGTCGCGGCAAGCGCTTCGGTGCCGAATTTTCCAACTAATCCGAACAAAATCACACCCCAGAATGCGATATTCACCATCAGCCCAAATCCTGCAGGAAGTCCAACCTTCAGCAAATCATACATCTTACCAAAATCAATATTTAACGTCCGTCTGGACTTAAAGTTTGCGTTTATATTGCTGCTCAAAAAAAGGGACATATTTACGCAGGCCGAAACTCCTATCCCGATAAATGTCCCCCAGCCCGCACCGGCAATCCCCATCTCAGGAAAACCTAACTTGCCGAAAATTAATACATAGTTAGCCGCCACATTGACCACCTGCCCGCACAACGATGCGCACATCGTAATAATCGGCCGATGTATGCCCATAAAGAACTGGCCGCTCGACCAGTTAATAACGGCCAGAATATGAGCATAAAGCATAATACGAAGATATATTACTTCCATAGCGACCACCGCCGACGGATGTCCCATCGCTCTGAATATCCACGGCGCCGTCGGCCACATAATCACCACCACAGCCAAAAAATAAACAATTCCCATGTATATTGCCTGCCAGAAATAGTTCGAGCAGTCTCTTTTATCGCCTCTGCCGTGACTTTGACTGACAAAGGTATTTAAGCTTGTTATTGCCCCGATGGCGAATCCGCCGGGCAGGAAACTGACAAAACCGGCCGGCAAAATCGCCGCTAACGCATCCGTGCCGAGGCGCGACACCATAAGCCTGTCAACAAACTGCATAACTGTAAAAGATATGGTCGTTACCACCATCGGGGCCGCTAACTTCAGCATGTATCTTAGTGAAGTAGGGTCTTCGCCGTCACTTGATGAAAGCAGAGATGATTTGTCCGTCATTAACAAAAGTCCTGTATATTCAAACCCAGTTTCTCCAACAACGTATCAGCCGAAATGCCCGTAACCTGCACATGCTTGACCGGGCTGGTTTTGCCGCGAATTATACTAACGGCATTCTTTTTCACGCCGAGATGCTTAGCTAAAAACTTAAGCAGGCACTGATTGGCTTTTCCCCTCTCGGGTGCCGCAGAAACCTTAACCTTCAGCATCCCATCGAGCAGCCCGCAAATCCGCGTCTGCCCACTGCTGCCGGGAACAATCTTTGCAATAAATATAACACCCCCATCAATTTCCTGGATCGCCGGTTCAGCCATTTCAATAACAAGCCCTGGGTAGAATCCAGGGCTTCCGTTTAGCCCCCAGGTTTATCCTGGGATTTTGCTGAGAATTACAAACACGCAAAATCCTGCATGAGAATTACTCAATATTTTCCCGCAGGTTTGCGCCAATCGCCATTTGCACATATTTTTCAATCTGCCCGGCAAGCTCACCCATTGAGGCAAGCTGAAAATCTTCATAATGCCCCCCGATAAGCTCGCCGTCCAGTGCCCTCTTGAAGATTCTGATGCGTATGACAGGTGGTTCATCGCCGGACTTGCTGAAATCGCTGTCTTTATGCTCGGTAAGCTCAACCCGCCAGTCCTCGCTTATGAAAACCAGACACTTGCCGGTAAAAACCGCCGTCGGAAAATAATCACACAATAGCTTAAGAGTTTCCATTTCCATATATTACCAAAGATAATGCCAAATGCACTATTTTATTTGACGAATAACTCGAATATTCCGGCGGGAGTAATTATTGAGCTTTGTGTTACTAACGAAATACCTCGTCTCGGCGAAGGCGGATTGAGACGTCAACGTGTGAAAATGCAACAATTTACGCTCTGATGAATTCTTGTACCCTAAGACCCTCCGAAGGCCATCAAGTGCTTGGCAGTACGCAAATAAATATTTCCATCCACCAATGCCGGGGTAGCATTGATGCGTTCTCCGATTTTATTCTGTGCCAATATCTTGAATTGGTCCCCGGCTTGTACTACGACCACTGTCCCTAAGTATGAACAGAAGTATATCTTGCCGTCCGCCGCTACCGGTGAGCCATAGTAGTATCCCCGTGCTCCAATTTTCTCTCTGAACAGTTTTTTACCACTCTTTGCATCAAAGCATGAAACAACACCAGCAAACTTGACTAAGTAAATGTGCCCTCTGTAATACAAGGGAGATGTAACCTGACTGATTCCCTCGCTATTCATCCACTGTACGTGAGTTTCTGTTACATCACCATTGCCGCCACTCCGTATTGCCAGACACATATCGATTCTTGTAAAGTTGCTGACCCATCTCAGCATACCGCTTCTAATCTGCTGCCATTCCTCTTTGCTTAAAGCCCCATCCCCGTTAAAGTCATATCTTTTAAAATTTTTCTTTACGCCACTTACGAGGTGAGGTCCTAAGCGAGGCAATGTTGCTAAATCCTCGGGAACTTCTTCTTCGACCAGCCGATTATCTCCATTAACATCGTATTTCTGAAAGAGTTCATTGGGTTCAGGTATTTGTGGGAAATTGACAGGATCACCATGAAAAGGCACCGTAGCTGTTATATACAGTGTTTCGCCTGCATAAACCGGAGTAGAAGCTGTCTCGACGGGCAGATTTTTCACCCACCATCGCTCTCGACCGTCTTTAAGGTCATAGGCGATTAACCTTTCACGACCGAGGACAACCAACTCCGTCTTATCTCCTTGTTTCCATAATACAGGCGTGGACCAACTCCATATGCCTTTTGAATCCGGACGTTTGATTTTCCAGACTTGTTTCCCTGTGGATTGGTCGACCGCAAGCAAATAAGGATTTTTTTTCTGGTCACAGTTGATGACTACCAATCCATCTGCCAATATAGGCGATGACGCAGAACCATTTTGTATATTAGGTACGGGAAGAGGTTTCTGCCATAACTCCTTGCCCTCGAAATCGTAAGCTAAAAAACCGAAAGAACCGAAGTAAACATAAACTCTTTTTCCGTCACTGACGGGTGTTGCTGACGCATGACTGTTTGAAGGGTTTATCTTCTCCATCTTCTCGGGCACCACGGCTTTACGCCACTTAATCTTGCCGTTTCCACGATCTATGCAAATCGTCTCCAGACTCTTACCGGAACGAGCTGTGATGAAGATGCGATCTCCCCAGATACACGGCGACGAGTGTCCTTTCGGAACCTCGGTCTTCCAGAGAAGATTCTTCGACATATCCAGCATAGTGGGATAGGCTTGATCATCCGGGGCGATTCCAAGCCCCCCGGGCCCGCGAAACTGCGGCCAGATGGACTCGTTTGCTCGTGTTGTGGTGGTGGAATGTACAAGCAAAAGTGCGGCGATCAGAGCCACCCGAATAATGTATCGATGCTTCGTCATATTCTACCTCCTTTGAAATGAGATTTCCCATTTGTACTTGGCTTAGCTACACCGCTGAGACTCATTTTGAGAAAGTTCTGTTAATTGAACGCCAATTGGACTCTTTCCTTCAGAAAACTGAGAGCCGTTAGCGCGGATTCAAAGCACGTTGCCAAGCATAGAAACTACATATCTTCTCTGTTCTTTCCTATTAAATAGCCTGCCCGATTGAAACGAGTCTGTCAACAGAAAATTACTATAATAGAGAAAATCTTTACAAGAACGGCGAATTGACCCTGAAAATCGTCAAAATCCTACGAAATATCCAGGTTAGTTTCCGGATGTTACAAGTTCTATCAGCAGCGGTTTGTCCAAACCGTCCACACCTTGTCCGGAAAATCCAGAACACTCCGCTCCTTAAATTGTCACCGGCCGTTCCGCATTGGGGGTGATGATAATAGACATACCTTCTCTTACATCACCTTGCCCCTCTTCATATCTTCAGAAAACACGGAACGACCATCTTCCTAACTTGCCAATGGTCGTTCCATAAAGCAGAGCAAGCTAATACCTCAGAACCGCCTGCGCCTGCTCCTCGCAAGCGGACCTCACTCAATTATCCACATTGTCAGTGATTCCTGGTCTTTCACAAATACGCGGTTCCCCGAGATTACCGGATGCGCATAGCTTGGCGCCTCGGCCACCTTGATCTTGGCCAGCTCCGAATATTCACTGTCACTGGGCTTGAAGACAATCAGTTCAGAGCTGCTGGGTAAGGCCAGGAGACAAGAGCCGACGTCGAGAATGGCCGCGAAGCCGCTGCGATCTCTTGAGGTTTCGTCGGTCCAGGCAGTCTGGCCTGTACGAGCGTTGATGCAGTAGAGATTGCCGCGGTTGGACAGACCGAAAAGCAGGCCGTCCTTTAGCACAGGTGTGTTGTACTGCGGGGCGAGATCCGGGTTGCTCCAAAGCTCTTTGGCGGCAAAGCCATCCCCCTGCTTCTCTATCCTCACAGCCTTTGCGCCCCGGCCAGCACCGGTATAGATTACTGTTTGTCCATCGATGATCGGTGTAGCAGCGTTGTAAGCCCTCCCCGCAGGAGCAAACGGCAGTTGCCACAGTAGCTTTCCATCGGCCACGCCAATTCCCACGATGCTTTTCTCTGCCAGCGTCACGATCTGCTTGGTGCCATCCACCGTCAACAGGGCAGGCGAGGCATACTCCGGGCCTTCGCCGGACCACCGCCATTTCTCATTGCCGGTAGCCAGGTCATACGCAATGATCGCCCCGTTACCCTGTCCGCCGAGATGCGCGATGACCATCCCGTCCACGATGATGGGCGACATGGACGTGAAGAACTTGGGTACGACCTTGGGGAACGGGTCTTTACGCCATACGACTTTGCCGTTTGCGGCATCCAGACAGGATAGGACCCCGCCCACGCCTATTGTGACGACCTTTCCATCCGACACTGCTGGTGAGCTTCTGGGTCCCGGGTGCCGGGCAGCCGCTCCGGTCACGGCTTGCGCCGCGTATTTGTCCTTCCACAGCTCCTCTCCGTTGCCTGCATTCAGGCATAGGGTAACCTCTTCGTCGCCCTGCCGCGTGAAAACATAGAGCTTGTTGCCAACCAGGGCCGGCGTTGCATCACCCGAGCCCACGGGGACTTTCCACTTTTGCGTAAATTCCTTTGGCCATTCCTGGGGTGCTGTGAATCCACTCACTTTCCCATCCCGATTGGGTCCTCGCCACTGCGGCCAATCCTGCGCGACAACACAACTGGCGATGAGCAGAATCACACAGCCCGCCATCAAGACCCTCGATTGATTTGTGTTTTTCATGGTAGCTCCTTTCGATTTTTTACTGAGTAGCCCGCACCAATCTGCACCACGTTAACAGAATACCGCTGCAGGCCCGTCTATTACATTCTACTCCGGGTGAGGTGTCAATATCATTTATTTGATATTTCCCATATCAAACGCTTGACTAAGCAACTAAGCTTTCTAATTCCATAAAAATAACGAAATCCTATCTGACGACATAGCAATCCCATATAGAACAAAGAGTCAGGGCTTTGCGCAATGGTTAATCCCGTGTAGAACCAACAAAATCCTACGGAATATCCAGGTTAGTTTCTAAACGAAAAACTTTGACCTATTTTTCCCTGGCAGCTAATTTCTCTGATAGCTTGCGCCATGCGCTCATTGAACGCTTCAGGTTCTCATAAGCATCACCGCCAATACCATAACCTTGCAGTCCGATAGGGCCGGTATAGCCGGATTTCTTCAGAACTTTCAAGAACCGGAGTATGTTAAAGGAACCGCGGTCGAGAGTCTGAATCAGTTGTTTCCAATCCTTTCCTCCGCTGTCGGCACCATTGATGCTGACAACGAATAAATGCGGCATTGCCGAGGTTATCAGTGACTGCATATTTTTCTCATCATCGACCTTTAACCAGTGACACAGATTGAAGGTTACTCCCACGTTTTTACGGTCAACTTTCTCCGCCAATCTTATTGCGTCCTCTACTCGCTCGACCCAAAAGCCGGTGTGCGGATACAGTGCTACCCGTACCTTGTTTGCCGCCGCCGCATCTGCAATCTCCCGGATGACTTCCACCGCACGTGCATCCCCCTCCGGCGAGGACGGTTTGAGCTTATTGCTTTGCACAAAAAGCCACAGTATCGCATTGTGCCCCTTCAGCACTTCTATTGCTTCCTTCAATTCCGGGCCATAGCTTCGCGCATCTGCGTCAATATTACATCCGACATACGCTGTAAACAGCCTCAAACTGTTCTTATCCAGCTCCTCAGCCATCTGGGCTAATCCTTTGCCCGCTGTGGCCCCGATCCCCGCATACCCTAATTCCTTGACCATTTTGACCTGCTCTTTTGCAGTTTTGTGTTTGTCGTCTTTTGTTGTGGTATCCATCGCAAAGAAAGGATTTGCCCCCGCCGGTTCAATCCGGATATTGCGATACGCGACCGGCCCGTGGTCGCCTTGCAGCATCAGAGGCCCGGTCGGCTTCTCATCGTTATACGCACTGGCCTGCGTCGGCCCGTTCAGTTCCACATCCGCGTGGATCACAATCCCGTTGTGAACGACCTTCTCAAACCGAGCGTTTGCAATCTTTTGTCCTTTCTTGTCAAAACGCGGCGTCCTGAAAATAACATCGAACGTTTGCCACTGTCCTGGTCGGCGAGATGCGTTGACCCGAGGAGAATGACCTTCGAAACCCCTGGGGGTTCTGTTATTATCCCAGCGCTGATAGATACCGCCGCAGTCGGAGTACTTCGGCTCTTTAACGTCCCAACTGTCGAAGACCTGAATCTCATAGCGCCCATTAAAATACACACCTGAATTGGACCCTTTGGGAACCATAAATTCGATATGTGCTCTGACATCGCCGAATTCCGCCTTGCTTAGCAGGTTCTTTGTTCTTCCTGTTGGCCCATTCACAATCACTCCCATCCCCGGCTTACAGCTAAGCATCTTCTCATTGTCGGGGTTCGTAAACGTATCGCCCACAATCTCCCACTGTCCGGTATTGCCTCGCCATTTGGAAAAATCTCCACCTGTTAGACTTACTCTGTTGCGTGCTTCTTTTGCGCCGGCATCTACTGCCGGTAATAAACACAAAATCCCAATAAGCAGCGAAATTACAAAAATCTTTTTGCTTTGAGCTTTCATAATTCTTTCCTTTCCCAATGATCAATAGATAATAGTCAATAGAGAATAGTCACTTCTACAAGTGCCAGTGGTCAGGCGTGGAAATCATCACAGCATCGATATCTTCCCGCATGATAATTTTCCGGAAGTCGTTGTAAGTCGCACAATCCTTATTGCCGTATTTCTTGTTCACCATATCACGGGCTATGTTCCTGTTGTTGGTATCGACATCACAAACGGCTACTGCTTGAGCATCTGCATTGCCCAGAAAGTTCTTTAGATTAACTGCTTTGCCGTGATCACCCACACCGATAAAGTCTATTGTAATCCGTTCACTCGCTGCGGCGGTCCCTGCCTTACCCAGCGCTGATGAAGGGACTATATATGGAAATGTCGCCGCACCCCCGGCAGCACCCGCGGCTCTTCTTAAGAAGAAACGACGTGTGATATACCGCCTTTGATTCATACTACAACCTCCACTCCTCTTCCACTCGTTTATTGTATATCGTCAATAGAACCACGCACTCAGAATGACAGCAGGCACTGCCAGATATACACATAGCCGAGCGTGTCGATGTCTTCCCAGATTTTCCTGGTCAGCTCTTTGTCTCCGGAAAGCTCTGGCAGCTCTTTTAATTTCTCTTCCCAGGGAATGCAAACACCCGGTTTTCTCTTTGGTTCCTTTTCTTTAGCCATCCGAACATCTCCATCAATAATATTCTCATTCCCGCGAAACTTGTACTCGACTCCGATCGGGGAGCGGGAGTCCAAATACTTCATCTTAAAAAAACATTGACGTTGATTCTTATAAATGATACAATTATAATTTACAAAAGGAAATTTAATTCTGTTCATTATAGGAGGTTTTAGTATGTGGAGTACGAAGTTGTAGTGAAAACTTTGTGCTTCGCAGTCAAAATTTTCACATTTCAATTAACAGCTTATTTTTGGGCTTTTTTAAGGAAGGAGGTGCTTTTAAGTCGTTTAAAATAACCCTGGGCAGATATAGGTAAAATGTAGTGAGCGCAGGGACTGTTAGTTGTTTTGGTGTGTGGCCAAAGCATAATCCCTGATTGTTTCAACTTTTTTTGAAGCCCGCCTGTCGTCCGCAGTCCCGAAAGGGACGCCTTGCGGCAAAGACGGGACGGGATGAAGGAGAAACTATTATGTACAGAAAATTATTTTATTTATTTTCTTTTGTTTTGGTACTGGGGCTGGCAGGTTACGCCTCAGCTGATCTCGTGGGTCACTGGGAGTTCGATGAGGGTTCTGGTAATGTGGCGTATGACACATCCGGCAATGGACACGATGGTACCGTGAATGGTGATCCACAGTGGGTCGAAGGACAGAGACACGGTGCACTGGAATTCGACGGCAATGGTGACTTTGTGGAGATCGAACAGATTGTGTCGATTGACTTCACGTTAATGGCCTGGATGAAAACAGATACACCTGGCCGTTCTACCCTGGGCGACGCGGCTTGGGAGGGCAGTGGACTGATATGGTCGGATGTCCCTGGCGGAGCGAATGACTTTATAGTTGCCGTTGTGGACACGCAACTAGCGTTCTTCTGTGGGGGGTCTGGTAGCACATTGCTGAGTTCAGATACAGATGTTGTGACGGGCGAATGGGTGCACATTGCAGCGATTCGAGACACGAGTACCCAAACGATGAGCACCTATATTAATGGACAACTCGAGAACACTGCAGATTATACGAACACAGATCCATTGGATGATTTGGACACAATTGCTTTCGGAGGGAATGTCGGCGATTCACGTTGGTATACAGGGCTTATTGATGACGTCCGGATCTACGACCATGCGCTGTTACCGGAGGAGATTATGGCGGTGATTCTGGGTGAACCTGAAATCGCCAAAGACCCCAGTCCTGATGATGAGGAGATAGATGTGCCTCGTGATGTGATTCTTGGCTGGACACCGGGAGAGTCCGCCAAAACACATGATGTTTACTTAGGCACGGTTTTCAACGATGTCAACGACGCCGACAGAAGCGATCCGCGGGGTGTGCTGGCCAATCAAGGTCAAAGCCCTGCGACTTATGACCCTCCCGGCCGTCTCGATTTCAGCCAGACCTACTACTGGCGCATCGATGAAGTTAATGCCCCGCCCGACTCCACCATCTTTAAAGGCACTGTCTGGAGCTTTACAGTCGAACCATTTGCTTATCCTATTGATGGTAATAATATAACTGCCACAGCCTCCAGCAGCGGCCTCAATCAAGGACCCGAAAATACCATCAACGGTTCCGGATTGGATAATGACCGGCACTCAAATGAAATTGCAGCTATGTGGCTCAGCGATGCTGCGGGGCCGCAGCCAGCCTGGATCCAATATGAGTTCGAAAAGGTTTATAAGCTGCACGAGATGTGGGTATGGAACCATAATGGATTGATGGAGGCAATGGTAGGTATAGGGTTCAAAGATGTTTCCATTGAATATTCGG
>Ga0114922_10002428_pt1 | contig 17462 bp, 15 predicted proteins | sample AartaG_FD_100975 | JGI IMG/M metagenome (GOLD analysis project Ga0114922, IMG submission 100975) | Deep subsurface microbial communities from Aarhus Bay to uncover new lineages of life (NeLLi) - Aarhus_00045 metaG | ecosystem: Environmental > Aquatic > Marine > Oceanic > Sediment | place...
CGGGGATGTTGTAGAGAATTTGCTGATAATTGCACCACCCGCGGATAGCGCCTTACTCGATCCCGAGATGGTAGCCGGGCGCTGGTTGCTCCCTGGTGATGGAAAAGCAATTGTGATCTCGGATGCGATCTGGGACACTATTCCTGATTTGAAACCCGGGGATACGCTGCGCTTGAGCGTATCGGGCGGGCGTGAAGATGATTGGACCTTGGTAGGGGTGTTTAGTTTTACCAACTTTATGGGGGATCCGCTGAGTTATGCTCCCTTCGAGTCAATTTCAGGTCTCCAAAATATGTCCAATCAGTCGTCTTCCTACCGCCTGGTCACAAACGATCAAAGCTTGGATGGTCAAGAGAAGTTCAGTGCTTCGCTTGACCGGTATCTGCGCGCCCGCGGCTTTCACGTCAGTAGTATTCAAACCGGGGCTGAAACCAGGGAGCAGAGTGCGCAGATGGTCAATATCCTGGTCGTGTTTTTGCTGACCATGGCTTTACTGACAGCGGTTGTAGGCAGTATTGGGCTGACAGGCACCATGGGAATGAACGTTCTGGAGCGCACGCGCGAGATCGGTGTCATGCGTGCTATCGGAGCGGTGGATTTCGCAATCATGAAGTCGGTAGTTTTTGAAGGGGCTTTCATCGGTTTGATCAGTTGGTCCGCCGCAGTGCTGGTCTCTTTTCCGATCAGCTTCTTGCTGCTGAAGATCATCAGCGAGGCCATGATCAACGCCCCAATCCCGCTTGCCTTTACTCTGGACGGCTTTATAATATGGCTGGGGGTAGTGTTAGCGCTCTCGGTTTTTGCCAGCATATTGCCGGCTCGCAACGCGGCGCGCCTCACCATCCGTGAAGTGCTGGCGTATGAGTGAAGAATCCCTGAAATGCCTTAGTACACGGATCGGGGCGGATGAATTCGGATTTTTTGGTTGTAAGAATAATCCGCCAAAACCCGTAAATCCGTAGCCCTATCATTTCTCCCCTACCAGCAGCTCGGACAGTAGTTTCACCTCAAGTGGACGTTCACCAATATACTTTGAAAGATGCGCCGCTGCAATCGGTGAATCGGTCACGAGCGTCGCCGCTCCTTGCCCAAGGGCGTAATCCAAGCGCTGCTCGGCTAATCCCGCCGCCAGTTCCGGGTGGGTCAACCAGAGACCATCGTCGCTCCCGCTTGATTTAGCCAGGGCGCGCGTCCAGGTCCCAAATACGCGCTGTCCGCCCATTGAATCGACGATATGGCGCGGCGCTTCGTAAACGATTCCACTGCCGAAAATGGACTCGTCATCAAAGTATCCCGGTAGAATGGCTCTGGTGTTCGGTGCCCCATCAGCGATCAAGTATGCCGGGCGGCTGTCGTGAACGAATACTGTCCCAACTTCTCGCTTTGGCGGCGCTTGTGCTTCAGCAAGCACTTCCGATAACAGCCGTACGGTGATATCTTCCGCTAAACCCAGGTTGAATTCGGGATAGATGTTTTTAAGCGCCCAGGTGGTCTCAGGCCCATCCGCAATGATGGTTTGTGCTCCGCTGTCTCTAATTCCTTCCTTGACCTTTAAGGCTTGCTCTTTTGCCACAGCATGGGCACCCAAAGCGTAAGCCAGTGCTCCGGATGGCGCGACCCAGGGGGACGCATCGACGCCTGCATTCTGTAATGCTACCATCATTGAGTCCAGCAGAGAGATATCTTCAAGCTGAGCGATTTCACTAGCCAACAGCATTGCTTCCTCTTCTGCGACTATTGGCGATCCCTCCACGGTCTGAGCGCTGGTCGCAGCGACAACTTCCTTGACACGATCTGGTCCCAGTCCAGCATCCCAAACATCTGCACGCGCGTCGAGCATATAACGGCTAATAGGATAATGAAAGACGTCGAAGGCTTCGCTGATGCTGTCAAGCGTAGACTCGTACAGCAGTTCCGCTTCGCGTGGTCCCCAATCTATCATATCCTCTGCAGCTCGCCACATCATGATGACATGTGCGCGTGTAGTATGACCTTCCTGCTGGGTGAGATTGGAAACCTCACCTGCTGGTTTGCACATCGGTGAAAAACGTAATTCATATAAAGCTTTCTTGTGGGTGTCGAGACGTTTCATTTTAGGCTCCATGTATTAGCGCGGTGGACCAAATCCCATCTTACCGGGATTCATCAAGTTGTGCGGGTCGAGTGTATCCTTCAACCCCTCGAGCACTTGAAAAGCCGGACCGTACTGCCCTCTGACATAGCGAGCCAGCTTCAATCCGACTCCGTGATGTTCGTTAATCACCCCTCCATAATCAAGGTTTATTTTGACAGCTAAATCCCAAACCTCATTGTGCAAGGCAAGCGCTTCATCCGGATCCTCTGGCGGGTTCTCTATGATGAACCTGTCGTAAGCCATGACCCCCCACGGGTACCAATGTGAGAAGTGGGCGTAGTAGAAAAGGTCCCATTCTTTAAAACGCTCTTCTAAGGCGTTCCTCTTAGCCCAATACAGCGGTTCAAGCTTTTCGAATGTCGATACAGTGTCAAGTGTGCCAAACATCCAGGGCAGATCGAGAACTTTAGGCGGGAAGTAAAAGTCATAGCGGTGCTCCCACCATTGATGCCCGGCATCCTCTCCGAGGTCCTCTCCACCCAATTCCTCACAAATGTCAAACGCATGCCGCTCCTGCACCTCCACAATATCACGCCAACCATCAAAACCTATGACCATGTATGATCCTTCGTCTGCTTCTATCCCTAGAACTCGGCGGACGGTTTTGATCGTGGAGCGTTCATCGTAGAGACGTATCACCAGCGGCTGCAGCCGGTCGAGCATAATCCGGCGACCCGCCTCAAGACCTGCTTTCATGTTGGGGAAGAGATAGGAGCGGAAGCGGCGCACTTCTGGGATCTGTTCAAGACGCATAGTTGCTTCGGTAATAATGCCGAAGCTCCCTTCTGAGCCCACGAATAGCTGTAAAATCCCTGGCCCAGCAGCATGATTCGGTACCGGTAAAGTGCGGATAATATCACCGTTAGGCAGCACGGCTTGAACAGACAGCACCATGTCCTCCGCTTTGCCATATTTGGTTGACACTGTGCCCGAGCCGCGACATGCCAGGTAGCCTCCTAAGGTCGCCGAGTGCACCGAGGCCGCATAGTGGGGGAATGTCCAACCTGCCTGGTTGAGCGCATTTTCCAGATCGTAGCCGTTTATACCTGCCTGTGCGGTCACTGTCCCATCGAATGCATTAATTTCGATGATTTGATAAAGGCGCTTCATATCGAGGATGATGCCCCCATACATCGGCATCGTGCCTCCCTGCGACCCAGAGCCTCCACCCCAGGGCACTACCGGAATGTGATAGATATTCGCCAATTTCACAACCGCCGAGACCTCATCAACTGTTCCGGGTAGTACGACCACATCCGGCATCGGCGGTAAGCTTCCGCGATCGATAAGCAGGCGCGGCACCCAGAAGAAATCAACAGAGTAGGGTATCAGATCAGCTTCAGCGGTGATGACATTACCCCCGCCAACAATACTCTCCAATTCGTGCAGGATCATCTTGGACATCAAATTATAATTATTCACAAACAACCTCCATGTTTCGCAGTACTTTTTTTCTGATCAAAATGCTCTTATCATTTCAACTTAGATTGAAGTGCTTGGAATTCGTACAACAAATGCGAGACCTCTTCAGTAGCTTTTGATGCCAGCTTAAAGACATGGAAGAGTTCTTCGTAAATTTCGACCCTTTCTTGATCGGGAAAATATCGGTCGCGAACACGTATTAAGTTGTTGATGAATTCAGGTTCCTTTTCAAATATCCCTGCTGCAACGCCTGCCATAAGGGCTGCCCCATAAGCTGCATCTGTCCCCTCCGGAACGATAACATCGCGCTCCAGGATATCACAAATAATCTGCGCCCAAAGCTTGCTTGCTGCACCTCCACCAATAAGCCGAATTTCATCAACCTGCAATCCTGCTTTAATCACATTCTCTAATGCATCGCGGATTGCATACCCAACCCCTTCCATCACAGCTCGGGTGAAGTGGGGGCGGTTGTGTTGCAGACCAACACCAAGGAAGCTGGCCCTCAATCTTGGGTCCCATAAAGGAGCAAACTCTCCTGTCAAGTAAGGGTGAAAGAGCATACCATCGCATCCAGGCGGGACCATGGCTGCAGTTCGGTCCATCAGTTCATAATCTGCTGGCATCTCATTATCGGTCCAAAATGCTTCCCGTGCCCAGGTGAATGCAGAAGCGCCAAATTTTGTGGATGTTCCTGGATACCAGAGCCCTTCGATCACATGAGGGTAATTTAAAATGCCTGGAGCTGAGAGCGGATTACTGCTAACTGAAGCGATACGTCCAACCGTTGCCAGCTTTATGTATGCCTGACCTGGACGAAGTGCTCCGACACCAAATGTTTCTGCAGCAGTATCGGTCGTGCCTGCGATAACTGGTGTTTCTGCTTTCAGCCCGGAGGCATTCTCACCCACAGGAGATATTTGTCCAACAACTTGAAACGATCCCACTGACTTGGGGAGGGCATGTTGGGGAAGCTCTAAATCTGTGACGAACTCTTCTATCCAATTGTTCTCAATAGGATCGTATAACAGGGTTCCGACGGGATCAATCGTGTCGCTTATGAAGGAAGGCGCGATTTGGTGGCGTATGAAGTCCTTTGGGAAGAGAATGCGGTGGATGCGACTCCATATTTGTTGCTCGTTCTCGCGGATCCAAAGTAATTGAGGCCACGTCCAGATTGGACTGAAGCCATTATAAGTGCGCAGGAATACCTGTTCACCCCAACGTTCAAGAAGCGCCTGCGCCTGCTCATCACTGCGGGTATCGGTGTAAATGATCGACGGTCGCAATACGGCGTCTCGTTCATCAAGCAGAATCGCATTGTGAGTAATTCCAACAATACACACAACTTCGATATTCTCGGGTTTGATACCGGCTTGTTTAATCACCTGTCGGACAGTTTTACAAAAAGCAGCGAACCAATCCTCTGGTTCTTGTTCAGCCCACCCAGGATGAAGACGCAGAGTCTGGTAATCTTCTAAAGCCCAACCCCGGATTTTTCCTTCTATATCTAAAACGATGCTCTTGCAGCCACTTGTGCCCAGATCGCTACCCAGCACGAATCGGCTTTTCTTCTTACTCATCCGGATGCACCTTGGCAAAGATTCCGATAAGCGGTTCAGATCCTGTATTCACCATCTGGTGGGGCACATTACCGACTTTGTATAACCCTGAAAGGGGCCCAATTTCAGCTTCTTGAATTATGCTATTAACCTCCCATCGAACCACGCCATGCCCTGCTATCACAAAAAACAGTTCCTCCTCCGGATGACTGTGCCACCCCATGTTCTCACCAGGATCAAGACGACCCATACCGGATATCAGGCGCTCACCAATTTCATGAGCATCAATGTACCTCTTCCACCATCCAGCAATCCCGTCTACGGGAGCTAGCTGATCTTGATCGTAGTGTTTTACCCAGACAGTTGGTTCCATGTCACCCGCCTCCTCATATGGAACACAAGAGATCGTGCCTCCATATATCTTCTACATTTCGATTAGCAAGCGCACAGCCCATTTGGCACGTTCCTTCACGCGCTGACTGGTATCGATGAATAATTCACCAAATTGGGCCGTGTCAGTAATAAGCGAAGCCGTACTAATAGCTCCTGGGCTCAGTAATCTTAACCCATCTTCGTAGTCCTGCATGGTGAAATATCGGGATGTTTGATGAGTACAGCGAGTCTGCGCCTAATACACGATCTTGCAGAAAGACATGACCTGAGAGCAACCACACGTCGCCGCCGCTGCTCGACTCGCGCTCAAACGAAAGCACAAGCTCGCCCTCCAACCTGTGGGGTTACGCTTTTCGGAAAAGCTGCTCGCCTACAAGAGCCATAATATCAGTTACCTGTCTGCTGGCGATGGCCGCTTCTATCGCTTGGGATCCAATACGTTCCATCACATCCAGCATGCCTTTCACGTATTGCAATCCCACTTCGACACCACGGGATGGATCTTCCAATATGGGATGTGGGTCGAAAGAAAGCCAACCTTTATATCCAACCCGGTCCAACCAATAAAGCATCTCCATAATTTCCAAAAAATGGAGGCTGCCTACGATCATGTCATCGTCCCAGAGACGTGTATTATCGTTAAAATGTACATGCACCAGCCGCCCGGAGCGCGCCAGGAGGCTAACAACCTCAGCTAAATTCTCGTAGGCCCAAAAAGCATGCCCCGTATCCAACAATACACCGACATTCAGTTGTTCGCTTTCTATCGCCAGCAGGACTGCCTTGGAAGCGGTGGAAGCCAGGAGCCATTTGCGAGGCTCTTTTATTTTATACTCAATACCAATCTTGATGTCCCGCCTGTGAGCCGCAATTTCCTTGACAGCTTCTACTATGCGCCCCCAAGCCTGATCGTAATCGATTTGGAACGGATAATCGAACCCATCGCGACCGAGCCATAAATTTATGCGCTCAGTACCGAGTTCGGCGGAAAGATCCATCGCTGTCTTGACGGTCTTAATCGCCGCACGTCGGGTTGCGGGGTCGTCAGAGGTCAACGAGCCACCCCGGTATTGTGGGGCACTGGAGATCGAGGCTGCTACTGAAGCGACTTGCAACCCGGTGTCCTCCAACGCTGCTTTAATTTCTTCAAGGTTATCATTACGCACATGGGCAGGATGGATCAGCTCAATTCCCTCTAAACCTCTTACACAAGCAGCAGAGTTGATCAGTTCCACCGGGGTGGGCTTATATCGGTCATCGTTGAGCAGAAAGCGGTCATTGTGCGGGCTCCAAGTCGACGCAAGGGCTGAGTACTGCACATCGTTGAGCATTGTCTGTCTCCTTATTCCAGGTGATTGTCAAGAAGTGTATGGATAGCTTCTATTGCGCTGTCAAGAGAGATCCCATAGGTCTCACGCAACACATCGCAATCATCAGATTCGGTGAATGTGTCTCGTATTCCCAAGCGCTTCAGGGGTTTCTGCATGTGCTCTGCATATATCTCAGCAACTGCACTCCCAAGCCCGCCTATCACGTTGTGATCCTCAATAGTTATGGCTGCGTAGGTCTTGCTTGCATGTCTGAGGATTTCCTCCGGTGGGAGAGGTTTGAGCGTTGGCACATTCACTACTTGCACGCTGACACCCTCGGTTTTGTAATACTCTTGCACTTGCAAAGCAAGTCTGACTAGATCGCCAGTTGCATAAACGGACACATCACTGCCGTCGAATAAACATTCCGTGTAGCCCAGTTTGAATTCATAATCGGGCGGGTGAAAAGGCGGGCCACTCGCACGAGTCAGCCGCATATATACAGGACCATCATATTCCACCATCCACCAGACCATTTGGCGCGTTTCTTCTGCATCAGAAGGACAAAGGATTACCATGTTAGGCAGGGCTCGCATGGCAGCCAGGTCTTCAAGGGTATGGTGGCTTGGTCCAGCATATCCCATGGATTGACCCGCAGCGTGCCCAATAATTTTTACGTTTGCACGGTTATAAGCCACCGATTGGCGGATCATGTCATATCCGCGGTGCACCGCAAAGACTGCAAAAGTGTTATAAACCGGGATCTTCCCAACAAGCGCAAGACCCGCCGCAAAAGTGGGGAGGCTTTGTTCTGCAACACCAAGATCGAAAGCTCGCTCTGGAAAGGCGTCACAAAACGCTTCGGTCTTACAAGAATCAGCCAAGTCCGCATTGAGAACAACCACACCAGAATACCTTGCTCCTATCTCAACTAGAGCTTCGCTGAAAGCTGTTGGTATATCTTCTGCTTTAGCCATTTCTAACCGCATTTTCAACCTCATCCAGTTGAGCCAGACACTCATCATACTTTTCCTGGCTAAGCAGGATGTTGGGCTTCACCGGATAATTCTCCACATATGGTAATCCTTTTCCCTTTACGGTATGACAAAGAACGATTGAGGGTTTGTCCTGAACTGCTTCCGCTTCGTGCAGCGCGCTTGAAAGAGAGACAAAATCGTGTCCATCACATTCAAAAACAGCCCAGTTAAAAGCCTCCCACTTGTCACGCAGAGGTTCGATATCATTTCTACCAACCATCAGCCCATAGGAAGATTTTTTGTTCCAATCCAAAACCACTGTAATGCGATCCAACTCTAGATTAGATGCTATCTGCGCTGCTTCCCATATTGAACCCTCGTTACATTCGCCATCGCTCATTAATGAATATACGCGGTAAGGCGCGTCATCGATCTTGGATCCTAAAGCCATCCCACACGCTACTGGAAACCCCTGCCCCAGGGAACCGCTGCAGCTATCAATGCCGGGGGTCTTTTGGCGATCAGGATGCCCTTGAAGGATGCTGTCCAAACGCCTGAAGCCGTCGAAATGGGATTCCTCAAAAAAGCCCCGCAACCAGAGCGCAACGTACAACGCAGGAGCACCATGCCCTTTACTTAATACAAAGCGATCGCGCTCAGACCATTCCGGGTCATGGGGGTTAATATTGAGCCAGTGACTGTAAAGCACTGTTAAAATCTCAACCATACTCATCAAAGCTCCATAATGGAGCTGGATGTGATTGTGATGACCCATATAGAGTATCTTTCGCCGCATAGTTATCGCCGAAAGTTCTAACTCGCGGATCGCGTCCTCGTGCTGGCGAGTATCGAGAGGGGTTTTGGACACTAAGCCTATCATACTAATAATTCATTGCTCCTGATTTAAAACTTTAGCGACAAAACCGAGAAGGGGTTCACCCCCAGTATTGATCATCTGGTGAGAGATGCCTCCAACTTTATAAAAGGCAACTCCCGGATGAAGCTCGGCAATATGTTCCTCTTCACCCACCTTCCACCTTGCTTCTCCATGACCCCGCAGCACAAAAAAAACCTCGCTTTCCGAATGTTCGTGGTACCCGGTATTTTGACCGGGCAGCAATCGTCCAAGCGCTCCAATTAGACCACCGTTCTCCCTGGTTGGTTGAATGAAGCGATGATACTCACCTTGAATGCCCTCTACTGGATGCAGGACGGATTCATCCAACTCTTTAACCCAAACCTCGTCTGTCATATTTGCCTCAATAAACTATACTATTTGTAGTCTCAAACTACTGTTGCCCTTTTATCAAGCTATGCGTGCTCCTCCGTTAACCGACACAACCTCACTGGTGGCATAAGATGCGGCATCTGCTCGGCTCTATCTGATGCCTGATTGAAATTTATCGCCGTTTGACCAAGATACCACGCAGTATCCTGCTCTGGCAATTCAAATATTTCAAATTTTTTCAATTCAACGGGCATGTTGAGCAACTCATCAGCTCCCATCATCATCCGTTGGGATCCTATCTCCTTTATGAATTGTGCGATGACACCTGGTGTGACGCTCAGTTTAGAAACGGCCGAATCGCCAAGATGAGCATGAGCATCTACAGTGATCATCGTTACGCTTTTGCCTCGATTTCCGTGGATAAGTTCAACCCATGCCCAAGTTTTAATGAGATTTCAGCAGCAGAAGTTTTAACCAGGCTAGAAAATCCAGGGATTTTGTCCTTCATTCGAAAGCTTGGTCCTGAAGTAGTGATTGCCGCTAAAATTTTTCCGTCTGATCCAAAGATTGGTCCTGCGACGCATATCGCTTCTGCGTTATATTCTTCGTTATCCACAGCATACCCCTGCTCTCTCACTTTTATTAGTTCAGCTTCTAATGGATCTAGTTCGATAATGGAGTTCTTTGTTGATTTTTCAAGTGCGCCCGCTTTTTCTATGTTAGCCACAATCCCGCTTGGAGCCCATGCCAGTAAAATCTTTCCAACAGACGTACAATTTAAGGGGCGATGAGCGCCTATCTCTGCGCCCATTCGAATCGGATGTGGGCTTTTTACTATTTCGATGTAAACAGCTCGATATACGTCCCTAATTGCCAGAAAAGTAGTTTCTCCTGTCTCAGCCGTTAATTCTTCCATGTACGGGCGCGAAACTTTGACAACATCTGTCTGCGCCAATACAGCCAGCCCAACATTTAATGAGCCTAGCCCCAGGCGGTAGCGTTGTGTATCTTCGTTTTGCTGTACAAAGTCGTGAACTCTCAGCGTGTTAAGTATCTTCTGCGTAACTGCCGGACTATATCCCAATTCGCGGCTGATATTGCGCACACCTTTCTCGTCTTTGGTAGCCGCCAGATTCTGTAAAATAATGATTGCTCGTTCAACAGCTAAAATTGTGTCTGTAGAATCATTAATGTTCAATTGATTATCCTTTTCACCAAATCTGCCGAGTTTATCAATATAGAAGGCAGCAACATAGTTGTCGTTAAACAGAAACGGCGTTTCTGTTATTTTAGGTGAGATTACAGAACTTGTCAAGTAACCAAGCATATAAGGTTGCATTTCATTATCTGTTTTTATTACATCTGGTCATCGTATCTTAAGAGAAGGGCTGCCACTGCAAGGAGTACCCTGAAACCCACATAAAGTTCGGCACTTTAAAGATAACTGCCCTGGGACCATTGCGTTCTGTGATAGGGATCCAGGAGGCGAAAGTGGCGAAGGCTGAGTTGACATAAACAAGCTCCATGACCATCGGTTCTTCCATTTTTTGGGTGTTTAAAGCGCTCGATTTCTTTGGCAGCTTTCTCAGCTGCGACTGATATAGCCTGGCGCGCCTTGGAGATATTAAAGAATCCGTGTGAATCCATGTCCATACCTCACCGCCCGCCTTTCAAGTGTATAATCAAACTCAAAAAGCGGAGCGAATATAACCATGCGCGAGTTTTTTTATCCCAGCAGTGTTGCCGTCATCGGCGTTTCATCCCTGCCCACGAACTTAGGGCGCAACATCGTTGCCAATTTAGTGGAGTACGGCTTTAACGGCATCGTTTACGCCGTCGGGCCGCGCGGCGGGATGATCGAGACCCGCCGTATCTACCGTACCGTAGGGGATATTCCCGACAACGTCGACCTGGCTGTGATCCTGACGCCCGCCCATACAGTACCGGGTATATTAGAGGAATGCGGTCAGAAAGGCATCCGCTGGGTCATTATTGAGACAGCCGGCTTCAGCGAGTACGCCAATGAGGCTCTCCAGATAGAAGAAGAGATGATCCGCGTGGCAGATGAGTACGGCATCCGTTTCGTCGGTCCGAACTGCATCGGTGCTATCAACATGGAGAACGGGCTCTGCGTCCCCTTCCCGCGCCTGCGGAAGTTTGTCAAACCAGGCGATGTCTCCATCATTACTCAGAGCGGCGGCGTGGGCATGAGCGCCCTTAACCTGATGGCTAACGATGGTTTGGGTCTCAACAAGTTCGTCTCGGTGGGCAATATGCTCGACATTGAAGCCGAGGACATGCTGGAATACCTGATCACCGACGAAGGCACCAGTCTGATTTTTCTATACCTGGAGAGCATTCGCGACGGTCGCCGGTTAATGGAAATCGCCCGCCGGTCTAAAAAGCCTATCCTGGCCTTCAAATCCAACATCGGCAAACTGGGGCAAAACATCGCCCTGTCTCACACTGTATCCCTTACCAGTGATGACAAAGTGGTTGATGCGGCTTTCCACCAGGCAGGGATCATTCGCATTCACGATGCCACCTCTTTTGGTAACAATTTGAAGATACTGGAATTGCCCCCTATGAAGGGGGACAACCTGGCAATCATTTCACGATCCGGTGGGCACGCTGTGATAGCAGCCGATGCCTGTGAATTATCCGGTTTCGACCTGGCGCACTTCCCAGATAGCTATTTACGCCGTATCGAAAAGCACTTCCGCGCTTCGGTCATCCGGCTGACCAATCCGCTCGACTTGGGAGACCTGTTCGACCTGGACGTTTATGCCGAGATCGTCGAGCAGACCTTGCAATTGGACGACGTAGATGGGGTGGTATTTCTGCATACTTCACTCTCCGAGGCGGAAAACCAGACCAGCCGTTTACTGCTGGAGCGTCTGATCGAGCTTGTGGATAAATACCATAAGCCAGTCGCCTACTATGTATCCGCCGCCGCCCAGGAAGTGAGTTACTTGAAGCAAAATTACAACTTCCCCATCTTCACCCTGGTAGTGGAGACCATCCGCGCTCTGGAGATCAGCCACCGCTACTATGTCCAGTCCCAGAAGGTCCACACCAGGCAGGACATCCCTACATTTGAGGTGGATAAAGCGGAGGTGCGCTCCCTGATCGAGCGGGCCAAAGCCGAGAGCCGCGACCTGCTGCTCTCTGAGGCATTGGCGATCCTGGAAAGTTACAGCATCCCCACAGTGCGGGGCATAGTAGCGCTGACGGTCGCCGAGGCCCGCACAGCCGCCGAGGAGATAGGCTACCCGGTCGCCATCAAGATTATCGCCGAACAGATCTCACACAAGTCGGACGTAGGCGGTGTGCAGCTCAACCTGCGCAACAGCCCAGCCGTGGCGGCAGCTTTCGAAGACATGATGACACGCATCCAGGTCGCTTACCCAGAAGCTGGAGTGGACGGCATTCTGGTGCAGCCGATGGTCACCGGCGGCAGGGAGCTGATCTTGGGTGGGCGTCAGGACCCCCAATTCGGTCCAGTTGTAATGGTAGGTCTAGGTGGCATATTCGTGGAGATATTCGAGGAGTCTGTCGTGCGCGTTGCACCCATTTCGCGCCACGAAGCCGTGGAGATGATCGAGAGCCTGCGCGGCGCCCAGATCTTGCAAGGGGCGCGCGGCCACAAGCGCTCGGACATCGAGGCACTGGTCGAAGCCCTGCTGCGCCTGTCCCAGCTCCTGGTAGATTTTCCGGAAATCAAGGAGTTGGACATCAACCCGCTGCGATTGTTCCACGCGCGCGGCGGCTGCCGGGCGCTAGATGCTAGGATGATACTTGGATAGATGAGGGTGTAGTATCTAAATTACTGTACAATTAGGTCAAGCATCTGTGCCAGTTCGGTTGGACTCTCGGTCGTCAGGAAGCGGTAACGCTGCTCGCTCGAAAGCGGGCAAACACTCAAGTATCTTTTCGCATGCTTGCGAAAAAGGATCAACCCCCGTTCCTCGCCATAAAAATCCAGCATGCGTACCAGGTGGCGGGATACCATCTCCTGCACCTCATCCGGCGGCACATGTTCTCTATCCCGGCGTGCGAAAATCCACGGATTGCCAACCGCAGCGCGGCCGATCATGATGCCATCACAGGCGGTATGCGTCTTAAGGCGCTCGATATCGGCGACCGTACGCACATCGCCGTTCCCGATCACCGGGATCGAAATCGCCTGTTTAATTTCGCCAATCGCATCCCAGTCTGCCTGACCGCCGTACCCTTGTGCTTTCGTGCGCCCGTGAACCGCGATCAGCGCGCCACCGTTTTCCTCGATTATGCGCGCAATAAGACAGTAATTGCGCGCCTCATCGTCCCAACCCAGGCGTATCTTGGCGCTAAGGGGCACTTCCAGTTCACGGCTCAAAGTGCGGACAATGCGGGCTGCTTTAACCGGCGTGCGCAGCAAACCAGCGCCCGCTCCACGGCCAGATACCCGCCGTACTGAGCAACCCATGTTCACATCGATAATATCCGGGCCGAACTCCTGCAGCCGCAGCGCGGCTTCCAACAAGCGGGCGGGTTCATTGTCAAAGATTTGAAATACAACCGGTCGTTCTGCGGTTAAAAAGGTCAGTTTCTTAAGTACGTGCGGGTTTCCCTGGATAACATCCAGCGCATTAATGAACTCGGTGTAGCTCATCGCCGAGCCCTGTTCACGGCATATAGAGCGGAAGGGCATATCAGAAAAGCCTTCCATAGGCGAGAGGATCAAATCTCCAAATACAGGTATAGTACCAACCGAGAATGCGGGGGGGCTGGGGAACTGCAGAGCTTGAGCGCTGGAGGGCATGGGGGATAGGTAAAAAAGAAAGGGGTTAGGGGAAAAAGGCGCTAACCTCTACCCCTTATCCTCAATTAAAGCCTGCTTTAATGCTTGTCGTAAGGAACGTGCTTCGATGACCTCAATTCCATCAGGCCAGGTTTCTGTGCGCCGCAGCCGGCGCGGCACAATGGCTGTCTTGAACCCAAGCTTGAGAGCTTCGTTCAATCGGACTGGCATCTGGCTTACTGTGCGCAATTCGCCAGAGAGACCCACTTCGCCAATAAGGACGGTCTCTGCTCGAATGGGCTGATTGCGCACCGAAGAAGCGATCGCCGCCGCAACTGCCAGGTCGGCTGCCGGTTCCCTGATCGACAGACCGCCAACCACATTCACGAACACATCCTGGTCCGCCAGCCGCAGTCCCATCCGGCGGGTGAGAACCGCCACAGTAAGCAGCAGGCGGTTGAAATCCACCCCGTTCGGTGTGCGACGTGGATTGCCAAAAGAAGTCGGGCTGGTCAATCCCTGAATTTCGACCAGGATTGGACGCGTACCTTCCATTGTGACAGCGATCGCCGAGCCAGGCGCATTCACCATCCGTTCAGCCAGGAAAGCTTCGGAAGGATTAGTTACTTCCACCATCCCTCGCTCCCGCATCTCAAAAACTCCCACCTCTGAGGTGGCTCCAAAGCGGTTTTTGATCGACCGCAACAATCGATAAGACTGGTATCGATCACCTTCCAGATATAGTACCGTGTCTACGATATGTTCCAGAACACGCGGTCCAGCTATAGCGCCCTCTTTGGTAACGTGTCCAATAAGGAATACGGCTGTCCCGGAAGTTTTTGCAAGCTCTCGCAAGCGCGACGCCGTCTCACGCACCTGCGTGACCGATCCAGCTAAGGAATCCAATTCCGGAAGGTAGGTGGCTTGCACAGAGTCAACTATTAACAGACCGGGTTGAATTTCTGAGACGTGCTCCAAAATTACCGGTAGTCTCGTTTCGGTGACCAGGTACAGGTCCTCTGGAATCAAGCCTGAGATTTTGCCGTTGTCAACCCGAATATCGCCACCCGACTTCAGTAAGCGCTGGGCACGCATCCTTATCTGGCGCTCTGATTCCTCGCCCGAGACGTAAAGCACCCTGACCTCGCGAGCCAAATCCAGGCTCATCTGCAGTAGTAGGGTCGATTTTCCAATGCCCGGGTCACCACCTATCAGCACAATCGATCCCGGTACAACACCACCGCCCAGAACGCGACCAAGTTCGTTGATAGATGTGGGCAAGCGCTCATCAGCCTCTCCGCCAATATCCGTTAAACGTCGCGGCGTTGAGCGAACACCGGCGCCGCGGCTGGCGTGTTTGGCAGCCGGCGGTCGACTTCTCTGGATGACCTCTTCCACCATGCTGTTCCATTCACCGCACTGTGGGCAGCGTCCCATTTCACGGGGGCTGATCCGCCCGCACTGCTGGCAAACATATTGTATGTGTGTCTTTGACATATGAGTATTATAATTCAACCCTTTCTCATAAAAACAACACTGCCCTGGGATTAACTCTCAGGGCAGCCGGTTTAAATAATTTTTTCAATCGTTTATCGCTGCGGTTATCCTGCTGCCACGGCCTCTACAGTCAGTTCAGCCTCCCCTTCACCTTGCCGCAGGATGATTTCATCATCTTCAACATCCACAATGATCGCTTCGCAATCCTCAAATTCGCCCGCCAAAAGCGCATCAGACAGGCTTTCCTCCACCTTTTGTTGGATCACCCGCCGCAATGGGCGAGCTCCAAAATCCGGATCGTATCCCAACTCGGCCAATTTATCCAGCGCTTCTTGGGTGGCGGTCAGGGAGATCTCGTGTTCCTTCAAACGCTGGGAAACCTTGTCAAGTTCCAACTCTACAATCTGGGTGATATCATCTTTACTTAATGCACGGAAGACGATCACATTATCGACCCGGTTGACGAACTCTGGACGGAATACGCGCCTCAGCGAATCCATCAATTTTTTTCGCATCTCATCGTAAGCCTGTTGTTCCTCAAGATCTTCATCTCTCTTGAGTGAAAAACCCATCGATGCCTGGCGCTTGATCATATCGGCGCCTACGTTGGAGGTCATCACGATGATGGCATTACGGAAATCCACCTTTCGACCCTTTGCATCAGAGAGATGTCCCTCCTCCATAATCTGCAAGAGCATATTATGAGCCTCCGGATGCGCTTTTTCTACCTCGTCAAAGACCACAATCGAATAAGGTCTGCGTCGCAAGGCTTCGGTGAGTTGACCGGCCTCCTCGTAACCCACATACCCGGGCGGCGCACCAACCAGACGGCTGACAGAATGTCGTTCCATGAACTCGGACATGTCCAACTGAACTAGCGCGTCTTCGCTGCCAAACATAAAGCGCGCCAGGGCTTTGGTCAGCTCGGTCTTACCAACGCCCGTCGGTCCGAGAAAAATGAAGGATCCAATCGGTCGGCGTGGGTCTTTCAAACCCGCCCTCGCACGACGGACTGCTTTCGAAATAGCTTCGATTGCTTCTTCCTGACCGATGATATATTTGCGTAACTCGTCCTCCATCAACAGCAGGCGCTGCGATTCTTCTTGAGCAATCTGCATTACAGGTACCCCGGTCCACATCGAGAGGAGCTCAGCTATGTCATCTGCTGTGACCACAGGACTGGAGGCTCGATCCCAGCCCGTACGCATAAGATCCAGTTGCTGCTCCAATTCTTCCTGACTGAGCAGATTATTCTGGGCGTCATCGCTGCGCCCTTCTTCCATTGCTAACGTGTGACTTTGGCGCAGATCGCGCAACTGTATCATCAAATTTTTCGCTTTTTCTGCTGCAGGGCTTTTGTACATGCGTACCCTGGAAGACGATTCATCGATCAAGTCAATCGCTTTATCCGGTAAGAATCGATCAGAAACATATCTCGATGAGAGCTCAGCTGCTGCATCAATGGCTTCGTCGGATATCCTCAGGCGATGATGATTTTCATAAGCTTTTCTCACTCCGCGCAGGATCTCAACCGTTTCATCCACGCTGGGTTCTTCCACGATCACTGGTTGGAAACGGCGCTCCAGTGCGGCATCGCTTTCGATGTTTTTGCGGTATTCATCAATCGTCGTTGCGCCGATCACTTGCAGTTCGCCTCGAGACAGTGCTGGTTTAAGTATGTTGGCAGCATCAACGGACGAACCTGCAGAACCTGCACCGACTAGCATATGGACCTCGTCAATAAACAGGATTGACCCGGATGCTTTAAATTCGTCAATCACTCTCTTTAAGCGTTCTTCGAATTGGCCGCGGTACATTGTGCCGGCAACAAGCGATCCGACATCTAACTGTAACACGCGCTTATCAAGTAGAAGTGCGGGCACATCTCCTTCAACGATCCTCTGAGCGAGACCCTCTACAATCGCTGTTTTACCGACGCCAGGCTCGCCAATCAATGCCGGATTGTTCTTCGTTCTGCGAGCCAGAATCTGAATAACCCGCTCTATTTCCATCACTCGACCTATTACCGGGTCCAGCTTTCCTTCTTCTGCCCACCCTGTCAGGTCTGTGGCGAGCTGATCCACCAGGGGGGTCTTTTGTTTAGATTTCCCACCCTGCGCCGATCTTTGCTCTCTCGCTGGGGTGGACCGGCGAGA
>Ga0114922_10002429_pt1 | contig 17457 bp, 14 predicted proteins | sample AartaG_FD_100975 | JGI IMG/M metagenome (GOLD analysis project Ga0114922, IMG submission 100975) | Deep subsurface microbial communities from Aarhus Bay to uncover new lineages of life (NeLLi) - Aarhus_00045 metaG | ecosystem: Environmental > Aquatic > Marine > Oceanic > Sediment | place...
GTAAACCACCTTCTTCCCCTCCTCCTTGCTCAGTACCAGGTCGATAAGGTCCTTCATCCAGATGCCCAAACACCTCCTGACGCCAAGAAGCTCAACGCTGAAGTACTTCCTTATCCTATCCTCAGCACGCTGGCAATCCTCAGGCCCTATCTCCAGCGTTTTAAATGCCTTATCAATCCTCGGCCTTTCCCGTTCTATCTCGGCATCCTCAAACCCACATAATTTGAGAATTTCAGTGTAATACATATCTTCACTCCTTTAATATTTTTGAATAGATGCTCCGTCCCCCCTACCTCATAGTCTCAACGAAGGTCTCCACACGGGTTCGGAAAGGACCTGTCTCAGAAGCATCATAATCGGTCGCAATCTTCAGCATGGAAAGTCCCGTTTGTTCCTTCAAAATCTGGGGGAAGTAGTAGGACTCCATATCATAACAGTCATGATACATACACTGATACCAGATAACCCCATCAGCTTTGAACTCCTTAGCCAATTGACAAACGTAATCCAGCCTCTCCCGGCCTGGTCGAAACCATCCAGCACAGACCCTCTTTCTAAAATATCGGTCAGCGAGAGCAGACATGAGGTCAGTGTCTGGTTCTACCCTCCACCAGTAATGCCTTATCCCCTCGGCAAATTCCTCCATCACCACGTCAGCGCCCGTCTCTTCTATAAGGTCATAAATCTTGTAATCTCCGAAAGCCATGGTGGATCCGGTGAGCAGGATTCGAGATCGAGGCTTCTTGCCTTCTTTGCCCTTTAGTTCATCCCGAAGAGACTCCAACACATTCACCACTACTTTCTTATCAGCGATAAACGATGCGTGGTTCAGTCGAGCAAAGTCCCGGCCGCTGATCGGAGGTCGGTCAGACTTCCGCATAAGGCTTATCTCCTCAAAGAGGCTTCTCTCTTTATTGCACAGGTCTATAATCTCCCGAAGCTTTGAGTCCTCAATCTTAGCTCCAGTCAGGCTCTCCAATTTCTCCCGAAACGACTTTATCCCATCGAGGTAGTATTCGCAACTACGGTCATTTTTTCGATGGGGGACGCCGAATCTGAAGACCTCCACATCGGTATAGAAATCCCAGGCATCTGCTATTGCCCTCATATGATTGTTAGTTACCGGAACGACAAGAAGATCGATGAGCTGATAAGCAGCATCCTCCTTCAGTACGCGATAACCGATTTGAGCCCGGGCGAAGGTGTCAAACCAGCGAGGCATATAAGCCCCTGCCATAAGTACCGGCTCATGCTCCCCACCCCGAAGGAGACCCACCGGAACAGCACCAGCAGCCAAGGCCAATTCCTCCGGGAAGTAGCCTCCGGGGGTGTAGCCGATGATTTTCTTCCCCTCGTCCTTTGCTTTCCTCAGGTCGACCATCCTGCCCCTGAGGTGCTCCGAAAGCTTTGCCATTGCGCCCATGATTACTACCTCCTTTAATTTGTTCTTTGAATATTATGGCTACTTCAAAACTTCATCCTTAAACTCACGTCATGGATGGCTAGGCTTTGATCTCCCTCTTTATGTCTTCAGCTACCATCCTGGCGCTCTCAGCAGCACCGGCGCCGGCAAACCAGCCCCGCGGACTTACACCATCCCCAACATTATAGAGGTTTTCCACCGAAGTTTTCTGGTGGCGCTCAGCGCTGGGAAAGGCACGAAGGCAAGGCCACTCCGACTGGTAGTGGCGAGCCAGCAGTATTTCACCCCCTTGCTCTTCGAAGCGGGGGAAGGTCTCATGTAGATCAGCCAGGAATACCTCATATTCTTTTCTGGGGTCATAGTGGCTAGGCTGCTCCGGTTTGAGGTAGAAGATCATCAAGTTCTTGCCTTTAGGAGCAAAATCAGGCCAAATCAGAGAGGTATCTATCCAGAGACCACTTCTCCTGGTGTCGATAGTATAAAGCCCTCCTGGCCAGTCGTATAGCGGACCGTTACTTGTTATCCAAAACTCAAACCCCGCTAACGGCTTCAGTTCCTTGACTTCTTCGAGGTAACCCCGGTCGAAATTCCGCTCCCCAGTCAGTTCCACTGTCTTCTGAGGCCCAACATCGCTTACCACTACTTTGGCTTCAATCTGAAATTCACCTTCAGGTCCCTTAGCCTCGACTCTCTCAGCTACTCCATCCTGAACAATTATTCTTTGGACATTTACCCGAGGCAGGATCTCTCCTCCGTGACCTGTAACCACCTCTGCCAGGGAGTCAACTATGGGCCTGGTACCATTCTCGGGAATGAGTTTCTGTGTGCCAGCGAGTTTGCTGGCGAGGTTTGCAAACTGTCTGATAATCTCGCCAGCAGCAATCTCATGCAAGTTCACGCCCACTTGCTGGACACACAGGGTATTAAAGATCTTATAAATAGTCCTGTTGTCAGTTACCCCAAGCAGCCATTCGCTGAAGGTAATGTCATCAGAAGGCTCATCCCCGCTGAAACAGCGCTTGAGAGCCGTGAGCACCCTTTCTTCCTCAGGCTCGTCCCTGCTGGTCAGGGAAACCAAGCGCCCCAACGTCCCCCCGGCCACTCCTTCAGCCGGCATCTCATAATCCTTCCCGCCAATTCGCCATTTAGGCGGGGGTTTTGCTCTCATCTCAAAGTCTATCTTGCCCTGGACATCTTTTAGAGTTACAAGAGGTGGGTCTTTCTCCCCGTACATGAGATAATGAGCACCAAGCTTAATTTTATAGCCTTTGTAATCTACCCAGGTATATCGCCCACCCAAAATGGGCATCTTCTCTAAAACTACAGTTTTGTATCCAGCATAGCTCAGCCTGGCAGCAGCGCATAAACCGCCGATGCCCGAACCTATCACCGCCACATCGCAGCTCTTCCTATTCATCCTATGCCTCCTCGATGGCGTCTGTAGGACAGTAATCTAGACATTCCAGGCAATTGTTACATAAGTCCCGATCGACCTGGCACTGGAAAGTATCGCAGGAAACGAAGAGCGCATAGATGGGACAAGATATAACGCAGGTACCACAACCAATACACTTCGTCTGGCTGATATTGATCAAGACTGCCTAGCCCCTCTCAGTTCCACCTTTGCTTGGAAATTGCTTAATACTCGAAGCGGATTCCCGAACAGCCCTCGCTTTTGGATTTATAGTTACTCGTGACGAATTTAACGGCATCAATTTAACTCACCAAGGAGACTTTGTCAATCAGCAAATAGGAGGAAGCAGGCACCAAATGGCAATGTGAGGGTGTGGCACTTCCCCCAGATTCCCCTCAATGGATATCATGCCTCTCCATTGACTTGTTTTGAACAGAAGTAATAAAATCAGCTCAGAAAGCGAACATAACGTAGCTGAAAGGTGGAAGGCCTCATTAAGCACGGCAGAAAGGAGCGGACATCATGAGCATGGCGTTAGAAGGTATACGGGTTTTGGAGTGGGGGCACTGGCATCAGGGCCCGCTAGCTGCAAGGATTTTGGGAGACCTTGGAGCTGAGGTAGTCAAAATAGAGGAAAGAGTCGAGGGAGATCCGATGCGAGGGCTCGGCCGTATCATGGGTGCAACCACGGGTATACATGGACGCAATTGCGTCTTTGAACACCACAACCGTAATAAGAAATCTATCACTCTAGACCTGACAAAAGAGAGTGGTAAGGAAATCGTATACAAGTTGGTGGAGAAATCAGATGTCTTTATCCAAAACATGCGTAAGGGTGTTGCTGAGAGGCTAGGGATGGACTACGAAACCCTTTCCCGATATAACCCTCGCTTGATATACGCTACAGGCTCAGGCTGGGGGCCCAAAGGCCCTATTAGCAATATGCCTTCTTATGACCTAGTTGGGCAGGCCAGATCAGGCATAATGACCGTCGCTGTCGAGCCTGGAATGCCTCCCATGCCACTCCGAGGCGGTGTGGGCGACCAGATGGGCGGCATAATGACTGCCTTTTCCATAGTGGTGGCTTTGCTGGCGCGGGAGCGGCAAGGGATAAGCCAGGAGGTAGAGGCTTCCCTGCTGGGCTCCTTGACCCACCTACTGAGTCTGAATCTCGAATTTAGGCTCGCCATGGGGCATGAATTTGCACCCTTTGTCAGAGCCAGAGCAGGCAACCCCCTCTGGAACCATTACAAATGTAAGGATGACAGGTGGATAATGCTGGCCATGGCTCAGTCTGACAGACATTGGCCTGGAGTATGTAAGGCACTGGGTCTGGAACATTTGGAGAAAGACCCCAAGTTTAGCACTATGGAAGAACGAGGACAGAATGCTGCCGAGTTAATCTCCATCATGGACGCCATCTTTGCTACAAAGACCGGGGCGGAATGGCTGGAAATTCTGAGGAACAGCGGAGACCTCGTCTTTGAGGCAGTCCACGCCATGTCCGACGTGGCGGAGGATCCACAGATGAGGGCCAATGACTACATCATAGACTACGAGCATCCAGCCCTGGGAAGAATATCCATCACGGGCTTTCCCATGCATTTCAGCCAAACCCCGGAATCGGTCAGGATGCCAGCGCCGGAGTTTGGAGAACACACCGAGGAAGTGCTCCAAAATACCTTAGGCTTCACCTGGGAAGAACTCACCAGGTTGAAGGACGAAGAGGTGATTTAAGGCAAAGCTTCGTTATCAAATAAGCCAGCACCCATTGACTCACCAGGACGCCGGTTGTAGAATTAATTCAGGGAGTGAACCATACATGGGTTGAAGGAGGTAATGGCTATGAGATGAAGGCCAAAGGATAGGTTCATGAGACAGAGTGTTATGAAAAATATTCGAAGGGAAAGGAGGAAGCTATGTTAAAACGTTGGATAATAATCGGTGTAGCCCTGATATTCGCATTATCTCTGCTTCCCGCTTGCGTTGAGCAAGGTACACCCACACCCACACCTACACCTACACCTACGCCTACGCCCACCGGGCCCGTGAAGATCTGCGGTATAACATCATGGACTGGCCCCATGGGAATGTCAGGCGCAATTGGCGACGTAACTATAGATTTAGTGGAATACCAGGTGAACGAAGTTGAGGGGGGTATGCTGGGTGGAAGAGAGCTCGATTTCTATGGATGCGACGGCCGTTCCACCACGGCAGGATGCGTAGCCTGTGCCAGACAAGCACTCTACGAAGATGACGCCTCAGCCATAGTCTGGGGAGGTTTTTCGGCAGCTGATGCTTTTGCCATATCCGACTTCTGTGAGGAGAACGAACTGCCATATTTCCTTTGGGGTGCTTTGCCCCAGGACCTCTGTGATAGGAAGTTCACCGTACGGAATACGCAGGCGATGCCCAGCATGATGCTGATTGCCGATTATATGACCAAGCTGTTGAAGCCCGAGACAGTAGCCTGCCTGTCAGTTGATACCACTGATGGCCACCTCTATACGGAGGGCTGGATAGAGGAATTCAAAGCCGCCGGAATAGAGATCGTCTATGAGGAATATGCCCCACCGGAGACAACTGATTACACCCCTTATCTCACAAGTATCAAGCATCTCAACCCGGACCTGCTGACTATCATATCGACCAATGAAGGCTATATAGCCATAGCCAAACAGATAGTCGGGCTGGGTGGATTGGGCGACACTGAGATACTGGCCGACCCTCCGGCTGAGAGCGCTCAAGGTGAGGACGGAGCTCAGGGCTGGTACTACTGGTGCCTGTGGTATGTCGGGGCCGACACACCTGGAGGTAAGAAGCTCGAGGAGGACTACTACGCTCTGTACGGAGGTCCAGTCTACATTAGCTTAATTTCGTTCTACTACCACTGCGCGTGGTCAGCCATAAATGCCGTTAAGCTGGCAGGCACTACCGACCGTGTAAAGGTCGCTGAGGCAGCTCGCTCTGGAAACCTCGTGTGGGAGGCACCCGCAGGGACCCTCAGCTTCACTACATGCGGGGAGCCAGGCACCATGCCCCCCTTTATTGTAAGAATTCAAGACAGAGGCGTTGTCCCAGTTCAAATACCGGAATAGCGACATTCAGCCTGATGTGAGATAACACTGTGCTTCTGAACAGTACAGATAGTCTATCCTATTCCAGAGGGAAGCGTTAAGTCAGCCCCGGAAGCGAACAAGGGGGCTGAAAGGGGGTGATAGATTTGGGACTTGAGGGGCAGGTCTTGGGGCTAACCCAGGGCTTGTGATTGGCTTACGGATAGAGACGGTTCTTAGATAGACTCTTGACGGAAATATTCGGAAGGGAAGGAGGAAGCTATGTTAAAACAGTGGATAATAATTAGTGTGGCTCTGATATGCGCATTATCTCTCCTAGCAGCTTGCGCTCCGGAAGTCATATCTACACCCACGCCGACGCCCACAGCCACGCCGACACCCACCGGGCCTGTGAAGATCTCTTGTATAACAGCCTGGTCTGGCCCTGGAGGAATGTCGGGTGCCGTAGGCGATGTGTGCATGGACCTGGTGGAGTACCAGGTGAATGAGATAGGAGGAGGTATCCTGGGTGGAAGAGAACTCGACCTCATTGGCTGCGACAGCCGTTCCACTACGGCAGGATGTGTAGCCTGTGCTAGGCAAGCGCTCTACGAGGATGACGCCGTAGCAGTAACCTGGGGAGGTTTTACAGCAGCCGACGCTAATGCCATAATCGACTTCTGCGAAGAGGACGGACTACCATATTTCTTCTGGGGTGGCATACCCTTGGATATCTGTGATAAGAAGTTCGTCGCTCGAAATTCGCTTGACATGGACAGCATGATGACGATTGCCGATGATACGATGAAGTTGTTGAATCCCAAGACAGTAGCCTGCCTTGCCTTTGATTCGACGGACGGGCGCGCCTATATGAGCGGCTGGGCAGATAAGTTCAGAGCCGCTGGGGTAGAGGTCCTCTATGAGGAGTACACTCCCTTAGCTACTACTGATTTCACCCCCTACCTCACCAAAATCAAGAGCCTCAACCCAGACCTGCTAATGCTCATATCATCCAACGAAGGCTATGTATCCATTGCCAAACAGATGCATGGGCTGGGCGGGTTGCCAAACACCAAAGTGATGGCCGACCCCCCGGTCGAGACTTCCATGTCTGAGGAGGGTGCCCAGGGTTGGTACTATCGGGCATTGTGGTATCCTGGGGTCGACACACCCGGGGGCAAGAAGCTCGAGGAGGATTACTACACTCTATACAGATCGAGCCCCATTACCTACATTGCGTTCTACTACAACTGCGTGTGGTCAGCCATAAACGCCATTGAGCTGGCAGGCACTACCGACCGGGTAAAGGTCGCCGAGGCAGCTCGCTCTGGAAACCTCGTGTGGGAGGCACCCCCAGGAACTCTCCACTTCAACACATGCGGGGAGCCTGGCCACCTACCTGGCAGGTATTTACAGATTGTAGACAGGAAGCTTATCCCTGTGGAAATACCCGGGCGATAATATTCAGCCTGATGTGAGAGGACACTGTGCTTTTGAATGGGGATAAATAGTCTGCTTTGTTCTAGCCGGGAGTGTGAAGTCACTCAAGAAGCAACCAAGAGGGACTGAAAGCGGGAGTAGTTTTGAGCTGAAGGTCAGGATGCCCGCGCGGATTGATGATCCATAGCTGGCCTGTTATAATAAGTCGCTTATAGTTTGCTGGTAGACAGGAGGTAAAAATGAGCGAGAAATTGAAGGACAAGGCAGCAGTGGTTACAGGAGCTGGTCGGGGAATCGGCAGGGCCGTAGCAGAGACACTTGCTGAGGAGGGGGTTAGCGTTGTGGTCAATGACCCGGGTGTCGAACGAACCGGGGTGGGTGGCAGCACCTCTATAGCCGATGAAGTGGTGGCAGAGATCAGGAAGAAGGGCCACAAGGCAATAGCTAGCTATGATTCCGTTGCTGATTTTAATGCCTCTAAGAATATCATAGATAGCTGCGTGAAGGAGTTTGGCAAGATAGACATCCTGGTCACCCCGGCTGGCGTACTGCGAGACCGAATGCTACATAATATGTCTGAGGAGGAGTGGGATGTGGTGGTGGATGTCCACCTCAAGGGAACCTTCAACTGCATGCGGCATGCCTCTTCTTACATGAGAGAGCAGAGGTGGGGAAGAATCATAACCTTTGCATCTCAGGGCTGGCTCGGCAATGTAGGTCAGGCTAATTACTCAGCGGCAAAGGGTGGAATCGTGAGCCTTACCCGGACGGCAGCCCTGGAGCTCGGAAAACGAGGCATAACCGTCAACGCTATTCTCCCTGGAGCCAGGACAAGGATGACTATGGACCCCACAGTAGTAGCCGGCATAAAGCAGAAATTCGAAGCCGGCCTTATGCCCAAGGAACACTATGAAGCATTCATGGGCATGCCTGGGCCAGAATATGTGGCTCCTGTAGTTCTGTACCTGTGCACCGATGTGGCAGCAAATGTAAACGGCAAGGTAATCAGTGCCCATGGCGGCTCCATATCCCTCTTCTCCGAGCCCCAGGAAATCAAGAGCATCGATAAAGAAGGCATTTGGACCCTTGATGAGCTAATAGAGATAATGCCCAGGGAGGTAACAAAAGGACTGGTTAACCCTTCGCCACCCCAAGAGGGTTAATAGGAATTGAGACATCGGCTCCCCCTACTTCCTCAACATAAGGCCCATATGCATTACCAGCCAGCCTTTGTAGTCCTTCCGCAACAGCCATATATATCTTCTTGTTTGTTGTGGCATTCTTAACCGTTCGAGCAAGCCTACGGCACCAAATCTTCATCTAACAGGCAATATGGATTACGCAGAGTAATGAACCTAGCCATCTTGTAGCGATAGTTATACCTAGCCTTAAGCCAGCCCCATATCCCCTGGGGCATGCGCACGATTGTCACCACCAACAATACAGTGAATATTATATAGCGGATGGCCTCAATGTTCTCCACTGGTATCTTGCCCAGCAACTGCGGTACGATGACTACAAAAAGGCTTCCCACTATTGGCCCTCCTAGCGTGCCCGCACCGCCAACCAGCACCGCAAATGCAGTATCAAAGAGCATTGAAAAGCCGAGTAAGCTCGGGTCTATGAACCTCATGAAGTGAGCATATAGCCATCCTGCAGTAGCGGCAAGAAGCCCCGTGGTTACAAACCCAATCATCTTATACCTAAGGGGGTTGATACCCTGCGAATTAGCCAGGTCCTCGTTGTCCCGAACAGCAATCATGGCTCGGCCAACGCGAGAATTAACCAGACGGTAGACAACATAAAGGCAAATCAGCAGAATGACCAGCGCCAGGTAGTAATACTTGAAGGTGGTGGAAAACTCCAGTCCCATGATGCTGGGGATGGGGAGCCTTCCGAGACCACTTGAGCCCCCAGTAATGCCAGACGCACTCACGGCCGTGCCTCCGCAAATTCCCAAGAAAGCCACCATCACCAGGATGAAATAGACCCCCTTGAGCCTGAGGGCAATAGAGCCAATTGCTAAGCTAATCAACACTACTGCCCCGAGGGCGGCGATAAGACCAATCCATTCCGAAAGGCCTGCCCTAATGGTAAGCAAAGCAGTGATATAGCCTGCCACACCGAACATAGCCGTGTAGCCCAGGTTCAGCAAGCCCAAATACCCCAGACAGAGATTTAGAGACATGGCTAATATTATGTATATGATGATAATCACGGATAAATAAAGCCAATATTCATTCAATAGGAAAGGGAGCCCTATGGCCAGACCAAGCAAAACCAGCATTCCTATCAGAGAATATGTCCTTAAATTTAGCTCAATGTCCATCTATTCCAGTTCCTCGCGCCCGAACAGACCTCGAGGCCTCACTACCAGGATAATTATAATCAAGACAAACGTAGCTACCGGCGTCCATGCAGCATTCACAAAGCCTCCAAAGAATGCTTCAAACAACCCCAGGAGGAATCCCCCGAGAACTGCACCCAGGATACTGCCCAGACCACCCAGCAGAACTACTACCAGAGCCTTAAAAAGAGCGATCAAGCCGATGCCTGGAGAGACCGCGAAGAGAGGGCCGATAAGACCTCCAGCAGCACCAGCTAGTGCCGCAGAGAGGCCCAGCGCGAACAAACGTATCACCCCAGTATTTACACCTACCAGTTCGGCAGAGTCCTCATTCTGGGTAGTTGCTCGCAATGCTTTGCCAATCTTTGTCCTCTGCAAAAAGAAAAACAAACCAGCCGTCAAGGCCAAGGCTGCCACAAAAGTCAACAGCCTCTGCTCAGTGAAGCTTACTCCCGCCAGGCTGTATGTGACGTCATTGTATGGTGTATCAATCAGACGAACCGTCCCAGGCCAGATTAGAAGGGCAATGCTCTCCATTAAGAAGGCTATGGCTAGCGTCGATAGGATGGGAGCTAAATAGCCCTTGCCATCCAGAGGCTTAATTCCTACCAGGTGGACTATGACACCGACCAGGAACATAGAAGGTATCGTGAGAAGAACGGCAGGCCAATAGCCAAGCCCAGCGAGATGAGCGAAGGAAAAGACCAAGTAGGCACCCAACATATAGAAGTGTCCGTGGGCAATGTTAAGCAACTTCAGAACGCCCAGGCTCAGGGTGAAGCCAACAGCCAGCAAAACGTAGACACTGCCCAGGCTCACGCCGTTGACAATCTGTTGTAAGACCAGTGAGCTTGAGCTCATAGCATCAAACTCCCAGGTATGCCTCCCTAACTGCCTTGTTTTCTAACAGGGCAGAGGCACTGTCTTCCAAAATCACCTCCCCACTCTGGAGCACATAGCCCCTATCAGCCATCTCCAGAGCCATCTTCACATTCTGCTCCACCAGCAATATGTTAAGTCCCTGGTTTTTGTGGAGGCCTTCAATGGTTTGAGCGAGATTTTTCACCAGCAGAGGCGATAACCCCTGGGATGGCTCATCCAGGAGAAGCAGCTTCGGTCTGCCCATCAGACCTCGGCCTATAGCCAGCATCTGTTGCTCTCCTCCACTCAGATTACCAGCCTTCTGGCGCCTGCGCTCCTCCAGAACAGGAAATAGCTCATATACTTGTTCAAGCGTCTGGCGGGTGACCGCCTCGTCTTTGAAAATATACGCCCCCATCTCCAAGTTCTCCAAGACAGTCATCTCAGGAAACACCCCCCTGCCTTCAGGTATATGTATGATCCCCAAATTAGCTATGGAATGTCCTGACATACCAGCTATGTCGCGCCCCATAAACTCTATGGTACCCCTGTCCGGTTCGAGCAGCCCTGATATCGTTTTCATCAGCGTTGTCTTGCCAGCTCCATTGGCTCCTATAACAGCAACCACCTCACCTTCAGCCACAGAAATCTTAATCCTTCTGAGAGCGCACATCGGTCCATAGTAGACATATAGGTCGTTGATCTCCAGCATCTTCCTAATCCCCGTTCCTGATAATCGCTCTCCTGGGTCCGCAATGCCCAGGATCAGCCAGCGCCCATGTAAGCCCTGGCCACATCTTCATTGGCTCGCACCTCCTCCGGTCTGCCCTCTGCAATCTTGCCACCGTGGTCCACGACCACAATTCGATCACAGACAGTCATGATAAATCGCATATCGTGGTCAACCAAAAGCACGCTTGCCCCGTTATCTTTAAGCCGCCGCATCAGAGTAATCAATCTGCGTCCCTCTTCCAAGCTTAAGCCAGCCGCTGGCTCATCCAATAAAAGCAGCCTAGGCTTTGAGACAACCGCCATAGCTACGGATAGAGCCCGCTGGTGACCTGCACTCATGATTGCCGCAAATTCGTGAAAGTGCCCCTGCAATCCCACAAACTCGAGTGCCTCCATTGCCATAACCTGTATTGACTGTCTCTCTTTTGTTATCTTTCGAGGCCGAAATACGGCATCTATAGTATTGCTTCTCCCTTGCATATGAGAGGCATAAAGCACGTTTTCAAGAGCTGTTAGCGAAGGAAAGAGCTTGGTGCGCTGATAGGTACGAAGAATGCCCATTTGGGCAATCTCCCAGGGTTTTTTCCCCTGTATCTCTTCCCCATTGTAAATGATCTTGCCCTCTGTTGGCTTGTGGTAGCCGGCAATTATGTTAATACAGGTTGTCTTACCTGAGCCATTGGGGCCGATGAGACCCAGTATTTCTCGCTCAGCAATGGTGAAGCTGAACCCATTAATGGCTCTTAGCCCTCCGAAGTCCTTAACCAGAGCGCTAACTTCTAAAAGCATCTTATGATTGCGCAAGTATAATCCTTCCCTGCCAAACTTGACAACCCCTCCCAATTTATTCGACTCTGGCGGCTGAGTGACTTCGCTCCTGTTTGCTTGAAGACTATACCTCTCCACGCTCTGCCTGTAATCACTTTCCTTTCCTGCGGTCTTCGTGGTAGTTGATGAACTTGTTAATCGCGTTGGCTGCCCGCCCAGTCGATGGATAGAATGGGAGTTTGGTTTCGTTGCAGCTTCGCTGCCATTTTCCGACTATTTCAACACTCTCGGGGAAGGAAACTACTGAGTGTAATACCACAGCCACGGGCCTATCGCATTCCCTGGCAGCACTAACATAAGCCTCTCTCCGAGCTTCCATTGAGGCCATATGTGTCTGCGGGGAAGGACCTGAGAACATCCCCAAATGCAAGATCATCAGGTCAATCCCTTCCCACCTGGCAAAGATTTTGACGCTATCACCAAACTTTTTGGGATCCCAGAATGATAGCTGGGAATCCAAAGGATTTCCCAACATACTGCCTGCTTCAGGCGTGAACTCCCTTAGCTTAGCTAGCAGCTCCGCTGGAAGTCTCGGAATGTGCAGCCCTGCCCGCTCACATTCGTCAGCAACTTGAACGCTTGCCCCACCACCAACCCCAAGAACCCCCACATTCCGTCCTCTCGGAGGAGACATAGATAAGAATAACAGAATAACATCAATAAGTTCATCCATGCTGTAGACCCTGATTACCCCGGTTTGCTTGAAAATAGCATCCCATATCATATTCTTTCCTGCCAGGGATCCTGTATGAGATGCCGCCGTCTTCACTCCAGCTTCAGTGTATCCTCCCTTATGTATTATTACGGGCTTCAGCTTCGCAGCTTCTTCAAGCGCTTTTAGAAACCTTCGCCCATCCTTTACCCCTTCAATATAGGCTGCTATTACCTCGGTATCGGGGTCTTGGGTGAAATACTCCAGGAAATCGCTCTCATTTAGGTCGCAGGCATTTCCATAGCTTACCGCCTTGCTAAAGCGGACTCCTCTGGGCGCTGCCGCTCGAACCGTGTAGAAGTAACTCCCGCCGCTCTGCGAGATAAAGCCAACATTACCACATTCCTTAGGAAATCCTGAACCGGAAGACATCTTCGTTTTCGGGCAGTATATCCCGAAACAATTAGGACCAATTACTCTGACCCCCCCACTCCTAGCAATCTTTGTAATCTCATTTTCTAACCTCCTCCCTTCCTCGGTTCCAAGCTCGCTGAATCCAGATGTAACAAAAGTGGCAGCCTTTACCTCTTTTGCTACACAGTCTTCTATCAGTTTAGGAGTGGTAAAAGCGGGGATGGCTACTATGACATAATCAACCGGCCCCGGGATTTCCTTAAGGCTCGGATATACCTTCAGACTCCCCCTTTCTCCACCCTTCGGATTGACAGGGTAGAGTTTCCCATCAAATCCGAGTTCAAAGAAAGGGTCGAGCAGCGCACTCCCTGTGGGAATAGCCGGGTCGCTCGGGACCCCAATGATTGCAACTGACCTGGGGTGGAAAATATACTCCAGGCTCCCTGCTTCTACCTTAGTCGGCATCAATCTCCTGAAGAATTGCTTTTATTATAGCGAAGGATTCCCACTTTGACGAGACTGGCATTCGTCGAAATATAAAAATTTCAGGTCTAAACCCCGGCGTGGAGTAATTTACAAGCACCAACTCTCTGTTACCGAAGACACAGCAAGCCAAAAAATCTGGACTGTATTCTCAAACCGCCGTCATCTCCTAGATAAAGCCCCTTAGGGTCCAGCAACCTAACAATCACCAACTCTTCCAGTCTCGGCGGCTCCAACTAAGCAGCGTGAGAGCTTTCCATGGCTTCCAGCCATATTTCCCTTTTAGCTTGACAACCTCTTCCTTTTCACTTGATTCCTTGTCAAGGAGCAGGCTGCTAGCCCCGCGTTCACCTTCAGGTCAGAGGTGCTGGTGAAGAGTCTGTCTAAGATGTTCTCTCATCCGCCCTCATTTCCGCACAGCATATATCCAACCGCAGGCTCCACCAGTACCACACATATGGAGATGAAGAGTGGGTTTCAAGGCTCAATTTTGGGGCTGAGCCACCGTTGCTCCATTTCAGTAGCTTTAGATTAGTGCAGAGATTGCTCGGTGGCAAAGTGTATCCGCTCCGCTTCGGAATCCCTCCTTAGCTCAAGCGGCGGATGCTAACGCCCAACTACGGCGATGGTGGCGGTTGTTCCCTCGCAGGGTAAGCCACCTATATTGTGAGACAGCCCAAACTTGGGATTCTTAAGTTGACGGGCTCCAGCCCTCCCCTGAAGCTGCAAGTACGACTCGTAAATCATTCTCAGCCCGCTGGCGCCCTGCGGATGCCCAAAGCACTTGAGTCCTCCATCGGGGTTCACAGGTAGCTCCCCTTCCAGATTAAAAGCACCAGCATCAATATATTCCTTGGCTCCACCCCGGGGACAGAAGCCCAGATCCTCGTAGACAATCAGTTCGGTGATGGTAAAGCAGTCATGCACTTCAGCCAGGCTTAACTCTCGGAAAGGCTCCTTGATTCCTACCTGCTCGTAGACTTGCTTGGCAGCGCTCACATTTTCATCGTAGTGCACAAAATCGTAGTCCCGCCTTATCCGATTTGTGCCTGGATTAGCAGCCACTCCCATACCTTTGACCAAGACATAATCATCCCGAAAGCTCTTTGCCATATCAGCTCTGGTGATAATGGCTGCGGCCGCTCCATCTGTCCTTGGACAACAATCATACAGGCCAAGCGGCCAAGCAAGTATAGGTGCGTTTAGAGCATCCTCTATTGTTATCTCACGATGAAGCTGGGCCTTGGGAGATAACATACCGTTATGGTGATTCTTGACCGCAATCTTAGCTAGGATCTCTCTACCTACGTTGTACTTGTAAAATACTTTACCGCAGTCAGGGCAAAATCACCCGGCGAGCTATGGCCAAAGCGGAACACCGGATTTATACCGGAGAACCATTCGGGCAAGATGTTCATGCCAAAATCCTTGAGTTTTTCGAACCCGAGGGCCAGAACAAGATCATACATACCTGAGGCCACCCCGAAGCAGGCATTCCTGAAGGTGTCCATGCCCGTGCCACACCCATTTTCCACCCTGGTAATGGGGATATAGTTCAGTTTCAAAGGCCGCGACAGACAACACCCAGAACCGCCAGACAACAGAGTCCCCACCCAAGCAGCTTGAATGTCCTTGGGTTCTATCCCCGCATCTTCAAAAGCTTCGTAGGCAGCTTCGACGATCATGTCATCGCTGCCCTTATCCCAGTTATCTCCAAATTTGGTACACCCCATCCCCACAATAGCAACCTTATCTTTAATGGACTCCATCACTGCCTCCTTTTACGCTTGACTATTCGATCACCTTATGTAAAGATTAGCACCCTGCCTTATGTCGATGGTTTGCACTTCCAGAAATAGCTATGCAGGCCTGCGTTCTCAACATCAAGCAGTTTCCTAAATATCATTTCTACTGGCATACCAATAGCCACCTTGTCTGGTTCACAATCTGCCATGAGGCAAACCATCCTCCCGCCTCCCTCAAAATCCACTACACAACGAACAATCGGCGGGTCAACAGTTGGAGCCATGTTGTCTATCGTGTAGGTGAAAACGCTGCCTTTCTTATCAGAGAATCCAGCTTGTTCAAAATTATCCTTGCTGCCACAATAGGCACAAACTCGTTGGATGGGGAATTGAACCTCACCGCAGTTGTGACACTTACTCCCATGAAGGCTGAGAATCTCAGCTCTGGCCCTCCAGAGAACGGGAACAAACATTTCAACGGGTGGTTGACGGGTTAGCTCACTTGTTATCAGTTGACGAATCTTCTGATAGCTGGCGTAGCTAGGAAGCATTCTCTTTGAGGCCAGATAATAATTTATTGCTCTCCTGTCTTTGAGTTTTGCCATTGCTTCAGAAACCTTCAACGAGAAAACATCGCATCCATCGCCGTAGCCAGCCAGTAGTATTCTATCTCCGGATTTTGACTCTTCCAGTGCAGCTACAAGCAGCATGAGTGCAAAAGCACAACCTGTGTTTCCTACTCGATCAAAGAGGGGATCTTGAACCTGGGTCTTAGCATCAAAACCCAGAAGACGAGCCAGGTCTTTGTGGCTTCTGGGTTCTGGTCCGTAGAGGGCGAGCTTGGCAAAATCCTCCGGCTTCAGTTCGAATTTGTTCATCAATTGGGAGACCCCTTCCTGAACGGTTTTAGTATATCCGTGTAGTCGAACAAACCTAGCCTCCCACGACCTTACAAAGTTATCTTCCCCCATTCTCCATTGATCCATGAATTCATCAGAATGAGTGTAGCTTCCTTCCATTTCTGCAGCCAGGTTTTGATCCCCAATTAACAGGGCAACCGCTCCGTCGCCAAAAATTTGCTCAAACTCCGATCCCGGGGTTCCCAAACGACAATCTGCAGCTGTCACCAAAACCAATCTCGCCGATTTGCCATTGACAGCGTCAATAGCCGCTCTCAAAGCATTCGTCCCCGCCCTTAGCGAGTTGGCATAGTCAGCAACTGATATATCCCCTTTCAGGTCCATAGCCGACGCAATCAGACTGGCGCATTGCTTTTCTTTATATGGTGCGGTGGTTGAGGCAAAAAACAAAGCGTCTATTTTTTCCTTGTCGATTCCTTTGATGCATTCCCTAGCAGCGGATACTGACATTGTTATGCTATCTTCATCATGGCTTGCTACTGCCTTCTCCCCTCCCACTGAAGGCCTGCCCATCGCCTTGGCAATTTCGTCCCGGCTTAACCTATAGAACGGGATATGAGCTCCATATGAAACTATTCCAACCATTTCTCTCCTTCGTGATATTCAGTCAATTGAGTTGTCACTTTGCCGAATCTGCCTTAGGAACTTCCTGAAACCACCGACTCTCAGGCTAGTTTCCAGAGTATAACCTTGACTAGCCTATCCCAGCCCTGATTGCCTTCTTATGAAAATTCGGAGATAAGCCCTACTCAAATTTCCTTCCCTTACTCTAGATCACCTGTAGTTCGCAGTGGCCAGTATCCCTCATCCACACAAAAGCGTTAAAGAGTAACACTATCATCAGCATTTGTCAAACCAACGATTTGAATGGCAATTTGCATCAGCGAAGTTTTTGGGGTATCATAGAAGGCTATTTCAGTGAAAAATTACTATCTACGGCAGCCAGCAGAAAGAGAAATTCGGAGCGTTAAGAAGCTTGGTTTCTGGGCAACTTTGGCGTTTCAACAAATTGGAAGGAGGTAACCAAATTGTCAGGAATAATTTCTTATGGTGCTTACGTACCCATTTACAGATTGAGTCATAGTGAGCTGGCCCGGGCATGGGCGAGAGGTAGTGCCAGCGGGGAGAGACCGGTGGCCAAC
>Ga0114922_10002430_pt1 | contig 17457 bp, 23 predicted proteins | sample AartaG_FD_100975 | JGI IMG/M metagenome (GOLD analysis project Ga0114922, IMG submission 100975) | Deep subsurface microbial communities from Aarhus Bay to uncover new lineages of life (NeLLi) - Aarhus_00045 metaG | ecosystem: Environmental > Aquatic > Marine > Oceanic > Sediment | place...
GTCTCCGCTCTCTGGGGTCGGGGAGGGGTTCGAGTTCACAGTCTGCGGCTACAAACTCGCACCCGTGCCTGTCCCGGATTTCGTACAGCGTTCCATCCTGCTCGCTGCTCACGTCCCTTACGATTGTCACGTCCCCGAACGTGTAGACGTGCATCGCCTTTTGGCCGATCTTGAATCGGGGGGCCTGTCTCTTGGGCTGTTCTGTTTTCTTTGCCATTTCAGGCTCCCTTCCTTAACCGAAGTCCTGTCGGTTGGCCATGCTCAGCGACATGCCGCAAACCGGGCACGGCACAAGCTCTCTAGCGAAGAACCCGTGGCCGTTCATGCAGAACCGCTCGTAGCTACGACCGAACTCGCGGCGATGCTTGGCCTCTCTTCGCTGCTGTTGCTCACGTTTCCTGTCAAGCCACTTGTCTCGGTTCATCGTTTAGCCTCCACTTTTGCGGCCTGTCCTGGACGCAAAGCTATGGTGAACTCTCCGGACGCGATCTGCCTGGGCAGCGATCAGACGGTGCAAGTCGGCGAGGTCGCCCAACAGACCCTCATCACCGGCTGCCGCAGTCGCCGGGTGATCCACGTTCACTAGGAATGTCTTCATGTTCTGTTCCTTTCAGTCTCTAGCCAAAGCATGGTCCTGGTCGTCCTAGCCCTGGTATGGTTGGTCGGTGGTTCTGGCCGACGCCAGGGCCATGCTTCGGACAGAGGCCGCTGGGGGCTTCCGTGCCCCCGCTATCTGCCCTGTGGTTCACTTCTTCGAGGGCTTGTAGTCCGGGTTCGGCACGAACACGTTCAGGCCCAGCTTGGCCTGGGTGTTCGGATCGACGACGACGTTGCCGCCGGTGCTGGCGACGAGCAGCGTCTTGCCCGAGGACGAGGGCCTGCCCTTCTCGCCCAGGTCCACTTTGATCGTCAGGGTCTTCCCCGACACCTTGATGTCCACGTTCTGTCCGAGCATTGTTCCGCCTCCAACTTGTGTTTCCGCAGCGACCGTCGCTGCTGATATTTGAAGTCTACGACACGTTTCATTCAAAAGCAAACTTCGGGCACGGGAAATCAGAAATTTCAGGTTTTTTGCGAACCCAGGGCCATGCCCATAACCGCCCCGCATTGTGTGTGCTAGTTCATGTAGGTATGAAGCGAGATTACAGCCTCTTGGGTACAGTGTAATGCGGGAGTCCCCCCAGGCCGTCCCGAAACGCCACCGACAATGGCGGGAACTGATTGTAACCTGCACATGATCTAGGTCAACTACCTGTTGAAACCATATCCGGTGTGTTTTACGGGGCAGGCCGTGGTACCGGAGTCCCCGGTACAATGCGGCGGTTCCTGCGTCTAAACAGGAGTCGCCTTTGAACAGGTTATGTGTTTGTCTCGGCATTCTCTCTATCCTACGTGAAACACAGGACGAACACCAGAACTGCCCATTTCAGTATTTGCCAATCAGTCATCGCTTACTTCCCACCTGTCAATGCCGACACAAATGCCGGTATCATCGTATTCGGATTCGTGAACATGGCCTCTAGCAGTACCTTGCAGTCCAATTCGCCTTGCACCTGTAGTCTACACCATGTTCCGCCCCAAAGCAAACCTATTCTGAGATTTTTTCCAATCCTTGCTCAGAACGGTACTTCCGGAACATGGTTCTTTGCGTCCTGTCTTGCCCACGCGGCCCGTCTGGGATATCGGCCTGCCCAAGCATCGGCGAAGTCTTTATACGTGACCCACAGAATCGCCTGTAAAACGCAAGGCCGCATTTCGAGTCTGTCGGCCAGTCGCCGAACGCCGTCTGCAATCGCCTTGTACAAGGCCGGGTGCGGACCGCTGCCCGTATCGGCCAGGGAATAGCCTGCGATCTTACACATGTGGCGATCCACGGTGACTGCCGAAAACTCTGGGTGATAGATATTCCAAAAAAACGCCCTCGTTTTTAAGGCCATTTTGCCGAGGGTTCTCAGAATATCAACATCGGTCGGCCAGGTGCCCCAGCGATCTTTCCACTGTAGAAGCCTTCGAGCCTTTGCCGCCTGTCTTGGATAGGTCGGCAAGGGGATTGCCGCTAAGGAAACATTGTCCGCATAGGCGGTGACAAGATTCTCGGCGGCCGTCATGTTGTCTTCCCAGGAACAATTTGGCGATAAGGCCGACGTAACGCCACAGACGACGTTATGCGGAACGCCGGACGTTTCCGCCAACCGAAGGCAGAACACATGGGCCTTTTCATACCACGTCTCGCCGATAGCCTTGTGTTTCGCTTCGGCTACGTCGTACCATTTTCGGAGATTCTGGCCGATAGAACGTGCCGAGGTTCTTCTTCTTTGCATTGTTCAAACCTCCCGTATTGTTCACTTGTCAGTTATACCGGTCTGGGCCAGACGCATCTCTGGCCGTCTACGTTTGGAGTATACACCATAGAATGGGTCGATGCAAGTGAAATGTAACATAGGTGTGGACAATCACATGTGTGTGCTGTGTCCCGTACTAGAAAGGTACTGTTTGGCAAGTAACCATTATGAAAGAGGATATAAATAACACATACGGGACGCTACACGTGTAGGGTATAATTGCGGGTATTATGGGTATTTCATGTATATTAAATTGGGTAGGTCGATGCGATGGACGTATATGGGACGCTACATCTGTTCGTCATGTCCCGAGGCTGTTATTATAGCTTTTTATCCTATAGTCGTTTATAGAAACGTCGGGACATGAGGGACATGGGGAATATCTTCATTGGCCGTAATAAAATCGTTGTAAGGTGCTGTAAATAAATACGTTATAAGTATGTCGGGACATACATGTATGAAAACCGAAAGTGAATGTCATACGGTTTGGAGGGTAGGCTATAATCGTTATACTGTTTAACGACAGCTGTTATAATCGTTATACTGTTTTAACGGATTTGGGTGATCTATCGTTCTATCTTGGACTACAATAGGTGTCGTCCCATGTCCCGGAAGCGTTTTTGAAGGGCCGAATGTAACATTCGTCACTTCCGGGTATAAAAAAATGCCCCAGACTAACGTAGCCTGGGGCAGCATAGGGGTACAGATGGGTTTCAGTCGAGGAACGTAGTGGAAACAGTCTGCCGAGTGATGAGAACCGACTCTTGTTTCATGCTGTCTTTGACGTATCGGCCAATGGCTTGCATTGTGTCTTCGGCGAATCGCAGTCGGCCGCGAGACGAATCATCAGCGAAAATGCGATACACATTCACGGGTTCGAACATGTAAACACTGTTCTCGCCGACGTAGCCACCCCTTGTTTTATACCGCGTGAATCCCCCAAACTTCTTTAATAAGGCTTTTCTCACAGCATCATGGACAGCGGGGTGCGTCTTTCCGTTGTTGTCCAGTAAAGGGACATAGAGTTCAAACTGGATCATAGACTATCCTCCATCGCTTCTTCGGTTGTCAAACGGGTCAGTGACCCTATGCAAATGAAGTATACACCACGTATCGACCCAAAGCCAATGAAACTATGTATCCGCATACTCGCCCATGCCCACGCACGCACATGCGGATAGACGAATAAGATAGGACCACGCACGTCCACGCACACATACTCGCATACGCATACCCCCGGGGGTGCCACCCTCGCCCACCGGAGTCCCAAGAGCGACTAGATTCATTAGTCACCCGAAATCTGTGCAGGCTTTCCTTTTGTGACATTGTCAAACAGTATAATATAGCAGTTTTCCGGCGAAAATTGGAGGCCGTCCAAGGTTCCCTGCAGAAAATTGTGCAAAAATCCGCAGAATTGTGCGAAAATATGTAGAAATACCCTTGACACCCCCAGAAATGTACGATACAATAGAATATAGTGGAAATTTCAGGGAATATCGGAGAGGAAGAATGATGGCACGAATACCGACTGCATAAGAAGCGATGGAAATGCGGAGTAGGACACGGGCTGCGGCCTTGCAGGTTATCCTCGGAGACCTCACGCCCTCGTCCGTGCATGTGGCAGCGAAGTCCGAGTCCGACCAGACGGAGTTTATCCTGTCGTTCAATGGTACGGCGAGTCTCTGGGTGCGGCAGGGGTTATTTCGGGCACACTCCGTTCTTGATGTGGTCCAGACGATTCGGGGCTCGGTCATTCAAGTGCTGAAGAACTACCAGACCGATCTTCTTACCACTGCCAGCAAGCTAGGGACCACAATTATCAGGTTGGAAGTGGAAGAAGACCACGATGGCTCCCTCACGGCCTCTGAGGCTGGTTTTGTGCCGGGCTCGAACCGTATGACGGCCGCAGATAAGGCTGGTAGTCTTCCGCGTAGAAAGGAGTGACCGGTGAGCAAGAAGAAGTCAGCTATCGAGGCGGGTCGGATCGAGACAGCGGCACACCAGGCCGTTGACGATCTTCGGATTCTGCGGCCCCAAGGACGGTTTTTTGGCTGGGAAAGGTTCGGCCAGGAGGTTGAGAGCCAACTGCGGGATCAGGAAGATGAAAAGCTCGAAAAGAGGCTGTACAACCGATTCTGGGCTGATGTGAAGAAGCTGAAGATAGCGGCCAAGAAGATCGCCCAGAGGATGTTGAAGGAAATGGAATGATGAACGTTTTACTGACGATATTCGCAAGTGTACTCGTCTGGATCGGTATGTACATTATCGTCTACCGGGTCACCTGGCGAAAACGAAAGTAACCATTGCACTAGTCCTAACAGACACAACCACAGGAGACGAGAAATGGCAGCGAAATGGGAATTCTCAGCGACAGACACGAAGGCCCTGGTGAAGCGGTACAACAAGGGCGAGGGCCTGGTCGCTCTCGCGGATACCTACGACGTGCCCCTCGGCACGATCCGGCGTGTCCTGGTCGAGCAGGGCGTGGTGATTCGTGGCCGGGGCCGTCCCCGCACGAAGCCCCAGACCAAGACTCCGGCCATGCCGAAGCGGAAGTAAGGGAGCCCATCCCAGGCCCGGTATGGCACTCGCCACTCCGGGCACCACAGGCCCGGTCGTCTATCGGTAGGACGCCAGGGTTTCATCCTGGAAAGCGTGGGTTCGATTCCCCGCCGGGCTAATTTTCGGAAACAGGAAAACAGGGAGAAGAAACATGGCAGATGCGGACAAGCCGAAGCTGTTGGAGTTCGACATCTCGGCTGAGGAATGGCGGGAGTACGAGTGGTTGGCACCGATAGACGGTGTGATTTACACTCGGGCAGTGCGGATCGAACGTCCGACGAAGCTCTATCTGCGGCCAGGTGGCTCCACCCACCGGGTTGTGGATGGTAAGGGTATAGCGTACTGTGTCCCCACAGTCGGTGCATACGGTTGTGTGCTTACCTGGAAAAGTCTGAAGGGCAAGCCGCCGGTCCAGTTTTGATTTCTGACTTGACAGCAGGCCCGAAATCGGGTATACTGGAATATAGTCGCAAGGTCGGCCAAGGCTCCGAATTATGACAAAAAGGAACGATAAGCACCCAAACACAGGCTGTCGGGCCTATGGGTGTGAATCGTTCGCCGCCGACACGGAAAGTGGTCCGAAAAATAGGACCACCGGAGCCTCGGCCGCATTCTCCTACCGGTAAAGGAACACCCCATGTCGGCTATACTGTACTCGTCCCAGCGGTTTGAGGTTGTACTTGCTACAGGGGAGGTCTTGGTAGTTGGGGCAGTGGATAACCGTAAGACTCTCACCCTCACAAACGGACTGGCCTATCAGACTCACGACACCATTGCCGATAACTACGGGAAGGACGTGCTGTGGGCTACGGGGCAAGGGGGCCTGGACTCGTTTGAACTCATGCTGTTCTACTCTGATGCCGATGTATGGGTAGAGTTCAACGACGACTCCGGGGACGCCGCTGACTTCGCAGTACGGCTCTGCAAAGCGGGGGTCTGGTACGTCTTCCCGTCGTACCGTCTGGGCATAAATGACGACACGGTGTTTGATGGGGCAGTGCTGGTTGAGGATACTGACTACGATGACATTCAGCAGATTGAGGTCTGCCGTAGTGTCGCCGAGGGCGAAGGCGATGCGAATGTCCGATTGATTCTGTTGAGTTAGGGAGTGAAACTATGAACGGTTGGGAAACCGAAGATGCTAATTTTACCTCAGATCAGTCCCCTACGAAAAGGGAAAAATCTATGACCTCGAAAGACCCCAGAAAACCCCACAGAAAGCCACGTTTTGTAGAGCTGTTCGTATTCTCGTATGTTGTGATTATACTCGTCGTTCTTGTAGGCGGGCTCTCAATTTCGGCCATAATTGTAGAAACGAAGACCTTATCCGCCGAAACTGGAATTGTGGCCATTGAATTTCAGCATGGGCACGGTAGTGGCGTGATTGTCGCTCATCAGGGGAATTGGTGGTATGTGGCCACAGCAGCCCATGTTGTCCCCCGGACTACGTTGACGAGCATGACCATTAATGGCTGCGACGCATTTTTTGTTGCGGAAGCGGTTGATGCTGATGTGGCCTTGGTCCGACTCCGGGATGCGGACACCCACTACGAAGTCTACGAACTCACCGATCCCAAGCGTGGAATGGTGGCGACGGCACGAGGTTGGCTCCACAACGAGCCGACTGATAAACTGTTCCGAGCAGACTTTCAGATTCGGGTTGTGTGCGAACGGTTCGACAATTCAGTAGCATTCCAGGGCGGGGCGTATTGGGGCATGTCTGGGTCTGGTATTTTCAATGAAGACGGCAAGGTGATTGGGATTCTTTCCCGTGCTGCGTTCTCCCCGTGGGGGGAGCCTTGGGCGGGCCTGAGTCTGTTTGAGTCGTCGGAGCATGTTCGTATCCTGCTGGACGAAAACCTGTAATGAAGAAACGGCTCAAGAAATGGAAGAAACTGGTTGGTCGAAGCGTACATATTTGTGCTATCGACCATTGCCAGAACTCGAAGAGGACTGCCCCATTTGAAATCTGGGGACGGCTGGTTGAAGTTACTAAGACTGAGACGGTTCTCTGTACTTGGGCATGGCCGGATGAAGAGACGTTGACAGTTGAAAACGACTACACGACGATTGTGACCGGGGCAATCAAGAGTATCACAACGCTATAGGAGATTCCCTGATGCGAGGCGAACCAGTTCACGGTGAATCCATCACAGATGGTGATGCCAGTGGTGGGGTTGCAGTAAAGCTGTACGGTGCCGGGACCGTGACAGAACGAGTCCTGGGCACGAAAGAAACTCTTCACGTTACGGATGTTCAAGTCCTCTCTGAGACTGGAGGGGATGTTTCATTAGTTGCCGATAGCAAGGCTGCTGGACGGTATGTGGTTCACGGAACAGTGGACGCGAAGGGCGGGATCGTTCTTCATTTCATGGAGCCTTACGTGTGCCCCGTGGGCAAGGGCCTGAAACTCTTCGGAATTGCGACGAACATCGACTCGTGCTTGATCCAGGGCTTCATCACCAAGGCATAGAGAGTATGCTGAAGAAACTCCTTGCTACGGGGTGGATCAGCGTAATAGGCACAAGAAACATGCTGGGAAAGAAGATCATCGGATGCGGAGTGGCCAGTAGCTCAAACGGGGACGAACCGCCGAAACCACCAAAGCCACCGAAACCACCGAAACCGCCGAAGAAGGCGTAGAGCATGGCCACGGCCAGAGCATCCAAGCGAAATGTCACCAGGCATCTACGAGAACTGGCCAGTGAGGCAGAGACAATTCTCGACGATGGGACTGTGCTGACCAAAGCGGAGGTTCTGGCCCGACTGTTGTGGAAACACGCTCTCGGCTTCACTGAAGTACACTACGACAAAAACAAAGTGCCGGAGGAAATCTACCATCCTCCGGTGCAGTGGGCAATTGATTTGGTATATAGCCGTCTTGAGGGTCGGATTCCGCAGCAGATTGTGGACGAGTCCTCTGCTATCACGGCGGCTGATAGGGTGAGCGAACTTGCGGCCGAACGAATTAACAACGCAGCCGAAGCTGCCGTCGCCGTTCCCAAGCCGTCCCCGACTATGGACGGACCCGGTGACGGGGCTCAAGGTTCCGAAAGGGCCGACGGAGAACCTCCTGTGGAGGGCTAAATTGCTCTCAGCAGCAGAGTCGGACGATGGTTTGCAGCGTGATATGTACACGGCTGCATCGTTGTCGATTCTGTTCTGGGTGAATACTTTTGTGTTCACTCATCGGAAGTTTACCATTGGACCTGACGGAAAGCCGAGGCAGTGCAAAACTGCGTCGGACTCACATATCCCGTTTGTGACTTGGGCGGTTCAAGACGAGCATATCCTCCTTCTCGAAGATGCGATTAACCAGGGCTATGAAGTCCTTACCGATAAGTCCCGAGACATGGGGGCGACGTGGGACCATATTGCGGCCTTCCATCACCAATGGATGTTTCACCCGGATCGGTCGCTCCTTGAACTGAGTCGTAAAGAGGATTGTGTCGATCAACTCGATAAAGCGGGGGAAGGGGCCTCCGATCCTGGGACGCTCTTGGGCAAGCACGATTATATCAATCTGTTCTTGCCGGAATGGATGAAGCCCGCCTACACTCGCAAGCGGATGCACTTGGTTAATTTGGTGAACCGTAGCCGAATTGATGGCGAGTCTACGAATGCTACGGCGGGTTCCTCTGATCGTCGTACCGCTATCCTGCTCGACGAAATGGCGAAGATGAAAGAGGGGGCGGCTATCAAGCGGTCCACTAGGGATGTGACCGCATGTAGATTAGCGAATTCGACTCCAAACGGAGCGGGAACGGAGTTCTCCAAGTGGCGGTTGTCTGGTCAGGTAAAGGTTATGGTTTTGCCCTGGTGGGAGCATCCTGAAAAGGGTGTTGGCCGACACGCAGTTCAGGACAAAACAACGGGGCAGTGGAAAATTACGGCTCCCTGGTATAATCACGAAGCGGAGATTCGGACGCCTCGTGAAATGGCCATTGAAATTGACATGGACCATATTGGCTCTGGGGAGACGTTCTTTGAGAACTACAATCTTGAAGTCCACAAGACTCTGTTCGCCTGTCCTCCGCGAAGCCGCTGGAAGATTGATTTCCAAGACGATATTGCTGAGAAGGCAATCTCCAAACTTATCCGGGTGCGGGATCGGAAGACTATTGTTCGGCGACGTGAGGCAGAGGGGCCGTTACAGATATGGTACAGTCTCTTGCGTGGACGACTGGACCAGACACGCAACTATGTAATTGGTTGCGATATTAGTCGCGGTCAGGGGGCGTCCAATTCGGTTGCGAGTATCTATTGTGCGGAAACATCGGAGAAGGTCGGTGAGTGGGCCGATGCGAACACGCCGCCCTACGAGTTCGCCCGCATTGCAGTAGCTCTCTGTCTTTGGGTCGGAGGGGCTCGAAACAACGGGCTCCCGCTTCTAATCTGGGAGCAGCAGGGGCCGGGATGGGACTTTGGGCGGCAGGTGGTCAAAGTCTACAACTACCCAATTTTTTACTCCGATAAACAGGTGGGAACCACAACCGACAAGAAGTCCAAGAAATACGGTTGGCACTCCACTCGTGATAAGAAAGCTGAGGCCCTTGGCATACTCCGTCGAGCCTACGCTCATGGTGGATTTATCAACCACAGTGAGTTGGCTCTGGAAGAAGCCAAGACCTATGTGTACTACGACGGGGGTGGGCTCGGCCCGGCATCGTTGAGCGAAGAAAACGAGCAGGCCAGAAAAACGCATGGGGACCGAGTGATTGCCGATATGCTGTGTTTGGTTGGGAGTCAGGATGTGCCGGTTCAGAAACTCCGTAATCCAGACAAGCCCCTCCGGTCGATTGGGGGTCGGAAGAGAAAGTGGATGGAACGTCGAAAGGGCCGAAGGTCCAAGCGACGATTTGATTTTCGAGAGGACTACTAATGCCTTCTAATACATCACCGGAAAAGTTCCAACGTGCGGTCCAGGCTGGATACAAGCGTCTCGAAAACTTCCGCAAAGCTCGTCTAATGTTTTTGCGGGCGTTTGCGGGGCAATACTACGATAGGGACCGTGGCCCAATCGGTACAGAACCCCTCAACCTGACGTTTAGTGCTATCTCTGCCCTCGTACCGAACATTGTGATGACATTCCCCAAGCATGTTGTTACCTCCCGGTTCACAGCGTACCGGCCATACGCTCGTCTACTTGCAATGGCCCTAGATGACACCGGCCGCAAAGTTAACCTCAAGGATAAGTTCCGGCGTTGGGTCGTGGACGCCCTGTTCGTAATGGGGATTATGAAGACAGGACTCTGTGAGTCGGACAGTCTCTACGCCTTAAACTCTCTTGACAGTGTGGACGCCGGAACGATCTACACGGAGGTTGTCAACTTTGACAATTTTGCCTGCGATCCGGATACGACTTCGTTGGAAGAAGCGACGTTTTTGGCGGATCGGATTCGGGTGCCACGAGCTATGTTGTTGGACTCGGGTTTATATGCGAATGACCTTATAGAACGTCTACCAGAGTCAGGGACGGATGTTCCGCGTGGGGTTCGTGATTTGTCACGGCGACAGGTCGCAAGAAACTCGGATACCGACTTGCATGATATGGTGGATGTGGTGGAGGCTTACGTTCCGAGTGCAGATGCGATTGTGACTGTTCCGGGATGCAAACAAACGTTCCCTCGATTCCTGCGAGTCGATGACTATTACGGCCCGGATCGTCCGACTGGTCCCTATACGTTTCTGAGGCTCACACCCCCGGTTTCAGACAACCCGATGCCCGTTGCTCCGGTAGGTATTTGGCACGACCTCCACACGCGGGCGAACGAAATGGTGACGAAGGTTTGTGACCAGGCGTCGAGGCAGAAGGATATTGTTGCCTACAAGCCCGCTGCGGTAGAAGACGCGGACCAAATTCGAGAAGCATCGGACGGAGAGTCGGTTTCAGTCAGCGATCCCGATAGCGTGAAGGTTCTGTCTTTCGGTGGTCAGCAGCGGTCGAACGAGGCCCATATCCAACAGTTGATGCTCTGGTGGAATCTGGTTAGTGGGAACATCGAGACTTTGGGCGGCGTCCGTGAGTCGTCAGCGACGGCCACGCAGGCTCAGATCATTAACGCCAACCAGTCGGTACGGATCGAGGATTTACGCGACCTTGTATACGCTGCTGCTGGCGAAGAATCCCAGCTTCGAGGCTGGTATCTTCATACTGATCCGATGATCGAGCTTCCTCTGACGGATCGGCGATCTGTTCCGGCTCAATACGTGTCGGGTCCGGCCGGGCCAGTTATGGCCTCCCCCCCTCGGCTTGAGGAAGTTCAGGTGATGCTGACACCTGAAGTGCGACGAGGGGACTGGATAGACTTCGTACTCGATATTAAGCCGAAGTCGATGAGTCGGATAGACCCCCAACTCCGATTGCAACGGATGTTGGAGTTTGCGACTAAGGTTGTTCCCTCTGCTGCTGCGGCTGCCCAGACGTGCATGGCTCTGGGTGTACCGTTTTCTTTCGCCAAGTTTGTCCAGCTTATGGCGGAAGAAATGGATATTGAGTGGATGGACGAGGTTTTCTTCGACCCTGACTACCAAATGGCGATGGCAGAGATTATGATGAAATCCCCGTCTATGGCTACGTCGAAGGGCCTCATGCCGCAGGTACAGCAGAATCAGCAGCCAGCGAGTGTGTCGAAGGTTCCTTCGGATCAAACTCTTCAAAATCAAGAGCAACAGAGAACTGCTGCTGATGCTCAACGCTCAAGGAGCTAAAAATGGCAAGTGCGTGGAGAAAGGCCCAAGGGGCAGGTGGTGTGAAGAGGGGTAGCCAACTCGAAAAAGACTTGGATACCCTCGGCAAGAAAAAGAGGAAGGCCCGTGAAAAAAAGGTCAAAGAGGGCCTGAAGAAAGCCTTCCCCCCAGATCGTCGCAGTCCCGGTAAGCGGGCTACTCCGCGAACCAGGAGTCAGATTCAACTCAAGATTGCCGATCTTCGGGTGTCCATGCGAGAAGCTCAGAAGAGCGGCAACAAGAAGGCGACGGCGACGTACCGGAAGACAATCGCTGTCTACAAGGAACGGCTGGCGAAGCTGTCGAAGGAGAAATAGGATGGCGACTCCGAAAGCCTCAGCAGGAACCGACCGGGATTGGGAGGCTGAGAGTGCGGCCGATACCCTGATTCGGGCGGCAGAGATTCGGAACGACAAGAAGCTCTATGCTGCTGCGAAAAAGAAGCTCGTCGAAAAGGCGAAAGCCGCTCAGCGAGCAACACTGGAAGCCAGGGCTCGTACCGGCCTGAAGAGGGCGTTTCCGGCGAAGGGGAAGTAAGATGCCGATTTACTGCTACGAGTGCCCGTATTGTGGGTTTCGGACGGAAGAACTCAGGCCCGTGGCCCAGCGTAACCGCCTGCCACAGTGTCCGCAATGCGGCTCCGATCCAGGGGCTACTCTGATGGAGCGGAGCCTTCAAGCAGAGGCTATTCATACCCCCCTTCAGAACTTCCGTGAGCCTATCGAGATGTTCTCCATTGCCCCCACAAATGGTGATGAGGAACTGGAACTCCGTAGGGCGGTTCCGGAGGCAGAGTGGGACGAGACGTTGAAAGTCCCGAGGGCTCGTAATCGTAAGGAAAAGCTCGATCTGCTCAAGGCGTGTGGATACGTAGAAGCGAGTTAAGATTGTCCTTGACCACAAGGCGTTCTTGTGGTATGATGGAAGTAAGGCATGTCGTGGCCTACCCCCGCTTTCTTGCGGGCAGCCCATGAAAGGAAAAACTCATGCCCGACCCAACAGGCGACAAAGCTAGGTATTCTCAGCAGGACACTCTGGGAGCCCCAAAAGTCGGGGAAACACCCCGTCTGGCCGATGACGAGGAAGCATTGGAACAAGTGCAGGAAAAACTCGATGCAGCAGTCGAGTTTGATACTGACGACTCCGATGCTCCCGAGGCAGAGGACCAGAACGTGGAGGAACCCGATGGGGACGACGGAAAGCCTGCTCCCAAGGGCCAGGAAGGCCCGGATGCGGACTCTGAGGCCGATTCCGAGGACGAGGAATTAGGGGACCAGGAGGCAGCCGGGGGCGATGAGACGCCCGAACCGTCTACCCCTCCTGCGGCATGGCAGCGGTCGTTGAAAGCTCGTGGTTGGAGTGACGATGAGATTTCGGCATTTTGGGGCCAGAACCCGGAAATGGCGGCGAAGGTTTTTGAGCGGGTTCACACGTCTCGCAATGCCGAACTCACCGAATGGGCGAGATTGGGTCGGGAGGCCAAGAAGCAGCACGGCCTTCTCCCTGATCCGTCCGTGGACGCTCCGGAGACAAAGCCCCAGCCGAAAGCTACGGAGGGCGTCCTTCCAGGCGGTTTTCAGCCGCTAGATGCGAAGGTATTGGCTGAGCAAGGTGGTATTGAGTTGCCGGTAGCGGAGGCTTTGGTTGGTCCGATCAATGAATTGGTCGGCCAGTTCAATCAGGTTCTCCCCATTGTCCGGCAGAATGTCGAATCCACCAAAAACTCTGCCCAAGCTGCGTTGCAGCAGGTGGTGGATGGTTTCTTTGGTGGTGACGATATGCAATCGTTCGCTGAGTTCTACGGAGACGGTGAACGACTCACCGATGACCAGCTTGCCAAGCGGGGCGAAGTGTTAGAGACAGCCGATGCTCTTGTAGCTGGGGCTACCCTTCAGGGCCGTGGTTTGACGGTTCCGGAGGCCCTGACAATGGCCCACGACATGGTGGCCATAGAGCATCGGGATCAGATAGCCCGGCGTGACCTGAAGAAGAAGGTACGGCGACGGGCAAAGGGTCTGTCACTTCGGCCGTCTCAGAGAAAGGCGAAGCCCCCGAGCGGGAAAGCGACCAGGACGCAGCTTGAACGTCGCGTCCAAGAAGGTTTGACGAAATTATTCAACACGTAAGCGAGGTATACTATGGCTGTTGATGCGGACGCACTGTCCGACCTCATCGCAACTACGTTGGCCGATCTCCCTGACGGTCAGTTCGAGGTCATGTGGGACAGTCAGGCGTATGAGTTCTGCTCGATTTACGCTGAAAAGAATCGCAAGATTGACGGCGGAACCAAGATTCAGCGGAATGTGGTTCTGGACGAGAAGGGTGCGGCCAGCTATCGTCGTCTGTACGATACGGACGTGCCGACCGTCGAGCAGATTCACCAGCAGATCGAAGTGCCTTGGTGCCAGCTTGGCACAAACTATTCTTGGGACGTGCTGGAAATCATGCGTAACAAGAATAGCTCGAAGGGCTTCATCGACCTTCTGGAATCCCGGCGAATCGAACGACTCTGGGGTTTTGCGGAACTACTGGAAGATCGGGGCTGGAAGACCCCGACGGACGCTACGGACACCCTGTACCCGTACGGTGTACCGTACTACCTGAACATGCTTGACGCGGGTGTGGTCGCTGGCGGCTTCAAGGGCCAGACGATTCGCTACCAGGACAACTCTACGGGTAAGGTTTGTGCGGGTCTCGATGCTGGCGTCCATGCCAAGTGGCGTAACTACGCCGACGTTTACACGCATGTGGATAACGGTCTGCTTCGCACCATGCGGAAGGCGTTTCTGCTCACACGGTTCAAGCCCCCGCGTTTTGTGAAGTCGCCCGGTGACGACACTCCTGGGGCGTCCGTGAAGATTTACGTCAACGCGGATATGGCCGTGGAGCTTATGGACCTGGCTGACGCCCGCGACGACAACTCGACTCCGGGTGACCTGGCTGGCAAGGCCCTGATTAACGGCCCTGACGGCGTGACCCGGTTCAATCGTCGGGAAGTCACGTACATCCCGCAGCTTGACGGTGTGGACTACAGTCCGATGTATTGTGTGGACTGGTCGAAGCTACAGCCCATCGTCCAGGACGGCTACTGGATGATCGAGTCCAAGCCGATGACGGATCGTGGGCAGCACACGGTTATGACGGTGTTCGTGGATGGATGCCACCAGCATCTTTGCACCAACCGTCGCACCACCGGCTTCGTTCTCCACACTGCGATTCCGGAAGCGGCGTAAGAAAGGAACCTGAATTATGCACGGTAAGGCGAAAGCATACCATCCCAGGGTGCCTGGTTTGGTTGGCGTGTCCGACGTTACCTCTTGGGATTTTCTCTATCGTCACTCCACTATCCAAGACCCGAAGTTCTTCGTCGGTGATCGGGTGGTTCTCCCTGACGGTCGTGTGAACCGATACGCCAAAGCGAGCAACATTATTTCCTCTTGCAAGTTTGGCGTGAAGTTCTGGAATCAGATCGGCGACGGCGTGGCCGCGGTACTGGCTCAGGGCCAGTCAGTCGGCGACCGGTCAATCTATATTGTGGCTGCGGGTGTTACCGAGGATGAGTTCCGGGGTGGGTATGTGCTGATTCACGTCGGTACTCACCAGCAGTTTCGGGGTGTTCTCGGCAATACAGCTACGGACGCGAACGGGAGAATCACGGTTTACCTGGATGCGGTTCTGACCTATGCGGTGACAAACGCCCATTGGACAGAGATTCTGCACAATCCCTACAGCAACGTGAGGCTCACCGCAGGACCGAGCGGCGGCGATGCGGGCAATGATTACTCGTCCGTGGCCGGTATCCCGAATGTTGCCACGGTAGAGGCCAACGAGTACCTCTGGCTCCAGACGTGGGGACCGATTTGGATTAACCCGCATGGCGGCAGCCTTCAAGACGCGGGCATCACGGGCGGTGAGCGAAAGTTGGTCTTCGATTGCGAGGGCTCTGTCTGTGTCGAAGACGATGTGGCTCATGGCCCTGGGGCTGATGGCGACGAACACCAGTTGGCCGGGTTTATTATCGACCGAAGTGCCGATGGATCATCCGGACCACCGCTGGTGATGTTGCAGATTTCACCGTAAGCAACCCAACCGAGACGAAGGGGGCGGGGAATTGGCCCTGCCCCCCTCGTGGAATTACTATGTCCACTGCGAAGTGCAAGAGAAGCGGGCGAAAGCACACCCCCATTGTTTCAGAGAAACAGCGGGGGTTGTTTGGTGCAGAGCTTCGGCGGCGACGTGGGGGCAAGAAATCCCGCATGAAGGGAATCACCACGGAGGAATTGGAACGGCATTTGGGGGAAGCTGGCGGCAAGGACTTGCCGAAGAAATCCCGGAAGGCTTTGGAGAAGCGAGTTAGTAGTAAACTCCGGAAGGTCTTCAAATGAGCGAACCCACTTCAGCACTCACGTTTCGTCAGCTAATGGTCGAGGTTGCCAAGCACCTTGGCATTGCCTACTACGGCCCTGCGGGGGATGAGAAACCCCAAGTCCCTCAGGATGCTTACGACCTGGACGTGTGCAACTCGGCGGTGAACAACGCGATTCGTATGTTTATCGCGGATGCCCCTCCTGCGGGTTGGCGGTGGATGCAGCCGATCCTGTCCATGACAGTGTGGCCGTCTGTTAGTGTCGAAACAGCAGCTACAATTGCGTGGGCGGCTGCTACGGCGTATGCCATAGGAAGCAAGGTAACAAATGGCGGGGAGTCTTACGTGTGCCTCGTAGCCCATACATCGGGTGTGTTCGCAGCCGATTTGGCGACGGCGTACTGGCGAGAAACGTATGACTGCACTGGTGTAAACAATCCGGCTGATGACCGTACTGTGGTTACAGCGTCAGGTGCGTCGTTCTACCCGTCAATGGAACAGAAGACGCTCACGATTACGGGCGTGGGCAGCTACACCATCGAAAAGTACACGTCGTCTACGGTAGTTGAGATTGCCGAGCAGCATGCCTGGGTTGGGGCGAAGACTTTTTCGATTGCCGCAGATGGGGACTACACTCTCCCGCAGACGTTCGGCGGTAGCTACTCAGGCCCTCCGGCATTTGCTGCCGGTACAAACACCGGGGTAAAGGTGCAGTGGACGAGCCCAAACGGAATCCGAAGGCTTCGAGAATCCGTGGCGGTCGTATCGGGCGATCCGTATTTCTTAGCGGTTCGGCCACTTTCCTCCGGCACACGACGACGCTGGGAGCTTCTTACGTACCCGATTCCGTCTTCAGTTCGGGTGGTCGAGTTCCAGTATCTTCTCCACTTCAACAATCTCACCGATGCGGATGATCTTCACCCCGCCGGTTTTGAGTTCGACTATACTCTGGTCTCGGCATGTAAGGCGATGGCCGACCGGGATAACAGAGACCTCCCAACTGCTCAGTCGGAATACAGGCAGATCGACTTGGTGAATGCGTACAAGATCAATGATCGTTCTGCTCCGAAACGGTTGGGGTATTGCGGGCCTGGTCGCCGAACTGCGGGTCGAAACATCACCGCGTTTCGGGAAGGGACCGAACGAAGAACGGTGACGTTTAGCTAACGACGAGGAAACGACGATGAACCCTCAGAACATTCTCAAGCGTTTTCGGCAAATAGTTACAGGTGACGGCTTCTGGCGTGATGTGCCTATCTCGCTTCGGAATTTTCATCTGGAAGCTACGGGAGCGGCACTTACTACGGGCTTGGGTACGAATCCCGGATTCGACAAGGACGGCAATCTCACTACCCTGGCTTGGGCTATGGGTAAGGTCGTGAAGGCTGGCTTGGATTTTGACGTGCCGGGTGACTTCGACGAGACCAAGGACGAGTTGTCGGTGTGGGTACTGGCGA
>Ga0114922_10002431_pt1 | contig 17454 bp, 10 predicted proteins | sample AartaG_FD_100975 | JGI IMG/M metagenome (GOLD analysis project Ga0114922, IMG submission 100975) | Deep subsurface microbial communities from Aarhus Bay to uncover new lineages of life (NeLLi) - Aarhus_00045 metaG | ecosystem: Environmental > Aquatic > Marine > Oceanic > Sediment | place...
GCGTTGAAGCTCTTTCATATGGCAGAATATTGTGACACTCCTCAATTGAAAGAGAGGAGCAACAGGGAATACAAAGTATGCCTAAGTGAAAGAACCATATTACGTCTACTCGACCATGAATTTTCCAAGAATTCTGACAATTTGCGACTCAGGAGAAGGGTGATTTTATGAGTGACTGATGGGTCGGTGTAACCGGTTCGAAAAGCAATGAATTCGAAGCTATCTATCATGTGTTACTGCTTGAAAAATCTCCAGGTTCTTAGTAGAATAATCTGTCCCTATTAGTACATCCATATTCTCGTGGGTGTATTTGTGGAGACCAAGATATGTTTTGTGTGTTCGTTATCAGTGGTTTGTAAGCAGGAAAAGAAGGTAAAACCTAATTTCTGGAACGACCATGAGTGATGTTACACGCATTTTAAACGCGATTGAGCAAGGAGACGCTGGGGCAACAGAGAAACTGCTTCCCTTCGAGCACTTTGACACAGATCCAATTGTCTTCGTCTGGGAACTTGGAAATGCCGGATTGAAACAACTGGAAAGGGCTTTGGTATGAAGAGAGGAAGTATGATTGTTATCTTATTGGCATTCATTTCCACGGCCAAAGCCGAAGGTTTCTTGAAACAAAAAATCCTATCTGGAGAAGGCCTGACTGGCACCTATTTCAACAGTGATGATTTTGAGAGACCCGAAACAGGAATGATAGATCTTCTGCCGACGGTCGACTACGAATGGGGAGACAATCGCGGCAGTGACTGGTCGGCACGATGGTCCGGCTTCGTCAAAGCTCCGATTACCGGTGAAGTCACATTCATCGCCGAGGTACAGGACGGTATCCGCCTTACAATTGGCAATGCCGTTGTTATGGATAGCCTACAGCAAGGCGGAATTCACACCGGCATAGTAAATATGACACGCGGCCGAAAGGCGCCCATAAAACTTGAGTTCGTATCCTCGACCAAAAAGGCGCTTTTGCGTCTTTACTGGCAATGGGCCGGTAAGGAAAAAGAAATTATTCCGGCTTCAGCCCTGAGCCACAGCACCGAGGGACTTCCGAAGGAGTTTATGGTCTTCGATTTCGACAACAGGCCATCGGAACAGGATGACGACGACGATGATGAGGAACAGGTTGTATTGTCTCCGACTTGGAATGAGAATACCATACCAGGCAGCGATGAGCTTCCTTTGCAGTATGTAGGCGATCCTCTGCCGGACAAAACAGCCGCAGACGGTAGGCTTATGTACTCCCCTGGTGTGCAGAACATCCAGGTCAGCCGTGCCAACCGCAAGCATCCTCCGGCTTTTCCGGCAGTAACTGAAAACGAAAAAGGCTGGACCTATCAGCACCATGTCGGTACGGGCCAGTGGAAAGGTAAGCTTTACGGCGTCTGGGACATGACACATGTCGGCGAGGACAACCCGCCGGTGCGTCTCGTTTACGCCACAAGCGATGATGGGTTCAACTGGACTCCGCCTAAGGATCTGTATCCATTCAACAAGGCTTACAACTCGCGTTTCTATTTCTACCATTCAAGCAACGACCGCATGCTTGTCTTTGCGTCCGGTTGGTACCCGACAGACAATGTCGCTGAGGCCAGGAAAGACAGGTTGTATGTTCGCGAGATCACCTCCGACCACAAGTTAGGCAAGATCTACACCTTGATCAAACCGGCGCCAGACCATCCGCCCGCTTATACCGAGTGCAAAGATGCCGGTTTCCTGCAGGCTTGTCGTGAAGTGCTCAACAACAAGCCCCTGCTCGAACAGGCAGATTACGGCATACTGCTGGGTGACAAAAGAATGAAATGGCACGAAGGCAAGAACTGGCCCGGCGGCAAGATCCCCTCTATTGGCGGAGACCTATGGATCTTCGGAAAATCCATGTGTTTTTATCACCGCACCGATGGCGTTTTGGTCGGCACCTGCAAAATGGGCTGGGTGACCCTATCGAGAGATGAGGGCAAAACCTGGTCCTTTCCGACAATCCCCAGAGGAATCAAAGGCGGCGGCGGAAAAACCTGGGCACAGGCAACGCCGGACGGCCGTTACACAATGATCTACATTCCGCAAGGCGATAATCGATATCCGATGGCAATTACGACAAGTGATGATGGTATTATCTTTAAGGATATGCGTGTGATTCACGGCGAGGTTCCGCCCCAGCGATACGAGGGCAGAGCCAAGCCCTTAGGCCCACAGTATCTTCGTGGCCTCAGTGAGTGGGGCAGCGACGGCTCACGCAATGAGAAGGACTGCGTCTGGACGATTTACAGCGTGAGCAAGGAGGATATATGGTTCAGCAGAGTTCCGGTACCGATTGTTGCTGAAGGAAAACATGCCGACGACGATTTCGATAAGATCGCGACCGGGCCGAGAGTTCCCGGGTGGAATACTTACAATCCCACATGGGCGCCGGTCAGCATTGCGGCAAAGGGCCGTAATCATTACCTGCAGCTTGAGGATAGTGAACCTGTTGACTATGCCCGTGCGATACGTACCTTCCCCCGAAACAAGACTGTCACAACAAGTTTCCGCGTTTCGGCTGCCCAGACCGACCACGGCAGGCTCGAAATCGAACTGCTTGGTGAATTAGCCAAGCGTCCGGTGCGGATTATCCTCAACGATTATGTTACCAGGGCCGATGAATGGCTCGATTTTAAGATCAACGCCGATTGCACAACGGGCAAGTACACTGTTTCCGTGAACGGCCGTGAAGTGCTCAAAGATGCAGCGTTTGCCGAGCCTTCATCGATAGTGTACGCCCTTTCCTTTCGTACGGGCAAGTATCGCAACAAACCCGGGGAACGAGCCAGACGAGACATCCCGAACACCGAAGAGCCCTTGCAGAAAGTTACCTACCGAATCGATGATGTCAAAACCGGCAAATAGCCCGCTTATGATGGTTTGCAACTCACTTTTCCGATGAGTAGCTACATATCTTGCAAGGGTAATAGCTGTGCGCCAACTGGATTCTGCTTGTGCCGCCAACCGTTTCGTAACGACCAGACTGGTCCTTTTCCAGTGTTTTCCCAATTGGTGACACACCAGTTGAAGGGAGATATAGTTCACCTAGGAAGAGTTCAAAGTCAAATGATAAAATCTCAGTTACCACATTTCTTTATTTATAAGCATCCTCTTACAATATATCAGCTAACGTGTACTACTTACAGATTCTCTCCAATTAGTAACGTTCACTGAAAACGTTGCCAACTTTTGACTTTTTTATAAACCACTGATATCACGAGACTTGTGGAATGGGTATTTTTGGCGAACTGGCAGATAAGGGGTTGTACAGTTGTATTCGGGTTGTAGGCGCCGAGCGACGAAAAGGGGACCTATTTCCGGAATGCCCGGTGCGGGTATTACTGGCTGGTTGTATTTCCGAAGACTCAATCGCAGCCATAAGTTGCCTTGCCATGGCGGAGCTTCGCATGATACAATAAAATCACTTCAGAAATCACTCCTGCGATAGTGTCAGGAGGCTGTCGAACTTGTACTTTTTTCCGGGAAGGCAAGATGAACAGAAGACAGTTCTTGAAAGCCACAGCGGCTACAGCGACGGCCTTATTTGCCGGCTGTCCAGCAAACGACAATGCAACAAAGAACCGAATTGGCAAGAAACTCGCCGGTTCGAGACCCAACATCGTCTTCATTCTAAGCGACGACATGGGCTGGGCTGAACCCGGCTTCAACGGCGGCAACCCCGAGCTCACCCCCAATATCGACCGGCTTGCGTCTGATGGTCTTAGGCTCTCCCAGTTCTACACCCACTCCGTCTGCGCGCCGACCCGCGGCGCCTTTTTGACTGGTCGCTATGCCTTCCGCAACTGGATGGACTGGCGTTCCGAAGACTTCGGCAAACCCAGCTATCTCGAAAAGCTCGGCCTGACTCTTGCCCACAACGACGAGGGCGTCCCCACTCGCCGTATCCACGCTCTCGATGCTAACGAACGGACCATCGCTGAAGCCCTAAAGGAAGCGGACTACTTCACTGCAATCATCGGGAAATGGCACGCGGGCGAATGGCTGAAGGAACACCTGCCGATGCAGCGGGGCTTCATGCACCAATACGGCCACTACGCTTGGGGCATCGACTACTATGACAGGATGATCCCGCACAACGCACCGGCGCGTTTTGTCGTGTACGACTGGCACCGCAATGAACAGCCAATCCAGGAGGAGGGCTATACCACCGACCTTATCGCCGCGGAAACCGAGCGTGTCATTGCCAAACAGAATAAAGAGCAGCCGTTTTTCCTCTATATCCCGTTCAATGCCGTTCACGGGCCGATCGATCGTGTTCCCCGATACACAAACAAATACACCGCTCGCGAAGCCGCCCTGAAGTGTTTCGATGATGCCCTTGGGCGCATCGCAGCTGCACTGGAAAAACACGGCTTTGCCGACAACACCTTGCTTGTCTTCACCAACGACAACGGCGGCCTCACCGAGGAGATGAACAAGCCTTATCGCGGCACAAAGAACACCACGTTCGAAGGTGGCGTGCGCGTGCCCTGCATCATTCGCTGGCCGGGGCACACCCAGCCCTGTACTGTCAACGACGGGATGATGTTCATTGCCGATTTCTTCACGACCTTTATCACCATCGCCGGGGGCCGCCACGAGCAGGAGCTCCCTGTCGACAGTCTCGATATGACCGGTATGCTCTTCCGCGGTGGACCCAGTCCACGCGATGAAATCGTCTTTGAAGTCAGCGGTAGCGTCCGCATCCCTACCATCCGCAAGGGCGACTACAAGCTCATGGGAAAACTACTTTACAACATCAAGACAGACCCCTACGAGACGACGGACATTGCCGCCCGGCACCCGGACATTGCCAAACGGCTTCGCGCCCGTCTTCTGGAAGTCGATGCCGAGCGCCCGCCGCTGGGAGATAAGCCGCTCCTGATGGAGCCGCCCCTGCCTTACGTCTACGGAATCAAGAGAACGAGAATCCACCCGAGTGGTTGAAAAAAACGGTAGACAAGATTCGCGCCACGCAGCCGAAGGAATGGGCTCCCGGAGAAACTCCATGGCCGCAAGCCCCAAAAGCTCCGGTCGGAAGCCTGTAAGAAAAACCACACCTTCTTATATTCCCTTACAGGCAAGAAAAGCTCTATTGTCCTATCTTGAGACTCGACCGCCTGTCGATAGTCAGAGAGTCTTTATCGGGGAGAGGGAGGCATTGAACAGGAAGTGGATACACATACCTGCCCACACAACGTGGGCTGAAACGCAATGTTTGGTACCAGCCGAACCCTCAGAATGCGTATCATCGTTCATCACAATCCTCTGCGTTGGGCTTGATTCTTGGAGTCTCAGAGAATAGAATAAGTTCTTGATTGACTAAGTGTTTGGCTAAAAGGATTTCAGACCTTTTGAAATCCGTAAAAACAAATGCACCCAATGGGAAGGTGAAACAGAAATAGCAGAATTCAATTCAATCTTGGTTTCGAGGGAAATGAAATGTTGAACAGACGCACTTTTCTAAGACTCATTAGCTCAACAGCCGCCATTGCTGTAGCTACGCCGGCTTTCTCAAAAAGGCAAAGCAAGCCCAACCTTCTAATAATTCACACTGATGAACATAATTTTCGCACACTTGGCTGCTATCGCAAGAACCTCCCCGAAGCCCAAGCCTACGTTTGGGGTAAAAACGCCATCGTCGCCACACCCAACATCGACTGGCTTGCCGACAACGGTGCTTTGTGCACAAAGTTCTACGCTACAACTCCGGTCTGCTCCCCCTCACGCTCGGCGTTTGTTTCAGGCCGCTACCCTCAGAACACGCCGGTAACGACCAATGGGATTCCACTGAATGACGAGGTTGTTACCTTCTCGGAAATTCTTCGGAGGCAGGGCTACGCTACCGGATATGCAGGGAAATGGCATCTGGATGGCCAAGGCAAACCACAATGGGCTCCGAAGCGTAAGTTCGGTTTCGCCGACAACCGCTATATGTTCAACCGAGGACACTGGAAACAGCTTGAGGATACACCCTCCGGACCCAGAGTCAAAGCACGAAATGAAAAGGGCGCGCCCTCCTATAATGTTAAAGGCGCCGACGAGAAGTGTTTCGCCACTGATTTCCTGGCGGACAAGACCATTGACTTCATAAAGGGCCACAAGAACGAGCCCTTCTGTTTCATGGTCAGCATCCCCGATCCCCATGGCCCAAACACCGTCCGTCCGCCATACGATACAATGTTCGATGATTTAGAGATCAGCGCACCGGCAACCTTCTCTAAGCCCCACGAAAGCGTTCCAGGCTGGGCCCAAAAACAGAAGAAGAGCTTTGCTGGTGCATACATAGCCAGGTATTTCGGTATGGTAAAGTGCATCGACGACAACGTCGGAAAGATTCTCGATGTTTTGCGTACCCACAAACTGATTGATAGCACTATCGTAATCTTTACAGCCGACCACGGTGATATGTGCGGCGAACATGCCCGCGACAATAAGGGTGTCCCTTACGAAAGCTCAGCGAAGATTCCCTTTGTTCTTTACTATCCGAACAAAGTCAAAGCAGGAACCGTTATCACTCGCTCGCTTGGCTGTGTCGATTTCCTCCCCACCATAATCAGCCTGATGGGATTCCGGACAGCAGGCAAAGAGCAGGGCCGCGATGCCTCCGAACTCTTCACCAAAGCAGACGCAGCAAAAGGATGGAAAGACATTACCTTCATGCGTGGAACCGGCAGCGGCGGTAGCGCAAATTGGCTCGCCGCCGTTACAGCCCGCTACAAGCTCGTATTCTCACCAGATGACAATCCCTGGCTCTTCGATCTCGAAAAGGACCCCGACGAATTGACCAACTTCTTCGGGGACCCGGCTTATCGCCGGACCGTTCGTTTTCTTGCTAAGGACCTCGTCGCGTATTGCCGCACATACAACGACCATTACAGCAGCGACCCCAAGATCAAATCCGATCTTGCCTGGGCCGCTGAAGGCACTGACAAATACGTTCCAGCCGTGATCGCTAAGAAACCACGTACTGACAAAAAAACACGGAATAGAAAGGTACGCAAAACCAGACGCACGAAAAACAAAAAATAGATTATGGAGATGAAGAATGAAAAGACGCGATTTCCTCAAAGTTTTAGGATTTGGCGCTGCTTCGGATTTGCTGGGTGCACGACCTGCATCAGTCGTCTGAAGTCATAACAGCATTGTTGCAGCAATTCCAATGCTGGCCAAAGACTCATACAAACGGTGTGAATGGGCCCAACTGCTTCAACAGTTCTTGAAATATCAGCCCATTATGATAAGATACTGTTATGTAGTACAATCATCAGTACAAAACTCAAAACGGATGGCTTCGTATGTCCAGAAAGGTCAAGCACATATGAGAACGAAGAGTTGGTCATTTACAGGTATTGCTTGTGTTCTGTGGATTTTGTGTGTTGTTTCGTTTGTCTTAGCTCAACCCGTAGATCCCGAACAGCAAGCCAAACAGATTTTAGAAATCACCAGGGTCAAAGGCGGCTTGATCGTTCACATCGGCTGCGGGGATGGGAAACTCACCGCAGCCCTGAGGGCCAACGACAGCTATATCGTCCAAGGGCTGGACACAGATGTCGAGAACGTCGAAAAAGCCAGAAAGACGATTATGCCGGAAGGATTATACGGCAAAGTCACGGCCAGGGAATTTGATGGCAAGAACCTTCCTTATATCGACAATCTCGTGAACCTGGTAGTGGCGACTGACAGGTGCAAGGTATCAGAAGATGAAATATTACGGATACTGGCCCCAGGGGGAGTGGCTTATGTCGATGGAAGGAAAACGGTCAAGCCCCGGCCGGCAGAGCTGGATGAATGGACCCATTTCCATCACGACCCACAGGGGACCATGGTTGGTAAGGACCAGGTGGTTGGCCCGCCGCGGAGGATCCAATGGATTGGCGAACCCAAATGGCTGCGCAATCACGACTTCATGTCCAGCATGCACGCAATGGTATCGGCCCGCGGCAGGATATTCTATGTTATAGATGAGGGGCTTCGTAACCATATCTTTCTACCTTCGAGGTGGACCCTTATAGCACGTGACGGATTTAACGGGGCTATCCTCTGGAAGAGATCGCTGGCGGATTGGCATCAAAATAACTGGCCGTTGAAGAGCGGGCCCGGTCATTACCCGAGGAAACTCGTTGCAGTTGGAGACAGGGTATATATCGCCACCGGATTGACTGATCCCGTCAGAGCCATCGACGCGGCGACGGGGGAAATCATCAGGACGTATGACCGAACAAAACCTACGCAGGAGATAATCTTCTCTGATGGGGTCCTATACCCGCTCGTAGACCCGCATATACCGCCCGTGAATTACAGGGCCAAAACGGCAAGCTATAAGGAAATAAACCATGCTAACATTGGATGGGCATGGACGGTGGAAAGTCCGGAGCGAATAATCATGGCAATTGAGGCCGACTCGGGAAAGGTCTTATGGGAACATCCTGCCAAAGTGGCGCCGCTCACATTGACGGTATGCGATGACAGGGTCCTTTATCACAATGGCCGGGGCATGGTTGCCCTCGACCGCAAGACGGGAAAGGAACTCTGGGCGTCGGAAGGACCTGCTGTCAGAAGGGTTGCCACAGGGAGCTCGCTGAGGGTCTCGTTCTCGGAGGGAATCGCTGTATTCGCCAGCGGTACAAAGCTAACTGCATTTTCCGCCCGGGACGGAAAGCAGCTATGGACTGGAACATTGCAGAAAACAAGCCATCACTGCCCGGAGGACCTGTTTATCATTGACGGCCTGATCTGGTCGCCGAACACGGGAAGGCCCCAGCACAATGGAACACATTTCAAGGTATTGGATCTGCGTACCGGAGAAATTGCGAAGGATTTCGTTGCCAGGAACCTGCCCGGATTTCCGATGCATCCAAGATGTTATCCGAGCAGGGCTACGACGAAGTATATCATGACGAATGGAATAGGAACGGAATTCTACAAAGTGGGCGGCGAAGAGGTGGAAATCCACAACCATGTACGTGGAAGCTGCATATATGGCGTTATGCCGTGCAATGGACTGCTATACAAGCCTCCCGATTCTTGTGCCTGTTACTACCAGTCAAAACTGGAGTATCTTTGCGCACTGGCACCGGAGCAGTTCAAATCTGAGAGGTCAAAGTCTGGAAACCGTCTTGAAAAGGGCCCTATGTATGGCCATCGACCGTCAGCTGCCAACGATCAACGATCTTCGTGGCTCACCTACCGTTGTAATGCCGCGCGCAGCGGATACTGTCCGTCGCGGGTTTCTTCGGATTTGAAGAAGTCATGGCGGGCTAGGCTGCATGGAAAACTGGCCCAGCCGGTTGTGGCCGGCCGTAGGGTTTTCGTGGCCGCTATTGATCAACAGACACTCTATGTTCTGGATAGCGGCTCCGGCAAGACTGTCTGGAGTTACACGGCCGGCGGCCGGATTGATTCATCGCCGTCAATATACAAAGACCTTGTGTTGTTTGGCTGCGGCGACGGTCGAGTATACTGCCTGCGGGCCGAGGACGGCGCGCTTGTATGGCGATACCTCGTCGCGCCCGAAGACAGGCAAAACGTCTTCTATCAACAGCCCGAATCCGTATGGCCCATGCACGGCAGCGTATTGGTAGTGAACAACACTGTATATGCGCTTGCCGGCCGGAACATGTTCTTTGACGGCGGCATGCGTCTTGTCCTGCTCGATCCGGTAACCGGCAGGAATATCTCGGAAACCGTTTTGGATGAAAAAGACCCGGCCACGGGGAAAAATCTTCAGACGTTGATAAATGCCAAGTACATGCCTGTGACCAACGACGACATTTTGTCGAGCGACGGTGAACGGATTTACATGCAGGAACAGAATTTTGATATGATGGGCAAGCGCATTATCGTCGCGCCTACCCTGCCTGCCAGAAAGAAGGGCGGACAGTCTGCCCCTAAAGGCAAGAGACATTTGTTCTGCCAGACTGGCTTTCTAGATGATACGTGGTTCCACAGGTCCTACCTGTTATATGCCGAGGATTGCGGCGAAGGTTGGGGTGCGTACGCGGGCTCGCGGAACTCAAACCCGTCTGGGCGTGTCATGGTGCTTGACGAGTCACGGGCGTATGCCTTCCGGGCAAGTCCGTTGGGGAACATGCTGCATCCCCGAACCACTTATCACCTTTATGCGGCGGACAAGGAACCGAGTGGGCCTTTGCCTGAGGCTGCGAAAAAAAGGCAAGGCAAAAGAAAAATGGGCCAGGAGAAAGACCTCAATATCGGCGGACACAAGGTTCATTGGTACAACAAATCACTTCCCCTGTTGGTCAATGCCATGGCGTTGGGCGGGAAGACGTTGTTTGTCGCCGGCCCCCCCGACCTCGCGGACGAGACAAAGATGTTAGGCTATCTGCCCGGCGCCCAAGACGATATAAACCGGCAGCTCAAGGCCCAGGATGAGGCGTGGCGGGGAAAACACGGAGGGCTGCTCTGGGCGATATCGGCCGAGAATGGCCGAAAACTGGCCGAGTATAGAATCGACAGTATTCCCGTCTCCGACGGTATGTCAGTCACGGAGGGAAAGGTGTTTATCAGTTTGATTGATGGCAGCGTGGTTTGCTTTGAGGAGAAATAAACCTCAGAAGCAAAGAACGTTCTTTGACGGAAAATGATGGATTTGATTGCGAGGAACTGATCATGAAATCCTCGGAGCAGTTGTTTGTACTTTTATTGATTGCGTGCTGTATTCCCTCAGCTTGTGGGGAGCAACAGAACATCACCAAAGGTAAAAAATACACCCTCGACCCGAAACCGAACTACCGGTACTGCACCGACCCGGGCGACAAGATTCAGTTGACTGATGGTGTTTATACTGAAGGCTATTTCTGGACGCAAGCCAGTACTGTTGGCTGGCGTGGTGTCAATCCAGCCTATATTACCATTGACCTCGGAGCAGTAGAGCCGATATGCGGGGTATCATTCAGTACCGCAGCCGGTGTGGCCGGCGTCCATTGGCCTGTATCGATACTCATTCTCGTGAGCGATGATAACAAGATTTGGGAGTATGCAGGCGATCTGGTCGTTCTGTCCGCCAAGAACGGCCAACCGAAGACAGAAGGGTATTCGGAGCATCGCTTCTGGACCGATGAGCTCAGGACACGCGGTCGTTATTTAAAACTCGTTGTCAGCGGGAACGGGGCATACATATTTGTTGATGAGATCGAAGCCTATCGCGGGTCTGACGAATTCCCGGCGGTGCCACCCGCTAGACGGAGAATCGAGGATGTAACAGACTTCTTTCGCGAGGTGGTCGTAACCCAATGTGTGAAAAGGAGGCTCCGGAACGATCTTGCAGTGGTGCGTAAAGCGCTTCAGGATATCACCGAGTCGGCTGAGTTGAATAAGGAACTTGATGCCATAGAGGAGGAGATCCCCGATATCAAACAGGCCCAGACCCGGGACTTCAGAACCATCCTTCCGCTCAACAGCTTGCACAAGCGCATCTTCTCGGTTCAGGGGGCCATCTGGCGAAAGAAGGGTCTCAAGCAGCTTGTCGCTTGGCAGAAAAACCGCTGGGACATGTTGAGTCCCACCGAGCAGCCGCATGGAGATGGTGCCCAAATCGACGTGGCTATGATGAGGAACGAGTACCGCAGCGCAGCCTTCAATCTGAGCAATCCTGGTCCGGAAGATCTCGAGCTCAATGTCGCTATCCTGGGCCTGCCCGGCGGGCCGAATCCTGACTATATCACTGTGCACGATGTGCCCTTCACCGACACGAAGTCTGGTGTTCCAGTTGCTGCGGCGTTGCCGCTTGCAAAGAAGATGGAACAACACTTTCGATTTGAGATACCTGCGGGCATGACCCGGCAGGTGTGGCTGACTTTTCATCCAAAGAATATCTCGGCCGGCAAATACTCGGGCGAAATCGTAATTACAAATGCTCTGGTCCGCATACCTGTCAAGCTGAAAATCTACCCCTTCACCTTCCCCGGCCAGCCGACGCTGCATTTAGGAGGATGGGATTATACAGACCAGGATAATCGGTATGAAGTTACGCCGGACAATCGAACGGCGTTGATTTCACATCTGCGTGAGCATTTCGTTGATACTCCATGGGCGACTGGAAGTGTCATGCCACAGGGTGAGTATGACAGTCAAGGAAACATGACAAGGGAACCTTCGACTGAAAACTTCCAGAAGTGGCTCATGCGGTGGCCTGATGCACATAATTACTACGTGTTCGCTGCGGTGGGCAACCGTTTCAGCGGCTATGAAATGGGTACGCCGCCTTTCGGGAAGGCGGTTTCTCAGTGGATCACCTGGTGGGTCGATGCACTGGCCAAGTGGAATATCAAGCCACAGCAGTTGGGTCTGCTGTTGGTGGACGAACCACACTCACATGAGCAGGACAAAATCATAATTGAATATGCCAGAGTTATAAAGGCTGCGCAACCGAAAGTCGTAATCTGGGAGGACCCAACGTGGCGGGAGCCGCGGAAGGCAACACCTGAACTGTTCGAGTTGAGTACTACGCTTTGTCCAAATTTGCCGATGTGGATAGGACAGGGCAAGCAATTTGCTGACTTCTATGTCAAGCAGCGAGATGCCGGACGAATACTGTGGTTCTACTCTTGCAGCGGCCCCGGCAAACTGCTTGATCCTTACAGCTATCACCGAATGCAGCACTGGTTCTGTTGGAAATACCAGGCGTGTGGTTCAGGTTTTTGGGCGTTTGGCGACTCTAACGGCGCATCCTCATGGAATGAGTATCTATCGAAGCTGGGGGCATATACCCCGTTATTCCTTGACAAGGAATCCGTTACCGGCGGCAAACACATGGAGGCGATCCGTGAAGGGATAGAAGACTACGAATACCTTCGCATGCTGCGCGATAAGATTGCAGAGGTGGAAGGGAAGGGAGTGAAAAGCAAGGCTGTTGATTCCGCCAAGAAACTTGTGGATACCGCCGCTGGCCGTGTTATGTCATGCATGCTGAAGCCGGACATGATCCACTGGGGCCAGGCGAAAGATCGTTCTATTGCAGACACGGTTCGCGTTGACGTACTCGAAATGCTCGCTGAACTCGAGTAAGGAGGAGGCTGTATATGGGTCGGTTTTGCCGATTACGGCCAGCAGAAACTATAATGACAAAAGCAGCCGCAACTTGAGTAACACAAGTAACGGCCATTGAATCTTGTGTTAAATTTTAACTTTTTCATAAGTCGCTGATATTTCGCCACTTTTGAGATGGGCATTTTGGGGAAATTGGCAGATAAGGGGTTGTACGGTTGTATTCGGGTTGTAGGCGTCAGCCGACAAAGAGAGTCCCATTCTGGTATGCTTCGTGCACCCGCACCGGGTCTGATAGTCTGGTGGGGCCAGTCTAAAAGACACTGTAAATGAAGCCCTATATCACGCCGCCAATCGTTTACATTTTAGATGTTATCTGATAGAATGACGTGTCACTGTAGGGAGCTTGAATTATCCGGACAGACTTGATATTCTATTAGAAAAGAGATTCTGTGGCGTCGTTAAGCAAGGATATATAATATTCTATGGGAGATCCTGGATTATGTTTGTTCGACAAGTTTTTTGTGCAATTATTTCTTTGATATTTCTTCTGTGTTCCTGTTCAGTACGGACTGATTCGGATAAGAGCCATTTGGGAGACTGCACCCTGATTTCGTCCGTGGGTGAAATACCAGGCGATCAGGTCAAGGTTCTGATTATTGATGGCGTCAATAATCACGATTGGGAAATGACCACCAAAGCCACCAAAGCCACTCTTGAGGCGACGGGTCGGTTCAAAGTCGATGTCAGCACTTCGCCCAGGAAGAGAGCTTCTAAAGAGGCGTGGGAGGCGTATCGCCCCAAGTTCTCCGATTACCAGGTCGTCCTGAGCAATTTCAATGACGATTGCGAAAAAGAAGATGGCTGCGATACGCTTTGGTCTGCGGAGACGCAAGCTGACTTTCTAAAATTCGTCCGGGAAGGGGGCGGTTTTGTACCCGTACATGCCGCGGACAATGCTTTCGGCAATTGGCCTGAGTACAACAAGATTATTGGCATCGGCGGCTGGGGCGGTCGCAAGGCCGGGAAGTCCGGCTCGCTCTTGCGTCTGATCGACGGCAAGTGGCAGGCGACCTCCCCCAATGAGGGTCGTAGCGGCGACGACTGAGCCGTCTTTTTTCAGGCCGAGACTGTGGTCCCCTCCTGCGGCGACGGCGGTAAAGCCCCCGTCCACGTCGACCCCGACGACCTGACTGCCCCAGCCGAGAATCCTGCCTGTCCGCTGCGCCGCACTGCCCGATTGGTCAATCAAAATACACACAATAGCGCAGATAGACCACACAAACACTAATTTCCTTCTAAAAGAATTCACGAATCGCATTTTTCGTCCTCCTTCCTGACGCGGACTGACACGGACATAAGAACAGACTTAAACGGACTAATTTAGACACGACTTTACACCGCTTTTTATTATCAAAATTATACTATTTATCGGAATCAAAATCAAAGTTTTTTTCTGAAAAAACCTGGCTTCCATACCCAAAGAAAAGCTCGTTCCACGTTTCACAAGCCACGGAATTGCTCTTTCAATGTTTTTGCGTTTTGTACAGCATAGGCGTGGATGTCATTATTAAAATAGGCGTAAACACCCTTGTTGCCTTTGATGTTGTCCTTTATCCAGTTCGCCCAGTTTTGTAAGGCGGATTTGGAGTAATTTCCCTGATATTTGCCTGTCGGGCCGTGAAAGCGAATATAAATTACATCGCCTGTGACAACACGAGGTGTGGGGATACCTACCAAATCGTGAATACAAAAGGCAGCATTAAATTTACTGAGCAGCTTGTAAGTATCTTCTGAAAACCAGCTTTCGTGCCGGAATTCAAAAACAGCGATTAGCTTTTTTGGAAGAAACTTTATAAAAATTTCGAGCCGGTCAACGTCCTTGTGAAAATTCGGCGGCAGTTGATAAAGAACAGGCCCGAGGTTCCCCTTTAACAGCCGGACCCTTTCGAAAAATCTCTTAAGTGACTCTTCCGGCTCTTTCAGTCTTTTGATATGAGTGATATATCGATTGGCCTTTACGGTAAAGAGAAAATTCTTCGGGGCTTGTTTGTGCCAGTGCTCAAAAGTCTGTTCTTTTGGAAGCTGGTAAAAAGTGTTGTTGATTTCAACGGTATCAAAATGCTTTGAGTAGTATTCGAACCATTTGTGTTTTGCCATCTGCGCAGGATAAAACAACTCTTTCCAGTCGTGGTAATGCCATCCTGAAGTACCTATTCGAATATCGCATTTAGCTTTGCCCATAAGGGATATTTTAACATTTTGCCTGAAAGCTTTCGAAAACTATTACACTCAGATGAGGTTTTTTTCGTTTTTTAGTACCAAAACGATTGACAATCTGTGCATAAAGTTGCTAATGTACGGATTCTGAGAAGCCATTTGGGAGTGTAGCTCAGTTGGTAGAGCAACGGCCTTTTAAGCCGTAGGTCTTGGGTTCGAGTCCCAACGCTCTCATTACTTTCATTGCTCATATCGGTTAAAGAAGTTGAAAGAGTCCCAAAGGAACATTTTGAGATTGCCTCGCGATTCTTCGAATCGCTCGAAATGACCTGAAAAGGGCGTTTTGTGTCATTGCGAAGAGCGTAGCGACGAAGCAATCCCACCTTTTTCAACAGCCCCCCGGACACCTTTAATTCTTTTGCAGGAGAAGGGATAAGCTGGCAGAAGATGGAAAGAGGTTGAAGAAAGAGATGAAGAAGGATAGGATTGGAGCAGGATAAACAGGGGGCTACTTGGATTGGGTGAGCATATCTACCATTAGATTCCAGAAGCGTTCCTCGTCAATGGTAAAGAGAATGCGGGCCTTTTGAGTACCTGCGGGTCCTCGTTTGCTATAACCGAGACTTCGACCGTAGTCCAGGCCATAATCTGAATTGACATCAACCCACCGAGTTTCTTCCTCAACAATTAACGTGGGATCAATGACAACCGCAGCGGCGATAGTGTCCCAAACCAATCGGGTATAGTTGGGGTCCTTCTTAAACACCGGCCCGTACTTCTCCTTAAACATCTTTGCAGTTGGTGTGTTTACTGCGGCAATGCGTTCAAAAAGCTCCTTGTTAAAACGATATTTCCCACAGACATCTAATCCGACAATGAGTTGGTCGGCAAAGGGAGTCCGAACACACATTTTGGCCGCTTCCGGATCAAACCACCAATTGAACTCAGCCGCCGGTGTGGTGTTTCCCGGAGTGTCAAACGCTCCACCCATGTACACGACCCTCTTTATGAGGGGAATAATCTCCGGAGCCATTCGTATGGCGATTGCCAGGTTCGTACACGGACCTATTGGGATAATAGTAACGTCTCCCGGATTGGCCTTGATGGTATCAATCAGAAAGTCCACTGCTCGCTTATCAACAGGCTTTTTTGTTGGATTGCCTCCAAATTCGGTGCGATACACGTCAAGATACGACGCCGGTTCTACCCTTCCAAAACAGCCGATATAGCTTGAGCCAAACCCAAACATCTTTCGCTCGATTTCTATAGTCTCATAACGCCCTGCTCGAAGGGGATAACGTATTCCCAAGGCTACCGGAATGTCCAAGCGATTCATAACTTCGAGTTGACGAAGAGTATATGCCGTTCCCTCTGAGACCCAAGTGTTTCCAGGGACTATCGTCACACCGAGCAACTCTATATCCGGATGGTTGGCGAGCATCATCATCGCCACACCATCGTCATACAAGACGACCATATCGCTGTCGACAATGACCTTCTCTTTGGCTCTGGTGGCAGAATTGAGAACCGCAAGCAGTAGTGTTATTCCAACAAGCACAATATGAAAGTGTTTCATCGTAAGCCTCAGGATGTTATGGATTGGCTGCGCCGGGTGAAGGGTCGCCCGCCTTCCAATTAATTACGTCATTGCCATAATCATTCGGGTCTTTGCGAGAAAGAGATTTGCCAGGACCATCCGCATCGGTCGGCCACAGGTCCACTCCGCCCGGACAATCATCAGGATGGGAACCATCGCTGTAATTGACCCTGTCAATCCGAATATAATATGTGCCGGAGGCGTCGGTATCACCAGGCATAACAAGCTCAACCTTCTCGCCGTCGTCGTCCAACCAGCCATCGTAAGGTCCGAGTACGCGAACATCAAACGGCATATTGCCGTATTTTGTCGTAAAGGCTGCCTTGTCCTTCACAACTAATAGATAACTATGTCCATATATCGTAACAGGTGAACTGTCCGAAAAGATATACTCAATACCGTCGGTGAACTTCCACGGTTTGTGCTTATCAACGCGGTATAATGTCACCGGAACGGTGAGGGTATTGTACAGCTCGATATACTCCTCATTCTGATTGCCGCTCGGGGGATTGTACATAATCTCATTGATAACAATCGGTCCGACTCTGGGAGAAGCATTAGGCTGCCCCGGCGTGTTGGAGTCGAGCGCCACGAAGTTGAAATTA
>Ga0114922_10002432_pt1 | contig 17452 bp, 9 predicted proteins | sample AartaG_FD_100975 | JGI IMG/M metagenome (GOLD analysis project Ga0114922, IMG submission 100975) | Deep subsurface microbial communities from Aarhus Bay to uncover new lineages of life (NeLLi) - Aarhus_00045 metaG | ecosystem: Environmental > Aquatic > Marine > Oceanic > Sediment | place: Aarhus...
AGCCTTGTAATCGAGTCCTTCAAACCTATAGCAAGACACATAGTTTTTGTATCAGAGTTCCTGATAGACCCAATAGATCTTGGGCCTTACATCCATAATCCTTTATGGTAAGCACGAACAAGCGCACCGACCGAACCAGTTACGAACGCGCCGCGATACTCCAGTGGTTTCCTCAGCGCCATGTCATCTGTAAGTACTGGCTTTTCAAAACAATCATCCTCTGCGAGTATGTAGTCCCTGTCATATTTGAATCTCCTTTGGACAAAATACTATGGTCTATTAATTTTGTACCTTTGGGCGTAGACTCTTTTTTTCGGTGTCCGGACTGATGAATTTGACGGTGTTTTTGTCAGGGGCATGTTTCTTTGTCAATCATCTTGCACGTTAGCGGAGCCAGTCGGACTGACGAGACTGTATCCCATAGACCTATAGCCCTTCAGGCGTTTTTCATACATTCGCATGAGCATGGGGACATTTTGATCAACGTAATCATATATGCGGACCTCCTTTTTGCCTGCGTAAAGACGGTGTAATCGCCCTGCATACTGGATCAGGGTCCCTTTCCACGAAACCGGCATAACCAGAAACAGCGTATCAAGGCGGGCATCGTCGAATCCTTCGCCAATATAGCGACCGGTTGCCAACAGGATGCGCTCCTCGTGTTTGGGAATAGAGGCCAACCGTTGCATTACTTCTCTGCGCTTTTTGGTTCTCATGCCGCCCTGTAGGACAATCAGATTCTTTGTGAACATATTTAACTTTTGTGCCAAGACCTCCAGATGGTCTTTACGTTCAGTAAGAATAATGGGAGAACGGCCTTTATCCAAGACGGCGAGTACATCCTCAAATATGAGCTGGTTTCTTTTTTCATCTGATGCCAATGCAGAGTAAATACCTTGAATGGTGGCTTCCTCTTGGCCGAGCGGCAAACAGAAATCAGTTTCCCTGCATATGACACGATGATCGAGTACTTGTTCTCTCAACTGGGTCTTGGATTTGACAGTATGCCGTATGGGACCGCACTGCATGGTAATGATCGGCTGGTGACCATCACGGCGATAGGGAGTTGCTGTTAGTCCGGTTACATACTTGGCCTTTACTTTCCGGAGCACTTGTTCAAAAGAAAAAGCGGAGACGTGCTGGCACTCATCAGCAATCACGTGTCCGTATTCACCAACTATGTTCTTGACTTTTCCCTTCCTAACGAGACTTTGAAGCATAGCCACATCAATTATTCCTGTTCTGCTCTGTTTGCCACCTCCGATTTGTCCGATATTTTCGGGGGCTGTGTCTAAGAACTCCTTAAGGCGGCCCTTCCATTGTTCCAACAGAGGCTTCCGATGAACCAATACCAATGTGTTAAGAGGTCGGGCGGCAATGAGATAAATGCCAGCTACGGTTTTCCCGGTTCCAGGTGGGGCAACAAGGATGCCTATGTCATTTTCTAACAACGTTTCCACCGCCACCTGCTGAACACGACTAAGATGGCCGCGAAAAGAGACGTCTATAAGTCTTCCCAAATTTCGTTCATCCTTCAAGTTGAGTTCTATTCCATTTTGGCCCAGCAAATCCTGGATGTCGTCAAGGCAGCCTCTCGGCAAGGCAAGGTGTTTGGGAGATTCCTCGGCACAACATATTACCCTCGGGGTCCGTGCGGTGGAAAGGCGCATTTTTTGCCTTTTGTAAAACTCTGGGTTCTGAAAGGCCGCAAGCCCCTTAAGCTGGGTCAAGAGTCGTGAAGGGACACCTTCTTTTTCCAGATAGATCAGATTACTGTAAGTAGCCCCAATCGTTTTTGGCAGTGGTTCTGAAATTATTGTTTGAAAAGATTTCTCGGAAGAAACCCTCCAGGGTTTGCCTTCTTCGTCAGAGGACCCAATACTAACACCCATGACCCGTGCACTTCGATGAGCCTCTTTTACCAACAACGCCGCACTCTCCGGAGTCATACGCACGAGAGAAGCAAGGTATGCCCATTGATCGGATATGGCGTGGAAATTGTCGTCAACAAAAATGGTATTCCCGGACTCCCTCGGCACTTTTTGCAGAGGGAGTGCAATCAGGTTGCCAAATCCACCTTTGGGCATCGTATCCTGGTTCGGAAACAGTCGATCATAGGAGTCCATGCCCAATTCATGACGGCGAGACATGGTCTCGGTAAGAAGGTAACACCCGAGCTGGCGCGCTATTGATGCCTCAACAGGGGAAGAAAAGAAAATCCAGACATGGCACCCCTTCCCTGAACGAGAACGCTCCAGTGCTGCTGGAACCTTAAGAACTTGACAGGTCTCCATGAAAGCCCGTGCATCTTCCATCCACGACTTCTCGTCAAAGCCCACGGCCAGAAAATGAGAGGTCTCATCTTGAAGAAGCGGATAAACGCCAATGGTGATCTTGCCTTCAAGGTGGTCCCTTATAACCTTGTCCGTAACCGGATAAAAGTCACGATTTGAACAATTACCACACTTGACCCTTGGTTTGCCGCAGAGGCCGGTTATCCACTCATTCTTGCATGCCGGGCTGTAGCCTTTCTTGCCGGTCTTTTTACTTTGCCAGTATCGCGGATACACATCTTCCCGGCCTCGAAATAGGCTTCGGAATAATCCAATTTTGTCTTCAGCCGGAGAGTCTTTGGTTACAGAGAAGCCAAATAGCACGGTCGGTTCCTTGATGGCGTGGTTTTCAGAAAGGCGTGCCAATTGGTCACGGAGATTAGCCAGCTCTTTGGCAATCTTGCTTTTTTCATTGTCAAGCTCTGTGAGGCGAACTTCAGCCCTGGCTATCGCTTCCACAAAGGATTTTCGGTCAGTCATGTCCGGTTATGCTCCGATGGCACGTTTTATCTCGCTTACGATAGACCAATATCGCCAGTACGGAAGAATGGTGACCTTGAGATTTTCTATTTTTTCAATCCTGTCCTCGTTCTTTGAAATGACAACTGCCTCTTTACATTTGAAGTGTTTCATAAATTTTGTTAAGGGCTTTAGATCTTTCATTCTGATCTTTTCCCTGATCATGATTTCAACGGGTAATACCTTATGCTCACTCTCTATCACGAGATCGACCTCTTCTTTCTGCGGGGACCGGTAGAAAAACTGTGCCTTAAGAAGGTTGGCAAAATAGCCTTCAAGTAGAGGATGATAATCAGGCTCACCCGGCCTTAGCGCTGACACGAATCCGGCATTGGAAAGATAGATTCGCTTAAGCTTCCTTTGACTGGTGAGCCGATTGCTTGAAAAATTGTACAACTTAGGGCTCGCGCAAAAATAACTTGGCAGATTTCGCGCTCAGATTTGGGTGAGATTTGGTCTATCCGATTGAGCAAAACCGCAGGAATAGCAGGCTATTTCGAGGGTTTTGCGAATGGGCCTTCTGACCGATGCCATCGGGGCCGGTCGAAAGGCAGCCCGGGCTATCAATGATATCTTGGCGGGCAAGGGGCCTCGAAGGGACACACGGCACAAGAGATCTCATTTAGCAAGTACTCCCTTTTTTAATATCCCCTGTATCCTGTGCCAGCCACGCTTAGTTCTATTGCTGTCTCAGCATGCTTTATGAGTATCTCTTTTTTCAACGGTAGGGTAAAATAAAATTTGCTGCCCTCTCCATATTTACTCGTTGCCCAGATCGCACCCTGATGTAATGCCACTAATGCCCTGGTGATACTGAGACCAAGGCCAGTGCCTTCATACTGACGGGTGGAAGTGAGGTCTACCTGGACGAACTTATCAAAGATCTTGCCTAAATCCTCCTCCTTTATCCCAATTCCTGTGTCTTCAACGCAGACCTCGGCAAATAGAGGCGACTCTTCAGCTTTGATCCCCCTTTCAGAGGGTTTGGCGCTTATGGTTATCTCCCCCCGATGGGTGAACTTAACAGCATTGGATAACAGGTTTATCAAAACCTGTTTGACCTTATCATCATCACCATAGATTAGAGGTAAATTCTCATCAAAATTAACAGTAAGTATAAGCCCCTTTTGTTTTATCAGAGGCTCAAAGATAGGAATGAGAGATTCAATTAGTCGTTTCAGGTCGAGCTCCTTTGGTTGTATTTCTATTTTCCCTGACTCTATCTTCGATACATCAAGTACGTCATTTATCAATTTTAGGAGATGTCTGGCATTAGCCGCAACCTTTTTTAAGCTCTTTTCCTGTTCTTCACTAATAGGGCCGTCAACCTTGTCTAATAATAAGTCCGTATAGCCGATTATAGTATTCATCGGTGTACGGAGCTCATGAGAAATATTTGCTAAGAAGGCGGATTTCAGCTTATCCAGCTCCTCGAGCTCCATTTTATCTCTTTCTAACTGTTCTATGAGTTGGGTTCTTTCTACTACGAGCGTTTCCAACCCCTTTTTATCCTTTGATATCTTCAGATATAAGTTGTATGTCCTGATAAAAAAGAGACTTACGGAGCCCACCAAAAAAAGAGTGAAGGTATTAAAACTTCCAGCAGTTCCATCGAAATATTTCCAGGTAAGTTGGTTTCCAGTAGCTATGAGGATATGTCTCAAAATATGGCCAAAGGATCTGGAAATTGAAAATATGACCAAGGAGAAGGAAAGCCATACCATATAATTCCATAGTACGTTCTCTCTGTCTTTTCTATAAAGTTTAATACTGGTAAAAAGGCTCAACATTGAGAGAATTATAAATGCAGTTGCCCCTACTATATCAGAGATTAAGACTGGTAGTAATGGTAAGATGGCAACTGAAACCAAAGCGTTTTCCTGTTTCCTCAAATGTTCTTTGAGCCCCATATAAAAAAATAGCATCGCGAGGTTAAGTAATAAGTAATCGAATTTTGCTATATAAAAAAGATATTCCTTAACTTCAATTTCTATATTTCTTTTGAAGTATTGCCACCCTTCTACGCTCCCTATTATCCGGGAAGGAATCAATGATTCTGCAATACGTCCAATGAAAACGTCTAGATCCCATATGATAAAGAATATTACTGAAAGAAAAAGGTATCCCCAGCCTTTTTGTTTATATAAACGATTATGAATGAAGGCCCACAGAACGCAAATAAATGCGATGAGGAAAAATACTCTTCCCAGCTGGTGTGTGTAAAGTGCGGGATATTCGTGTGGCACCCATCCCCATGCATTTGAAGGGATGAGAAAGAGAAAAAATAACGAGATAAATAATTTCATTGCACTTTGCTAACCTTACTAGTGGTACCCTTAAGCTTTTTTAAAAGGTCTTCTTTAGCAAGTACCCCTTTTCGTATAAGATCCCCTGTATCCTGCCATTCACTTCATCTATCTCTTTTTCGGTTAAATTCTTGTGGGTAAGTACGCTAAATCGACGGCAGCACCTCAATAGAAAGATTACTCAGTTCCTCCTGTGAATACCCAAACATTTTCTTGGCCTCGTCGTTAACATTACCAGGGCGGATAACCGGATAACCGCCGGATAACCGGGACGTCCGTAAATAAGTAAATAAGTCCACCCCCTAATCGAGTTACGTACTTATTTACGGACATCCCCCTTGGCACCCCTTGGCACGCATGAAAGGTGCTTGTGGCCGCATTGACAATGTTTAAGACCCTCAGGTGGAAGGGTTAAACAACGCATTAGGACTCCCACAGCGCATCACGCAGTCCGGACATCCGCTCGATACGTCGGCAGACTGCAGCACGAAAAACATCCTCATTCCCCCATATCTCAACGCCTTCCTTGGCGCGAGTAATGCCCGTGTATGCAAGTTCTCGAGTCAATAGCGGAAAATCCTTGTCAGGCAAAAGCAGGAGCACTCTATCAAATTCTGATCCCTGGCTCTTATGAACGGTCATGGCATACACCGTTTCGTGTTCGGGCAGCCTGAGCGGATGGAACTTTCTTACAGTGCCGTCTGCACCCGGAAAAAATGCGCGAAGATCATTATTTGCTGCACAATCCGGCAGAACTATCCCCACATCACCATTGAACAGCCGAAGATTATAGTCATTGCTCGTAATCAAGATCGGACGGCCAGGATACCAGCTTTTGCCAGGATCTATAAGTCCTTCCTCTGTGAGGATTTGCTCGACCAATGCATTTAGATTGATCACCCCGTAAGGGCCTTTTCTAAGGGCACACAGAATCCGGAATCGGTCGAATAGCTGAAAAACTTCCCACACGTCACCGGCCTGCAAGTAATCTGCAAATTCTCTTACAACCATGTCCTTCATGGCCAGGGGCAAACCAGTAGATTGGGGCAAGTCTCGCCACTTAATATCCCCATATTTCCCCTCCCTCAGAAGTGTTACCGCAAGATCATCATCCCCGGCGTTTACTGCACGGCTCACCGCACCGATACCGCTGTCACTCCCAAAGCGAAAGCTTTTCTGAAGCTGGACAATACAGTCTTGAATCCCCAACTCTGCTTCGCCATTCAACTGTGTACGGATCTTATATCCGGTAACCTTTTTGACAGTTTCGCGGAAACCCCTTGAAAAGCTGTGCACATTGCCAGTATCACATATATCCCCAAGGACGGCGCCCGCTTCCACTGAAGCGAGCTGGTCTTTGTCTCCCAAAAGTATCATCCGGGCCTGCGGGGGAAGTGCCTGGATAAGCTTGGACATCAAAGCCAAGTCTACCATTGAAGCCTCATCCACCACAACAACATCAACCGGCAGCCTATTTTGGGCGTTGTGACGAAAATAAGGTGACTCTGGAATGCTTCCAAGCAGCCGGTGTATGGTTGAAGCCTCCTCCGGTATTGCCTCCTTGATACTCTCTGGACAATTTACCTCACCTTTGGTACACTTAATTGCTTCCTGCAATCTGGTGGCAGCCTTGCCCGTAGGGGCAGCAAGGGCTATTCGGAGCTTTCTTGGGCTAGCCTGTTCAATAATCAGTACCAGTATCTTTGCAACTGTTGTGGTTTTGCCTGTTCCGGGTCCTCCGGAAATAACGCAGAATTTTTTGACCACCGAGGTAAAAGCAGCAACTTTCTGCCAGTCCAGGTCTTCCGTCTTACCGGTACCAAAAAGCCGTTCTAATCCTTCTTTTAGAAGTATCTCATCAATATTTTCCTCACCATCACTAACCCGTCTCCTGATCAGATTCGCCAGTTCTTGTTGATAATCCCAGTATCGGTAAAGGTACAACCCTGATCTGTCATCGAGGATCAGGGGTTTGTATTCACCCGGTTTTCCAACCACAGGACTTTTCCTCAGCTTTTTGAGCCACGCGCCCAATTTGGGGCAGACAACAGGGTCCCGCCCATCTTCTCCCTCCAGCAATTGCTTTCCTTCCAATCTGGAAAGGTCAAGGCAGATGTGGCCCTGTCTTGTGTAACTGCTCACTATCGCTGCTGCAAGCAACAGTTCCGGAACGCAGGTTCCAGCAAGCCTCCCGATAAAACTGGCAAAATGCATGTCAAGGTCAGAGAGAATCCCGCTATCGTAAAGACGAGTTAGATCTTCCTTTTTCACGATGTGAACTTAGCTCCGCTTCGCTCCGCAATTGGAATATTGGGATTGCACCCAAGCTGATAAAGTCCTATAATTTCACCATGTTGTAGAAATTCCGAGACGTTTAGTCAATCAGGTTCTTGGATAATTCGTTTATGAACGTTACAGGCGGCCTGTCCCTGTAGATGCCAAACTCCGGCCCCCTGCCCGGATCCACTCCGCGAAGGAAAATATAACAGATTCCTCCAAAATGTGTTTCATACCTGTAACCAGGCAGCCGAAGGTACAGGTATTGGTTCAGGGCCAGCACATATATGTGATACTGAAGAAAATAAAGCTCCTTTTCCATGGCCACTGCCAAGGTTTCCTGGCCATAATCCTCCACTCTGGTACCAAGAAAATTTGATTTCCAGTCCACGAGGTAGTAACGGCCCTCGAACTGAAAAACCATGTCCATGAAACCCTTCATGAATCCCCTAACTGGCGCAAAATCCAACTGTTCAATACGCATAGGAAACTCGGCTGGAAGTCCAGGACCGCCGTGTTTTGCAAATAGACTCTTCAACTCTTTCCGTGAGATTGATTTCAATGGAAAATAAAACTCTAACTCGTTGAGCCGATCCCTGTTCTGAATGCGCGACAAGGTAAAATCTTTTTGGGCCGGATCAAGGGGAACGGAAAGGACTTTTTGGATCATATCACAGAGCGTTTCTTGCCACTTGGGCTCAAAACCGTATTCCACAAGTTTATCTGCTACCAGTTTTTCCATCAAGGAAGTATCTTCTTGCGCGAAATCCAGGTGCTCGAATATGTCGTGCACAAGTGTTCCTGCCTTTGTGCCTCTGGGAAAGGAAAAGATACCCGCAGGCTCCTGTTCGATGGCTGATTGTGCCAAAACCCTTTCGTCATACCGGTCAGGAAGAAGGCTTATTGCATCACGATCGGCTATCTCCGGACCGTGCCGCTGGCCGGATACCAGAGACGAAAAGCTTGATATGCGCCAGGAACGATCTATTTGTCCTGAAAATTTCCGGCAGGTAAGTTTTACTCTTTTGCCCACAGATGGTAAATATGCTTTCCCTGCTTCCATCGGCATTTCAGAGAGGCTGATAGTGCCGCCACTCTTTGATACAACCGTCTCGAGGTCCGCAAGAACATCCTCATCACTCAAACCAATAAACCTTTCTTCGATTGCGCTTAAAACATCGCCTTCCCATGACTCCTGTTGATGAAAGAGATACACCGGGGCCGAGCTCTCAGCCTCATTGAAACGACCCCAGACGAGGTAACAGCGATTCTTTGCCCGTGTTAAAGCCACATAGAGTAGCCTCACGTTTTCTGCTAGCTGTTCCTTTTCCGCAAGCACACGGTTTTCATCCATCTCTTCAGAGCCAAGATCGAGGGTTGGCCGCATGTTGTCGCCTTCATCGTGAAACGTAAAAGGGTCTCCTGGATTCCTCATCCTTGAGCCGCTCCATGCAAAGGGACAAAATACCACAGGATACTCAAGGCCCTTGCTCTTATGGATGGTAACGAGTTTTACCGCATTCTCATCACTTTCCAAGCGGAGCTGATGTTCTTCTAACCGCGGTGTATTTGGATCTCTTTGTTCAGAAAGCCACTTCAAGAGTCCTGCCATGCCGAGGGCTCTTTCAGTAAATGCCTGATGAAGGACTTCCGAGAGATGCAGCAGGTTCGTATTGCGACGTTCTCCATCGGGAAAGGACATGAGGCGGGTCAGGATTTTTTCTTCTAGCAGTAAGGACCGGAACATCCGGATAAAACCTCTTTTGTTCCACAGATCGTGCCATGCCTTGAATTTAACAAGCCACTCTTCCCATCCGGTCTCATTTTCCATCAAACTGTCCAGACCTTCTCCTTTGACGCCCATCATATCTGTTGCCAGGGCCGCTTTGAGGAGTTTCTCATGGTTTGGCTCAGCAATGCCGGCCAAAACCCTCTCTATTTCCATGGCTTCGTGGGAATCGAAGAGGTTGCCTGTGCTGTAGAGAACGTTGGGGACATTAAGAGCAGAGAGGGCTTGCTGCATTAGGCGTGCCTCAGCATTTGTCCGCACCAGGACGGCAATGTCTTCTTCCCTTAGCGCTCTTTTCCCTAAGAGAGTTTTATTCTTTCTGGCAAGATTGAGAAGTCGTGAGATTTCCGCCCCCACAGCCGCGGGAATCAGCTCCCGTCCTAATGTCTTGGTAATCGCCTTGTCGAGTCCTGTTGCTTTCTGTGCATCTACAAACCACAACTGAAAAGGCGGTTCCGACTTCCCATCTATCCTGAAAACTTCGCGGTCCTTCTTTGTTGCTGGCGCAGCCGGTTGAAACGGAATCTTGTCGTACACAAAGGGAAGGTCTGTATTGGCAAACATGGTATTTAGTGCGCTAATCAAATCGGGCTCGGATCGCCAGTTCTCCCCCAGGGTGTACCGGGATTCTACAGTTGTCGCTGCGTCCATGTAGGCAAAGACATCAGCGCTGCGGAAACTGTATATGGCTTGCTTGGGATCGCCGATAAGAAAGAGGCTGCTCTTTTCGTCACCAAAAGCTTTCTTGAAAATGGCGTACTGAACCGGATCCGTGTCCTGGAATTCATCTATCAGGGCAGCTTTGAATCTCATCCTCATGGCTTTTGCAAGCTTTTCTCCACCCTTGTCATATAGGGCTTGGTGAAGTTTGAGCAAAAGATCGTCAAAAGACTGGATGTTTTTGTCTGCTTTTCTCCTGGCAAGCTCGGCTTGCATGTACCGGAATAACTCGACTCTCAGCCCGAGAAGGCGCTGTTCGAAAACCCTCTCGAGCTCCTCCTGTTTTTCTTTTAGCGTTTCACAGAGTTCAAAGAACGGGTGAGCCGGAGGCGAATAATTTTTCTTCACTGCCCCTTCGAGTTCGCTTGAGGTAAATTTCTCAAAACTCGCGAATAAGACCGGATTGTTTCCCCCTGACTCCACATAATCGTCCATACTCTGAATCCAGCCCCGGATGCTGGTCTTTCTGTATTTGTTTCTGTTTAGACCCTTATCGGTTGTAAGAATATCTTCTATGCCGGCTTTTGCCGATCGCCATATCTGGCGAACCTCATTGAAGGCTTCACGAAATTCCTGTTCTTGCAAAGAAGAATCAGGAGTTTGAACTTGAGGAATGACCTTCAGGTACGGTTGGCCGACCTTATTTCCAAGCAGAGAAAGGAGACCGTCCGGGCAGACGTTGCTGTTAAGGGTATAATGAATGAAAAGGGCACAAGCGTTGTAGAAATGTTTGCGCCAGAAATCATCCACAATTTCCCTTTTGAGGTCTTCCTGGTCGGTTACCAGTTCGGTATCAAAAAGGCTGCCACTTTCAAAAGCGTTCTCATGGAGCATCCTTCTGCAAAACCCGTGTATGGTAAATATAGCGGCTTGATCAAAATCCCGCACTGCCTCTTTGAGGCACCTTACTGCAGCCTTTGAGTCCTTATGTTTTTTCACGAGTTCATTGAGGAGGTTATCTTCACTGTGGCCCGTGGCGAAGGCTTCTATGGCTCCCCTCAGCTTACTGCGAATCCTGTCTTTCAACTCCTCTGTGGCAGCTTCGGTAAAGGTGACTACGAGTATCTCTTCTGCGGAAAGTTTTTTCTCCAGGACCAGCCTGAGAAAGAGCCCCGTAATGGTGTAGGTCTTTCCCGTACCGGCGCTGGCCTCGGCCAGATTTGTTCCTTCAAGGGGAGCGTTTAAGAGATCAAAGTGTTTGATTTTTGTCATGTTGTACGAGTTTTCGAAAAAAAATTTGGGCATCCTTCATTCCTCGGTTTACAGTTTTCAAGAATGCGGGCCTTCGCCGCGCCGCAGCGGCTACGGCCGCGCAGGCGGGTGCCAAGAGATAAATTCTTTTGTTCGTACTTTTTGGTGTCAGGTGTCAGGTGTCAGGTGTCAGGAACTGAAAAAGCAAGACCTGTACTGTTCTCAAGGCGTAAGCCGCAAACCTGAACACTGAAACCTGAAACCCCAAACCTGTAGTGGTGAAAAAAAGTGTAAACTACTTTGTGGCGAAAATGAAGGATGCCAAAATTTGACACAAAATTTGACACAAAATTTTACCTCACTTTACCTCACTACGCTCTTATGTCCTTCTGGTGCCTTAAGAGCGGTTCGAAGGCGTCTATGCCAATCTGCTGAAATTCCGAATCGAGTGGATCGGTGTTACCAAAACAGAGTTGATAGTAGGCGTCTTCGCACTCACCTCGGTGATAATCGCTTCCCGCCCAAGTGGTACGGGCTTTGAGCAGAGCTTCTTCTTCAGACTTGTTTCGTTCCAGAACCATTTGGGCATATTCCCAGGAAGATCTCGGAAAGAAATGAACAGGCCTTATGAGACCCTCCCAGTACTTCTCCAGGAGCTTGCCAAGAATCTCTTCGCTGTCTTCCACCGGGGAATATTCCCAGGCTATCCACACCGGTTCCGGGCCTGTGGGGCGCAAGCCTACCAGCATACTGGTCCCAGGATAATCATCAACCTTGAGGCAGTTGAGTGCAAGGTGATGAATCCATACCTTGAGGCGGTCTTTGGGCTTTACCTTGGCATAACGGTATCGTATCAACCGTTTCGGGTATATAGCATCGATTCTCCCGGTTACCCTGAAACCTGATATGCTCAGGTCTATCTCAAGCGGCTCAAGCTTTGTCCCCTGCATGTAAGGCTGAGTCATTTCTACAAACCTTTTGACCCCATGACCTAAGCTGTCATATATGCATTCGCCTATGGTCCCATGTGGGAGCCCCCCTGAAGCCTTTGCTACGGGCAAGAAATCTTTAAGCTTTCGTCCCAAAAACTTTCTTTCCACCAAGCTTTGCTCCAGCAAGTACTTTTCCAGGCCCTTGACGTCAAAAGTTTCTCTCTCTTCCAGAATCGAGGCCCTTTCCTCAAGATAGATCCCAAGGCGTCTGTTGAGCAGAAACTTTGCCGGATTGCCAAAAAAGCTGCACAACCGGTCCAGGTCAACCGTTTTCCATTCTTGTTCCGGATCAGAAAGTCCTTTGGAAATAAACGGTATGGGAGCCTGCCGGGTTTTCAGAATGCACTCGGCTGCCTGGCAGTTTGCTTCGGAATAGGTGAATAATTTCTTGTTCTTTTTAAAATACTCGGGGCTGAAAGCCTGAAGGCGGTGCTTTGTGATAATGTGGTCCAGGATCTTCTCCCCTTCTATCTTGAAGCCCTGTTCGGTATAATCCATGAGTTCGCTAACCAGGACGGATGGCGGGATAAGGGTGTTATCCTGGATACTTTGACCCACATAACTGATATACAATTTTTCCCTGGCTGAAAGGATCGCCTCCAGGAAGAGGTATCTGTCGTCATGGCGACGGGAGCGGTCGCCCGGCTTTGGGTTTTTTGCCATGAGATCAAAACCCAATGGTTTGGACTGCCTCGGATAAGCATCCCCATTCATACCCACAAGACAGATAACCTTGAAGGGAATGCTTCGCATGGGCAACATGGCACAAAAAGTAACACCACCGGCAATAAAACCAAACCCGAAGCCTTCCTTTTCAAGGTAATTCCCCAGATGCGATTTTATGACACGGATATCAATCTCTTCATCGAAACCTGATATCTCCTTGGTGTCACCCAAATCCTCGAGCGTCCGTCGTATTAGCTGCGCTTCACTTTCCGTATCTTCATCTGCCGAGAAAAGTCCTTCAAGGAGCTCAGTCAGGGTCTTGGACCACTCATTCAAGGTTCTTGGCTGATTGAGGGATGTCACGTCGGCAAAAAGCCGGTCTGCGAATTCCAGGAATTTCCCCAACACTGAAGCTTCACTGCCCTCGACATGGTCGTATGGAAGAACACCACCGAACATGTTCTCGTCGTGGCCGGGCATGGCATAGCCCAGGAGAAGCCTTTCCAGGCCAGCCTTCCAGGTATTCTCCGGGAAGGGAGGCAGGCCCAGTTCACTTCGGCTTTTTTCGTCGATTCCCCATCTTATCCGTGTATCGTTCACCCATCTCCGAATGAGCTCAAAATCTGCCTCGGATAAACCGAATTTTCGCTGCACCGCCCGTGATTCCAGAATAGCTAAAACCTGGGGGGCACCAAAACGGCTGCCACAAAGATCCAGAATTGATAGGAAGGTACCGATGATCTGGCTCTCTTGCCTGACACTTCGGTCTGCAATGCTAAAAGGAAACCTTCCGGAGTCATCACCGGGGACATAAAATACGGCCTGGACATAAGGGCAGTAGGTTTCGATATCCGGTGTCATGACCAGGACGTCCTTGGGCAAAAGGCTCGGATCCTTTTCAAACATCTCAAGAAGCCGGTCATGCAGCACTTCTATTTCTCGCATGGGACTGTGGCATGAGTGGATCTGGATTGAAGTGTCATCCTGGGCTACAAGCTTCTTTGCGTCCGAACCCTGATCCCTGTCCCGGAGATTTAAGATGTCGGATTGAATGCACAAGAGCAGATTATCCTCACCAGGTTCCTGAAAAGAGGAAATCTCCTCAGAGTTAAACTCGTTTACCAAATCAAAAAAATCCCTGCCCAATGCTCCCATGGACGCCAGGAGGCTATTTCCTTTCTCCAGGTGGAGTTCTTCTGGGGTAACATCTTGAGTTCGCTCTCTGTCCAGTGTCCTTTTCATCTCCCAGTCTGAGACAATATCACCCCAGTACTCCCTGCATGGATTCATGAGAAAGAGGTTCACCTGGGTAAAGCGCGATATGGCAGCAAGGATCTGCATGTGAAACCGGGGTAGGGCAGATATCCCGAAGACCGAAATTCTCTCCGGGAGACCTTTAATCTCGGTTGAGGATTTCTCAACCGCTTCAAGAAAGGCTTTTCCGAGTCCAGCACGATGACCCTTTTCATCCTCTTTGACTAATTCTCTCCAGAGCACGGCCTGCCAGTGATCTTCTTTGTTCCTTTCCCATCCGAGAATCATTTCTGGGCGAAAAAGCAGGTACTGATCAAAGGTATCGGCAATACGCTCAGACACCTGGAAAAGCTTCAGATGCCCCACCGCATCTCCGAGATAGCCCCCGAGGCTGTCAAAGCCAGGCAGCCTAACACAGGACGGAAGGAGGCCCATGATCTTCCAGGTCATTATCCTGGGATCAAAGGGCGAACGTTCAGGAAGATCTTGAATGACTTTTCCGAAAACTTCGTACACAAAGGCGTTCGGAAAAGGAAATCTGATGTTTGCGCAGATACCATGGTGACGGGCAAGTTCCGTGGACACCCACCGCTCCATACCTTTGCTCTGGATAACAATGATTTCTTCATCCAGCGGTGACGCCAGAGGTGTCCTCAGCACCTCCGACAACCCTTCGGCCAGGATCTCCAACCTGTTGCTGGTAAAGAGTCTGAAGTTTGTCACAGCTAAACGATCTCTATGAGCTGTATGTCAAAAGTCAGGTCCTTCCCAGCCACAGGATGGTTGGCGTCTATCGTCACGCTCGATTCGGAGGCATGGGTTACTGTAACTATAAATTTGTCACCATTGGGTTGACTCACTTGTATCCGCTGACGAACCCGCGGTTCCAGGTGGGCAGGAAATTCGTTTCGATGTACCTCCAGTACCATTTCCTCACGATGTGGTCCATGCGCTTCATCCGCCGCGATTTTGGTGGTTTTCCAGTCGCCGGGACTCATCCCGACTACGGCTTGTTCAAAGACTGGGATTCCCCGACTCTCGCCTATTGTAAATTCTATAGGATCGTGGTCAATGGTAGTCTCAAATACCGTGCCATCGTCAAATTTGACCGTGTAGTGAACCTTAACGGTGTCACCATTCTTTGCCTGTGCCATTGTTTGCCCCTTTCTGGTTCTCAGGCTGGTGCTAACACATTTATTAATTTAAAAAAAAGGCACCTCGCCTTACGTAGACGAGATGCCCATGATGATCGAACAGTTCCAGGCTAAAGTATAACGACGTTTTTCGCCGAAGGTCCTTTGGCACCCTCTTCTACGTCAAAAGTCACCCGGTCACCTTCAGCAAGGGTCTTGAATCCCGACCCGGTGATGGCGGAGTGATGAACAAACACGTCCTTATCGCCTTCGCGCTCAATAAAACCAAATCCCTTTTGGTCACTGAACCACTTTACGATTCCTTCTGCCATAACGACTATCCTCCTTTTTTTTCTTTCGTACAGTTCGTCAGGTGTAACTTTGGAAAAAGCCATAAAACCGCACCGCTAAGGCGAAAGGCCGATTTCAAGCAGGCCCCCAAATACAGATCTCCTAATTTCCGTACTCGATCCGATTCTCATACACACGATAGAACAATGATGAGAAGGCAATTTTGGACCGATTTTTTTAACATAAGGCAAATACATTTATGTGTCAAGGAAACAATAATCGCGCGATATGGTAGATGGGTCTGATGGGACGTCGACTGGGAGGCCGATGGAAAGAATGAGGGTCCGGTCTTGAAATATCATTTTATGATGAATCTTATTCTACTATTTTGTTTATATTCCTTCCACATTTTCCAAGCGTGGTGATAGTATACAAAAACAGGGATGTCCATAAATATATAAATAACTTCCCTCCAAGCCTAAAGGCACGGAAGTGACTGAACAGCTAAACACAATAAATATCAAGTGGTTGATTGAGATACTTATTTATTTATGAACGTCCCGCTTTCCGCTTGTCAAAATAGGAAAGACTACCCGTAATCCAAAGGAAAGGGCTAAAGAACTTTCGTCCTCAACAGGGATGCCGTCAGAGTATTATGTTGCTTACGATATAGAAGTTTTGGACTGTGATTTAGCTGAAACCTTAATTCATCAAGAATTAGCAAGTTGCCGTACTAATGAAGACAGGGAGTTTTTTAGACTATCCCTCAAAGAAGCAGCCACTGTTGTTGAAGAAATCGCAAAACAAGTCGGAATTAATAATGAAGCTATTCATATTGACGTAGGTCTTCGTCATGTTTATCTTGGCCGGTACAATGAGGCTATAGAGTCTTTCGAGCAGGCTATACGAATCAAACATAGTTGTGAAGGAGCTCATTATCAATTAGGTCTTTCCTGTTTAGCTGTTGGTAACAAGAAGGCCGCACTTGAGCAATACGAAGTTCTCAAGAGTCTTAATGCTTCTCTTGCGAATAGATTGTTTAACTCCATAAGCCGTTCTTCCAAACGGGAAAAAGGCTACCCTTCATAACATCATAAAATTCGGGCGTACAAGGGTTATTTGCCTAAACAATGGGCTCATGGCGATGTTGGTAAACCGCCGCGGCTTAGCCTTAACGCTATTCGCCTAGCCTTCAAATACATATACCCGTCATGTATCTTCATCGGAAAGCAGACTCTCCAAAACACAACTCTCTGCTATTTATTCAACATATGAATGAAAACAGGGGGTCGCGTCTACACTCTTGACAAATGGAATGAAAACAGGGGGTCGCGTCTACACTTTTGACAAATGTGGTAATTGGGGTCTGCCCTTGACATTGGACAACTTGCCCTGTTTCTTGATGATTTATGGTGATTTTTTATCAGGAACAAGGCCAAAGTAAAGCCCAAAGCCCGACTTAATCTGTATTATGACACATCGTTGTGACAGATACGGTCATGCCGATTTTGGATTGCGGATTGCGGATTGCGGATTGCGGGGCAGGCAGGGCAGGGATTGGGGAATTAAGAGAGAGAATCCGAGTATCCAAAATGAAACGGGGGGAATTTCGAGTTGTAATGGACTGTTTCCCATGATAAAAAAAGGGGGTTGTCTACTGTCAAGCTTAGTCACGCTTCATAAATATAATAGGGGACGTCCATTGGATTATAAGTTTACAAGTCAGTAGATTTATGTTACGAAAATCTTATGCCACGAAAAGCCCGCATAGACGCCCCCGGCGCCCTTCATCATATCATTGTCAGGGGCATAGAGCGCCGCAAGATATTTTATGATGACACAGACCGCAATAATTTAATAAAGCGGCTGGATGCTGTATTAACCAAAACCCAAACCGCCTGCTTTGCATGGGCTTTTTTACCGAATCATGCACATTTGTTGTTACGTACCGGAACGGCACCCATTGCCACCACGATGCGGC
>Ga0114922_10002433_pt1 | contig 17452 bp, 14 predicted proteins | sample AartaG_FD_100975 | JGI IMG/M metagenome (GOLD analysis project Ga0114922, IMG submission 100975) | Deep subsurface microbial communities from Aarhus Bay to uncover new lineages of life (NeLLi) - Aarhus_00045 metaG | ecosystem: Environmental > Aquatic > Marine > Oceanic > Sediment | place...
CGTTAGGAAGCGGTTACCCGTCTGGACACCGTCCGGCGTATCTCCGCTCCCTCACGGTCGCGGTTCTGTCTTGCAGGCCTGATCGGCAACCCGCAGATTTACGAGTGACGCGACACTAGTGCCGGTGCGGCGTCGGTTCGCGGGCGGTTAAAGTACTCCTAACACCCCAACTGCGACCGCCCAAAGGCCAAGATCGTGCGATCCCATTGGGTGTACGAACTCGACGCCACGACGGTTCGGAACAAGACGGTTTGGGATGACGAGTCGGCGTGTGAGGGAACGGACAGATAATTGCTGGTGTCAGCACGAATCACGCCCACTTGAGACGACCAAACCTCTGAATAGTCTAGACTTACAGGACACTCGAGTCAAATGTCTGCCGTTTTCTGCGGTGTAGATCGGATGGGTGTGTTTTCGGACGTCGGGGCGGCGTCCTCCGCCGTGAGCGGGTCGAGCGTCAGGATCGATATCTCCGGCGGACAGTTGACTCGGACGGGAAGAGGCCAGGACACCCCGATGCCGGCGCTGACGTGGAGCGTCGTTCCGTTGACCCGGCTCAGACCGTGGGCGAGCCGCGGCGGCAGGCTGTCATTGCTCCACACACACCCCGCGTGGGGCAGCCGTATCTGCCCGCCGTGGGTGTGGCCCGAAAGCACCAGCCCCACACGAGCCGACCCCAACCGATAGACGGTCGACGGATAATGGGCCAGAAGCACCGTGGGGAGGTCCACGTCACGGCTCAGACAAGCCTTCTTGGTGTCGCCGCCGTGCTGATGCAGTTGCTCCACACCGGCGATCCGAAGCAGACCGTTCCGGTGCTCATGAATGGTCGAATCATCGCGAAGGAAACGGATCGGCATGTCCGCCGCCTCGGCGATTCGGGGATGATCGTGATTGCCGAGTGTCGCGTAAATCGGGCGATTCCCGGCGATCGGCCCGAAGAACTCACGCATCATCCGCACGGTCCGCCTCCAGTTACGGCGCCAATCGGAAAAATCGCCCGTCACCGCAAGCGCATCGTAGGGCAGCGATCGAAGCAACTCCCTGGCGGTCTCGAGCACACGGCTCCACCGGCAGAAGTGCAAATCACTCAGATGGGCGATCCTCATGCCCGCCGGCGACAGGTCCGCACAGGAAAACGGAACGTTGATGTGTCTGACAACAACAGTATTAGCCATCGATTCGCCCAGGTGTTCCTTCAAAAACGCGGCGGGCAGACGTGGGACTGAACCTCTGGCCTAGTCACAAAACAAACGAAGGCCGGTGCAAAATCGCGGATGCCACGGCGAATGGCGTCCGAAATACCTCCATTCTCAGGCAATTCAAACACACGCGGCAATCCGCAGCATACCCGGAATGAGGCGATCTCAAGTGAAACGCAGTAGAGCAGAATGGTCTCGCAAACGCAAGCGTCAAATCAAGCGCCGACTCGAGGCAAGGCCGAATCAAGTGTCGACACGAGACAAGCCTGATGCCTGATGAGCCCGGTCCGGTTTCGCGCGTACCCCACTCCTCCAGTGGCTGTCGATCTAGCGCCTGCGTCCGCCAACTCCGCGGGTGAGCCACGGCTAGGCAAGTGGCTCACCCGCCACCCTTTTACCGGACCTCAACACTTTGTCGACATGGTAAACACCGGACGGAACCCACGGAAAGATGAGGGATGAAGGCGGAAGGATGAAAAATGGCAGATGAACCCTCACGCGGGAGTGGTCAGTTCATTCTGAATTCGCTATTCGTCATTCGGCATTCCCACATCCGTCCCCCACCCATCGCTGCGCGATGGACGGGGCACCCGCGCCAAAGATCATCACAGAAACTCTGTAATGATGATACACTCTCTTTTTGTGTAGATCATTACGTCACACACGAGGGGTGACGCTACACGAAAACGAGGATCATTACGTCACACACGAGGGGTGACGCTACACGAAAACGAGGATCATTACGTCACCCACGAGGGGTGACGCTACACAAGAACGAAGAGTGCTGTAGAGATGAATCTCTTGGAGGCACATCCGGCCCGGAAGAGGTCCGCTTGACGAAACGACGCTCTTGATGAACACATCTCTTTCGGGTCAGGACTCCCCTTCGGACCGTTTTTTCTTTTTACGCAGATAGGTTTTTCTGAGTTGTTTTGCGCACTCGCCTGAGAGGAAAAAGCACTCCTTCTGCCGGGCATTGCCCTCTGCGACGTCCTTCGCGAAGGTCTTGCAGGTTGGGGCTCCGCACAGGCCGCAGTCGAGGCCTGGCAACGCCTTGATGACAACCTCCTCCGCCTTTATCCTCTTCACTCGCTCTTTCAGGCTGCCCACAATCTTCTCCGCAGTGCGCGGTCTAACCTGGCCTTTCAAAGAAAAATCTTCGTTAGGATATCGCTTTTGGACCTCCGCCTCGAGTTCCGGGTCGCTATCAGGGAGTCCTGATATAAGACGATGTACCTTACTGAGCGTGACATAGGTATTGTCTACAGTCAGGTTTCCGCCGATGCACCCGCCCCAACAGGCGTCACATTCCAGGTACTCGATGTTGCGTAGTTTCCCCTTCTCAATGTCATCGAAGACTTGAATGACGTTTGACAACCCTGTAACGGACATATAGCGATGGCGGGAAAGGATACTGCCCTGCCCACGGCTTATGGACCAGCGTAGCATTTCAGCGCTGCAGACGAGGCTTTTCGATGGGACGTTCGTCTCCTCGTCTTCCAGTGAGTGCGTCACAGCCAGCATGTCGTTATATACGTCCGAAATGCCGAGCGCGCCCTCCAAGTTGCTTTTCGCGCCTTCGGCGGGTTTGAGAATGGAGATAGTCTTCGCCTGGCACGGCGTTATGTAGATAGCGGCTATTTCATCGGGGTCGATGCCGAGTTCATCGGAGTATCTCCGTTTGAGTTCTCGGCCTGCAAGCTCGCGCGGGGTTTGAATTCGGACCAACTGGTCGATCATGGCCGGGTACGAAACCTGAACAAGCCTTACGATCACCGGGCACGAGACCGACAGCAGCGGATGCGGCCCGTCCCATTTCTCCACGTAATCGCGGATAGCGCGGTTCACCAGGGCGAGTTCGACCGTGAAATCCCAGACGGCGTCAAAACCGAGGTCCTTCAAACCCGCGACGATATGCGCGGGGGATATACTTATGGGGAACTGACCGAAAAGAACGGGCGAAGGTACGGCCACCTTATACCTGAACTTGTCGATCTCCGCGAAGGACCTGGTTGTGGCCTGTATCGCACCGCTTTGACAGGCTTTCAGGCAAAGCCCGCAGTCGATGCAAAGGTCGGGCAGGACCTTCGCCTTGCCGTCCTTGACGCGAATAGCCTGCGTCGGGCAGGCCCGCATGCAAGCGAGACAACCCTTGCATTTCTGTTCGTCAATCCTGAATCCGTGCGTCAACTCAGGCACTTGAATCAAGCCGTATCATTGCGGAAACCGTGGTTCCCGTACCCACTTTGGATTCTATGTCAAAGCCGTCTGAATTCCTTCTGATGTTGGGCAGGCCCATCCCGAAGCCGAACCCCATCTCGCGCATCTGATCGGTCGCGGTCGAGAAGCCCTCGGTAAGGGCCATTTCGATGTCCTCTATCCCCGGCCCCTTGTCGACTATCTCCAAGTTGATCTCTTCGTCGGTGAGGACGAGAGTAACCGTCCCCTCTGCGGCGTACATCACAACATTCATCTCGGCCTCAAATGCTATGATAACGACACGGTGGACGACGCCCGAGTCTACGCCGATATCCTTGAGCAGTTTCTTGATCTCGGTCGCCGTCTCTCCGGCTTTGTCGAAATCGCGTCCGTGGACCTGGTACACCTTTTTTAACAGCTCTTCCGCCACGGCTACATTCCGCCCTTGAGCCCCCGCTCGCGCAGTATCCCACAGACGTCGAACATCCCAAGACCGGTCGCAAGCACGGGGATGTTGCTCTTTCGAGCGAGGTCGATCGTCCTTTCGTCGGGGCGTTTTCCACGGATATAGATTATCGCTCGAACGTTCGCGATGTCGGCTGTTCTCACTGACTGGACGTTCGTCAGGCCGGTTATCATCAATGCACCGGGCCGGGCAAAAGCCAGAATCTCGCTCATTCCGTCGGATGCGACGACCGTCTCGACGTCTATCGACAAGTCATCCTCGCCCGCCAGCACCTCGCAGTGAAGAATGTCCACGATCTGGGCGAGCTTCATTGCGGTATCTCCGGCGAATAAACGCTTCGCTGCTGCAGCCTGACACGGATAACCCGAAACCGAAGAAGAACCAGACATGATAACAACATAAAAGGGGATTGCTCGTTGTTGTCGTTTCCAGGTTTGCTGTTCATCCTGCTATCGAGTCTAAAACGTCCGCCGACCAATTCGACCGCAATTCGCTCATTCGCTCGTTAGGGTTCCTTCTTTGAAAGGTACTCATGGATGTCCTTTGCCGCCTTCCTGGCGGCGCCCATGGCGCTGATGACCGTCGCCGCCCCGGTGACAACGTCCCCGCCTGCCCAGATCGCGTCACGCGAGGTCCTGCCGGTCTCCTCGTCGGCCACGATATTCCCCCTTCTTCCGACCTCGAGGCCGGGAGTTGTCATCGGGATAAGGGGGTTTGGGCTGTTCCCGATGGCGCAGACCGCGGCGTCAACCTTCACCCTGTACTCTGAGCCGTCGATGGGCACCGGGCGACGCCTGCCGGAATCATCCGGCTCACCGAGCTCCATCTTCAGGCATTCCAACTCGGCGAGCCAGCCATGATCGTTCCCGATCAATTCCACCGGCAGGGTCAAGAAGTCGAAGATGACACCCTCTTCCTCCGCGTTTTCCACCTCTTCGAGTCTGGCGGGGAGTTCTTTGCGGCTGCGGCGATAGACGATATGGACCTCGTCGGCGCCCAGTCGCAGCGCGGTCCGCGCGGAGTCCATCGCGACATTTCCCCCGCCGAAGACCGCCACCATTGAAGGCCGCTTTATGGGCGTATCATATTCGGGGAACCGGAACCCCTTCATCAAGTTGCAGCGGGTGAGATACTCGTTCGCGGAATAAACGCCGTTGAGGTTCTCGCCCGGTATTTCCATAAACCACGGAAGCCCCGCTCCGGCACCGATGAAAACAGCGTCGAAACCCTCGAGGATCTTGTCCGTCGTTTTCGTCTTGCCGACTATGTAGTCGGTATACAGTTTCACGCCCAGGCTCTTTACGTACTCGACTTCCCGTTTCACGATAGCCTTTGGCAGACGGAATTCAGGTATGCCGTAAGTCAGGACTCCGCCGGCCTCGTGCAGGGCCTCGAAAATCGTCACCTCGTGTCCCAAAAGGGCCAGGTCGTTCGCAACCGTAATGCCTGCCGGCCCGGAACCGACGACCGCGACCTTCTTGCCCGTGGCGGGCGCTATTTCGGGCGTTTCCGTCTTCCCGCTGGCGGCTTCCCAGTCGGCCAGGAATCGCTCGAGTCGACCAATCGCAAGCGGGTCGCCCTTTTTGCCCAATACGCACACTTTTTCACACTGGTCCTCCTGCGGGCACACGCGCCCGCAGACGGCGGGCAGGGCGTTTGTTTCTTTCATCTTTTTGATGCCGCCGGCGAAGTCGCCCTCGATGATGCATTTGATGAAACCGGGTATGTCGATAGCGACCGGACAGCCTGCAATGCAAAGCGGCTTCTTGCAATCAAGACAACGGGACGCTTCCTCCCGGGCGAGCTCTTCCGTATAGCCGAGCGCGACTTCGTCAAAATTCTTGACACGCTCGAACGGTTCCTGTTTCGGCATCGGCCGCCGCTTGTAGTCTATTTTTTTGGCCAACTCGCGCCACCTCCGTCATTAGAAATGGGAAGCGCAACCACTCTTGCGAAGCGGATGGACTTCTTCCGGATTGTATGTCTGCCGCCTCTTGAGGAATTCCTCCCAGTCGATCTCGTGCCCGTCGAAGTCGGGACCGTCGACGCACGCAAACTTCATCTTGCCGGCCACGGTCAGACGGCAAACGCCGCACATTCCCGTGCCGTCTATCATGATCGGGTTCATATTGACAATGGTTTTTACGGCCGCCCATTCACTCACCTTGGAGGTCTTCATCATTAAGAAGGTGCAACCATTGACGATAATGAGGTCGGGCTTTATCTGTTCGAGAGTGAGGATCTCGCCAAGGCGCCCGATATGGCCCTTGTAGCCGGCCGTGCCGTCGCGAGTGAGCTCGATGACACGTTCGGACACCTCCTCAAACCTGTCCTGCCAGTAGAGCAGATACGAGCTGCGCGCCTCGAGGAGCGCATAAACCGTGTTCCCCGCATCTTTGAAGGCCCGGGCGATGGGGTAGAGGCTTCCGATCCCATAGCAGCCTCCCACGCACAACACCGTCCCGAAGTTGCTGATCTCGGTCTCCTTTCCGAGAGGTCCCGCATACGTGGGGATACTGTCGCCCGGCTTGAGCCGCGCGAGTTTCGCAGTCGATGCGCCCACCTGCATGAAGATGGAGGTGACGGTTCCGGCCTGGCGATCCCAATCGGCGACCGAAAGTGGTATCCGCTCGCCGGGTTCGTCAGGTCTGACGATAACGAAGTTCCCCGGCTGAACCGACTGGGCCACCTCGGGCGCCTCGACAGTAAACTCGTGAAGGTTCGGGACTATCATTCGGCGTTCTACGACCTGGTACATTCTCTCCTCCGTGCGTACTATTTGCCGGCAACGGCGGAAGTCTTCCTGTGAGCGATCTTCTTTTTCGGTTTCTTGGCGGCCGGCCTGTCCGCCCGCACATTCACTCTTACGGGACTTCTTCTCAATCGATAGAGCGGCTCGAGATTCGCGCGATGCTCGAGGCCGCCGCAGGCGAGCGGCCGGTAATAATAAATCACGCCTTGCGGGCATTCCGCGTCGGACTTTGCAGGCCCCGTGACCGTGAGCTTGCCTATCGAGACGGTAATGCTCTGGCCTGGCTTGACACGAAGCTTACGCAAGTCCTCGGGGTTAAGCCGGAAACCCTCTTCGAGCGCAAGCTCTTCAAGGCCCTCCACCTTTGAGCTCAAGTCTATCCCACGATGTCCGAATCCGGCTGGCTCGGCGACCAGAAGGTAAGCGCCCGTGCCAGTCGCTGCGGCCTTCCTCCTTTCGATTGGAAGTCTCGCCTTGGGCGCAAGCCTGCGCGGCTTGCGATCCGGCCTCGCGGGAAAACCGGGAGTGTTCTTGCTGATCTCCTTCAGAACGGCTTTTGCATTCTTATATTTGAATTCAGAGCACTTGAGCTTTTCTGCCAGCCGGCTGAATATGAACCAGTCAGGCCTCGTGAAACCGGTGACCGCACCGTCCGGAAGGTCTTCGATCTTGACCAGTTGCTGGATGCGTCCTTCGACGTTGGTCAGGGTTCCTTCCGCCTCCGCGAAACTCGCGGCAGGCAGGAACGCGTCCACGGCAAAAGGCGGGTGGTAAACGCCCTGAGCAATGACGTATTCGCAGTCCGGCCGCTCGAAGAAGGGCGCTTCCCCGACGAGATAGATCACCTTCGGCCTGGCCCGGCCCTCGATCACATCGGCTAGCGATACGCCCTTGCGTTTCGCCTTGCCGACGCCGGGCATGATTTCGCCCATGGCGCCCAATTCCAGCGCGCCGCGGGTGTTCGCCCCGTGATAAAGCGGCATAAAGGTCGTGTTCTTTCGACCTGCGAGTTTTAGAAGGGCGTCGATCAACTCTGCGTTCGCGTTATACTCGAAGACCACAGGCCCGATTACAACGGCCAGGTTCTCGCCGGATGAAAGCGTGCTTACGGCTTTCTTCAGCAAACCTCCGTCGACGCCGGTTTTTCTAGCAATATCCGTGAAGCCGCCGTTCTTCTTGCCGAGGTTTTGCGCAATGGCGTTCAGAAGCACGCCCTCTTTGCCCGGCGCGGGGCGCAGCCAGTGATCCGTATATCGCGCGAGGTTTGAATCACGCGGATCGATAGTCACGAGATTCGCCCCGTTGTTCAGGGCGTGCCTCATCTCGACACCGGCGACCGAGAAATAGAACCGAGAATCCAGCCCGACGGCGATGATGGAGTCGGCCTCTCTTACACCTTTCATCGATATGGGAAGCGAAAACAGCTTGGCCCAAAGCCCAGGCCCACCGGCAAGTGAATCACGTGCAGTTGAATCGATGCTGCCCAGACCCAGGCACGTGCGCACGAATTTCTGCGCGGTATACAGGCTTTCGTTGGTGAGATCGCCCGACACGGCCATCAGGAAATCGGCCTGTTTCAGACCTTTCAGTTTCCCCGCGACCTCGTCAAGCGATTCTTCCCATGTCACCTCGCGGAAGTACTTCCCGCGCTTGAGCATGGGCTTTTTCGCACGTTGATGGTGGTGCGTCGCCTCGGGCAAGGAGAACCTGCCGCGCACGCAAAGCTGTCCGTCGTTGATCTGTGGGTCCGGATGCGGGCGGACCTTCGAAAGGCGCCCGTCCTTGTGATGAAGCTCCAACTGGCACCCGATCCCACAGAAGGGGCAGGTTGAGACCTCGAAACCGTCGGGCTTGCCGTCCCACTTCGAGCCTTTGTCGGCCAGCGCCCCCGTCGGACACACGGACACGCACGCACCGCAGAATTCGCACCCCGCCTCCGCGTGGCTCTTTCCGAAGGCCGGGCCGATCTCGGCGTGCGGGCCGCGAAACTTGAACGCCAGCACGCCCGTGCCGCGGACCTCCTGGCACATCCTGACGCACCGGCCGCAGAGAATACAGATGTTGTAGTCCCGGTCGAAAAACGGGTCGTCGTGCTCGACCTCGTGCCCGCGATAATAGATCGGGTACTCGATCTCCGTGACGCCGATCTTTTCGACCACGTCCTGAAGCTCGCATTGGCCGTCGTTGGGGCAATACCGACAACCGGTCGTTACACCAACCTTTCTTATGGTATATTGGGTCTGTCGGCATTCGTCCTTTTCGCTGCAGACCAGGCAACTCGAGGGATGCTCGCTGAGGATAAGCTGAAGTATCTCCTTTCTCATCTCCAGAAGCATCGCCGTGTCTGTAAGAACTTTCATTCCCTTAGCGGCTACGGTGCTGCACGCCAGAGGGTAACCCCGCATCCCTTCGATCTCGACGATGCACATCCTGCACCCGCCGAAAGGCGTAAGGTCCTTGTGTGCGCAGAGCGAAGGGATGTAGATGTCGTTCAACTCTGCGGCTCTTAGCACGGTCGCGCCCTCGGGAAAAGAGACCTCGCGGTGGTTGATCTCCATCTTGTGCGTGCGTGTTCTCTTGGGGCTCACGTTATCCTCACGATTCAATTATGATGGCGTCGCCGGCGATGGCGTCAAAGCGGCAGACTTCGTAGCACGACCGGCATTTGATGCACTTCTCCTGGTCGAGGTTGTGTGGCTCGGAGCGGGGCCCTGAGATGGCCCCAGTGGGACAGACCTGCACGCACCGACGGCAACCCGTGCATTTTCCCTTGATGATGCGATAGGTGACTAGGTTACGGCAAACCACCGCGGGGCACCGTTTGTCCACCACATGGGCGATGAACTCGGAGCGGAAATAGCGCAGCGCCGAGAGCACTGGATTGGGGGCGGTTTGCCCCAGCCCGCAGAGCGAGCCTTTCTTGACCATGGTGGCCAGCTTCTCCAGCTTCTCCAGGTCCTTCTCCTCCCCCTTTCCGTGACATATTTTATCGAGGATGTCCACCAGGTGGCGGATCCCCACCCGGCACGGGGCACACTTGCCGCACGATTCGCTTTGGGTGAAGGAGAGGAAGAAACGGGCCACGTCGACCATGCACGTGTCTTCGTCCATCACGACCAGCCCCCCGGAACCCATCATCGATCCCGCTTCGAGAAGGGAATCGAAGTCCACTGGGAGATCGAGCTTGCTTGCCGGCAGGCAACCGCCGGACGGCCCGCCGGTCTGGACTGCCTTGAAAGTCTTCTTGTTCGGGATACCGCCCCCGATATCGTAGATGATCGTCGAGAGCGGTGTACCCATCGCCACCTCGACGAGACCTGAATTGGCGATCTTGCCCGTAAGGGCGAACACCGCCGTTCCCTTGCTGTTCTTGGTCCCGATGGAAGCGAACCAGTCCGCCCCACGGGAGATGATGACCGGGACGGAAGCCAGCGTCTTGACGTTGTTGATCACGGTCGGTTTCCCCCAGAGCCCCTCTACCGCAGGGAAGGGCGGACGGGTTCTGGGGGTCCCCCGCGTGCCCTCTATCGAAGCGATCAGGGCAGTCTCCTCGCCGCAGACAAAGGCCCCGGCTCCCTCGAAAACCTCGATGTCGAAATCGAAATCGGACCCCATGACGGCGTTTCCGAGATACCCTCTCTTCCGGGCCTGCTTCAGGGCGATGCGCACCCGCCTCACCGCCAGCGGGTACTCGGCGCGGCAATAGATGAAGCCCTTGCCGGCACCGATCGCGTAGGCGAGGATGACGAGCCCTTCGATGACGCTGTGAGGGTCGGCCTCGAGAACGCTACGGTCCATGAAGGCGCCCGGATCACCCTCGTCGGCGTTACAAATGGTGTACTTCACATCGCCGGGAGCTTTGCGGCAGATATCCCATTTGACGCCAGTGGGGAAACCGGCGCCTCCACGACCGCGCAGACCCGAGCACCGCACCTCCTCGATGACCTCCTCCGGTGTCATCTCCGAGACAACCTTCCGCAAGGCCTCGTACCCACCGCGGGATTCATAGTCAGAGATCCTCTCCGGGTTGATCTTGCCGCAATTCCGCAGGACGACCCGGTGTTGCTCCTTGTAGAAGACGATATCCCGGTAGAACGGGATCGCCTCCTTGGTCGCGGGATGGCGGTAGAGGCGTTGAAGGGGCTCCCCTCCCGCCAGGTGAGCCCGGGCCATCTTCATCGCGTCCTCGGGTTTCACCCGGCAGTAGAATATCCCTTCGGGCTCGACCACGACGATCGGGCCCTGCTGGCAAAAGCCGTGGCAGCCGGTGAACCCGACCTCCGCCTTGTCGCTCATTCCGAGCTGCTCGACGGCCTCTTCAAGGGCCTTTCGAATCTCAGGCGATTTCGATGAAACACAACCCGTACCCTCGCAGACGAAGAAGGTCACCTTCCCGTCGGGCGCGGTTTCGCCTCGGCCTTTTGAAGCCCGGACCTCCGTTGACGTTCCATCACGGTTCATGACGCCTCCCTACTTGCATCCCTGTCACGTCGGCCGCCGCCGCCGCACCCTCCGGCTCCTCAGTTTCAAGGTCCGGCTGAGGCGGCTGACCAGCTTGCTTCAATGTCTCTAAAAGCTCCATGAACTTGACCCGATTCATCCTGCCGTGAACCTCGTCATCGATCACCACTACGGGCGCCAGCGCGCAGCATCCCAGGCAGGCGACCCTCTCCAGACTGAACTCCCCGTCCGGGGTGGTCTCCCCGTGAGACAAGTTCATATCAGCTTTCAACACCTCGATGAAGTTGCGCGCCCCTACGACGTGACAGGCGGTGCCGAGACAGACCTTGATGCGGTGTTTGCCCGGAGGGTTGAATCGGAACTGCGCGTAGAAAGTGGCGACCCCGTAAACCTCGTGCTCAGAAACCTTGAGCCAGCGTGATATCCGGCTGATAGCGCCGGCGGACAGGTACCCGTCGGCCTCCTGAGCCCTTTGCAGCACGGGGATAAGGTCCGCCCGCTCACCCTCGTAATCCTGCATCATCTTCTTGAATATGTCTTTCGCCACAGGCCGAATCCCCTTTTCTCTATGCGAGAATATTCCACTTTGCGCTCAGTCGGACCAGAGTCGGCACTGATAGCGGCTGTCCTGACCGCAAAGGCACGGCTGCTATTTGATGCCTAGTTCGTTGAGCTTCGTCGCGAAAGACCACGTATCCATGTCCGTGACAAAAAGCCCGATACCGGCTTTGCCGGCGAGTTCAACGACGTCTCCGGTCGGCCTCTTACCTCGGACAAAGACGATGGCAGCGACATCGACAAGATTAGCGGCGGCAATAAGGCTTTTGTGTGTCTGGAGCGTTACCAGAATGCCGTTTGCCTTGGCGCCGGTGATGATGTCTGACACCATATCGGAAATATAAACTCCCTCTATCACCTTGTCTTTGTATTCATTGAGAGAGTTCAATCCTGATTTTTCTGCGAGTTCGGATACCTTCATCTGTTTTCCATTCTGTTCCTTGATTCCGAGAGGTTTGCTTGATTCCGTCAGACCGTGCGCACGAGTCTAGTATATGTCGGTAAGCCCGGTATCGGCGATGACAATCCCCTCGCACGTGTCGATGCTCTTGCACTTAACGCACGGGACGACGATGACTTTCTTGTCGGGGTCCCTGATGTTCCCATTGAAGTACTCGGTCAGAGCCTTTATGCCTGCATCGCTTACACATTTCCCGGTAGCGTGAGTGCTGTCGGCACACAAGGCCACGTAAATCCACGTGCCCTTCCCCTGGTCGGCGGCGATGCGGGCTACCTCGCACTCCGGTTCCCGGCAGGTCGAAAGCATCAGGCCCATCATATCGTCGAGGTTGACAACTTCGCCGCACTTGTCGCAGGTCAGATCGAACTTGACCGCTTGGGAGCTGCCAAGATACGTCCAGAAGTGCTCGCCGTCCTGGTAGTCGTCGACCGGCGGCACGGGTTCAGCCGAAAAGAACGAGGCTCGCGCTTTGCACTTGTGACATCCCTCGACGACGAGGTATCCACTTCGGATGTTGACCATCGACCATTTGTGGTTGCAGGTACTCATTCATCCTCCAATCCGACGCGGATGCAGTCACGCACGCCTGACGCTTCCGCTTCGCCCGACGAGCAATCCGAACGCATCCGCAAGACCTTGCACAACGGCGGCCACGACCGGCGGCTCGGACTGGTCCGGCAGCGCGTATGCCGTCAGCGGAGCGACCGAAACATGGCGATGGACTGTCGTCGGGCCTACCGTCTACCAGACCTTCGGGCTCCATCCTACTGAAGCGGCCTCTGAGTCGCAAGCGAGCATCAAGAGCTCCGCCGCCGGTTTTTCCTCTTCACCGTCAAATCCCGTGCATCGTGCTTAAAAAAGCGGTATACACGCTGATCAGGCGTTGCTGACGTCGAGATCGGCCCGCCTGGACCCGTTCTTGGGGTGGGGGCAAGGCCGCGCCGCAGATCATACTCTCCGGCGGGAGACAACCTTTCATGGCATTACCTGGAAGCCCGCGGTACACCTGCCCCGCTACGGATCGTGGATCACGCGGAAGACGTGTCCGGCCGGCTCAAATCGGAGTCCCGAGTTCCTCAGCCAACGCGGCAGGTACTGCGGCAGGTCGGAACTGGTAAACAGCGTGCCGGTTGCCAGGTGACGCTGTCGCGCGGCGTCGACCTCCGCCGGCGGTTCGCGCCAGGTTTGCCAGTCGGTCCGGCCGTCGAGCCTGACATCCCGCCGCAGCGATTCCACCGTCTGCAGATAGACGATCGGTGGATAGGCCGTCGAGTCTGCACTGAGCAAGGCCCCTTCAGGCAACGAGTCGAGCGTTTCGCGGGCGTAGCGTCGGGCGCCGTCGTACCCGGTCCGCCACGGCTTGAGAAACCAGTCGTGCGGATCGCGATACGGCAGCGCTCGTGGTGGAAACGGGACCAGTTCGGGAGCGTAATTCCGCAGCAATGTGGGGGCCGTCAGGTAAACCAACGGCGACACGGCTGACAAAGCTATGGCTGCGATGGCGGCGGTCCGGCCGCGCTCGGCCAGCAGCCGATCCACCCCCACTGCACAAAAGATCGCAACGAACACGTGTGTGTGGACGAAGAAGGTGAATTGATCCGGCACGTTGTAACGAACGGCGAACAACACGAAGATGACGGCGGCCGTTGTTATCAGCAGGCGAAGCGGCTTTGTGGTGCGCCGATACCAAACCAGGAAGCCTGACACAACCAAGACCAACACCGGCGTTGGGAAATTCATGACGACATAGCCTGCCGACTTCAGACCCAATTCAGCCAAACCGGTAACGTTAAATACCTGGCTTCTGTAGTTGCCGATCAGCGCCGATTTCAACGTCGCGCCGATACTGCCGTGGGTCAGCCAGTGGTCGGCGCACAGGGCCAGCACCGGCGTCAGCCCCACGATCAGTCCAACCAGCGCCAATGGGAGCGTTCGCACCTCCAGTCGGCGCCAGTCCTTCCAGTATGCTACGAAAACCAGACCGTAAGCAGGCCACATAAGCATGGCCATATTGTGGGTGGAAATGCCCAGGCCGTTGCACAGGAACGCCACCGCCAGAAGCGCAGGTCGCCGCGTTTCGACGAAACGGACGCAGAAGATCAGTTCTGCGGTTATAAGGGCGGTCGAGAGAGTTACGACCTCGGCCGCGGTGCTCATTTGCCACAGTGTGTGTGACAGCAGCAACAGCAGCGTGCCTGCAACGATCGCCGCCTGCGTTCGGCAAAAGGTAGCGATCAGATAGGCGCCGTTGGCGATGGTAATCGCCCCGAAGATCACCGCAACGATGTTGGCCGCCAGCGCCGGGCCGATCGGAAGCAGTCGGTCAATCGCGCGGCAGACGGCGAAGTACGTGACGTGTGAGCGGCATATCTGATCAGCCACAAGCCAGCCGCTCGTCATGGTGTGCAACTGGGCCTCGCCGGAATCGCCCCACGAGACACCGGGCAAGACCGTGGCGCCGTAGACGATCATGGCGGCGACAAGTCCAGCACACCAGAATGTGCCGCGCCCTGGCGTCATGACTTGACAACATCGCAAAGCAGATCAAGTGCCGATCGAGCCGGCATATCCCGATCGAATCGCTCGACGGCCGACCGACGGGCCGCCCGGTCATCCAGGGCCAACAGCGAATGTGCGGTCATTGAGGCAGGCTCGCATTCAACGGGGGCCACACGGATCATTGGCCGGCTGTTACGCTGTGGCACTGGCGAACCAGGGTGAATGCCTCGGCCGCGCCGAAGCCGACCACACTTCCCCGCCATTTGGCCAGCGCCGAAGCAGCCTCCAGCGAACGGGCATCCGGCTCCGGTCGAACCTGTGAGGCGTAGGCCCGCATCGCTTCGAGCTTGGCGTCCAGGTGGCCGGTGACGTCGTACCAGACCTGGGGTTGAAAGACCGGTTCAAGGTGTGCGACGGACCAGTGCGTTTCGGAAAGGGTCTCGTAGCAGAGGACCCGCTGTGGTACTGGTACTGTGGCACCGGCGACTCGCCGGTGGTTCTCTCGCCGGTGGTCCGCCACCGGACGCATCGCCACCAGTGCGGCCTCGAAAACCTGACGGTGATCCTCATGGCGATCACCGGGAAACGGTATGAAGACCTGCTCAGGTCGTTCATCGTCCACCAGCGCATCGAACGCGGCGTTGAGTTCGTGCTTCGGCAGGGCGTGAAGCCGCGTGACCGGTAGATCCAAAAACCGCACGTTGTTGACGCCGAGCACAGCGTTGGCGGCCTTGGCTTCTCGCCGGACGCGCTCCACCTGGTCTTCGGGAAACAGGGGCGACCAACCCTTCGTGACGATCGCGACGGTAATGTCGTGCCCTTCCTCACTGAGCCGGTGCATCGTAGCGCCGACGCCCAGCACTTCGTCGTCGGGATGTGGGGCAATGACCAGTACTTTCATGGCGTGTTTGCCTTGCGCGTTTTCCCACGTTTCGCGTTGGCGGCCCCACGGCCAAGCTGTGCTCGTACCTCGCTGCGCTTGACCGTGCCACCCGAGCACACGCGGCCCGGGCTGAACATCCTACCCCAGTTGGGCGCCGACGGCCAAAAGGTCGAACGCTTGGGCGTTGTCATCCGTCTCGATTTCGGTCAACCACAATCCACCGTCGGCAGTCGAGACCAGCACACGGTTCTGCTCATCCGTCGTGATCACCCGGCCGAAACGTGTGGCACCGGCGACTCGCCGGTATGCGGCGCCGACTTCATCGGCCAGGGCGGGGCGGGCTCGCCAGATCGTCATCCTGCGACCCTGGCAGTGGGTGAACGCCCCCGGATAGGGCCGCCCGGCCGCCCGGATCAAACGATAGACCGCATCGGTAGAGGCTGACCAGTTGATCAAGCCGTCCGCCGGTGTTCGCTTGGGATAATACGTAGCCCTGGCGTGATCCTGAGTCTGGCGAGGCAGGTCGCCGGATCGAATCCGCGGTGCGAGTTCCAGCACGACCTCGGACAAGGCCAGATTCGTCCGGTGAATCAAGTCTTCGGAGTAATCATCATCCATCACGGGCACTTCGCGTTGGACGATGATATCGCCCGCATCGGGCTCGTCGGCAAGGAAAAAGAGCGTCACAGCCGCCCTGGCCCGGCGCAGGATGGTCCAGGCAACAGGCGCCCGGCCTCGTCCTTCCGGCAGCATGGTCGGGTGAAATCCAACCCCGCCGCAACGGGCGATCCTGATAAGCCGATCGGGAACCAACTGAGACAGGCCGATGACCCACAGCAGGTCCGGCGGGTTGGACTTCAGGGCAGCCTCGACGTTCGGGTCGGCAACCTTGACGAACGAGTGAAAGGCAGCGCCGGCTGTTTTGGCCAATTCGCGCAGCGAGCGATAGTCCGATATACGATCGCGGCGAGATTCGTCCACCCCGAACACGGCTGTCAGCTCGACGCCGCCTCGGGTGAGTGCGTCAAGGGCATTCCAGCTCGAGCTTACGCTTCCGATCAGTGCGACGTTCATGTGCTCAGCATCCTAACATGTACACCCGCGATGATGCAGCGCTCGGGTACGCTCTTTGTCACAGCGGCGTTGGCCACACCCAGCCGATGCCGACCCATTCGTGGGTCGGCGTCGAGCGCGTGGCGGCTATTGAGTCCCAGCCTGACACTGATTCAACCAAGCCACAACGTGGGCCACTTCTTGCGTTGCATTGGGTATTTCTTGTACCGCATGGAATATACACTTGACAGGACACTCGCTGCCGTTATAATCGTTATGGCAAACGCAAGCGGGAGCATAGGGGGGTTCCTGGTTTTGCCGAACCGGGTCCGGTTCTCGCTGCAAGTCGTTTTCGGTCGTTCGTGTTGGCCTGCTGCTTAGGGCTCCTTCCCCGGAGGAGGACGATGCCCAATCCGCAATCGTCAATCGAACGGGGGGCGCGCCATGAACGGCAGACCGCCCCGACACGTCTGGTATACAACTGCTTTGATGATAACGGCTTACGCGCCGGCGTCCCAGCCCACACGAATCCGCGGCCCGCCGGGGCTGGTACAGCCCGACGAACAAGCGGGCAAGCAGAAACGTAGTATCAAGGGAGTGTAACAAAAGGCGCGCCGCAGGGATCGTCCACACGGTTCGACACCAGAGGACGGCCCGCGGCGCTACCAAACCTACCTACATTGTAGCCGGGCGGAGGCTGTGCGTATACAAAAGACGCCGGCCTGCCCGGTTATCGGAGGATAAAACGATGATGGATGTGATGGATTCAAAAACCACCAGGACCGCGGCCGTGCTGCTTTGCTGCCTAGCCGCGATCGTCCTGGGGGTCAACTTCGACTGGACGGGCGAGGCCCTCCCGAACAACAACTGGAACGCGGAAGACAATTGGTACGGCGGCCCGTACTGCTACCCCTCCCCC
>Ga0114922_10002434_pt1 | contig 17448 bp, 18 predicted proteins | sample AartaG_FD_100975 | JGI IMG/M metagenome (GOLD analysis project Ga0114922, IMG submission 100975) | Deep subsurface microbial communities from Aarhus Bay to uncover new lineages of life (NeLLi) - Aarhus_00045 metaG | ecosystem: Environmental > Aquatic > Marine > Oceanic > Sediment | place...
CTGAGTGCCCGCCTGGCTATGCAAAAAAACTCATTAAGGACCCAGCCATTAACTCATTTTTTTGCTACGCCATCCGAACACTCAGGACGACCACACAGGCCGTTCAACTGCGGAATCTAGGTTAAATTCTTGTTACTAATGAGTTCAAAAGCAAGTGGACATCCTGTTCCAGGACCGTCGGCCGCACGAGCCCACGGATGGGCGAAGGTAGAGCAATGCAGGAGCAATTGCCGAGAGACGCCGCCGTCGAGCCTACAGGGATGTATTTACGGCGTGTCCTGGAATAGGATGTCCACTTGCTTCCGATCTGATTCGTATTACCTCGTTGTTCACCAAACAGCCATGTTCCACGTCGTACTCTACCAACCGGAAATCCCACCCAACACCGGCAATATCATCCGCTTGTGCGCCAATACCGGCAATCGCCTGCATCTCATCAAGCCACTGGGATTTGAACTGGATGATAAAAAACTGCGTCGTGCAGGGCTCGATTACCGGGAATGGGCCAGTGTCGCGGTTTATGAATCGCTGGACGATTTCAACGCCTTAATCAAGCCGAATCGGGTCTGGGCACTGTCTACACGTGGCAGCCGAAGCTATAACGAAGTCAGCTATCAGGCAGAGGATGCCTTCCTGTTCGGTCCGGAAACCCGTGGCCTGCCACAATCACTGCTGGAAGCATTGGGGCGGGAGCGGGTGATTCGATTGCCCATGGTTTCGCAAAGCCGCAGCCTGAACCTGTCCAATTCGGTAGCGGTGCTGGTGTACGAGGCCTGGCGCCAACTGGGCTTCGCCAAAGGGAAGTGAACAGACTCCAATCTACCTTCCGTTAAGGTACATTGTCTGACAGATTGCTTATCATAACTATATGATTGTTCAGCATATAAAGATATATATTATTGCTGTCTATAAAGTTAGCGTATAAGCTAAATATGATTGATGTTAGCCAAAATGTAGCTGAAAAATCGGAGCGGCGACTATATAGATGAGCAACTAGACATTAAAGATTTTCGGCCTTGGGCTCGCGAGCCAACAGCGCATCAACCGCAGCGGCGGCTTCCTCGCCATCGTAGAGCACGCGTTTGACCTGCTGGGTAATCGGCATATCCACTTGATGTGAACGGGCCAGTTCATCCACTTCTTTTGCCGTGTGCAAGCCTTCTACCGCCTGACCGATGTCTGCCACTGCCTGATCGAGTGCTATGCCGCGCCCCAGCGCAAGCCCCAGGCGACGGTTACGCGATTGATCGTCGGTGCAGGTCAGCACCAGGTCCCCTACCCCGGCCAGTCCCATGAAGGTTTCTCGATGTCCACCCAGCCTGGTACCGAGCCGCATGATTTCGGCCAGCCCCCGTGTAATCAGTGCTGCACGTGCATTGGCGCCGTAGTCGAGTCCATCTGATATGCCGGCAGCAATGGCCAGCACATTCTTGATAGAGCCGCCCAGCTCGACGCCGAGTACATCTTCACTGGTATAGGTGCGGAACCGCGGGCAGTGAAACAGCGCTGCTACAGACTTGGCGTACTCGGTGTTCTTTGACGCAATCGTCACGGCGGTCGGCAAACCCCTGGCGACTTCTTTTGCAAAACTGGGGCCTGATAATACGGCTATTAAACGATGTTCCGGTAGTTCTTCATCAACCACCTGATGCAGAAATTTGCCGGTACCCGGTTCCAGGCCCTTGCTTGCCCAGATCAGGTTAAATGAAGAGCCGACCTGGGTCCGGACTTTCTGTAATACCGAGCGGAAACCTGAGCTGGGTACGACGATGAGCACAAAGTCGGCGTGTTCGAGCGCGCCTGGCAAATCGGCGAGCGGTGAGACAAGTTCGGGAAGTTCGATCCCCGGCAGATAACGTTGATTGGTGCGGTCGCGGGCCAGTTGTTCGATATGGCCCGCATCCCGGTCCCAGAGTTTTACCGTTACGCCGTTCCTGGCCAGCAGCATTGCCAGAGCGGTCCCCCAGGAACCGGCACCCAGCACCGTGACGGCAGGTCGGGACGGGTCGGGCATATCGGTTTAATGGGCTACCTGTTCAGAAGCTGGAGCCTCGGCTTGTGCCTGATTCATTTTCTGTGTGTAGAGGGCATCAAAGTTGATGGGTGACAACAACAGTTGCGGGAATCCGCCCTTGACCACCAGATCGGAAATGGCCTCGCGTGCGAACGGGTACAGGGTGTTCGGGCAATAGGCCCCGAGCACCGAACCTTCTTGCGATTCATCATAACCCTTAAGCTCGAAAATACCGGCCTGCTGCACTTCTACCAGAAAACCGGTTTTATCTCCCTGTTTGGAGGTGACTGTCACATTGAGCACAACTTCAAACAGGTCACCATCAAGTTTGTTGACGGACGTGTTGAGCTGAAGATTGACCTCCGGTTTGAAATCCTGCCTGAAAACTTCAGGTGAGTTGGGTGTTTCAAAAGACACGTCTTTCAGGTAAATGCGCACAATCCCAAAGTGCGGCCCGTCACCGGCCTGTGCCTGGTTGTTTTCTTCAGTCATCTGAGTAATCCAGTGGTATGTTAGTCGGGTTATTTTTTGCTGAGTGGCAGGTTGGCTTTCTGCCAGGCTGTAATCCCGCCGTTGAGATTGTACACGTTTTCGAAGCCGTGTTTTTTCAGAATGCTGCCGGCACCGTTGGAGCGGCTACCGGAGCGGCAGTAGGCGATCACAGGGCAATCCTTGTGCTTGTTGAGTTCAGCGACGCGTTCCGGCAGCTGCTTGATCGGGATATGGATTGCTTCCGGGAGATGGCCGCCGCTGTATTCGCCGTCGTCGCGAATATCCAGGAAAACGGCATTTTCCCGATTGCTCAGCTGGGTTGCCTGTACCGGGTCTACGGCTTTCATTCCACTCAGGCGGCGACTGATTTCGCTGGCCAGCAATGCGCCGAGCGTGCCCGCAAACGCCAGTATCAGTACCGGGTGGTTACCGATGAATTCGAGAATACGTGCAAAATCCACGCAGGAATCCCTCTATCTCTGTGCAGTGAAGCCTGTCGTCAGCTCAGGCTGTTCATGGTGCAGAAAACTTCACGCATCATGCTGATCAGGCGCAGGGTGCGGGAATCGCTGACACGGTAATAGACCCGGTTGGCATCCTTGCGTGAGGCCAGGATGCCTTTGTCCCTCAAAATAGCCAGATGTTGTGAGATATTGCTTTGAGAGGTTCCTACGTTTTCGACAATATCCTGTACGCTGACTTCCTGCTCCCCCAGGGTGCAGAGAATTTTCAGACGTAAGGGATGAGACATTGCCTTGAGAGAACGGGACGCCCTATCGATATCTTCGTCGCGCGTAATCAGAGTATGGCTGACTGTCACCACCATATCTTGTTCCACCTGCGGTGTCATAACGGTTCTAGAAAAACAGGGCACTATTGGCCAACCTTTTGGTGCTGCCCTTTATAAACAAAACATTATACAATAATGTGCCTGTGAAGAAAGCCGTATTTTTTCACGCAAAACTAACCGACGTGGCCAGCAGTCTGGTTTAAGGTTAGGCTTGGTCTAAATCATAATTTCTTGTCAATATACTATTCGAAGTTATGTCAACATCTCACAAGCCTGTAATCCTGATCGTTCTGGACGGCTGGGGTTACAGCGAAGAATATGAATTCAACGCCATAGCCAAGGCGGATAAACCGGTCTGGGAGCGGCTGTGGAGAGAATACCCGCACTGCTTTTTGCGTACTTCAGGGTCAGCGGTCGGCTTGCCGGGTAAGCAGATGGGTAATTCCGAGGTTGGACACCTTAATCTGGGCGCAGGGCGAGTGGTCTACCAGGAGTTCACCCGCATCAACAGGTCGATCAAGACGGGCTCATTTTTCACCAATGCCACCTTGACCGATGCAGTCGATCTTGCCATCGAAACTGATAAAGCCGTTCACATTATCGGCTTGTTGTCACCGGGTGGGGTGCACAGCCACCAGGACCATATTTACGCCATGGCAAAGCTGGCCATTGAGCGAGGTGCAAAGGCAGTTTATCTGCACGCTTTTCTCGATGGGCGTGATACACCTCCGCGCAGTGCCGCGCCATCCGTCCAGGCCATGGAGAACAGGTTCCGGGAATTCGGCGGCGGCCGCTTTGCGTCCATCATTGGCCGCTACTACGCCATGGATCGGGATCATCGCTGGCCGCGTATCCAGGCCGCATACGATCTGATTACCCAGGCTAAGGCTGAATTCGAAGCGGAGGATGCCATTACCGGACTGGAAATGGCCTATGCGCGTGATGAAGGTGACGAGTTCGTGAAGCCGACGCGTATTGTGCCGGAAGGTGGCCAGCCGGTACGGGTGGAAGACGGTGACGTGGTGGTATTCATGAATTTCCGGTCTGATCGAGCACGTCAGATCACACGCCCCTTTATCGAGGATGATTTTGCGGGCTTCAGGCGGGACGTGATGCCCAGGCTCGGCCGCTTTGTCAGCCTGACAGAGTACAACTCCGAATTTGACGCGCCTGTCGCATTTCCGCCGGACCGGTTAAAGAACGTGTTCGGTGAGTTTGCAGCTAAACACGGTTTGAGGCAGTTGCGTTTGGCGGAAACCGAAAAGTACGCCCATGTCACCTTTTTCTTCAATGGCGGTGTGGAAGAGCCGTTTGACGGCGAAGACCGGATACTGGTCCCTTCCCCGCTGGTCGCAACCTATGATTTGCAGCCGGAAATGAGTGCAGCCAAGGTAACCGACCACCTGGTCGGGGCAATCGAGAGTGGCATATACGAGGTGATTGTCTGCAACTATGCCAATCCCGATATGGTGGGTCATACCGGTAATTTTCAAGCCGCAGTTAAAGCGATCGAAGTCATCGACCAATGTCTGGGGCGGGTCTTTGACGCACTGCAGGCGTCAGGTGGAGAGGCATTGATTACTGCCGATCACGGCAACGCAGAACAAATGCGTGGCAAGGAAACCGGGCAGGCCCACACTGCCCACACCTCTAATGTTGTGCCTTTGCTTTACATCGGCAGGCCGGCGCACATGGTGGATGGTTCCTTATCTGATGTCGTGCCCAGTATGATCAACTTGTTGGGACTCGAGCCGCCTTCGCAAATGACCGGGCGCTCGTTGATCGAATTGTTTGCCGGGCAGTCCGAGACTGATTCGGCACCTCCACCGGGGGTAGAAGCCTGATCCGGTTTACGCGATCTCGCAGTTCGGTGCAGCGATTCCGCCGGCGTTGGATCGCTGTCCTGCTCGGCAGTGTCCTGCTGTTGCCTGCGAGCGCCGTTACTGCACAGGATGCTGCAGAAAAAGCACGCGAGCTGAAGGAGTTGCGTACCCGGATCCAGTCCCTGCAGCAAAAACTGCTAACCAATCAGAGAAAGAAAAGTAATGCTGAAAAGCGCTTGCATGATGTTGAAAACCAGATCAGCGAAACCAGTCGGGTATTGCGTCGCATTGGCAGTGAGCTCGATGCAAAACGCGGGCAGCTGCAAGCCTTGCAGGAAAAGCAGCGTGGTCAGGCCGTCAAACTGAAGCGGCAGCGCGAGCATCTGGCCAGCGAGGCGCGTATGGCTTATGCCATGGGGCATCAGCAGCAGGTCAAGTTGTTGCTCAACCAGGAACAGCCCTCAGCCATTGGCCGCATGCTGGTTTATTTTCGCTACTTTTCCCGCGCCCGTCTGGAACGGATCGAGGCCATGCGCGCCAGCCTGGAGCAACTCCGTGCACTTGAAGATTCAATTGCGCAGAAAACCGATACACTGGCCGCTTTGCGTAACAGTCAGCAGCTCGAGTCACAGCGACTGCAGGAAAAGAAACAGGTGCGTAAACAGGCTGTTGCGGCATTAAGCCGGGAGCTGGAAAACCAGGGTGGCAAACTGAAGCGTCTGAAAACGGATGAGCAGCAGTTGCAGGAACTGGTTTCCTCCCTGCAGGAGTTACTGGTCGATATTCCGGCCGATGCCACCCAGCAGCAGCCCTTTAACAGCTTGAAAGGAAAGCTGCGCTGGCCAACACGCGGACGTTTGACAAAGCGTTTCGGAAACCGGCGCGGCAGCGGTGGCCTGAAATGGCGCGGCGTCATGATTGAAGCGACCGAGGGTGGCGATGTACGTGCTGTTTCGCAGGGGCGGGTTGCCTTTTCCGACTGGATGCGCGGTTTCGGCCTGCTGGTGATTGTCGATCATGGTGATGGCTATATGAGCCTGTACGGCCATAATCAGGCTTTGTATAAGGAAGTCGGTGAATGGGTCGATACTGGAGAAGTGGTGGCACTACTGGGGGCCAGTGGCGGTCAAGCGGAGTCAGGGTTATATTTTGAACTCAGGCATAAAGGGCAGCCGATCAACCCGGTTCGCTGGTGTGCGGGAAAGCCGGCAGCCAATTCCGGATAAGCGGCTGAAAACGCCTTTCTGCTATCCGACAGGCTCCCAGCTATGCTATTGTCAATACTATTGACAAAGCCAGCTTATCGTAAGGCTTTCATTAACTGGCATAATCAGGGTGATCCTGGAGATCATCAGGTTGGAATTGAATGAGCACTAAACGAGAAAATGTTTTCCTGGTACTGATCGGTTTGATAGCCGGTTTATCGATTTCCATCGGTAGCGGTGTGTTTGCCGAGCGTGAAACAAAAGCCGCGGCCGGCCTGCCGGTGGAGGAATTACGTACTTTCAGCGATGTATTCGGCCGTATAAAGAATGACTATGTCGAGGATGTCGAGGACAGCGAAATGCTGAACAATGCCATACGCGGCATGTTGTCGGGCCTTGACCCGCATTCCTCGTATCTGGATCAGGAGCAGTTCAAGGAACTGCAAGTGGGCACCTCCGGCGAATTCGGTGGTCTGGGTATCGAAGTTGGTATGGAAGACGGGTTTGTCAAAGTCATCGCACCGATCGATGACACACCCGCCGAACGTGCCGGCATCGAGGCCGGTGACCTGATCATTCGTCTCGATGATACGCCGGTGAAAGGCCTGACACTGAATGACGCCGTGAAAATCATGCGTGGTAAGCCGGGTACTGTGCTTAGACTGACCGTGGTACGCGAAGGTGTCGATCAACCGCTGAAAATCGATATCAAGCGCGCCGTTATCAAGGTCAAGAGTGTCAAGAGCCGCATGCTGGAAGATGGCTTCGGTTATGTGCGTATTTCGCAGTTCCAGTCCAAGACGGCAGAGAATATGGTTGACGCCATCGAAGCGCTTCACAAGGAATCCGACGGTACTCTGAAAGGTATGGTGCTGGATCTGCGTAATAATCCCGGCGGTGTGCTCAATGGTGCAGTTGCGGTTTCTGACGCCTTTCTGAAAAAGGGGTTGATTGTTTATACCGAGGGCAGGGTCAGCGACTCCAAACTGAGGTTCAATGCGACGCCGGATGACATCCTGAATAGTGCCCCCATGGTTGTCCTGGTCAACCAGGGCTCGGCGTCTGCCTCGGAAATCGTATCCGGCGCCCTGCAGGATCATCATCGTGCCATTGTTGTCGGCACTCCGACCTTTGGTAAAGGCTCTGTGCAGACGATATTGCCGCTGAGTAATGGTGCGGCTGTGAAGTTGACCACGGCGCGTTACTACACGCCGTCCGGACGCTCCATTCAGGCAGAAGGCATCAAGCCTGATATTGAACTGGACCAGGTGCGTGTTTCTGCTGTTGAACGTTCCATTGACCCCGTTAAAGAGGCTGACCTGTCGGGCCACCTGTCAAATGGCAACGGCAAAAAGTCAAAGAAATCGGCTGAAGACGAAGACGAAGCGGAAGAATCTCTGGCCGAGAAAGACTATGAACTCTACGAAGCGCTGAATTTGTTAAAGGGTCTTGCGATACAGCGCGAGCAGATGCTGTGATACAGATCAGAACCGGCCTCTGGCCGGTTCTTTTTTTGTGCCCCGTTTTTTTTTCGCCGCTAAATGCCCAGCAGTGGGCGGTGTCTGCACCGGCAATCAGCATTATCATTGACGATATGGGTAAGCGTCTGCAAGCCGGCCAGCGGGTGCTGGCGCTTCCCGGACCGGTGGCCTGTGCGTTTCTTCCCCAGGCGCGTTACACCGCTTCATTGGCTAATACGGCTCATGCTGCCGGCAAGGAAGTGATGCTGCACCTGCCTATGGATAGCGTTGATCGACGGCCGCTGGACGCGGGTGCAGTTACCCTGGACATGAGCGAGCAGCAGTTTGTGTCAACAGTACAGGCTGATCTGGCCTCGGTTCCACACGCTATTGGTATCAACAATCACATGGGCAGCTTGCTGACACGCCATCCCGGGCATATGCTCTGGCTGATGCGCTTAATGCAGCGCCAGTCGCCGCTGTTTTTTGTCGACAGTCGTACCACGGTGGAAACGGTGGCGCGTTTGGTGGCGGCGGAAAACGGCGTGCCTGCCAGCGAACGAAACGTATTTCTGGACAATCAGCTGGATGCGGATGCGATCACGTTTCAGTTTAACCGGCTGCTGCAGCTGGCACGGAGACAAGGTACCGCTTTGGCGATCGGTCATCCTAATGCGCTGACGCTGGCGGTACTGGAACAGCAGATACCAAAATTGAATCAACAGGGTATACGCCTGGTGCCGGTGACCGAATTGATTGAATTGCAACAGGAGGGTGAACACACATGGCAAGCGTCCTGGTCCCACTCGCACAAGGATGCGAAGAACTCGAAGCCATCACTGTAGTGGATCTATTGCGTCGCGCCGGTATTAGCGTGGTGACTGCGGGGTTGGATGAAAAACCGGTACGGGCTTCCAGGGGCATGGTGCTGGTACCCGACACGACACTTGATGAAGCGTTAAATCAGGAATATGACATGGTCGTGCTACCTGGAGGTTTGCCCGGTGCTGACCACCTTGACGGTGATCCACGCATTCGCGGCCTGTTAAAGGACATGGCCGCCAGGGACCGTTATACCGCCGCAATTTGCGCTGCACCCAAGGTGCTTGCAAGCACAGGCTTGCTTGAAGGTAAAAAGGTTACCAGTTTCCCCGGTGTGCTGGATGCTTTCGACGGTCTCGATTACCGTACCGATTCCGTTGTCCAGGATGGCAAGCTTATTACCTCACGTGGCCCCGGAACGGCCATGGATTTCGCCTTGACACTGATCGAGAACCTGGTTGGAAAGGACAGGCGTGATGAAGTGGAAGCGGGACTGCAACGGCCCTGAATTGATAGCGGGCAGCACACGGAACGAACATGCGTTGATTTATCCGTGCCTTTCCGTGACCGATGCTTTATAAAATATGAAAATCATAGAAGTCGTCGCTGATCCTGGCCAACTTGATGTACTGGCGAGTTTCGTCGCCGAACAGTATGGCGCGCTGGATTACTGGTACAGCGAGATCGCTGATGACCAGCGGCAGAGTATTCGTATGCTGGTCGATGATGCGAATCGTCAATCTATTCTGGACACCCTGCAGAATCTGCTCGGCGACACGGAAAATGTGCGTATTCTGGTGATGCCCGTTGAAGCCGTGTTACCGAGGCCGGTCGAGCAGGAAACCCCGACTAACGGGAATAACAAGTCAACCGGTTCGACGCGCGAAGAGCTGTACAGCCAGATCGAAAAAAATACCCGACTGGATGGGAACTTTCTGATCCTGGTTTTCCTTTCCACTGTCGTCGCGGCAATCGGCTTACTGGAAAACAATGTCGCCGTCGTCATCGGTGCCATGGTGATTGCACCTCTGCTGGGTCCCAATATTGCACTGGCGTTTGCAGCCACACTGGGTGATCGCGACCTGTTGCTGAAAGCATTCAAGACCAATATGGTCGGTGTGGCGTTTGCGCTCTTACTGTCTGTTGCGATTGGTTGGTTTTGGCCGCCAATCACGCTGAACCCGGAGATTCTGGCGCGCACCTCTGTAGGATTTGACGATGTGGTGCTGGCGCTGGCGTCCGGTGCGGCAGCTGTCCTGTCGTTAACCAGCGGCGTAGCCAGCGCTCTGGTCGGTGTTATGGTTGCTGTTGCGCTGCTGCCACCCACGGCGACACTGGGTATGGTGCTGGCGTCCGGGCAGCATCAGCTGGCGTCCGGTGCTGCGCTATTGCTGGCGGTCAATATTGTCTGTGTAAATGCATCAGCCAATCTGGTATTCATGTTTAAAGGTGTGAGACCCAGAACCTGGCTTGAAAAGCGTCGGGCCAGACAGTCCGTTGTGTGGATTGGATTGTTCTGGGCGATTGCCCTGGCTGTATTGTTGTTCGCGGTTAATTTGCGCCTGGTCGATACCTGAGCCTTCTCCCACCGACCGTCTCATCGGCAAGCCCGGCTGTCGGTGTAGTTTACATTCAGTTTTCCTTGCCGGCGTCAGTAAAGAATAATAAGCGTCTGAAATTTCAAATAATTATAGAATTTCTTTTTGCGCCCATTTGTCGGCATATTTAACAAGACAGGGTATGGCTATTGGTCGCCGAATTTAACTTGTTGAGTTTAATAGTGATTAACGTAAGGCACAGTTGTTGCTTTAGGTGAGTCAACGATACCGATTAAAATCCAGTCGTTAAATAATAATAGGCTGGGGTTGGACGGTTGTTCGAGTACGGTGTTGGAGGAGTTGATGAGAACTAAGGCGTTGGAAGCGAGAAAATTCCTGCGGCGTATAACAGGAGAATAAAAAGGCTCTCAGAATCGCAATACCAGGCAAATAAAAAAGAGCCCGAACTAGCCCGCCTTCTTGGCGGGTTTTTTATGGTTCTAGTTAATCGTCATCAGTCCAGGCATAAACAAGGAAAAACACCGCCAGTGTGCCCAGTATCCAGCTGATCAGGGGGGCACCACCGACCATAAAGGGTGTATACCCGTCCAGGCCGTAAATGAGCGAGGCGCTGATCAGAAACGAGCCGCCGAGAATGGCTGACAGGGTGCGTTGACTGGATTTATGCATCTGTTTGCGCAGTTTTTCCAGTTCCCTGGATTCCCATTGGACACCTACCTTTCCATCCGAGATCTGTCGCAGCGTATGGTGCAAGAGTTCGGGTATTTCGGGTAGACGCTCGCTCCACTCGGGCAGGCTGCGACGCATGCGGCCAACGAAGGCGCGCGGACCAACCTGTTCGCTCATCCAGCGCTCCAGGAACGGCTTGGCGGTCTGCCAGAGGTCGAGGTCGGGATACAGCTGCCGTCCCAGGCCTTCGATGTTGAGCAGGGTTTTCTGCAATAAAACCAGCTGCGGCTGCACTTCCATGCTGAAGCGGCGTGCGGTCTGGAACAGTCGCAGCAGTAATTGCCCGAATGAGATTTCCTTTAACGGGCGCTCAAATATGGGCTCACAGACGCAGCGTATAGCGGCTTCGAATTCATCGATGCGCGTTCCCCGCGGCACCCACTCGGATTCGACATGAAGTTCAGCAACACGGCGATAATCACGGCGGAAAAAAGCCAGAAAATTTTCCGCCAGATAGCGTTGATCCTGTGGGCTCAAGGTGCCCATGATGCCAAAGTCCACCGCCATGTACTGGCCTTCGGGTGAGACAAAGATATTACCCGGGTGCATATCCGCGTGAAAAAAATTATGCCGAAAAACCTGGGTGAAAAATATTTCCACGCCGCGTTCCGACAGGGATTTCAAATCTACACCGGCCTGCTGTAAAGCGGTCAGGTCATTGACCGGTATACCGTAGATACGCTCCATGGTCATCACATTAGGACGACAGTAAGGCCAGTACACTTCCGGAACATGCAACAGATTGGTGTTACTGAAATTCCTGCGCAACTGTGAGGCGTTGGCCGCTTCGCGTAACAGGTCCAGCTCGTCGTACAGCGTTTTCTCGAATTCGGCGACAATTTCCCGCGGCCGCAGTCGTCGCCCTTCACTCCAGTATCTCTCGGCCAGCCCTGCGATATAACGCAGCAGATTTACATCGCGACCGATACGCTTTTCGATTCCCGGTCGAAGCACTTTCACCACCACGTCTTCGCCACTATTCAGGGTGGCGGCATGCACCTGGGCAATGGAAGCCGAGGCCAGTGGATGTTCATCAAAATCATGGAAGATCTGTTCGATCGGTTGATGAAAGGCAAGCTCAACAATGTTGCGGGCCCGTTGTCCCGGAAACGGCGCCACACGATCCTGAAGTCTGGCGAGTTCTTCGGCGATATCCTCGGCTAACAGGTCCTGACGTGTGGATAAGATCTGGCCGAATTTGACGAATATGGGGCCAAGGTCTTCCAGGGTTTTGCGGACTCGCACCGCACGCGGAGTTTTACGGACAAACCAGTGCCAGGGAGCCAGATAGCCCAGGAACCTGATCGGTCGAAACAGGTGGGTCGCCAGAATGACTTCATCCAGCCCATTTCTGACCAGCACCCAGTTGATATGCAGCAGCCGTAGCAGTTGCGCAGGCTGAATCATGGTTCGCTATCCACCGTCTGCCGCAGGCGCTCAATCCGTGCATTCAGGCGGTCGACGTCCGAGCGGAGCTGATCGACGTCTTCCAGGAAGTCATCGACTTCGGTACGAGTGGGCAACAAGCGCGCTTCTTCCTGGAGATATTCCGAGGCATCCTGTTCCAGCGTGTTGCGGCTGTCACTGATATACTTTCCTGACAGGCGGGCCACATTGCCGATTTGCCGGGCAATCACATCGCCGGTGATGTGTGATAACTGTTCTTCCCAGTCCCAGTCTGTGTTGGCGAGAAGATCCTGGAACTGTTGACCGGTTTCTGTATCACCCTTTATTTCGACAGCGCCTTTAAAGAGGGTGTCTTCCCTGGACCCCAGTGCAAGCCGCGCTAAACCGAACGGTGACCCGGTCAGCCGTGTGTCAACATCGCCCTCGTAGTGGCATGATACCTGTATGCCATCACTGCCCGGTAAAAAATACAAGGAAAGTCCCAGGCCGCTTATGTCGAGGCCGATGATTTTACCCTGCAGTGCAGTGCAACGCCGCAGCGCTTGCGGGTCCTGTTTGAGATACAGATCAAGCGCCGTTTCCAGTGCCGCAGCCAGTGTTGTAGCAGGGGTCATTTAAGTTCCTGAACCGGTACTGTCAATGTGTTGCCGATCTTAAAAGCGGAATCCGCGGTGCAGGGCGACGATTCCGCCAGTCAAATTGAAGTAATCGCAATCTTCAAAGCCCGCCTTTTCCATCAGGATTTTTAGGTTTTCCTGGTCAGGGTGCATGCGGATGGACTCTGCCAGATAGCGGTAGCTTTTTTCATCTTTGGCGATCAGGCGGCCCATCACAGGCAATACATTGAACGAATAGAAATCATAGATTTGTCTGAGGCCGGGGATCACCGGTTTGGAAAACTCCAGCACCAGCACACGGCCGCCTGGTTTCAGAACCCGGTACATGGATTCCAGCGCCTTTTCCTTATCGGTCACATTGCGCAAACCGAAGGCGATGGTGATGCAGTCGAAACTGCTGTCAGGAAATGGAAGGTCCTCGGCATTAGCCTGAACGAAACCTACGTTGCCGCTGATACCTTTATCCAGCAGGCGTTCGCGTCCGACGCTTAACATCGATGCATTGATATCACCGATGATCACTTCGCCTTCCGCGCCGACAAGGCGTGACAAGCGGGCAGCCAGATCACCGGTTCCACCGGCAAGGTCGAGTATCGTCTGGCCGGGACGTGCGCCGGCTTGTTCTACGGCGAAGCGTTTCCACAGGCGGTGGATACCCAACGACATGGCATCGTTCATGATGTCATAGCTGTTGGCGACGGAATCGAACACGCCTGCGACCCGGCGTTGCTTGTCGTCCCAGTCGACCTTCTGGTAGCCGAAGTGAGTGGTTTTGTCGTTCATGGTTCACCCATTGCCTAATTCGGAATGTGGTGCACCGGCTTCCTTCAGGCGGTGGAGATAGTCCTGCCAGTTCTGTTGCTTGTTGGCACCCAGCCGGTACAGGGTGTCCCAGGAGTAGATGCCGGTGTTGTGTTCATCATCGAAATAAATCTGTATGGCATAGTTTCCGACCGGTTCGATGCGCTCGATATTGACGTCCTCTTTGTCAACTTGCAGGATGCTTTCAGCCGGACTATGCCCCTGTACTTCGGCGGACGGTGAATTTACCCGCAGATATTCGCAGCTCATTTCAAAATGTGCGCCATCGTCAAAGGTGATTTCCAGTATTCTGGATTTCTGGTGCAGATTGATCTCGGTTGGATGCGGATGTTGCTGGGCCATATTGAACCTCGGAATGGAGACACTACAAAATGTACCGGCTCAGGTCTTCGTCCTGGGCCAGGTCTGCTAGTTGTTCATTGACATAATCGGCATTGACAGTCACCGCGTTGCCGGAGTGGTCTGCTGCTTGAAAAGATACTTTTTCCAGCAAGCGTTCCATGACCGTGTGCAAACGGCGTGCGCCGATGTTTTCCGTGCGTTCGTTTATCTCCCAGGCTACCCTGGCAATACGCTCGATGCCATCGTCCGTAAAGCTGAGCTGCAGCCCTTCTGTCGTCATCAGTGCGCTGTACTGTTCGGTGAGTGACGCATCCGGTTCTGTGAGAATGCGAACGAATTCCGCTACGCCGAGCGCCTGCAGTTCCACACGGATGGGCATGCGGCCCTGCAGTTCGGGCACCAGGTCCGAGGGTTTGGACATGTGGAAGGCGCCGGAGGCAATAAACAGGATATGGTCGGTTTTCACCATGCCGTGTTTGGTGGTGACAGTACTGCCCTCCACCAGCGGCAGCAGATCGCGCTGCACACCCTCACGCGATACACCCGGGCTGCCACCCTGGTCGCTGCGCTGAGTGACTTTGTCGATTTCGTCAAGAAAGACGATGCCATTCTGTTCGGCCGCCGTTAAAGCGCGTAACTTGAGGTCTTCCTCGTTGATCATCTTGCCGGCCTCTTCGTCGGTGAGAACCTTGAAGGCGTCGGCCACGCGCAGCTTGCGGGTTTTGGTGCGGCCGCCGCCGAAGTTCTGAAACATGCCCTGCAACTGGCTGGTCATTTCTTCCATGCCGGGCGGAGCCATGATTTCAACGCCCATCGGCGTGGCCGACACCTCAATCTCGATTTCCTTGTCATCAAGGCGGCCTTCACGCAGCATTTTGCGGAATTTCTGACGGGTTTCGCCGTTACCGGTTTCCTCGGATTCGGTACTGAAACCCGCAGCGCGCGGTTTTGGCAGAAGTACATCAAGAATACGGTCTTCTGCCGCGTCCTGGGCACGATGGTGTACCTTGGACATTTCTTCTTCGCGCGTCATCTTGATGGCGACGTCGACCAGGTCTCGGATTATGGATTCCACATCCCGGCCGACATAACCGACTTCTGTGAACTTGGTCGCTTCCACTTTTATGAAAGGCGCACTGGCCAGTTTGGCCAGTCGCCGGGCGATTTCGGTTTTGCCTACGCCGGTGGGGCCAATCATCAGGATGTTCTTCGGCGTGATTTCACTGCGCAAGGGTTCGTCCACTTGCTGCCGGCGCCAGCGATTACGCAGGGCTATGGCGACAGCGCGTTTGGCGTCGTCCTGGCCGATGATATGTTTGTCCAGTTCCTGGACGATTTCGCGGGGGGTCATTTCAGACATGGCTAAAATTAAAACTCGAGTTCTTCCAGAGTCAGATTCCGGTTGGTGTAGACACAAATGCTGGCGGCGATTTCCAGACCTTTCTCAACGATGCTGCGCGCATCCAGATCGGTATTATCCAGCATGGCGCGCGCTGCAGCCTGGGCAAACGGGCCACCGGAACCGATGGCCATCAGGCAGTCTTCGGGTTCTATCACATCGCCGTTGCCGGTGATGATCAGAGAGCTTTGCTTGTCGGCTACCACCAGCAGGGCCTCCAGGCGGCGCAGCATGCGGTCGGTGCGCCAGTCCTTGGCCAGTTCGACGGCAGAGCGAACCAGGTGCCCCTGGTGTTTTTCCAGTTTGGCTTCGAAGCGTTCGAACAGTGTGAACGCATCAGCGGTACCACCGGCAAACCCCGCCAGCACTTTACCATGGTAAAGCGTGCGTACCTTGCGTGCGTTTCCTTTCATCACGGTGTTGCCCATGGAGACCTGACCATCACCGCCGACCACCACGTGGCCATTTCGACGTACGGAGAGAATGGTTGTTCCGCGATACTGTTCCAAACCGGATTCCTGCATTCGTTAAATGGGGCCCGGAATTGTACACCAAGACTGCCTCCGGAGCAGGCCAAGGCCCGCTTGGCCGTATTTGGGGCGCAACCCGAACGCTACTTACTTAAGCCCCTGGCTGCCCCGTACCGATTGAGCAGCGTTGAATTTAGCCGCCTAATACACGGAAATAACGATAAATGTTTCCGTGCCTTCCGTGGCTATACGCATGGAATTATTAAGCCGGCAATAAAATACCCGACGTAGGAGCGCCGTCCTTCGGCGCGATATCGCAGCCAGGCGGCTGCTGCTGCGCTGTATGTTTAATTGCCAGGTTAACAGCCTAAGCAAGTACCATCCAAATGTGTGGCCGTTATTCGCTTTTTTTGGATTTGCGCGCGCGCGGATGCGCTTTATCGTAAACCTGGGCGAGCCGCTGAAAATCGAGATGAGTGTACACCTGGGTCGTGCTCAGATTGGCATGGCCGAGCAATTCCTGCACAGCGCGCAGATCACCGCTGGACTCCAGCAGGTGGGTGGCAAAAGAATGGCGCAGGGCATGCGGATGCAGGCGGCTGTCAAATCCCTGTTTGAGGGCCCAGCGCCTGAATCGCTGTTGCACATTGCGGGGGCTTAAGCGTGTGCCTGTGCGGTTAATGAACAAGGCTGACTCCCCCTCGGCACAGTGAATGGCGCGGATTTCCAACCAGGCCTGCAATACTTCGCGCGCCTTGCGGCCAACAGGAACCACACGGATCTTGCGGCCTTTACCCAGCACCCTGGCCTCTCGCTGTGGCAGATCGACGTCTTGCAGGTCGAGACCGACCAGCTCCGCCAGGCGCAGGCCGGAGGAATACATCAGTTCCATCATCGCCAGGTCGCGTTGTGACAGCCAGTCATCAGCGCGGCTATCCAGCAGGCCCTGAATGCGGTCTATGTCCAGGCTGTGGGGAAGTTTGCGAGGTGTTTTCGGTGCGCGTATGTCCTGTGCGGGATTACTGCTCAAGATACCCTGTCTGATGAGGTAGCGGCAGAAGCTGCGCAGGGCAGACAATTTGCGCTGGATGCTGCGCCCACCGAGTCCCTGCCGGTGGATCTGCGCAGCGAAGCCGCGTACCTGTTGAGGATGCAGCTCTGACCAGCGAGCAATACCTTGTTCATTGCAGAACCGCAGCACGGACTCCAGGTCGCGGCGGTAATTGCTGAGGGTGTGTGGGGACAATTGGCGTTCGTCACGCAAGTGAGATTCGAATTCGTCTAGATGGGTCACCTCGCGCTGGAGCACAGGATTTACCAGGTACAGGTCAGGCTAGTCGACATCGCTGTTCGGGACCGTCGGCAGCAGGAGCCCAGGGATGGGCGAAGGTAGAGCACCAAGAGTAGGCCCCTTGGAGGGGATGCAGGAGCAATTGCGGATGGATGCTGCCGTCGAACGTACAAGGATGTATTCACAAGGTGAATTGCGCAGCAAGA
>Ga0114922_10002435_pt1 | contig 17443 bp, 11 predicted proteins | sample AartaG_FD_100975 | JGI IMG/M metagenome (GOLD analysis project Ga0114922, IMG submission 100975) | Deep subsurface microbial communities from Aarhus Bay to uncover new lineages of life (NeLLi) - Aarhus_00045 metaG | ecosystem: Environmental > Aquatic > Marine > Oceanic > Sediment | place...
TTGCTGTCAATCCTTCGACTTCCTCTTTGTAAAGTTTAATCGTATATTTTACCATGATAGCCTCCTGTTTAGGTAAAATATACAAATTTAAACCGTCAAATGCAAGTTAACTTAACACTAGTAGCTTATGATTACTTGATTACCCATATAAACTGGTTTGTAAAGAACAAACTTGGGAGTTCAGCTCGCGGTATGTTTATTATCGATGCCAAGGAGCAATTCCATGACGATATTGAGCGAATAACACGCATTAGACGTTTTGAAGGCACTGCATCCCACCGCGTTAAATGGATAGTTGAGTTCAGCTATCCAGTGGATTCACAGAAGAATCCAATGGTACAGCTTTCCGATCTAGTCGTGTTCTGTGGAAAGAAATTTCTTGAATTGGAAGGGGCTTACCGAAACAGCTATCCACCAGAGGCAAAGCAATTTTTTGCTGAATGTTACGCACTAATTCATGACAGGATTCCGAGAAAAACTCTTGTGGAACGACAAGAGCGAAATATGGCGGTTTTCAATAGCTTCCTGAATGCAGTACAGGCAAAACCGGTTGGCCAATGGAAAAGGAGATATGGACTTTGACAAATGGCGACTGGTATTTCAGCCCTGACCACAGGCAGCTCTGTCAGATCATCGAGTCCCAGACGCTTTGGGGCGAGACGACCTGCCGCGTCTGGATGCCCGGTTCGGATTCGGTGGTGCGTATTCCGGCAGCCAATCTTAAGCCGCTTGAGGACACCGCAATCCCGCAAAGCGGGACTGGAATTACCTACGTTGCCGCTGCGGCTATGGTGGCCGATGCGCTCACTCAGGACGTCCTGTTTGCGTCTATCGAATCCTCGGTTATCCCTCTTCCTCATCAGATCCGGGTGCTGTCCCGAGCGATCTCCGGCGACCGGATACGCTATCTCTTAGCCGACGAGGTTGGACTCGGGAAGACTATCGAAGCGGGTCTGATCATGCGGGAGCTCAAACTCCGCGGTCTGGTCACACGCACACTGGTTATTGCACCCAAAGGCCTGGTTACGCAATGGGTGGCCGAAATGCAGACGCACTTTGGAGAGGATTTCCGGCTGCTCATCTCAAGTGATTTCTCTGCCTATCGGCGTATAACCCGAGAAAAAAACATGTGGCGGAGCCATGATCAAGTCATCTGTTCAATGGATTCCGTCAAACCAATGGACAAGCGTCGTGGATGGTCGCAGGACCAAATAGCCGAATACAACCGCGAACGCTTCGAGGACCTGATCGCCGCAAGTTGGGATCTGGTCATAGTGGACGAAGCGCACCGGCTCGGTGGAAGCACGGACCAGGTCGCCCGTTTCAAACTTGGCCAGGGCCTTGCAGATGCAGCTCCCTATTTCTTAATGCTCTCCGCCACACCACATCAGGGAAAAACCGACGCTTTTCACCGATTAGTTTCCCTTATCGATTCTCAAGCCTTCCCGGATGTTGGCAGTGTCACTCGTGACCGAGTTCAGCCCTACGTTATCCGCACCGAGAAACGCCGGGCAATCGATGCCGATGGCAAGCCGCTGTTCAAGCCCCGGCGCACGAATCTTGCCCCTGTCTCCTGGGGAGAACGGCATAAGGATCAGGAACTTCTTTATGAAGCCATAACTGAATACGTCCGGCTGGGCTACAACCTGGCCTTGAAGGAGAAGCGAAGCTATATTGGATTTCTCATGATCCTCATGCAACGTCTTGTAGTTTCCAGCACAGCAGCGATCTGTACTACTCTTGAACGACGTCTGGAAGTATTGGAAGCGCCACAGGAACAGCTGACTCTATTCCCGGATTATTCAGAAGAGGATTGGGCAGATCTGGACGGACAGGAACAAATTGAAATGTTGCTAAAGACCCGCTTGAATGCCATGAAGAATGAGCGTGCTGAGGTGAAATTGCTCCTCGAGGCTGCGCGGCGTTGCGAGCAATCGGGCCCGGATGCCAAGGCTGAGTCATTGCTGGACTGGATTTACCGCCTGCAGCAGGAAGAAGGTGACGCATATCTTAAGGTTCTCATTTTCACGGAATTCGTGGCTACCCAGGGGATGCTCAGGCGATTCTTGAGTGATCGTGGTTTCTCAGTGGTCTGCCTGAATGGATCCATGAATATGGATGACCGCCTGCAAGTTCAGGAAGCGTTCGCAAAGGACACGCGATTCTTAATTTCTACACATGCAGGTGGCGAAGGATTAAACCTTCAATTTTGTCATGTCGTGATCAACTACGACATCCCCTGGAATCCCATGCGTCTTGAACAACGCATAGGACGCGTGGATCGCATAGGCCAGGGACACGTTGTACGCGCTGTAAACTTCGTTTTTGACAACTCCGTGGAGCACCGTGTGCGGGAGGTGTTGGAAGAAAAACTTTCAATCATCCTCGATGAGTTTGGCATCGACAAGACCGGTGATGTGCTCGATTCAGCACAGGCCGGACAGATTTTCGATGACCTTTATGTTGAAGCAATCCTGCATCCGGAAGCTGTGGAGTCATCTGTCGATACGGTTGTTTCCCAAATTCACGACCAGGCTAAAGTAGCTCAGAAAAGCTCTTCGGTACTCGGAACGGTCGAGGATCTGGAACCCGGAGAAGCACAACGTCTGATGGCCCACCCTCTGCCGCATTGGGTGGAAAGCATGACCGTAAGTTACCTGCAGGCAAACGATGGCCGGGCAGAAAAGAAACAACATACATGGGAACTTGAGTGGCCGGACGGCGAGGTGTTTTCGAACATTGTGTTCACAGGAAAAGAAACCGACGATATTCCAACGGCTCGACATCTAACATTGGAGGACAGCAGGATTCGCGGTCTGGTAATGAGTTTGCCTCGGGTAGCAAAGGGACAGCCGATACCATCTATCGTTATTCCGGGAGTTGCGGATGAAGCCACAGGTTTCTGGTCTCTATGGGGAATCACCATCCACACGGATGACTGGAATCAAAGGAGGATATTGGCCGTTTTCCTGCACGATGACGGCCGGGTGCTCATGCCTACCGCACGCCATATCTGGAACCAATTACTGTCGGTTTCGCCAGGGATTCATGGCCATCTTGCAGGCGATCCTGCACGTGATGCATTTGATCGGGTTATGAAAGTTGCAGAAAAGCAGGGGAAGTCAATCTACGACGAGCTTGTCCAAATCCACCGGGAACGTCTGACCCGTGAACGTGACAAGGGAACGTATGCCTTTGCAGCACGGCGCAGAGCTGTGGAGCGTATCGGGCTACCGCAAGTTCGGGATCACCGACTGGCCATTCTGGACCGAGAGGAGCGCGAATGGCGTGCACAACTGGAACGTAGAGCTCAAATTATCCCGGAAATGGTGTCTCTTCTTCTGATCCGTTTGGATGGAGGAGGTGCTAATGATTAGTTGGCGTGACCAGGTTCTAAAGGAGTTCACTCCCCAGGTTGCCCGCTTGACGCTGGTGGCCGATCCTGATGGTCTTCTGCTGGAAGAAGGCATTCTGCACGAGATTCGGGAGCGGGGTTTCGAACTGATCCCCTTCGAGGATCACGTCGCATTCCGTTACGCCTACGAATCTAAATTCCGCTCTCGATGGGACCATGGTGAACATACTGACCTGGTGGTCGTATTGAGATCGCCGTCAAGCGACCTGGACTCTCTTCCCTACGATCTCTTGCAGGCAGGACGAAGACTATCTTTCGATCTCGGAGATCTGTTCCCCAATCTGAGTTACCCGGTAGTTGCTGCGCTGGATAGTGGAGACCTTGATGCTCTCTTTCGTGCTCAGCTCCAGCACACGCCTGGTAACATGGGTGATAAAGCAACAAAGGAATTCGCACTGCGCCATGTATTCGAGATTGCACCTGAGTTCATTAAGCAGCCGTCTGATCTTCTGCGTGTCTTGCTGCGCCGTCACTACCGGGGCCAGCGGATACCTGCCATCCTCGACCAGCGATTTATCCAGGTATTAAAGAAGAACGGTCTGTTCGAAGAGTGGCCGCTCGATAAAATCATTTCCGACCGCGAGGCATTCTTTTCCTTCCTGCAAGAGCGTTGGCCGGTCTTCCTGGATCGTATGGCCGCCCAGGGACAACCAAAGACAGTGAGCGAAGACAAGGCGGCTTACGGACTCCAGTACTCCGGCCCATTGGACCTTCCCTTCGACCACGACGACGTTCGCGTTTATATCGACAACCTGTTCATCGAGGGACTGCTTAATTCAGTATCTCTCGAGAACGCTGGCGATTTAACGTCGACCTGGGTTGGAATTGGTATCCGGACAGATCCAGAAAAAGATCGCCAGCGCAGACTGAACCGGTTGATCGAGACGATCCGGGACACTATTCCCACACGGGATGCTATGCACACTGACTGGTTCCGCTTTGGGTACGCCTATGCGGAAATCAGCGTACTCGAACACGAGCTGGGTAATGAATTGTCAAGTGATGCAAAGGAGGGTATCGCATCACTTCGCTTATCAGTCGATCCGGTATTCCTTACGTGGGTTCAAGACAGATTTGCCGGTCTATCAAACCTACCTCCTGTGCCACCGGCAATGCTTCATCACATCCCTCGGGTGTTGGCCAGGAAAGTCAGCGAATCACACGAAAAGAAAGTCGCGTTTCTGTTGATGGATGGACTGGCTCTAGACCAGTGGATCGTCATACGTGACGTATTGGAATCGCAATTGCAAAACTTACGCTTCCGCGAAAGCGCCGTGTTTGCATGGATACCCACCGTCACATCAGTATCCCGGCAGGCTGCCTTTGCCGGCAAGCCGCCGATTTATTTCCCCTCGAGTATCAACACCACGAACAAAGAACAATCACTATGGACTCAATTCTGGGCAGACCAGGGACTGACAGGACCCGCAGCAACCTACGCAAGGGGCCTTGGAGACGGGGACATAGACAAGGTTCGCGAGATCTTATCGCACCCGAAGATTCGTGTTGCAGGGTTTGTTGTCGACAAGATCGATAAGATTATAAGCGGTATGGAACTGGGTTCCGCCGGTATGCACAACCAGGTGCGCCAGTGGGCTATGCAGGGCTTCATGTCGGATCTTATTAACCTTATTCTCGACCGAGGCTTTCAGATTCTCTTGAGCTCCGATCATGGCAACATCGAGGCAAAAGGTTGCGGGCAACCTGCTGAAGGTGCGGTCGCGGATATACGGGGCGAACGCGTTCGAGTGTATCCGGATGACCTATTACGGAAATCGGTCAAGGAACGTTTTCCGGATTCCATAGAATGGCCATCGTACGGCCTGCCGGATGATTATCACGTCCTACTGGCTCCACATCGAAAGGCATTTGTTCGCGATGGCGAAACCACCGTTGGCCACGGCGGAATATCTATCGAAGAGCTGATTGTCCCTCTGATTCAAATTGAACGGAGGGAAACATGAACAATCGTCAGAAACAGATTGGGATTGACCGACTCATTCGTTTGAAATGGCTCGAATATACTTCTAACTTAGTACTTGCAGGCAATAATGAGCAAGCTGTTAAGAATGAACTTCATCAAATGTTGACACCATCTTTTCCATCTTCGTCCACAACTAAAAGGGGGTCACTTTCTAAAACAATTACGATTCTGTTAAAGACGTGGCTGCACGTACATCGAGATATTCACTCTTTGAGAGATACTGGACTCGAACTACTTCAATCAGTGAAAAAAACGGATCATATCGCAATCCACTGGGGAATGATCATGGCCGCCTACCCTTTTTGGGGATCTGTTGCTGGACAAATCGGGCGTTTGCTTCGACTTCAAGAGAATGTTGCTGCGAGCCAAATACAGCGGCGCATTCGGGAGCAGTATGGGGAACGAGAAACGGCCTCAAGAACGGCGGGGCGCGTTATTCAATCTTTAGTTGACTGGGGCGTTTTAAGAGGGATCAAGGAGAAAGGCATCTATATAAAGGGGCGCACATATACCATAGATGATCCCAAACTTATTACCTGGCTGATCGAAGCTTCTTTACACATACGTCCCAACGGTTCTGCCGCGATAAAGGATCTACTTGAAAGTCCAACTTTTTTCCCGTTTCACCTCGCCCACACAACAGCTGAACTGTTGGTTTCCTTTTCTCCTCGTTTAGACACATTGAGACACGGTTTGGATGACAACATAGTCATGCTTCGATCCGTTGAGAAGCATTGACAAGATGTCTCAATTTAAAATAAAAAGGACTTAAATATAGTAAAATTTTTTTACCGGGGGAGAGGTAAATTATATCTGTGCGTTTTTTTGTTGATTGAATCCCTGAAAATCAATACTATTTGATGCAATTTTGCAGAATTTTTTTAGACAGTTTTTGTATTCTTATTTTTCATAAAAGGAAGTCGCTTTTTAAGAATGGATTAATGGGCCAACACGAAAAACCAGAGTCTATGATCAACTCTAACTGTCTAACAAACAATAGAAAGTTAGATAGACATTAATATGCTCTATAATCAGAAATAATATTTATTTACATAATCAAGTTCCTTTCAAGTTTTAAATTGGTTATTCTGATAAGTCTAAGTATTAGCCATATTACAACATAATTTAGACATGCTCAAGTAGCGATTTGCAGGAGATTATTATTGAGGACCAAAGTCGAGAATTTTCCTAAAGGCAGCAGTCACAGTAGAATTTCGGTTCCCATACTATAAGTAAGACCTGGGAGTATCATCATAGAGAAACTTTTGAGGCTGGCATTCCTGAACTGATGGTGGTATTTAACCATAGTTCACAGCGCCAGACTCTTGACTATCTTTGTGTCCAACCGGAAGAAGTTCGAAGTTAATATGCAAGTGAGTTGTCGAGAAAAATTATTGAAATAGTACTTGATTATGAAAAATGTCTCTCTTAATTTTGGGTATCAAAGGTCTACTTGATTTTAACGACGTACAATCCGCCCGGCAACCATACGCTTTTGTGGAACACTCAGAATCTGGCAAGTGGGATCTATTGCGTCAAAATGAAAACGGCGTCTATTACAAGAACCGGAAAAATTGTTATGATACGATAAAAGAAACACCTATATTTTAGGGCAGTACAAAATTTAGGGAGAGGGGTATCGATGAAGAAGATATTGTTTGCCACACTTTTGAGCACATGTGTCATCGCTCAAGAAGCAACGCTTCATGCAACTCAAACAAATTCTGATTTGAGTCAGCTTTTGTTTAAAGGCTTTAAATACCGGTTTGTCGGACCGCTGCGAGGCGGGCGTGTCAATGCCGTTGTGGGTCATCCGACAGAAAAAACGGTCTTCTACGCCGGTTACACCGGTGGTGGTGTATGGAAAACAGAGGACGGTGGTAACAACTGGATGAATTTATCCGACGGTCAAATCAAAAAAGGGTCGATCGGGGCTATCGATATTTCACGATCCGATCCGAGTGTCCTCTTTGTGGGTACAGGCGAGCATGCCTACCGCGGGGATGTCAGCCACGGCGATGGAGCCTATAAATCAATCGATGGGGGCAAAACATGGACGCACGTCGGTTTGAAGGACACGCGTCAAATAGCCCGTGTTCTCATCCATCCGAAAAATCCTGACGTTGTTTATGTTGCCGCAATCGGTCATTTCGCCGGACCGAATAAAGAGCGCGGCGTCTTTCGCACCACCGACGGCGGCAAGACCTGGGAACAGGTGCTTTTTCAGGATGAAAATTCCGGTGCGATCGATTTGGAAATGGACATGACCAAACCGGATGTGCTATTTGCTGCGACGTGGGATTTTCACCGTTATCCTTGGGGCGTCCGGAGCGGTGGAACCGGCAGCCGAATCTACCGTTCGATGGACGGCGGTGATCATTGGGAAGAGATTACGAAGAATTCGGGATTGCCCAGGGCAAAGGTACGGGAGCGGATCGGGTTAGCTCTTTCAGAATCCAAACCGGGTCGTGTCTGGACGCTCATTTCATCAGACGCCGGACGCGGACTTTTTCGCAGCGAGGATTACGGGGAGACTTGGACAAAGATGACTGAAGACATTCGTTTGTTTGCGCGTGTCTATTACTATATGCACATCGTCGCCGACCCGCAGGATGCTGATCGGGTGTATGTGCCCGGCGAGTACTTCTTTGTTTCCAAAGACGGCGGGAAGCATTTTGATGTTGTTCCGACACAGCACTACGATCATCAGGACCTGTGGATCGATCCCACGGATAACCGACGCATGATTGATGGATCGGACGGGGGTGCACAAATCAGTTTTAACCAATGCAAGAGTTGGTCGACGCTTTTCAATCAACCCACTGCCCAGATTTATACATTGACTGTTGACAACCGATTTCCCTACTACCTATACGGCTCACAGCAGGATTGGGGTTCGGTTGCCGTATCAAGTCGGCCCCGTTTCAAGGAGCTGGCAGGTGGGGATGAGTATGAGACTGCAAATTCCGAAGGAGGTTATACCGCAGTCCGTCCGGACAATCACAATATTCTCTACGTCGGTGACCACCATTGGATGTTTAGAAGTGATTTAGAATCGGGCTACCACCAGTACATTACACCACGGGATGACAACTATTATGGCTGGGGAACAGCGGACATTGAACATCGGATTTTCTGGACATTTCCCGTTCTGCTTTCGCCCCACAATCCGAATGTGCTTTATATGGGTTCGCAATACGTTCTCAAGACGACGAACGAGGGGGACACGTGGGAGACAATCAGTCCGGATTTAACCCTGGCGGATCCCAAAACTATGGAGTTAACACCCTTCTACGGACGCGATATTTCCGCAAACGGGCCCTACTGGGGACCTCTCACCCGCGACAGCAATGGCGACAATTGGTACGCTACGATCTACACGATTGCTGAGTCCCCATTAAAAGAAGGTCTGATCTGGACGGGTTCGGATGATGGGCTGGTTTATGTCACGCTGAATGACGGAAAAAAATGGCGAAATGTGACACCGAAGAATTTACCCGAGTGCACGCTGGTCAGTCGTATCGAGCCTTCACCATTTGATCCCGGGACCGCATATTTTGCTGCGACACGCTACAAAGTTGACGATTTGGGAATCTATCTTTACAAGACAACCAACTACGGCAAGGGCTGGAAAGCGATTACCAAAGGCATCGACAAAGAAGATTTCGTCCGTGTTGTACGTGCCGATCCAGTGCGTCGTGATTTGTTATTCGCCGGTTCAGAGACCGGTATTTACGTCTCCTTTGACGACGGTAGCAATTGGCAGCGTATCCAACAAAACCTGCCCCACGTCCCGGTCTATGATATGAAAATCAAAAAGGGAGACCTAGCGATCGCTACGCATGGACGGGGATTCTGGATTTTAGATGATCTGAGTTTACTGAGACAATGGGACGAAAAGCAGGTCCATGAAAATGTTCATCTGTATAAACCCCGGTCTACGGTACGATATCGGGGGCGGTCAGGGAAAAGGTATAACGAACAGGGCAGGAATGAACAGATTTGTGTGGAACTTGAGATACCCCGGTGCTGAAGATATCGCAGGACATCCGACACGCCACAGCAAGAATATCGGACCGTACGCCCTGCCTGGCAAGTACCAAGTGGAACTGGTGGTTGATGGCAAGTCCCAGACTCAGAACTTCGAGATTGTGAAAGATCCGAACAGCCAGGCAACACAGGAAGATCTGAAATCACAATTCGATAGGATCATCGCTATCCGTGATAAAATTACGCAGGTCAACCGGATGGTTCTCACCTTACGCGACCTGCGTAAACAACTTAATGAAGTTGCCGCCAGTGCACCTACATTGCAAGGCAAAGCTGAAGGTCTCAAACATAAACTGTTTGCGATGGAGGACATTCTGATACAATACAAAGCTACTTTCCGTATGCAGCTCCACGCCATGCCGGTTAAATTAGACGACAAACTCTACACATTGGCAGGCCACGTGCTGAAAGGCGAGGCGCGACCCACCCGAGCGCAGGAAAATTTATTTGCAGAACATATTATAACTTTTAATTCAGTGAGGGATCAGTTGAATGATTTTATAAAGAGTGATCTGACTGATTTCAACACAGCAGCTAAAAGGATTGGTGTAAAGTCAGTTATTATACCAAAACTACCATAAAAATATCATAAGAGTTGATGAATATGAATTATCCATTTAAAAGTAAAATTTTAAGCGAACTGGGAGTCAGGTCCTGGATCAATGCAAAAAACTGGTCCACGGTAATCGGAGGAAACTGGATCGATGACCGTGTTCTGGATGCCATGCATGAAGTGGCAAAGACATTTGTTGATATGTACGAACTCTATGTCAAAGCAGATGAAAGAGTCGCCAAACTCTGCAAAGCTGAAGATGCACATATCACCACCGGAGCAGGTGCCGCGATTGAGTTGGCAGTGGCTGGATGCATGGCCGGAAACGATCATGGAAAGTGGCTGAATCTGCCGCACACAGAAAACATGCATAACGAAGTTGTTTTGCATCGTGGACATTATATTACCTACACTCCGCAATGGACTGCACCCGGTGCAAAAGCTGTTGAATATGGTGTTTCTGGAATTCTGAAGTCATGCAAAAGAGAGTTAGAGGCCGCAATTACAGATCGAACCTGCTGTATCTCATATACATTCTCCTACAACAATGTGCCAAGGGGAAACCTGCCTTTTGAAGAAGTTGTGGAGATCGGGAGAGAGCACAATCTTCCGGTGGTTGTAGATGCTGCTTCAGAGCTTCCTCCAGTCGAAAATCTTCAAAAATTTATCGATATGGGAGCAGATATCGTGTGTTTTAGTGGTGGAAAGGCGATTCAGGCACCGAACAATACAGGGATGATGTTGGGGAGTGGAAAAGGCGCTGAGATTGTTAAAGCGGTTCGAGACCATTCATTTCCTCATCATGGTTGGGGACGGGGACATAAAATTAGTAAAGAACAGATTGTGGGATTAGTTGTTGCTCTGGAAATATTTATTGAAGAAGGTGATAAACTTTATGAGAAACAAATGAAAACTTGCGAATACTTCCATAGAGAACTCAGCCATTTTAAGGGTCTCCATGTTACCATTATTCCCAATGATGAAAATTATCATGAGCATCCCATGATGCCACACGTTCCCCGCGTCTTGATTGAATGGAATCGTGACGAGATTGGACTGACAGCCAAGGAGTTAGATAAGTACATGGCGGATGAGGAGCCTCCTGTTTTTTTAAGAGATGTTCACTATTTTGACTATTATACCAATAAAGAATGGCGACTTATTGATACGTTTTACTTGCGCTCTCCAGAGGAAAAGATTATTGTGGAGAGAATAAAAAGATTTTTTTCTAAACAATAAAAAACGTAAACATTTTGAAGGATATCCTATGAAAATCATTAAAAAAATTCAATGGCTTTTATTAGTCTATTTTGTCTTCTCGTCACTTATTGCTTTTAGTCAAGACAAACGACCGATGACCCTTGTTGATCGGCTAAATATTCCCGATTTACGCAATGCCCGGATTTCTTCTGATGGGAAACAACTTATATTTCTGCTTTCTGAAGCAGACTGGAAAGCAAACAGGCAGATCAGTCATGTCTGGCGCATCAACAGCAGTGGTGCTGGATTTCAGCAAATGACGTTTGGTGCCCTGGGAGAAAGAAATCCCGAATGGTCTCCAGACAGCCGACAAATTGCATTCATAGCTAAACGTGAAAGTGACAAAACAGCCCAGGTGTTTTTAATTCAGAATAATGGAGGAGAGGCGAGACAACTTACCCATCATGAGGCAGCTGTGTCGAACATTACCTGGTCCCCGGATGGCGCTTATATCTATTTTCTGGCATCGGATGAAAAATCTGAAAAATCCAAGAGGAAGGAAGAAACCAAAGATGATATTTATGGTTTCGAAGAAAATTTTCAACAGCAGCATTTATGGAAAGTCTCTGTTGCAGATCAAAAAGAAGAACGAATAACAGAAGGAGATTATTCGATTCTTTCTTTCCAGCTTTCAAGAGATGGTCAGAAGACAACTATTCTCAGGGCAAAATCGCCAATCAGAGAGGATGCTGATTTTAGAGAGGTTTGGGTGATGGATATCGATGGGAAAAATAATCGACAGATCACTCAAAATAAATTTCCGGAAAACTATGCGGAATTATCGCCGGACAATTCGAAAGTTTTTTTTCTTGCTGATGCAAATGAAAAGTTCGAGTATTATTATAACACCAATATTTTTGTGTTTTCGCTTTCAGATGACAATGTAGAAATGCTTTTGCCGGATATGCCTCACGAAGTAGAACAGGCAAGTTGGTCTGCTGATGGTAAAGCGATTTATTTCACCGCCAATATGGGAGTAAAGAGCGAATTGTTTCGAGTCGATCTGGTAACAAAAAAACTTGAACAATTAACTGAAGTAAAACACACTGTTCGATCTTGGTATTACGAACCACAAAAAGATGTTCATATTTTGAACATTGAGGATCCAACAAATATGGGTGATGTATGGATGCTATCACCCCGAAAAAATAGTAAACCTAAACGTATCACACGTGTGTTTGATTATTTATCCCAGGAATTTTATTTGCCTCATCAAGAAGCGATTCAATGGCAAGGTAAAGATGGCGTTAAAGTGGAAGGTTTGTTAATTTATCCTATCAATTATGAAAAAGGGAAAACTTATCCATTAGTAGTTCAAACCCATGGTGGACCAAGGAGCTCTGATCAATATGGTTTGGGCGGATGGCGAGTATACATTCCAACTTTAGCTGCTATGGGCTATGCTATATTTGCGCCAAACTACCGCGGTAGCACTGGTTATGGTGATAAATTCTTGCGTGATATGGTCGGCGGATACTTTCAGCAGTCACACCTGGATGTAATGGCTGGCGTAGATTACTTGATTGATCAAGGAATTGTTGATGGAAACCGAATGGTAAAAATGGGATGGAGCGCAGGCGGCCATATGACCAATAAAATTATAACATTTACTACACGTTTTATGGCCGCTTCTTCAGGCGCCGGTGCAATCAACTGGATTTCCATGTACGGCCAGAGTGACACCCGTATTCAACGCACTCCCTGGTTTGGCGGAACTCCCTGGCAAAAAGATGGACCCATCAATGTTTTTTGGGAGAATTCTCCATTAAAAGACATCTGGAAGGTTAAAACGCCCACTATCATCTTTGTAGGTGAAAATGACGTGCGGGTGCCTTCTCCCCAATCAATCGAACTTTACCGTGCACTTAAGGCAAACGGAGTTCCAACGCATCTTTATATTGCTCCGCGGGAACCACATGGATTTCAGGAGTTGCGGCATCGACTTTTTAAGATGAATGTAGAGCTCGATTGGTTCGAAAAATATGCAATGGGTAGAGAATATATCTGGGAACAACCGCCAGGAGAAAAAGAATTAAACAAAAAAAGGAAGTTGCCACAAAAGTAAAAATCGTTCTCGAAACGGAATTGCTGTTGCGAAAAATTATTTCCAGATGTTTTCAATCGATTGAGTATATCATTAGATGAAACAAATTGAGAATTACATGATTAAATGGTCTTTTACCTGTAACTTAGTGTTTCTAACTGCGATTGTTGTTTTAGGGGTGGATAACTTCTTCTCTGGAACCATAAAAGCAGAGGAACCTCACGAGATCAGAAGGCTTGCAGTCCTGCCATTTCAAGCCATCCAGCATGATCTTGAAACAAGTTATCTCGGCCTGGCACTTGACCATGAAGTCATCACAAAAATATCTTACATCAAGCATATTGTAGTACGGCCCTCTGCAGCAGTCAGAAAGTATGAGGACGCAGCATATGTCCTTGCTGATGTCGGACGCGAGCTGGATGTCGAGTTTGTATTAACAGGCGAATATGAAAAAGAGAAATCGCATTTTTGTCTGAACGTAAAACTCATCAATGTTCATCGAGACAAAGTGATCTGGGATGAAAAGATAGATGTTGCATATGACGAAATCTTCACTTTATTAGATATCATTCCCAGAAAGATGATTGCCAAATTACAGTTGCAACTTTCTTTCGAAGAAAGTCAGATGCTGAAAAAGGATATCCCGACAAATCTATCGGCTTACGAATATTATCTGAAAGCAATAGCATTAAAGCCCCAAACTGTAGATGATTGGGCAGATTGTATTCAACTCCTCGAAAAGTCAATTGAGCTCGATTCTACTTATGCGCCTGCTATGGCTTCTCTCGGTTATGCCTACCTTCAATATTCGGGAAAGGTTGGAGGCAGAAAAGGGCATTATGAGTTAGCAGAAAAAACACTGCTTCATGCTTTAAACGTGAACAGAGAACTGCCGCAGACTTTATATTTTTTAGGATTACTGTATGCAAAAATCGGACGCTCGGAAAAATCTGCTGCGCTGCATCTGGAAGGTTTAAAGCAGAATTCCAATATTCCTGATTTTTATTCAGGGCTTGGATATGTTTACCGTTATGCAGGATTGCTCGATGAGTCCATCCAAGCCTATCAGCAGTCACAATTTCTTGACTCGAGCTTAAAAAACGTTATTAGCACTCAGATGCAGATTATCAAGTCCCAAATATACAAGGGCGATTATCATGCGGCCAGAAAGTCTTATGATAAAGTTATCACTTACCTCCAAACCATGCAGCAGTCCGCTGACGAGAAAAAACTCTTTTACAACGGCGTGATTTATCTTTATTCAGAAGATATAGAGAGGGCAATTGCGTATTTCGATTCAGCGATGTCGGTTGACAACACAAGTGTTTGGAGTGTATTTGGTCAAGCTTACAAAGAGGCGATACTGGCTAATAATGGACGTGTGCTTGAAATTACAGACCAGTTGGAATCACGTGATGTAGTAGATGGAGAAAGAAGATACCGCTTCGTCCATTTTTATGCACAAATTGGAAGAGTTGAAGACGCCCTTAGAAATTTACAAAAATCAATCGAAGCAGGTTTTTTCAATTATCCTTATATCCGTCAAGATCCTTTGATTGAAAGAATTAAAAATACAGAAAAATTTAGGATTCTGCTCAATCAGGCAAAGGACCGTCACGACACATTCAAGCAAAGATTTATTGGAAAATTGTGAAATAATTATTATTACCATGCACAAGACTCAACACAGAAAGGCTTCTTCTTTTAACTAAAAAAATGGAGAGCAAGAAGATGAATAATTCTTTAATAGCTATTGTTAAACCTTATATCTCAGCGGTTTTATTATTATTTTTTATCTCCTCTTTAGTCATATGTTCAGGAGGCAGTAGTAATTCCACAAACAATCGTCCCTTTGCGATTGTTTTGCATGGCGGAGGCGGTGTTCGATCTAAGACAGAAATGACTCCAGAGTTGGAGAAAGCGTATCGCAGTGCACTTAATGAAGCCTTAACAGCAGGAAATGAAATCCTTAAAAATGGGGGAAGCAGCGTCAGTGCTGTGGAGGCAACTATCCGGGTTATGGAAGATTCTCCCCTATTCAATGCCGGAAAAGGCGCCAGTTTCACAAGGGATGGTACCAATGAATTGGACGCCTCTATCATGAATGGCAAAACCATGCGGGCTGGTGGTGTTGGTGCTGTACAGTATGTTAAAAATCCGATAAGCCTAGCTCGCTTAGTCATGGAAGAAACACCCCATGTCTTACTTGTTGGAGAAGGTGCCCATGCATTTGCCAAAGAACAAGGCGTCGAATTGAAACCAGCCGATTATTTTTACACAGAAAGAAAATGGGAGTCATTGCAACGTAGGCTGAAGGAAAATGTTCCTTATGGAGGCAAACTTAAGAGTACAGCGGATGATACGATCTCCCGCAAAAATGAGGAAAAAATAAACGAAGACAATTTTGGAACTGTAGGAGCGGTCGCATTAGATAAAGAAGGTAATCTGGCTGCTGGCACATCTACCGGCGGTAGAGTTAAAAAAAGACCAGGACGTGTCGGGGATTCACCAATCATTGGAGCGAGTACCTATGCAAACAATCAGATTTGCGCTGTTTCGACTACTGGCCTGGGTGAAAAGCATATGGTTTTGCTGACCAGCAAAGAGATCTCAACGCTCATCGCTTATAAAGGGATGTCTTTAAAAAATGCAGTTCATGATGTGATTATGAATCAATTGGTTGGTGTGGGTGGTGGTGGCGGAGCCATTGCCATTGATAAATATGGCAATATTACCTGGTCTTTTACAGGGGAAGGTATGTACCGTGGTTATATTAAATCTGATAGAGAAAAGGTTGTGAAAATTTATAAATAGTAAAAGTAAACATTAGGACTTTTATAATGAAGAAATCCATCTAAAATTTTAAACAAATCATTGTCTATTATTTTAAGTTCGTTTATAATTACAAGTTTTACTGATTGTGGATAATCACGTGTATTTTTAGTTATTTTATTTTTACCGTGTTTTAGTTTAATGTCAATAATAGTGTTCAATATAAGTTCAATAAATCCATGAGATATAATTACCAGGGACCTTTGATTGTCTCTTACTTTTTCCAATTCTTTATAAAACGCCAGTAAAATATCATCCGATGAATTCTTCGATTTTTGATCTTTTACTTCATTCATATATCAACTGCCTATGGGATCACATATATTAACCTAAACACTCAAGTAAGACAAATTCTTAAAATCTGCTCACCACCATCGCGTGGGGAGGATAAACTCCATCGGCGGTGGGAATATGGTGGGACTTTATGGTGTGAACAACTATGTACAATTATGAACAACTATAGCAAAAACAATGAATTGCATTTTGGCCTCTCTAATTAATCGGTACATTGTTTTTATTATACTTAACATGATTGACACGGACTGAAAATCCGTGTGTCCCCAGTTCGACTCTGGGAGGCGCCACTAAATAAAACAAGACGTTAGCCCCGAAAAATCGGGGCTAATTTTTTGCCCTCAGAAAATTGTCACCTTTTTTGTATAAATAAATACAAATGGATACAAATGATTTACTTCTACGGTCCATATTTTGTAGGATAATTCGGACAAAGCTGGCATTGAATCCCGGAGGTAAGCTATCAAAAATCTTATTTTCAACGTCTTACAAGAAATAGTATAGAGTCAAAATGGGAAATGAGTATTGATTGAATTATCGACAATTTTACTTGATAATTTTTTTTGATTGTATATGTTTATTTGTTCAATTGTGATGAATAAAAATTTTCATTAGAAATGAAAAAATAAATTCGGTATAATGTTTTGACTTTTTAAGTATATTAAGAAAAAATATTTTTAATCAATTCTTTGGATCGTTTTTATTACTTTAATTTTGAGGATCCGCGGGCAATTCATTTTGAAGTCACAGATTTTGATAAACTGGATCAGTTGTTTAAAGATATCATCACGCGGGACATCATTACCCGATACCAGATACGAGATTATAAACTGTTCCTCGAACTGGCCGTTTATTTGTTGACCAATGTAGGTAATGAATTTTCTTATAATCGGCTTAAAAATCAATTTGGGTTGGGATCGCCCAACACGGTGATTTCCTTCATTTCACATTTAGAGGATAGTTATTTACTATTCACGGTACCCAAATTTTCATTTTCCTTTGCCAAACAAA
>Ga0114922_10002436_pt1 | contig 17439 bp, 14 predicted proteins | sample AartaG_FD_100975 | JGI IMG/M metagenome (GOLD analysis project Ga0114922, IMG submission 100975) | Deep subsurface microbial communities from Aarhus Bay to uncover new lineages of life (NeLLi) - Aarhus_00045 metaG | ecosystem: Environmental > Aquatic > Marine > Oceanic > Sediment | place...
AGAAAAGTTCTAAAATATTCTACTCCAAATGAGATATTTTTCAAGGAGCTTTCAAGAAAAAAAGTGGCATAATTTAATAGATTTTAGATGTGACTTTGTTGCACTTCTGATGTGAATTGGCGAGTTTAGTTTCACTATAGGTTAAGGTTGAGCCTTCTATTGCATTTGAATTGTATGTTAGGTCTATATCATATATATTTTTAAGATTTTTTATTTGTTGTGTTGAAAGGGGTCTATATTTATCTAGTTGTTGTTTTTTTGTATTTATTGTTTGTAATAATTCTTTTAATTGCATAAAAATACCTTTAAATTTATTCTATCATAATTTTTAGACAAATGGTTCTAAATATTATTATCCAAGATAAAATAGAACGGATACCTATAGTATTTTATTAACATTGTAAAAATTAAAATTTGATTGTAAACCTTTTATTTAAAGGCTTTAAAAGTAAAGTGGTGTCACGAGAGAGACTTGAACTCTCGACCTCCGGCTTATGAGACCAGCGCTCTAGCCAGCTGAGCTACCGTGACACTTTGGCTAAATAATTTAACATCTCTTTGTTAAATGTAGCGGGATTATAACCGATAAACATTTTATTGTCAATTAAATATAGCTTAAATTCTTAAATTCTTTAAAATTTGTCTTTTTAGGTTATAATCCACTTTTAAAAAAGGTGATATATAGATGATAATTTTGGATTTTGAGACAAATACTACAAACCAACATGATGTGATAGAAGTAGCTGCTGTTAAGATAGAATTTAAGGATGAGGAGTATGTTGTACTTGATAAGTTTCATAGATACTACTTGTCAAGGTTTCCTGTAAATAGGTTCTCTTATGAGGTACATAAGCTTACTCCTGAGGCTATTTTAGAACATAGAAAAGATACAAGCTATAGTGCATACTTCAAAGAGGATAGTGACTTTGTAGAGTTTTGCAAGGGTTCAACAACTTTGGTTGCTCATAATATAAGCTTTGAACTTCGTCATCTTCAAGATCTTGTAGAGTTTGAGAATCGTTTTTGTACAATGAAAGAGAATAGACATATAGTAAAAGCTTTAAATAAGAATGGAAAGATTAAAAATCCAAAACTAGATGAAACTTGTATATTCTATGAGATTGATTTTGATCCAAGTTCTTATCATAGTGCTACTTATGATGTAAGTAAGAGTTATGAGATATTAAAAGCTATGAGAAAAAGAGGGTTATTAAAATAAAGTGGATAAATATATGCAAAAAATTATAAATATAATAAAAAGTAAAATAGATTTAGATGAACAAAGTATAAAAAATATAATAGCTTTACTAGAAGATGGTTCAACTATTGCATTTATTGCACGATATAGAAAAGATATGACTTCAAATGCATCAGATGAGACACTATTAAAGTTTCAAGAGATTTATGAGTATGGATTAAAACTTATTAAAAGAAAAGATGAGATATTAAACTTATTAAAAGAAAAAGAGGTTTTAAGCTCTAAAATTCAAAGCTTACTAAATGATGCTATTACTCTTACTGCTTTAGAAGATATTTATGAGCCGTTTAAGGGTGTTAAAAGTTCGCGAGCTTCTGATGCTATTAAAAACAACCTTGAAGGGTTAGCTAATATCATCTCTTCAATGAGATATAGCACAGAAGATGTAAAATATAAAGCTAAAAGTTTTTTAAATCAAAATATTAAAACAATAGATGAAGCTATAAACGGTGCTATGGATATAATTGCTTTAAGATATTCACAAGATATAAGAACAAAAGATGCTTTACGAAAAAATCTTGAAAATTATTCACAACTGATAACTAAAAAAACAAAAACATTTGAAGAAAATGGTTTATATAAAAATTTAGCTGAGATAAAAGAAAAAACAAAATGGATAAAGTCATATAGACTTTTAGCAATATTAAGAGCTGTAAATGAGAAACAACTAACTTTAAAGGTTGAAGTTGATGAAGAGTACTTAATAGATGGTATAAAACAGTATCGTATTCCTAAGGGTGCATATAGTTCAAAAGAGTTTGTTTTAAAAGCTTATATTGATGGGCTTAAAAGGTTGTTATTACCATCTTTAAAAAGGGAACTATTATCAAATCTAAAACAAAAAGCCAGTGATGAAGCTATAAATCTTTTTGGAAAAAATTTAAATGAACTATTACTTACTCCTCCATTAGTAAATCAAGTTATTTTAGGAATAGACCCAGGCTTTAGAACTGGTTGTAAACTGGCTATCATAGATAAAAATGGAAACTATTTAGATTCTGCTGTGATATATCTTTTAAATGATAATCAGATAAAAGAATCAGTAAAAAAAGTATTAAATTTTATTAGTAAATATAAAGTCACTGCAATTGCTATAGGAAATGGAACTGGTTCAAAAGAATCTGCAACATTTATATCAAATCTTATAAAAGAAAATACTTTAGATGTGAAATATGCCGTTGTAAGTGAGATAGGGGCTTCTGTTTACTCTGCATCTAAAATAGCAGTTTTAGAGTACCCAAACCTTGATGTTACAATTAGAGGTGCTATATCTATAGCAGGAAGACTTAGAGACCCAATGGCTACTTTGGTAAAGATTGATCCAAAATCACTTGGTATTGGACAGTATCAACATGATGTAAACCAAAAAGATTTAAGCTTAAAACTTACATCAGTAACTTTTCATCTTGTAAATAAAGTTGGAGTTGATTTAAACTCTGCATCTTATAAATTATTATCTTTTGTATCTGGTATTAGTGAGAAGTTGGCTTTAAATATTATTGAGTACCGAGATACTATAAAAGGTTTTAAGAAAAAAGAGCAACTGTTAAAAGTAAAAGGGGTAGGGGCTAAGGCTTATGAACAAAGTGTTGGTTTTTTAAGAATAAAAGATGGGGTTTCATATCTTGATAATAGTGGTATCCATCCTGAAAACTATGATGTGGCTAAGTACTTAAAAGAGAATTATGATTTAAATAAGGTTGATAATACTATTTTAAAAGAGTTGTCTTTAAAATTTAACTGTGGAATTGAAAGTTTAAAAGATATTTTAGTAGAACTTAAAAAACCAGGGTATGATATAAGAGAAGAGCTAGAGCAAGTATCGTTTTGTCAAGATAATAAAACTATTGAAGAGTTAAAAGAAGGTGATATAGTAAGTGGAGTAGTACGAAATATAACTGATTTTGGGGCTTTTATAGATATAGGTTTAAAAAATGATGCTATGTTACATATCTCAGAATATTCACATAAACGTATATTTCACTTAATGGATGTGATGAGTATAAATCAACAGTTTAAAAATATCAAAATTTTAAGTGTTGATTTAGAAAAAAATAAAGTTGCTTTATCTTTAAAGGTTAATAGTTAATAGAAACTATTAAGCTTTATTTTGTTTTGTTGAATTATCAACAACCATACCTTCAAAATGTTTCTCTTTCATAGTGTTTCTTTGACTTATATTATCTAGTTTTGTTTTTAGAAAATCATTTGAGGTTTTTAAATCAGAAACATCTATTTTCAGAAGGTCAATTTGTCTAAGTAGCTCTTTGGTTTTCTTCTCTTGTTCTGTATTTTTATTTTTATATTCATCAATTATTGAGATATGTTTTAGTTTTGTCTCTTTAACTAAAAGTCCAAGTCTTTTTTGAAACTCTTCTGCTTTTACTTTATCTGAAATATCTTCTCTTACTGAGTTATATCCAACAGGTTCATTGTTTTCATCAAAAAGTGGTCTAATGATACTTTGAGTTATATAGTATTTTCCATCTTTTTTTAAGTTTTTTACAGTCCCTTTCCATATTTTACCAGCTTTTATAGTTTTCCATAATTCTTCAAAAACTGATGACTCCATATCCGGATGTCTAATAATACAGTGGTTTTGACCAATTAGCTCCTCTTTTGAATAGCCGCTAATTTTTATAAATGCTTCTGAAGCATATGTTATTTTACCATCTAAATCTGTTTCTGTATAAATAACATATTCATCTAACATCTCTTTTTTGTTCTCATCAATATTCATAATAGAAGACCCTTTTTTGTATTAAATTTATTATACTTTCTATTTCTTATAAATATCATAAAATCAATTTTTATTTGTTATTAGTTAATATTTTGCATAATTTTGATAAAATAAATAGATACTAACAAAAGAAATAAAAATGATAAATAAAATAATAGAAATAAAAAAAGAGATTTCAAAGCAGGTTATAGGTCAAGAGCAGATGGTTGATGCTCTTTTAATAGGTTTATTTACAAATGGGCATATTTTACTTGAAGGTGTCCCAGGACTTGCAAAAACAACAACCATAAATGCAATGGCAAGTTCTTTAAACCTTGATTTTAAAAGAGTTCAGTTTACTCCTGATTTATTGCCTAGTGATATAATTGGTGCTCAAATATATGATATGAAAACTGGCGATTTTAAGATAAAAAAAGGTCCAATCTTTACAAATCTGCTTTTAGCAGATGAGATAAATAGAGCACCTGCAAAAGTTCAGTCAGCTTTACTTGAAGTTATGCAAGAGAGACAAGTAACTATAGGTGAAACAACATACAAAATTGATAACCCATTTTTAGTTTTGGCAACACAAAATCCAGTAGAACAAGAGGGTGCATATAACTTACCTGAAGCTCAACTTGATAGATTTATGTTTAAAATAGTTGTAGGATATAATACAAAAGATGAAGAGTATCAAATAGCATTAAAAGCTGCAAACGGTACATTTGAAGCTATAAACTCTATTTTAAATAATGAAGATATTCAAAAGATAAAAGATGAAGTAAAAGCTGTACATATTGATGAAGAGCTTGAAAGATATATAGTAGATATTATTTTTGCTACAAGAAAACCAGAAGATTATGGTCTTGAAGAGATAAAAGATTATTTAGAGTTTGGGGCAAGTCCACGTGCAACCATTGATATGTTTAAAGCTGTAAAAGCTAGAGCTTATTTAAGAGGGAATGATTATGTAACTCCAATTGATATTGCGCTTACAATTAAAGATGTTTTAAGACATAGAATTATCTTAAGTTATGAAGCATTGGCTAGTGATATTACTAGCGATCAGATTATTCAAAAAGTATTAGAAAAGCTATTGGTACCATAAGCACAATATATGAATCCAAAAAAATTACATAAACTACAAGCATTGTCAAAAGAGTTATCAATAATATATATTGAGCATGATAAACAATTACAAACGCAAATAGGGAGAGTATTAGATAAAATATTCTTAAATGTTTTACATGCTTCTAATGGTTTAGATGGGATTATAAAATATAAAAAATTTAAACCTGATATAGTTTTAACAGATTTAGTACTTGATAAAAAGAATTCTGTAGAGATGATTGTAGATATTTTGGAGTATAATCCAAATGCTATTATTATTGTATTGTCTGAATTAAATGATGATATGATGTTATTACAAAGTATAGATATAGGAATAAGTGAATTTATATTTAAACCATTTGATATAGATAAGTTAGTCTCAACACTTTTAAAAATAATAGTAAAAGAGAAAACAATAGAGATAGATCCTATGTGTATATATCATCTTGAGAATATAAAAAATGAAAAGAATTCTCTTAGTTTCATTAACTCTTTTAAAGGTATACCAATACAAAACAATGGTGAAATAGTAAGTATCCAAAACAATGAAATATCTGTAAAAGTTCAAGCTTCACAAAATATATCAATAGGCTATGAGAAACAAACAATTATATATTTAAAAGATATAGATAAATATATACAAGTTGAACTATTGGTCTTTAGTAAAATAGATGATTTAATAACATTTATAAACCCTAAGTTTATAGATTTTAAATTTAGAGATATAAACTATAAACGTATAAATGTTGATAAAAGTTTTAAAGTTACTTTACACCATCACAATGAGGTTGTAGAAGTATCTGCTTTAGTTACATCTTTTGTATCAATAGTGATATATGAAAAAAGTGGTAAGAAAAAATTTAAAGTTAATGAAGAGCTTGATTTAACGTTAGGGTTTGAAATAGATGGTGCAAGTAGTTTAGTAAAAGAGAAAAAATTTGTTAAGATATTTTCTAAAGGTAAAGTTTTAAGAGTAGAGCCTTATAAAAATGGAAATAAAATAGTTATAAAACTAAAAGTTAAAAAATCAGGTGAAAGAACTTTTAACAACTATCTTCAGTTACGTGAGATTGAGACAATACAAGAGTTTAAACGATTACTAAAAAATAAAAAACAATAAATATAAGGATATAAAATGTACGATAAAACTATCGAACTTTTAAAAGAGAATAATCTTTTAAGAATTATAGATGAACCACTGGATATTTACCTAGAGATTCCACATATAGCATATATTGAGGTTAAAAAAGAGGATAGTAAAGCGTTGTTATTTACAAATCCTATTGATAAAAAAAACAATAAAACATTTGATACTCCAGTATTGATGAATATATTTTGTTCACCTGAAGCTGTTAAACTTTTTATTGGTGATGGTGATAAGATTGCTAAAGAGATTGAGAGTTTACTAAAAATGAAACCACCAAAAGGTTTTATGGATAAGATGTCTACATTTGGAAAACTTTTTAACTTAAAATCGGTATTTCCAAAAAGATTAAGTGGTAAAGGTGAGTGTCAACAAGTTATAAAACTAGGAAAAGATGCAAAGTTAAGTGATCTTCCTATTTTAACTACTTGGGAGCAAGATGGTGGACCATTTATTACTATGGGTCAAGTATACACTACAAGCTTAGATGGAACAATGCATAATGTTGGTATGTATAGACTTCAAGTGTATGATGATCAAACTTTAGGTATGCATTGGCAAATACATAAAGATAGTAATCACTTCTTTACAGAGTATAAAAAAGCTGGTAAAAAGATGCCAGTTTCAATTGGAGTTGGTGGAGACCCTATGTATATTTGGTGTGGTCAAGCACCATTACCTATTGGTGTATATGAGCTTATGCTATATGGTTTTGTTAAAAAACAAAATGCTCAACTTGTAAAATCTATCACAAATGATATTTATGTACCAAAAGATGTTGACTTTGTTATTGAAGGATTTGTAGACCCTGATGCTATTAGAATAGAGGGACCATTTGGAGATCATACTGGATACTATACTTTAGAAGAGGAGTATCCATTTATGGAAGTTACTGCAATTACTAGTAAAAAGAACCCTACATTTGCTGCAACTGTTGTAGGTAAACCACTTTTAGAAGATAAATATATGGGTCATGCTACAGAGCGAATATTTTTACCTTTATTACAAACTACTGCACCTGATCTATTAGACTACTATATGCCAGAAAATGGTGTATTTCATAATCTTATTTTAGGAAAAATAAAAACAGCATATCCAGGTCATGCACAACAAATCATGCATGCTTTTTGGGGAGTAGGGCAGATGAGTTTTGTAAAACATGCAATTTTTGTTGACCAAGATGCACCAGAGCTTCCTACTATGGAAGTTATTCCATATATTTTAAATAGATTTTCTACTGAAAATATACTTATTACTAAAGGTGTTGTTGATGCCCTTGATCATAGTAGTCCAAAGTTTGCAGTTGGTGGAAAGCTTGGACTTGATTGTACTGGTGATGAGGTTGATACTTTAGGTATTGAGATTTTAAAAGATGATGATTTATTAGAAAAAATGCAAAATATATCTTCTGATATAAAAGGTTTAAAACAATACTATACAGATACAAAATCTCCAGTTCTTATAATAACTGTAGAGAAACAAAGAGCGCAAAAGTATCTTATTGAGGAGTTGAAACCTCTATTTAAACACTTTAAAATATTAGCTATAGTTGATGAAAAAAACAATGACTTAAATAATCCATATATGCTTATATGGAGAGTTGTAAATAATATTGATAGTAATAGAGATATTTATATAGATGGACAAACAGTTTGTATAGATGCTACAAATAAAAACTCACATGATAACTTTAAAAGAAGATGGCCTGATGATGTTGTATGTACATCAAGTGTAATTGAAGATTTAAATAAAAGAGGTATCATTGATATTGATGATAACTTTATAAATAAATGGGGATTAATTTAATATTGGTAGTTTAGATAAATAGGGTATTAACTTTAATACTCTATCTATATCTCAATTATAAAACAAGCTCCGTAAAAAACTTCATTATTATAATGCCACTCCAAATTTTCAACCTCTAAGATACCATTTAATTTACTATGAATAATGTCTTTTGACATATATAAACCTATACCTGTCCCTTGTGATTGATGTTTTGTAGTAAAATATGGATCAAATATTTTTTCAATTATATTTTTTGGTATCCCTCCACCATTATCATATATCTTTATAATATTTTTATCTTTTATTCTATGTGTCTCAATTTTTACGATTTTTTGTTCTACACTGTTATCAATTAAAATATCTTTTGCATTATTTAAAATATTTAAAATAACTTGAGAAAGTTCAGAGGTTGAACCAAAGCAATTTAAATCTGAATTAGTAATATCTCTAACCAAATCTATATTATTATCCTTATATGCAATCTCTATGATTTTTAATACATCTTCTATTGTATTATTTATATTAAACTCTTTTTTATCATCATATGATTTATTAAGATAGTTTCTAAAATCTTCAATAGTTTGAGAAAGAAAGTTAACATGGTCTAGAATCTTTTGATATGATTTACTATTATCAGAACTACTTAAAAGACCAATCTCATTTTGTAAAATATTACCAGATGAGATTGAACTAATTGCACTTAATGGTTGTCTCCATTGATGTGCAATATTTCCTATCATCTCGCCCAATGATGCAAATCTTGCTTGCTGTAATAGCTGAGCATCTTTTTTTCTACTATCATTTAACTCTTGCTGAATAGTCTCTTCTAGAGAACTATTAATATGATATAACTCATTCTCTTTATGTTTTACCATATTTTGATAGCTTCTAAATGCACTCTTTATTTTAACTGCAAAGCCAAATGATATAAAAATAACAACAACAGATAAAACAATAGCTAAAATTACAATATAGATTGTAAACTGGTTGAAGTTTTTTTTGTTTTCTTCTTTTTTTGCTAATAGAACCTTATCTAAATCATCGATATAAACACCAGCACTAATAACCCAGTCATATCTACTATTGTATTTAGCAAAACTAAGTTTTTTTGCATTAAACATAGATGTTGAGTCTTTATTTGATGATGAAACATATTCTAGGTAGATCTCATTGTTTTGTTTTGCACCATAGTATCCATCTTTAAAATAATATTTACCATTTATATCTTTTATTGAAAATGCATCTATACCTATTAGTTTTGAGTCTCTATGTGCTAAAAGTTTACCATTTGCACCAACTATATAGATATAACCTTTTTTACCAAACCTAATTTTCGATGCTCTTTCTAATATCTCTTGTTCTATCTCTTTATTTATTGTATCAAGATATACCCCTACACTTAAAATCATATCTAAGGGCTTATAAAGTTGAACATAGTTTATTTTATAAAACTCTTCAGATTGTTCAATATTTGGTTTTACTTCATAAAAAGATTGATACCCTTCTCCAAACTCTTTTACTATATTTATTGAGTCTTGTATATAAAAGCTATTGTGTTGGTCTCTAAAGTTTAGTATTGATAAATCTTCATAATGATCTTGGATAGGGAGCATTATAGCTTTTCCCTCTAAAGAGAATAAGTTTAAATATCTATTTTCATTAGTAAGTCGAGTATCTCTTAGAGTTGATTTAATTATCTCAATTATCTCTTTTTTAGATTTTACATCTTTATAGTTATTATAGATTGAATCTATAATTGTATAATAAGAGTTTGAATTATTTTTAATATCTTTTTGAAGTCTTTCATTTATAGTACCATCTTTAAAAACAATTAAATCTATAACTTTATTTACTTCATTTGATATTAACTGTTTTTGAGACGAGATATACTTCTCTTTTTCTTTTATAAACTCTTCATCTAAAAAGTTGTGTTGGTAAGAGATAATAGAATATGTTAATATTATTGCAACTAAAATAACAGAAACTAACGGAATAAAGACTGTTAATTTAAAGATATTTTTTTCACTAATTATCATATAATATAATTTATCCTAATTTGTTATAAACGTCTTGTAGTTTACCATAAACAATATCAAATGTTAAATCTTCAACCTCTTCTAATATATCTAACATAACAACATTATCTTCTTTTTTATTCCATACTTTAATATATGTTCCCTCTTTATATCCATTGTCTTGTCTAAATTTATTTAAACAATTTTTACCAATATATATTTTTTGAAGCCATGTAAAGCTAAGTCCTGATAGTTTACAGCATCTGAAAAATTGATCGATAAATCTTTCAACTCCACTAAATGCAGGCATATTTCCTGTTTCAATTGCAAAAGCAATATAAGATAACTTTTCAGCCTCTTTAACGATAAGTTTAGGATCAATATCAGACATCTCTACAGCTTCATAGATACAATGTGTATTTACTAAAGATACTGCTTTTGGTATATTTGTTTCTTGTAAGATATAACTCATTAAGAAGTGCCATACATCAACTAACTCTACATGTATATTGCTTAAATCAGGTGCTTCAGAGATGTTTTTCCAATGTTTCCATGGCGTAGAATCAATAAGTTCTGATACTTCCATATGTATACATCTTAGCCAATTTATCTCTTTATCAAACTTATTAATACCTAGTTCCCAATTTGTACCATTTGTATCGTCATTTAATCTCTTTTGTAATAAAAACATCTCTTCAAGTTTATGAGGAAAACTAGATGATTCTTCAAGTAATGCAGCTAAAGGTAAACACTCTTCAACTAATAAATCAAGAGAATTACCATCATTAGGAAGATTTTGTTCCCCTTGAAGTAAATGAACTATTAATGTCACAGTATATGGAACTTCGTCTTTCTCTTCCCATGTTAATATATCACTTGGTGTTACACCAATATAGTTTGCAAAGCTTTCAATTGTAATAAACCCTAGATTCTTAACAGTTGTTTTTAATTCTTCGTATAACAAATTTATCTCCTAATTGTATTTTTTATTTTATTATCAATATTATTATTTTAAATAATGTTAAAAATACACCAATAAGGTGTACTGTATTGCTACATGATTGTAGCATATTTTGTTTTATAATAAGATGGAATATATAATAAAAAGTAAAAAGAAACAAATTAATTATAAAATATTAATACAACTAAGTAAAAATCAGGAATAATATAAATAATAAAATTATTTCAATATCTTTTAACACACTTATAACATAATTTTACCATATGATTAAAGCAAATATAAAATAAGTGGATATATAAAAATGAGATTACCTTATAATGAGAAACGATTATTAAAATTAATTAAAACAGTACCAATTATTATTGTTGTAATATTTTCATTTATTACTACATTTATTATTTTGGATAATAAAATTTCAGTACATAAAGAAAATCTAAAAGTCACAAAAGAGAAGTTTATTGAAGAACAAAAAATAATAATTAAAAATGAAGAACTAAGAGAAATCAGACAAATTAAATATCAAAAAAATTTATCAAAAAAAATTTTAAAAGAGGATATAAAAAGAAAAGTTGATACTGTATATAAAATCTCTTTAAATATATATAATAGAAATAAAGATAAAAGTAAATCTGAAATAACAAATATTATAAAAAATGCACTTAGAGCCATTAGATTTAAAGATGGAAGAGGATATTTTTTTATATATAAAAAGGATGGAACAAATATATTACACCCTATCCAGCCTGAATTAGAAGGGAAAAACCTTTGGAATCATCAAGATAAAAATGACTTATTTATTATGAGAGAATTTACAAAAATTATTAAAGATTCTAAAAAAGGTTTTCTTACTTGGTATTGGAAAAAACCAAAAGATATTAAAAAACAATATAAAAAAATAGGTTATATAAGGTATTTGGAACAACTAGATTGGTATTTAGGTACAGGTGAATATTTAGTAGATTTTGAAAATGATATAAAAGAAAAACTTATAAAAGAGATACAACAAATAAGATTTGGAAAGAATGGATATATTTTTATACATCAATATGATGGACTGTGTTTAACACATATAAAAAATGAAAATATAGGTAAATATAGATTAAATATAAAAGATAAAAAAGGTAACTTTGTTGTAAAAAATGTTATTGATTTTGCAAAAGAAGGTGGAGGATTTATAGAGTATATTGGAACAATAAATCCAGATACTAAACTACCTGCAAAAAAAATATCATATATTGTTGGTATGGATGATTTAAAATGGCAAATAGGAGCGGGTGCATATATAAGTGATATTGATAAAGTATTAATTCAAAAAGAGGAAGATTTTAAAAATAAATTAATAAAAACTATATGGGTTATAATACTATTTAGTATTTTATTTACGTTGTTATTAGTATTTATTTTGTGGTTATATGCAAAAAATATAGAGATTCAATTTATACAGTATAAAGAATCATTAAAAAAACATATATCAGAGAATAAGAAAAAAGATAAACTTCTATCAGAGCAAACAAAATTGGCTTCAATGGGTGATATGATAGGAAATATAGCCCATCAATGGAGACAACCATTAACTGTTATATCTACAGCATCAAGTGGTATAGTTATGCAAAAAAAGTTTGGTATATTTGATGAAACAAAATTAATTGATATTTGTAACACTATAAATGACAATGCACAATATCTATCTACAACTATAGATGACTTTAAAAATTTTATTAAAGGTAATAGAAAAAAAGAAAAATTTAATTTAAAAGAGAATATAGATAGCTTTTTAAATTTAATAAATGCTTCAATAGTATCACATGATATAACAGTTGTGTTAGAGTTAGAAAAAGATATTGAAATAGATAGTTATGCTAATGAGTTGATACAATGTTATATGAATATTTACAATAACTCAAAAGATGCATTTATACATGAAGATTCAAAAAATAAAATTTTATTTATAATTACTGCACTTAAAGAGGATGATAATGTTGTTATAAAATTTAGAGATAATGCTGGTGGAATAGAAAAGGAGATATTATCAAAAATATTTGAACCATACTTTACCACAAAACATCAATATCAGGGCACAGGTTTAGGCTTGCATATGACACATAACTTAATAGTAGATGGGATGGATGGAACAATTGAGGCTTATAATGTTAATTATAACTTTAATGGGAATAAATATAGAGGAGCAGAGTTCAAAATAACTCTTCCAATATCTTGATAGCCTTTTAAATATATCATCTTTACAAATATGGATTATTCTATCTTAAATGATGTGATTTTTTTGATTTTACAATAGAGAAAGGGACGCCAAATATAAATTATATATTTTCTCTTCTTAGATATAAAGGTACACTATAATATTAACTATATTTTAGAAATTTATACTTTGTACTTAATTAATTAAAATTCATATTTTAATACAATTTACACTTTAAATCTAATAATTCAGATACAATGAATCTAATATCAGAATACTCGATCTGTACCTGACTTCGTTTTCACAATATACAGAATGTGAAAACAACATACTAATTAAGCTTAGATCTACACTAATTAACATTAACATATTTTTGTTAGGCTTGTTCACAATGCACTTTTTATTTGTTATAAACTGATGCACATCCATTAAGGAGAACTACTAGTGAATATCGAAATTATCACAACACCCAATGAAGAATTAAAAGAGAGTGGCTTTGGCAGCTTAAAGTCTTGTAATAGTATATTGCAATCTATTGCAAAAATGGGTCATAATATTGAACTAAATATTTGTACAAGTAAAAATGATTTAATTAAAATTGCCAAAAGAAAACCAGATTTAGTAATTTTAGCTGTAAAATATCTTTCAATAAAAAATGGAAATGACATTTGGTTATCTGAGTATTTTGATAAACAAAATATAAATTATACAGGCTCTTCACTGGAAGTATTAAAATTTGATTCAGATAAAGTTCTTGCAAAACTTCATCTTACAAAAAAAGGGGTTAGAACGGCAAAATATTTTACTGCTATTCCCGGAGAATACAAATCTGGAAAAGATTTACCAATTTTATTTCCATTATTTTTAAAACCAATAGATGCTGCAAATGGAAATGGTATTGATGATTTATCTTACGTGAGAAATTTTACAGAATTTGAAAGTAAAGTACTATCATTACATGACTCATATAAACTACCAATTCTAGTAGAAGAATATTTAGATGGTAAGGAATTTACTGTTTCTGTTATAGAAACACAAAATGGTATGTTATCAGTTTCTCCAATAGAAATCATACCACTTCTTTCAACAAATGGCTTAAGAATTTTAGGTCAACAAGCAAAAAAAGATGATAGTGAAGAGTTTAAAAAAATTGAAGATAATAATATTATTGATAAATTAAAACAACTAGCTATTGATGCTTATAAGGGATTAGGAGTAAGAGATTATGGACGAATTGATATCAAAACAAACAAAAAAGGTGAATGCTTTTTTATGGAAGCAAATCTGGTACCAGGGATGACTGAAGGTTCGAGTTATTTTCCAAAAGCATGTTTAAATCAAAGTGAATTAACCTATGATAAAGTAATTGAGCTAATGATATATGGAGGGTTAAATCGTGTACCTCAAACAGAACTAACTATTTAGAATATGGTTCAAATAAGCAATCACATATTTTGTGAAGAATTTCTAACTAAATTGGATATCAAAACAAGGATTTTAACTAATCCTTATTATGATTATCCCTATATGATTATAAAAAACTTTTTATCTGATGTTACATGTGAAAGTATAACTGCATCAATGAGAACAAATCAAGATATTGTTGAAGCAAAGATTAGAAAAAAAATTGGTGTTAAAATTGATGCAGATATAAATACGAGTATCAGAAAAACAAATATTCATAAGTTAAACAATACTCATGAATTGATATATAAGGAAAACTTTTTCAAGCATCAAAAAGATATTGAAAGATTTTTTAATCTAGCCCTTACTACATCAACAGATATTCAAGCACTAGAGTATACAAAAGGGTCATTTTATAAACAACATAGTGATGACTCTAGTGTTTTAATAAAAAATAATAAAATTATTGGTTTTCTGCCCGTTGCACGACAGAGAAAAATAACAACAGTATTATTTACAACTAGCCATAGTAATATAGTTTCCAATAATACATTTAAAGGTGGTGAACTTATATTTAATTATTTATATGATACAGATGGTCAAAAAGTAAAAATAAATCCAAAAGCTGGAGATATGATTGTATTTTTAAGTAACCCTTACTTTACACATGAAGTTTTAGAAGTAGAAGAGGGGTATAGGGTATCATTGGTTCAATGGCATGATGCAATTATTGATTAAAAGATAAATTTTCGGTAGTATTTTGTAATGCACTAATTTAACATATATATAATCATAATTATTTGTTAGAAAGCTGTTATTTATATTTTATTGCATAATATAGCAAAATTTAAAATAACTCTACCTCTAAAGTAACTAATCTTATACTAATTTATAGGTAGAACTATTTTAAACGATGCACCTATGTTTGTGTTTTGTACACCTAATATTCCATGACCATTTTTTTCAACTATTGTTTTACTCATATATAAACCAAGTCCAGTACCATTTTTATTCTGTTTTGTACTAAAATATGGCTCAAATATTTTATTCATAATAATACTTGGTATTCCACCTGCATTATCATTTATCTCAAATATAATATTGTCTTTTGATTTATAGTATTCTATAGTTATATTTCTATCTTTTTTATTTTTTTCTACAAGAGCTTCTTTTGCATTATTTAGAATATTTATAAATACTTGTAAAATTTCATTTGTATGTATATTTATCTCAATATCTTTATCTGAAATTATTTTAAAATTTATATCATCAACTTTAAAACTATATGCCAAGAAGTCTCTAGCTTGATCAACTAATGCACTTGCAAATATTTTTTCTTTATCTTTATTTGGATTAAAGAAGCTTCTAAAATCTTCAATTGTTTTAGACATATAAGATAATTGTTTATCAATAGATGCAACAACATTATCTAGTGTTTCATCACTTATATCTCCATCAATTAGTTTTTCTAATGGAAGCTTTTGAATTAATATAGCAATTGCTTGAAGTGGTTGTCTCCATTGATGAGCTAACATACTTATCATCTCACCAAGAGCAGTAGATTTTGCTTGCTCAACTATAATATCTTGTTGTGTTGCAGCTTCTTTTTTATATGTGATGTCATGTCTTATTGCACTATATCCAATATGGTTATTATTTTCATCATATTCTGGTGCTATAGTAGCATCAACCCAATATATATTTCCATCTTTTCTTAGGTTTTTAACTTCACCTCTCCATATCTTACCACTTGATATAGTTGTCCACATATCTTCAAATATCTCTTTAGACATATCTGGATGTCGAACCATATTATGAGGTTTTCCTATTAACTCATCTTTTGAGTATCCTGAAATTTCACAAAATGCTGTAGAAACAGCTGAAATAATGCCTTTTTTATTTGTTGTTGACATGATAATATTTTCATCAATTAAATGATTACTTACTATAAGGCTTTTATTCATCTCTAAAATAGTTTGACTATATTTTTTTAATACACCCTCAAAATTTCTTTCATAAATATATATAATCTCTTTTTGAATATCTAAAGTGTTTATATTTTTTTGATATATAAATTCTATTAAAGCATTTTTAAAACCTGCACATATAACAAAAAGTTCATCTGTTCCTATGTTTTTTTCTTTTAAAAAGTTTAGTAAGTTATTTATAACAGGACAATCCCCAATCGCATAACGTTCTTCTAAAATTCCAACATAATATTCAAAAATACCAAATGCATAGTCTTTAATAAAAATTTCTTTAGTAATATCATAAGCAGTAAGAACTCTTAACACATCTTTATTTGAAATCCATGATTGCATAATATTGATTTTTGACTCTTTTAAAAGAGTAATATTTTTCTTCAAATTTTCAAACAACTATTATCCTTTTAGTTCATAAAAATTACAATCAAGACCGCTACTTTGTTTTACTATAACTGAGGGGAGTGTTTGAGACTTAAAACTATATGCTCTACAGCCATGAGGCTTGTTCTTTTCCCATGTAACATAATAAAACTTGCATCTTTGACATATAATTCTTTTATTCATAAAAACTATTCTACTTAAATAACTTTAAGAAGAGTTTATATAGAATCTTTCAAATAAATACGGATGGTATTATGTTTTGATTAGCAACACAAAGTGACTTAAATGTTCTAGATCAATTCTTTGATCAGTTTTTAGAATATACAAAAGGATAAGATATGTCAGGTGAAAAAGTATTAGATGATTACGCTTTTCTTGTAAGTGAAACAGATGCTAAAGGTAATGTAACATTTGCAAATGATGATTTTTGTAAAATGGCAGGTTATGAACTTGATGAACTTCTAGGTCAACCACACT
>Ga0114922_10002437_pt1 | contig 17439 bp, 15 predicted proteins | sample AartaG_FD_100975 | JGI IMG/M metagenome (GOLD analysis project Ga0114922, IMG submission 100975) | Deep subsurface microbial communities from Aarhus Bay to uncover new lineages of life (NeLLi) - Aarhus_00045 metaG | ecosystem: Environmental > Aquatic > Marine > Oceanic > Sediment | place...
CGTCTGGCACGCAGGATCGTGCCCGTCAGACGGTCACAGACTTGGGGCGCATCGCGCTGAAGGCTCTGGAACGGGCCGATAAGCTGGAAAAACCGCACCATGAAGCGGATTGTAACGAGGAACAGTTCGAAATCTGGGTCGAGGCGGAGGAAACAGCAGAGCGCCTGGTAGAGTTGAGCGGCCAACTCCGCTTCTGGTACGGCTGCCTGTGCGACGCACTGGAGGTGGTAGACTGGCGCAGTGGCGAGATCCGCAACAGGGAGATCAACCAGTGGCTACTGGAAGAGACCATCGCTGGCCTGCGTCAATTGGACCACCCCCGCGTCCGCGCTCTGGTGACCTTCCTGGACTGGCTGGAAGTCCTGCTCATCCCCTGGCAGCGGAGACTGAGACGCACCATTGCCGATCCCCAGGAGCAGGTTTTCTTCCAGGCTGCTGTGGCCCGTGCCTGGCGGCTCAGTCGGGCAGTGACCAATGGGCACACCAGCTTGCGCACCGCCGCTGATGACGCGCAGGCATTGGTCGTCGAACTGATCGCCGACGATGCAGTACGGCACGAGTTGGCCGAGCAGTTGCTCACCATCCTGGAGCGGGTCATCCGCACCAGTTGTGCTGCTGAGACAGTCAACAGCGTCTTGAAACCCTACCTGTGGGTCAAGCGTAGCTTCCAGAGCCGGGAGACGGCGCAGAACTTTCTCAACCTGTTCGTCCTGTGATACAACGTGCGCGTCTTCAAGCGGGGTAAGCGAGCGGGAAAGAGCCCCTTCCAGTCGGCCGGGATCAAGGTCTACACTCCCGACGGACGAGAAACGACGGACTGGCTGGAAGCGCTGGGCTATCCGGCTGACTAGCTACACTCCCGACGCACTGACCCGCGGAGGCGACTGGTAGACACCTGTCGCTCTGGTTTCACTTGCCGGACGACCGAGACCTACCTCAAATTGTCAAGGTGCTATTGGCACTTTTCGGGATGGTTCCCTACGCTGTGATGTGATGCAAGATATTCGTGGGACTACAGTCTTCATCTGGCCCATCACTCACCGAAAGTACCCCCCAATATATAGGCAAAAGGCAGCTTTTTGGGCCAAAAACGGCATATCTGGGGGGGCGAATTTGACCTGGAAAGGCAAAACACTGTCATTGCGACCCACGAATAATTCACCTTCTCATCACACATTGGGGAACCATCCCCACTTTTCAGAGTTTTGTGAACTATGCCAGGTTTTTGTTTTCTCCACAATAGCCTTCAACAGTTGGCGGGTGAGTGCTTTTGTGCCAGGCTCGGCCTCGCCCGCCGGCCCCACGCAGCCAGGGCAGCCATCGGCACAGGGACAACGGCGCACCACGTCCAGTGCGGCCTCCAGCAGTTCGTCGTGAAGTTCGTAGAGACGCGCGCTCAGGCCAGCCCCGCCCGGCGTCCGGTCGTAAAGAGTGACGGTGGGCAACCCAGTCTCCGGAGCTCGGGCCTGCACGGCCGACCCCAGGTCGCCAGGATCGCACATCAAGTGCAGAGGAGCCAGATTCCGCAACAGGTAGGCCAGTCCGCTCAGCGCCCCACGCGCCCCTCGCGCCCGTTCGGTGCGGCGGTGGCAGGCCGGGCAGAGGGTGATCAGATTCTCCAGTCGATTGGCGAGCTTGTACAGGTCGTTGACGCCGGGGACGTAGCCGAAGGTGCGGAAGGGCGTGACGTGATGAACGTCGTGCTGGCGGCCCTCCCGCTCTGGCGCGCCGCAGTGACGGCAGCGGTACCCGTCGCGAGCACGGGCACTGTCGCGCTGGGCAGGCCAGTTAGGGCCATAGTCGGCCGGGGGCGGAAGAACGCCGGCCTCCTGCAACTGGGTCGTGAGTTCCTCAGAAAGCGCCAGCCAATAGCCGATGGTGCGCCACTCCTGCTGCGGCAGATCAATCGGCGCCCAGGCCAGCACCTCGTGCGTGTAACGTTTGATCTTGCGGTAGCCAGTGGCGCGGGTTGTCACCAGCACTTCACCATAACCCCTCATCGTCTTCCCTTGCTTCCTTGCATCCTCGTCCTCGTGACCAGGGGAGTATTCTGCGACGATCCGCACATCTGTCGTAGATGAGGCGCGAGTATAGTAGTCCAATTCGGCGGCCTGCACGCGAGCGATGCCCTCCTCCCAATCCAGAGACTCCACGACGTAGGTCTCGCCGCCGTGCAAGTAGACGGCTCCTTCGTGGAGCAGCACGGGTGCACTGGGACGATCCATCTGGCCAACGACCTGCGGCGGGCCTGCACTGAGCCCCGTCGAAGCTTCAGTGCTCACACCCTGGATGACGACGTTATCGGGGGTGCCGGTGCGCAGGGAGAGCCCCCCTGCCGGATACCCCTCGCCGATCCAGGTGTAGCGATCGTTGGAGCGGTGCAGCACGCCCTCCCCGGCTATCGCGTCCAGCACCGCCTCCGCGTCGCTAAAGTTGCCAAAGGGCTCACCGCGCTCGAAGGGTAACTCAAAGGCCGCGCAAGCCAGGTGATTGGCCAGAACGGCCAGGTTGTCCGGGTCAAGCAAGGCCTGCTCGACCGGCTGGCCGAAGAAGTAGCGCGGATGAGTGATCAGGTACTGGTCGAGCGGGAGGGCGCTGGCGACCAACACCGCGACCGAAAGCCCTGCCCGCCGCCCGGCCCGCCCGGCCTGCTGCCAGGCGCTGGCGATGGTGCCCGGATAGCCGGCCATCACGCAGGCATCCAGTTGCCCGATGTCCACCCCCAATTCGAGCGCATTGGTCGCGACGACGCCGCGCACTACCCCCTCGCGCAGCCCCCGCTCGATAGTACGTCGTTCGCCGGGGAGATAGCCACCCCGGTAGCCCTGCACCGCCTGGGGGTCGCCCCTGGCGAGGGAATCGCGCAGGTAGCCCAGCAGCACCTCAGTAGTCAGCCGGGCGCGGGCGAACACGATGGTCTGCACGTTGGCCTGGAGGAAGCGCGCGGCGATGTCCTTCGCCGCCAGTGCAGCGCTACGCCGGATGCCGAGCTGCGGATCCACCAGCGGGGGGTTATACAGGACAAAGTGCTTCTCGCCCCGCGGAGCGCCGTCGCCGTTCACCAGCGTGACCGGGGCTTCGACGAGTCGCTCAGCCAGCTCGTGCGGGTTGGCGATGGTGGCGGAGGCGCATAAGAAGCGGGGATCGGAGCCGTAGAAGCGACACACCCGCCGCAGCCGTCGCAGCACGTTCGCCACGTGCCCGCCAAAGATGCCCCGGTAGGTATGGAGTTCGTCGAGCACGACGTAGCGCAGGTTGGCGAAGAGCCGCGTCCAGCGGGTGTGGTGGGGCAGAATGCCGGTGTGGAGCATGTCGGGGTTGGTGACCGACAGCCGGGCCTCGCGGCGGATAGCGGGGCGGTGGGAGGAAGGCGTGTCGCCGTCGTAGGGGCGCACTGCAATCAGAGATTTGAGATCAGAGATTTGAGATTGGAGATTGCTGAGAACATCTAATTGGTCGTGGGCCAGCGCCTTGGTCGGGAAGAGGTAGAGCGCGCAGGTGGTGGGATCATTGAGCAGGGTGTTGAGGATGGGCAGGTTGTAGGCCAGCGTCTTGCCGGAGGCAGTGGAGGTGGACAGAACGACGTGCTCCCCCGCCAGCACCGCCTCGACCGCCTGGGCCTGATGAGTATAGAGCTGCTCGATACCCCAGTCGCGGGCGGCGGCGACCAGGCGCGGGTCGAGCCCGGATGGCCAGAGAGCGACGCGCGCGGGCCGAGCCGGGATGCGCTCCCAGGCAGTCACGCAGCGCATGAAAGCCGGGTCTTGCCGGAAGACGGTCAGAACGTCGGACAAGGGCATTGTGAATCCCATCCAGGATTATAGGCGGTGAGCCAGGATAGTGCAAGTAAGGTATAGATAAAGCCACTTTGACATCCTGGCAACGTCGTGATACTATTAACTGGAGGCTGAACGCTGGATAAGGAGGAGGATGCTCGATAAAGACAAGGTGGAAGCCGTTTTATTCGACCTGGATGGCACGCTGATGGACACTGACGACCAGGCGGTGGAGGCGCTGGCGCGCCGCTTGCAGCGGCTGCGCTGGCCCCATCCACACCGGACCGCCCGTCGCCTCATCATGGCCTCCGAGACCCCTGGCAATGTGCTGATGACACTGCTGGACGTGCTGGGGCTGGACGCACCGCTGGCAGCGTTCACCGACCGGCTCCGTCGCTGGCGTGGCCTGCGCACGCGGGCCGATTTCCACATCATAGCAGGCGCAGAGGAGATGCTCGCCGAGTTGAACGGGCGCTACCGGCTGGCGGTGGTCACCACGCGAGGGTTGGGCGAGGCAGAACCGTTTCTGGTTCAACACGATCTGCGTGGCATCTTTGACACGCTGGTGACCCGCGAAAGCACCTGGCGGCTCAAGCCCCACCCGGCTCCTATCCGGCACGCGGCCCGGTTGCTGGAGGTGCCCGTCGAGCGGTGCGTGATGGTGGGGGATACGACGGTGGATGTGAAATCTGCCCGGCGGGCAGGAGCGTGGGCGGTGGCGGTACTGTGTGGCTTCGGCGAGCGGGAGGAGCTGGAGCGGGCCGGCGCTCACATTGTCCTGGAGCACATCTCGTACCTGTCATCACTATTGTGATAGCCGCAACTCGATTGTAACGGGCCCGTAACTCTGCGTCATAGAAGAGTGTCGTACAATCAGTGTGTGCAAGAAGACAATACACTTCAGGAGAGATTTCGATGACGCACAGTCAGACTGAAATATTGCGCCAAGTGTTCCCCGACATGGAAGAAGAAGACCTGACCGAACTGGCCAGCGTCGCCGAACTGCGCACCTATCCCCCCGGTACAACCCTGTGTCACGAGGGACACATTGAGGACGTGTTCTACGTTATCGTCAGTGGGCAGGTCGAGGTCAGCAAGCAGTTCGAAAAAGGCACTCAACGAGTATTGAACCAGGCGGGACCAGGCGAGTTCTTCGGTGAAATCGCCCTGGTGCAGGAGGGCCCGCGCACCGCTACCGTACGTACGCTGGAGCCCATCACCGTGTTGCAGATCGGTCGCAGCGGTTTTATGAGCGTGCTGCAGCGCAGCGCCTCGATGGCGGTGCGCATCATGCTGCAGGTCACCTACCGCCTGCGGGATGGCGACCAGCGTAATATCGCCGATCTGCGCCTCAAAACCATCGAATTGGCGCAGGCGTACGCAGAACTGGAGGCCCAGCAGCGGCTGCGCTCGGAATTCCTCACCACCGTCGCCCACGAACTGCGCACTCCTCTGACAGCCGCCACCGGGTACCTGCAACTTGTCAAATCAGGCGCAGTCAGACCAGAGCAAACGCCAGAGTTCCTGGAGAAAGTGTCCGACAATCTGGAGACCGTCGTGCACCTGGTCAACAGTATCCTATTCCTCCAGGAAGTGGAACTGATTACGCCAGAGTTCGAGTCGCTGAGCGTGGAGGAAGTTGTGCTTCAGGCTGTTCAGGGAATGGTAGAGCAAGCAGCGCAGGCTGGCATCACGGTAGATACCTGCATCGAGAGCAGGCTGCCCCAGGTGATAGGAGACGCCGTGGGCTTGAGCCGCGCTGTGGGCGCGCTACTGGACAACGCGATCAAGTTCAGCCCCGGCGGCGGTGAGATCTCTGTCCGCGTGCACGCCGACAATGGTACGTTGCGGGTCGAGATTCGCGATCCCGGCGTCGGCTTTCCTCTGGAGCAACTGGACGATCTGTTCAAGCCCTTCACGCGCATCGAGGAATCTGATGGACATCTGTTCGGAGGCGTAGGCTTGGGACTGCCTATCGCCAAAAACGTGGTAGAATCACACGGCGGGCACATCGAGGCCGAGAGCGAAACGAGACAAGGCAGCACTTTTACAATTGTACTGCCCGCCGCTGGAGGGACAACGAGATGAGCACTGGCACGGCATACGCCCGGACGGACTCGCCGGTCGGGCCAGTGTGGGTAGCCACGACCAGGACAGGGATCTGCACAGTGGGACTGGGTGCCGGACAGCCGGATGACTTCTTCGCCTGGCTAGCTCGGCACGTCGGCCCGGAGCCACCGCGCCAGGACCCCGAAACACTGATCCCTGCAATAGCTCAGTTGCGGGAGTACTTCTCTGGCAACCGGCACGAGTTCGATCTGCCGCTGGATGTGCATGGCACGGCCTTCCAGAGAGCGGTGTGGGCCGAGGTCGCCTGCGTCCCCTACGGGACGACTACGACCTATGGCGAGATCGCGCTGCGCATTGGACGGGCCGGAGCTGCGCGGGCGGTGGGGGCTGCAAATGGTGCCAACCCGCTGCCTATCCTGATCCCCTGCCATCGCGTGATCGGAGCAGGAGGCGCGCTGACCGGTTACGGCGGCGGGCTGGAGGTGAAAGCAGCACTACTGCGGCTAGAGGGCGTACTGTCGCTCTAATACGATTGCAGGACCACCTGACGGGAGTAAGGAGAGGTGAAAAACAGACGATATGCAGCGATGATGCTGGCCTTTATCGGGCTCGTGGCAAGCATCCTGGCCTGTAATGCGCCTACGCCGGCGTCTGAGGTAGCGCCCACGTCCACAACGCAGGCAGTCACAGAGACATCCCCTCCGGCGGCGACCGAGCCTCCGTCAACAGCAACACCTACTCTGACGGCGATACCCACCCCAACGACGACGCCCACCCCTACCCCATCGGTCACCCCCGGCCCGCTGGACTTTGTCCCGCCAACGGAATTAGATGACTGGGTACTCCTGCCAGATGGCAAGCACGTATGCACGATCACTCTGCAAATCGCAGGTGGTGTGCCTACCTACACCATCGAACACGTTTCGGAAACTTTCACCACCCTGGAGACCAGCCCTACGCTCGCCTTCACGGCGCGGGGTTGCAGTGGGATCGTGCACAGCATCACCGTCGAATCGGCGGACGGTCAGACCGTCACTCACGACTATTGGATCCCCCCTCCCTGGTGCGAGTAGTGAGACCGATAATGCCCAGACCACTCCTGATTATAGCCAGATGCCTGTGCCCAAGAATCTGGTGTGCAGATTGAGGAAACACAGATGACCAGAGTAACACGCCGGGAATTTCTTAGATTAAGCGGATCTGTGCTGGCAGGAGTCGCTTTCCTGCCGCTGCCTCCCCACAGCCAGAGCGCGCGTGAAAAAGCCCACCTGGGGCGGATCACCGAGTGGTCGGTCTGGGTACACACGGAGCCGGACCACCGCGCTCCCCACGTGCGTCACCATCGGCGCGACGACGTGATCACCTACTTCGAGGAGATCGAAGCGGAGGGCAGGAACCCGCACAACCCCATCTGGCTCCGCGTCATCGGCGGCTACGTTTACTCCTCCGATGTCCAGCCAGTCGAGATGCATCTCAATACGCCGCTGCAGCACATCCCTGCCGAGGGTTTGTTGGGCGAGATCAGCGTCCCCTACACAGACTCGCGTTATATCCCGTCGCCCGACGTCCGTCGCAGCTACCGCCTGCCCTACAGTGCGGTTCACCGCGTCGTCGAGGCGGTGTGGGGCACGGATCACCACCTGTGGTACCGGCTGTACGATAACCTAGCGCCCGGCGCGCGCCGCTATGTCCCTGCCGAACACGTGCGCCCCATCCACCCCGAGGATCTGAAGCCGCTCTCTCCCCATGTTCGCGACAAGCGCGTCGAAATCTCGCTCGCCGATCAACTGCTTGTGGCCCTCGAAGACGACGAGCCGGTGTTCACCACCCTCATCTCCAGCGGCGTAGGGGGAAGCCTTTCCACTCCCAGGGGACATCATCACATCGTGTTCAAAGCCCCCTCACGCCACATGGTCGGCGTGGACTTTGACCTGCCCGGTGTTTCCTTCGACTCCTACTTCTGGGGTGCAATTGCAATTCACGGCACTTACTGGCATAACGATTTCGGCCGTCCCCGCAGTCACGGCTGCGTTAACGTCCCCTCTGAGGCCGCCAAATGGCTCTTCCGCTGGACGGTCCCCACTGTCCCCTATGAACAGGACGGGTTGCGCGTGCGGGAAGGTGGCACCCCCGTGATCGTCTCCTAGACAATGGGCGAAGACTTGCGGCGGCGGCTGCGCGAACTGGGGGTGGCGCGAGGAGTGCACGAACTGGCGATGCTTCCCCCCCGCCGCTGCGTCGCTATCGAGGACCTGGTGCCCGGCCGCTTTCACACGACCTCCCACGGACAGTGCTTCGTCGCCGAGGCGACCTTTCCGCCCGATCACCTCCACGGCGACCTGCCGCTATCCTCATTCCTGGACCTGTCACCTGAAGTCACCGCGCAGGTCGCGCGAGATAGCGCGCTGGCCGGCGTGGACCTGCGGCGGGTCTGCTTCCTCGATACCGAGACGACCGGGCTTTCCGGCGGCGCTGGCACGATGGCCTTCGTCGTCGGGTTGGGCTTCTTCGCCGAGGAAGGCTTCCACGTGCGTCAGTATTTCCTGCGCGACCCCGGCGACGAGCCCGCGATGGTCGAAGCACTGGCAGAGTTGCTGCCGGAGTCCGAAGCCCTGGCCTCCTTCAATGGCCGCGCCTTCGATGTGCCGATCCTCGAAAATCGCTTCATCCTGGCGCGCATCCCGCCACCGACGACGGGGATGCCCCACCTCGACCTGTTACATCCTGCGCGATGGCTGTACCACTATCGCCTGCCCTCGTGCGCGCTGTCTTCCCTCGAGCACGAGGTGCTGGGCGTGCTGCGCGAGCAGGATGACGTGCCCAGCGGCGTCATCCCCTACCTCTACCGCGACTATCTGCGCACGGGCGACGCCCGCGAGATGAAGCGCGTGCTCTATCACAACGTGGTAGACATCCTCAGCCTGGTCACGCTGGCGGCACGGCTGTGTCGGACTTTCGCCGATCCCTGGGCCGAAGCAGAGCTGAGCGGCCCAGAGCTCTATGGATTGGGCCGCTGGTATGCGGCCGAAGGCCGACCCGCTGAGACAGAACGAGCCTACCGCGCGAGCCTTGGCACCGATCTCACTCCTGACCTACGCGCAAAAGCGCTGCGCGACCTGGCATACCTCCTCAAGCGGGCAGACCGCCGGACCGAGGCCTTCGCCTATTGGCAGCAGTTGGCACTGGAGACGGCGGACGACGTCCTGGCCCACGTTGAACTGGCCAAATACTTTGAGTGGCACGTGGAGGACCTCTCACTGGCAGTCAGGTGGACGCGGGCGGCACTGGCACAGGTCGAGAGCTGGCCTACTACGGGAACGCGCCGCGAAGCCGCCTTGGCCGAACTACGTCACCGGTTGGCGCGGCTGGAGCGGAAGATGGGCAAATCCCAAAGCCCAAACCCCAAAACCCAAGACTGTCGCGAAGCGTAGCCCGGCCATTGTGTACCCGTAGGCCAGGCAGCGAGCCCCCGTTCGCCATCCGTCGAGATGGTGGACGGGAGTTGTGTTAGAATAGAGCGAGAAACACGACTCACAGGTCGAGAGAGATGGATTTCTGACGCAAATTTAACAGAAGTTCGTTGACTTTATTGCAGGGACGTGGTATACTAACGTGCAAACGGCGGAACCCTGGACGCCGCGCTGATTCTGTGCTAGAATATGCTTGTACGTTCTATCGTCGGAGAACCAACATGCGTCGTTACCTGTTCATCGTTCCTGGATTGCTCATCCTGCTGACCCTGAAGACGGAATTCACCGCAGCGACTGGCCCTTATGATCCAGAAGGACGCCCCGCGCTCCCTGTCCACACGCGCTACGTCTGTGTGCCCAGCCTCATCTGGCGCAACCCGGAGTTATGCCCTTCCTACGGGCCCGGCGCCACCGCCTATCGCATCGCCTCTATCCGCCTGCCCAACCCGCTGCCTGAACTGCCCGTGACCGAACTCCCCCACGACGAAGACGACGACCTCGTTCCTCACACCTACGCCTACGTCAAGACCCTGCCGTTGAACGTGTACCGCCACCCGATGGAGGCCGCGCTCGGGTTGCCGCCCGTGCGCACGATGCTCTCCGGCGACTGGTGGGTCAGCCTGGACGGCCTGGTCGAGTACGAGGGACAGCAGTGGTACCAGATCAACGGGGGAGAGTTTGTGCCCGCCGACTCGCTTGTAATGGCCAGCCCCTCTCGTTTCCAGGGCGTCTATCTTACCGAGCAACCTCAACACCCCTTCGCCTGGATCAACCGCTGGGTGCAGCCCTTCGTCGTGCCCCAGGGCGCGCACAACACCACCATCGAGCCGCTTCGGCGCTACCAATTGGTCACCATCTTCGCTGAGGAAAGACGTGGCGACGAAATCTGGTACCTGGTCGGCTTTGACCAGTGGGTGGAGCAAGCGAGCGTGTCCCGGGTGGACGTGGATCCGCCGCCGCCTGAGGTCGGCCCGGGCGAGAAGTGGATCGAGGTGGATCTGTTCGAGCAGACGATTGCTGCCTACGAAGGAGAGCGCATGGTCTACGCCACGCTCATCTCCAGCGGCCGGACGGGTACTGGCACTCCGCCCGGCACGTACCGTCTTTGGACCAAGATACGGGAAGGCAAGATGAGCAGTCCCGACGTAGACGACGGTCATCCCTCCTACTACTACATAGAGGACGTGCCCTGGACGATGTACTTTCACGAAGGATACTCGATCCACGCAGCATTCTGGCACGACGCTTTTAGCTTCACGCGCAGCCACGGCTGTGTCAACCTGGCCCCACGCGACGCGCTATGGTTCTTTAACTGGGCCGATCCGATGATTGGCGACGATGTGGACTATGTCTACATAGGTGGAAGCACGCCGAACACCTGGGTCTGGGTACACATTTCGCCGCCCTTTTAGCGAGATTCGCCATTCCCTATTCGCTCAATGAAACTGACCATCCCATCACGCCGCGCGCTGTGGCTGATCTTGCTCGCCAGCCTGGGCCTGAGCGCGGCCCTGTTCGCCGCCTGTGGCAACCTGACCAGCCCCGAAGTCACCCCCACGCCGACCCGCACGCCACGCCCCACCCCCACGCCGACTCCTTCGCCCACCCCCACCCCTGCCTGGCCGGTGACCGTCTTCATTCCCCAAGGACTGCCCGCACCGGTCGCCGACGCGCTGAACTCCACTCTCGCCGACCATCCCGACCTCTTCGCCCCGGTCCCCTCTGCCGGGGCCGCCGACGTACAAGTGACGCTCGATCCCAGCCCCGACACAACCCCGCTCGCCGAGTGGGTCTACGCCGTCGTCGCCCCCTTCCCCACCCTCACCGACGAAGTGACCTGGGCCGACGTCACTGGCAGTTGGGGCGGTATACCGACCAGCTCCTTCACTGACCAGCCTCTGTTGATGGATGCAGACACACACACCGCACTGACGACGCCCCTGGGCCCTTCCGCCGACGGGGCGATCTCTATCTTCCCCACCGACCAACTGGTGGATATCGCGTGGGTGAACCGCCCGGCATGGGTCATCGTCCCCTTCGACCGATTGGAACCGCGCTGGAAAGTGCTGCACGTGGATGGTGTCTCAGTGCTCGACAAGGACCTAAACACCACACGATATCCGTTGGTCGTGCGCGCCGGTGCAACCGGCCTCGAGCGCGGCGTCACCAAACTCCAAGAGGTGCTGGGGGCTCCCCTCACCAACCGCGACCCGGCCAAGATGACGGTGCTGGTGATGACCGGCGTCATGGCGCTCACTCGCGGCACCGCTATCCGGATGGAGCGTCATGGCGTTACATACCCCGCCGAGGACATCCGCGACTGGTTGGTCGAGGCCGACATCACCCACGTCAGCAGCGAGGTTTCCTTCGCCCAGAACTGCCCCTCGTCGGCCGACTACTACACGATGGTCTTCTGCTCCGACCCGCGCTACATCGAACTGCTGGAATACATAGGAGTGGACGTAGTCGAATTGACCGGCAATCATCTGCTTGACTGGGGAGTGGAAGCGATGAAGCTCTCGCTGATGATGTACGACCAGCGCGGCATCCCCTACTTCGGCGGCGGGTGGAACCTGGCGCAGGCGCAAACCCCGCTGACGCTCACCCACGGCGTGCACACCCTCGGCTTCGTGGGCTGCAACCCGGCGGGACCAGATTACGATTGGGCGACCGACGACAGCCCCGGCTCAGCCCCCTGTCCCGGCTATGACTATACCTGGCTCATGGCCCGCATCCGCGAACTGCGAGAACAGTCCATCATCCCCATCGTCACCCTCCAGTACTGGGAGTTCGATCAGTACGAGCCCACGCCGCAGCAGGTGACCGACTTCCGCTCGCTGTCAGAGGCGGGCGCGGTGATCGTCAGCGGCAGCCAGGCCCACTGGCCACAGGGCTTTGACTTTCAAGACGGGGCCTTCATCCACTATGGCCTGGGCAACCTGTTTTTCGACCAGATGCAGCGGCTGGAATATCGCCAAGAATTTCTGGATCGGCACGTCTTCTACGACGGGCGGCACATCAGCACCGAGGTGCTGACGGCGATACTGGAGGACTACGCCCGCCCCCGCCCGATGACGCCCGAAGAGCGGGAGGCATTTCTGAAGGCAGCATTTGAGGCGAGCGGGTGGTGAGCAGCGGATGAGGAAGAAGCGTATGGAGAACACAAGACGCCCCTCCCCCATGGAATTCGGCTCCATGCCGCTCGACCCCGTGTACGCCTGGAGTATCGTGCTGGAGCCGGTGGAGACACTCATCAAGCGCACCTCCGACTTGATCGAGCAACTGGCTAAGGAGACCTACGAGCGCGGCGAAGAGTTCGACTACGAGGACGAGGAACTGGAGCAGCGCTTCCTCGCCTTCTTCGATCAGTTGGTGCGGGAGGGCACGCTCACCCGCCTGCCCGATGCCGACCCCGCGATGGGCCGCCGCATCCTGGGCCCCCGCCGCTGGTTACGCGCCCAGCGCATTCGCATCAACCGGATCGTCGCCCACTGGCGCGAACACGGTGGTCCCGACATCTGAACCAATCGCCAGCACCTGGCACCCAGTGAACACCAAACGCCAACTCACATTCGCTTGCCTTCTCACCGCCGCTTTCACCACCGCCTGCCTGCTGGTGGGACTGCTCACCGCCGGGGGGCTGGCCTGGCGCGTGGCGACCCGCCCTACCCCAACCCCCACCCTCAGCAGCCCCACCAGTGAGACGATTGCCCGTCACCTGCGCATCTTGACCGAGTTGTGGGAGACTGTCCACGACGAGTATCTCTACCCCAACTACAACGGCGCCGATTGGGAGATCATCGGCCAGGAGTACCGCGCCCGCGTCGAGGCCGGCCTCAGCGACGAGGAGTTCTGGACCGCGATGGACGAGATGCTCCTCGAACTGCAGGACGAACACTCCGTCTTCCTCTCCCCCTCCGAGGTCGCCGAAGAGGAAGATATGCGCCGTGGCGACCTGGCCTATGTGGGCATCGGCGTCTACACCGCCGCACTGCCGGAGAAGGAATACGCCGTCGTCCTGCTGGTGCTGCCGGACGGCCCCGCCGCCCGTGCGGGCCTACGTCCCCACGACCGCATCCTGACCATAGATGGAATGCCGGCCTGCTGCAACACGGCCGGCAACGACTACCTGGAGCGACTGTTCGGCCCCGAGGGAAGCACCGTCGAACTGCGCGTGCAGACGCTGGGCGAACCGCCTCGCACGGTAACAGTGCCCCGAGCGCGCATCCAGGGGTCGCTGCCCGTCGAGGTGCGGCGGCTAGAGGGAGACATTGGCTACATCCTGATTCCCACCCTCTGGGATGAGACAGTCGTCGAGCGCGTGCGCCAGGTACTGGAGGACTTGGCGGCCGAAGGAGAACTAGCAGGGCTGATCCTCGACCTCCGCATCAACTCTGGCGGCAGCGAGACCGTGCTGCAGGGGCTGCTGGCGCTCTTCGCCGATGGCGAACTGGGACACTTTGCCGGCCGCAGAGGAGCAGAACCACTGCGCGTGACGGGGGTGGACATCGGCGGGTCGCAGCGCGTGGGGTTGGTGATCCTGGTGGGAAGGGAGACAGTCAGTTTCGCCGAGATCTTTAGCGGTGTGCTGCAAGAGACCGGACGGGCGCGTATCGTGGGCCGCACCACCAGTGGCAACGTCGAGATTGTGTACGGCTACGACTTCGAGGACGGATCGCGGGCCTGGATCGCGCAGGAAACGTTCTACCCGCCCAGTGGGACCGACTGGGAGGAGACCGGCATCGTCCCCGACGTGGAAATCCCGCTTGACTGGGACGAATTCATGGCCGAGGACGACCCGCAATTGGAGGCCGCGCTGGCCCTGTTGCTCCAGTGAGCGTCACGTCCAGCCTCCAGCCTCCAGCATCGAGCATCAAGCATCGAGCATCGAGTTCCGTTGCCGCCAGGCGTACCAGACCATCCCCAGAAAACGCGCCGTATCCTTCACCGGGTGGAAGTAACTCACCTTGCCTACGTCGTAGATGGTGCGGATTTCAACCCAGCCAATGCTTATTCCCTGGCAGACCGCCTGGACGATGATCTCGACCTCCAACTCGAAGCCACTGGCGGTCAGGTCGAGCACTTCTAGGAAGCGGCGGCTGTACAGACGGTAGCCGCTCTGGTTATCGTAGATGCGTGTGCCCAGTGCCCGCGAGAGCAGCCACGAGCCGAAGGGGTTGACGAAAGAGCGCGGGAAGGGCATCAGGTTGAAGTCGCGCTGCCCGATGATGAGGTCCCCCATGCAGGCCTCGTAGGCGGCCAGAAACCTGGGGGCGTCGGCCGGGTCGTGTTGGCCGTCGGCGTCGAGGGTGAGAACAGCCTCATAATCCCGCTCCAGTGCCCAGTTGAAGCCGGTCATCAGCGCCACGCCCTTGCCCCTGTTTTGGGGATGGCGCACGACCGTGGCTCCGGCGGCCTCAGCCACGGCGGACGTGTCGTCGTGGGAGCCGTCGTCCACCAACAGCACCGGCAGGTGAGCCTGCGTCGCCTCCACAATCGGACCAACGCGGGTAGCCTCGTTCCAGGCCGGGATGAGGGCCAGAATCGAGATTTCGCTCATTGGTACACTCCATGCGACGGTGATAGGTGGCTGGTCAAGCATCAAGATTATACCACCGTCGAGCGAAACGGTCACTTTTCGACCCTGCGCCGAGGCTTGACAAGTCGCCGAAAGTGTGGTATCTTGCCGCCCGTCGTTACGGTGTCCGGCAGCAGCGCCCCTATGTACGGAGAGGGCAAAGGGGATAACCTGTCTGGAGCCAGAAGTATGTTTAGTAAGGAGGAAGGAAAACTATGGAGGACAGTAGTCGCACTCTGGGGACAGTCCAGTGGTTCAGCCGCGTGAAGGGGTACGGATTCGTCCGCCCCGATGGACAGGAAGAAGATGTCTTCGTCCACTACTCCTCTATCCAAGGTGACGGTTACCGGAACCTGGAGCAGGGACAGCGAGTGGAGTTCACGCTAGAAGATACCCCCAAGGGCCCTCAGGCCGTGGACGTCGTCGAGATTGACACGGCAGAGGCTGAAGCCGCAGCAAACATCGTCGAGATTGACACGGCAGAGGCTGAAGCCGCAGCAAACATCGTCGAGATTGACGCGGCAGAGGCTGAAGCCGCAGCAAACATCGTCGAGATTGACGCGGCAGAGGCTGAAGCCGCAGCAAACATCGTCGAGTTTGACACGGAAGAGAAAGCCACAGGAACATTCCTGTAGGCACAAACCCACAAGATGCCTCTCCTGCCCCGGGGCTTCGTGCCTCCGGGGCTTTTTAGTTCCAAATGTGTGAGGGCTCTCCCGAGCCCGGACTCAGCGTCTGGAGACGTCTCCCACAAGGTTCCTTCGATTCACTCCGGCGCAGCCAACCCTGCCACCAACAGGTCGAGTGCCACCTCCGCTTCGATCCCACCGCTTTTGATGGCCACGTCGGTGTCTAGCAGGTGGCGATATACCGTCTCCAGTTGCGCGGCTGTGAAGTGGGTCGCCTGGGCGTGGAGTTTGCGCGCCGGGAAGGGATGCAGCTTGAGCGCCTGGGCAATCTCCCGCGAGGCGGCTCCCTGCGCCTTCAGTTCCTTGACCTGGATCAGGAGCCGGAATTGCCGCACGATCATCGCCAGAAGCCTCAGCGGATGCTCGCCCGAATCCAGCAAGCGGTGGAGCGTCTGGGCGGCAGTGCGACCGTCCCGCCGTCCAAGCGCGTCCACCATGTCGAAGACGACGGCGGCCTGGGCGTATGGTACTATGGCCTCCACGTCCGCTCCTGTGATGGCCCGCTCCGCGTTGGTGTAGGTCACCAACTTGACGATTTCCTGGTCGAGCAGCCGCAGGTCGGCGCCAACGACGGCAGCGAGTTGATGAGCGGCCTGGCGTTCGATCTCGCCGCCGTGCTTGCCGACGCGCTTTTCGATCCAGCGAGGCAGGACCTTGGCATCCGGTGGATCAAACCGTTTGACGTAGCCCCGCTCCTCCCGCTGGGCCAGTTGAACGATGGGATGGCTGGCGGGCAAAGGTTTTTCCTCGACGAAGACTAGGCGGGTCGTCTCGGGCAGGCGAGGGAGATAATCGGCCAGGGCGTCCAGGTACTCTTGCTGGGCAATGGAGAGTTCCTGGCCCTTCTGAGAGGTTAGCCGCGACAGCAAGCCTGTGACGATAGCCAGTCGCTTTTCGGCCAAGAAAGGGATGGTGTCGCAGATGTGGCGCAGTTCGGCCAGCGTGAGCCTCCCCCCGTCCAGGAGAGTGGTGTTCAGGTCCACGGTGTCAGGCAGGCCGAGGCGACGCTTGAAATCGGCCAACGTCTCGGCGCGGGTGAATTCGTCTGCGCCGTGGAATACGTAGAAGGTGGGCGCGGGTTTTTTCATCTACCCCTCGGTGCGGACGTGGTGGACGAGAGCGCCGGCCTTTATCTCCCGCGTGACGCCGACGATGCGCAGGTCGCCGACCTCGGCCTGGGTGGTCACGCGGGCCTGAAAGATGGCGCCCAGTGGTCGGGCCAGGACGATTCCCAGCATGGCGGCGGTGCAGGCGAGCGGCAAGTGGGCGAGTCGCTCCAGGCGGCTTTTGGGCCGACGCACAGACAAGCCACCGAGAGCCAAGAAGGCGCCCAACCCCGCCAGTATCCCGGCGACGGCAAGGTTGGAACCACAGTTGGGATGGATAGCCATGTGTCGCTGTCCGGCTTTCAGCCGTCGCAGCCCTTCTTGGGCAGCGGCCAACAACTCTTCAGTGGGCACGTTGCCGTAGACGTAGAAACCCCACAGTGACGAGCGCCCCACCAGCCTGAGGCCGCGGTGGCGCTCGCTGAGGACTCGCATGGTCGCGTGCTCCAGCGCGTGGTTACGGCGCACACGAGAGATAAAACGTGAAACGTGAAACGTGAAACGTGAAAAGTCTGGCAAGGGACGTGTTGTGTTCATCGTTCTCAAGTCCATCTCAAATCTCCAAATCTTGAATTCGTAAATCTTGAATCGCCTCAATGATACCACGAATGGGGCGAAGCGACCAATTCGGGCACAGGCGGCGGGCTTGCCATCTTTGTCATTGGGTGTAATACTTTGCCTGTTGCAGCGTATCTACCAGCAGACGACGTCACCGCCCAGGTCTTTGAGCGGGCTCTGGTCAATATTGAC
>Ga0114922_10002438_pt1 | contig 17438 bp, 16 predicted proteins | sample AartaG_FD_100975 | JGI IMG/M metagenome (GOLD analysis project Ga0114922, IMG submission 100975) | Deep subsurface microbial communities from Aarhus Bay to uncover new lineages of life (NeLLi) - Aarhus_00045 metaG | ecosystem: Environmental > Aquatic > Marine > Oceanic > Sediment | place...
CGCGAGCGATCCCTCCGGCGCGATCCAGATGAATGAGACATCGCTCTATGAGACTCCCGGCGGCAACCTGGTGGCCTTCATCCGCACCTTCGGCAACGACGACCGGGGAGCCGTCGCTCGCTCAAGCGACGGCGGTCGCAGCTTCGGGCCCTGGGAGGACACCGGTTTTATGGGCCACCCCCACCACCTGCTCCGCCTGCCCGATGGCCGCGCCCTGCTTGTCTACGGCTACCGCCACGAGCCCTTCGGCATCCGCGCCAGGGTGCTCGAGCCGGAGTGCCGCGATTTTGCGACAGCCGAGGAAATTGTGATCAGGGACGACGGCGGCAATACCGACATAGGCTACCCCTGGTCGGCACTTATGCCCGACGGCCGCATGCTCGTGACCTACTACTTCAATCAAGACGACGGCACGAGGCACATAGCGGGCTCGATGCTGGCCCCGGCGAGCGCGTGATCGGCACCTGGATTCGCGCCAAGCGGGGATTTGTCGAAATCCCGCTCCTGGTTTAATCTTCCGTGTATAGAATTAAATGTTCGCCCACTGGAGGAGTGAAGAGATGAACAAAGCCACACTTTCGATTTCCATCGCCGTGATTATCTCATTGATCGCCGCACAGGCCCCCGCGTCAGATCCTCAAGAGAAAGACTTGCGTTTGCGGACAGGCGACGGCGTCCGGATCGATGCCGACGGCAATCCGTTCTACGCGACGTTTTCCATCTGCGCCATCGACCCGAAAACCGGCGAGAGCGGCGCAGCGGTCACCACCCGCGTGCCGTTTGTCGGCCGGGCAGTGCCATGGGTGCGGGCTGGAGTCGGGGCGGTCGCCACGCAGGCATGGACGGTTGTCGAATACGGCCCCCGGGGACTCGACCTGCTGGAACAGGGCATCGAGCCCAAGGAAGTGATAAAGCAGCTGCTGGCCGACGACACAGGCCGGGAGCGCCGCCAGCTCGGTGTGATCGACATGCAGGGCAGATCCGCAGCCCACACCGGCACGGAAAACGGCGATTGGGCCGGCAGCCGCAAGGGCGCGGACTACACTGTTCAGGGCAACATCCTTGTCGGCAAGGAGGTAGTCGACACCGTCGCGGACTACCTCGATAAAACCCGCGGCATCGGCATGCCGCTGGCGGAGCGAATGATCCTCGCGCTCGAGGCGGGTCACGCAAAAGGCGGCGACAAACGCTGGGGTTATTTCCAATCGGCCGCCATCCGCATCGCCGATCCGAATAATCCCGGGCGCGGCGGCGACCACATCAGCCTGGCCATTGACGTCGGCGAGCACGCCGACCCGGTCGCCGAGATGAAGCGGATTTATTACACGACCGCCCGCAGGCTTGGCTACCGCGAATTCTCCGAGGTTCGCGGCGACGACGTCCTCGAGCTGAAGCGCATGCTGCACGCTCTCGGCTACTGGCGCAAGGAACTGGAGCAGTTCCCTGAGCCGCCATCGATCGGCAAGCGCCCCGACGACTCCCTGCGCCGCAGTGATCCCGAGGCCTGGAACGCAGCTTGGGCCGAATACCGCAAGGTTTATAGGGAATACTACGATACCTACTCACTTGTCGACGAAGAGACGATCGCTGCGGTAGACTCTTTTCGCAAGGAGCGCGGTCTCGACTACCAGGGCAATCCCCGTGGTCTCGTGGATCGGCGTTTTGTCGATGCCCTGCGCGAAGCATATTATTTCAAGCACGAAAAGGCGACGGAGCCGGCAGTCCCCAATTGACATCGAGGGGCTCTGAGCTTAATATTCGTGGCCGCCGGAGCCAGCGTAGCTCAGTGGTAGAGCAGCTGATTCGTAATCAGCAGGTCGGCGGTTCGAATCCGCCCGCTGGCTCCATTTTGCTGCGTTCTCACGGAAGTTGAATAATAGCCGCGGCATTGAGCTCACAGCATGGCTCGCTGGCTAAAAATAAAGAGTTCTGCGGATGAACCTTTCAGCTGTTGAACAAGCATCCAGATGCATGGCTTTAGCCGTTTTCGTCTGTTTCATTGATGATTGCCGGAAATGAGCGGGCGTAGGCAAGGGACTATTGTGATTTCGCCCTGTAGAGTTTTCTAAGCTCTCTCAAGCTTTTGTCCGAGAAGAAGATGCAGTCTTTCTGGTTGGCGCGACCCCATGACAGGTCTTTTGCGAATTCGTCACAGGTCGGCGCGCCGCAAAGTCCACAATCGATGCCCGGCAGGTTCATTTTTACGGCTTTCTCAAAGCCCATTCTCTTTACCCCGGCTTCAAGACTGCTTACTTTTTCTCCCAGAGTCCGGGGCTTGATTCTACGGTTCAGTGAAAAGTCCTCATGTGGAAATCTTCGCTTGACCGCAGCTTCGAGCTCAGGATCACTGTCAGGCAACTCCTCCAACAAGCGCCTTATTTTACTCCGAGCAGTATAAATGTTATCAACAGTCAGATTTCCCCCAACGCAGCCATCCCAGCAGGAGTAGCATTCAAGATACTCGATGTTGCGCAGCCGCCCCTTCTCGATGTCATCAAAAACTTGGATAATGTATCTCAACCCGGTCACGGACAAGTATTGATGCAGCGAAAGGTAGCGGCCGTGCCGATTAGTTGTCGCCCAATTGAGGATGCCGGCATCCGGAATGAGATTGTCGGAGAGATCCTTTGGTTTCTCTTTTTTCCTGGCTAGCCTGTCGGCCAGGATATGATTGTAAACATCCGAGATGCCGATAGCGCCGTCGAGGGAGCTCTCTGAACCTTCAGCGGGTTTAAGAATCGAGATGGTTTTTGCCTGACAAGGTGAAATGTAAATTGCTGCTATGTCTCCGCTATCGATACCCAGCTCTTCTGATAATTTCCGCTTGAGCACTCGACCAGCCAATTCGCGAGCCGGCTGGACGTGAATGAGCTGGTCGACAATTCCTGGATACAGGACTTGTACTAATCTCACCACCACCGGACATGTGATTGAGATGAGCGGATAAGGTCCCTTCCAATTCTCCAGGTACTCTTTAATTCCACGATCAACCAGCGCAAGCTCGGTTGAATAGTTCCAAACTGAATCGAAACCGAGACTGAGCAACCCTCTGACAATGTCTTCGATTGAAACGGCCATGGGGAACTGTGCAAAGAGGACCGGACTGGGGACGGCCACCTTAAACTTGTACTTGTGGATATCAGCAAATGTCAGCGTCGTGGGCCGGATCGCTCCACTAGGACAGACCGAAAAGCATACACCACAGTCGATACAAAACTCCGGTTTAAGGCTGGCTTTGCCATTACGAACGCGGATGGCATGCGTCGGGCAGGCGCGCAAACAAGCTAGTTTTCCACGACATTGATCCTCAACGATCTCAAAACCATGAGTGAAATCATCCATTTTCATTTAACCTAATTATACTGGTAACTGATGTGCCGTTCCCCAGTGCAGATTCGATATTGAAGATGTCCGAGTTCTTTCTGATATTCGGTAAAACCATCCCAAAGCCGAATCCCATCATTCGCATTTCGTCGGTCGCGGTTGAATACCCCTCTGTCATGGCTTTTTCTATATCTTCAATTCCCGGACCCGTATCAACGATCCTCAAAGTGATATCTTCGTTGGTCAAAACAAAACTGATGGTTCCCTCGTGGGCGTACATGACCATGTTCATTTCGCCCTCGAATGTAATAACTACAGTGCGACGGACAAGTTGCGGTGCTATTTGGAGGTCTTTCAGTATCTTCTTTATTTCATCTGCGACCTCCCCTGCTTTGTCATAGTCGCCGCCGCGGACCTTATAACTTCTTGTCAGCAGTTTTTCCGCCATATCTACATACCGCCTTTCAGCCCGTTTTCGCGCAGGATGCCGCAAACATCGAACACTCCCATCTTGGTCACCAGAACAGGGATGTCATATTTCCGGGCGTAATCGAGCGCCCTTTCCTCCGGGCGCTTGCCGCGGATGTAAACGATCGCCTGCGCATCGGCCATGTGAGCGGTTCTCGCCGATTGAATATTGGTCAGGCTGGTAACCATTAAAGCGTTCGGGCGGGCAAAGGTAAGGATTTCACTCATTCCATCGGAAGCTATGACAATATCGATTTCGATCGAGAGGTCATTCTCGCCATTCAACACATCACATTCCAACAAATCCCTTATCTCAGAAAGCCTCATCCCAAGGTACCTCCGGGAACATCTGTCTATACTTGATTATATATATTTTTTTGCTTAAAACCGCCCAGTCGCAAAGCACGGCGTATGGTTCCAGCCCGGCTTCCTTGAGCAACTTTGCTTCGTAAAATCTCCTCCTCTCTCTAATAAATATCTGAAGAGCCTTTGCCGACAGACTGCAGGCGGATGCATTCATTTGATGAACCGGTGTCGCGGCGCAGGAGAGCCTCTCCAATAAATTATCAACTGCCGATTTCAATCGGACAGAATCCCAACCGTTTTATCTACCATCATGTGTGAATCTCAAGTTGGGTTATATCAAGCCTTCTTCAGGAGGTGGTCGTTGATGTCCTTCGCCGCCTTCCTTCCGGCTCCCATTGCGCTGATGACCGTTGCCGCACCCGTGACAACATCCCCCCCCGCCCAGATCGCCTCGCGGGAGGTTCTGCCGGTTTCCTCATCGGCGACGATGTTACCTCGCCTACCGACCTCGAGGCCTGGAGTGGTCATGGGGATGAGGGGATTTGGGCTGTTGCCGATGCTGCAAACGGCGGCGTCTACTTCCATAGTGAATTCCGAACCCTCGATGGGGACAGGACGACGCCTGCCGGAATCGTCAGGCTCTCCGAGTTCCATCTTTAGGCATTCCAGCGCTGTAAGCCAGCCGTTATCATCCCCAAGAAGTCTTACAGGGAGAGTTAGAAAGTCGAAGATGATCCCTTCTTCCTCAGCGTTTTCTACCTCTTCGAGCCTCGCAGGCAACTCCTTACGGCTCCGGCGGTAGACAATGTGGACCTCATCGGCTCCCAACCGCAACGCGGTCCGCGCGCAATCCATCGCTACATTCCCTCCTCCAAATACCGCCGCGTTGGACGCGCGCTTGATCGGCGTGTCATATTCCGGAAAACAAAATCCCTTCATCAGGTTGCATCGTGTCAAATATTCGTTAGCGGAATAGACGCCGTTGAGATTCTCACCCGATATCTCAAGGAACCACGGTAAGCCTGCTCCCGCGCCGATGAAGATCGCATCGAATTCTTCGAGGAGTTTTTCAATTGTCAGTGTCTTGCCAATTATGTAATCGAGGTGCAATTGGACACCAAGACTCTTAACGTATTCGACTTCGCGATTGACGATGGCTTTGGGCAGTCGGAATTCGGGTATGCCGTAGGTCAACACGCCGCCGGGCGCGTGAAGGGCTTCGAACATAGTAATATCGTGCCCGAGCAAAACCAGGTCATTAGCAACAGTTACCCCGGCCGGCCCGGATCCCACTATAGCGACCTTTTTTCCTGAAGCCGGCGCGATGTCGGGTCTTTCAATTTCTCCGCTCGCCGCCTCCCAATCGGCCAGGAAGCGTTCGAGCCGCCCAATTGCGACGGGTTCGCCCTTTTTCCCCAGGACACATTTTATTTCGCACTGCTCCTCCTGAGGGCAAACACGCCCGCAAACCGCGGGCAAGGCATTGGCTTCTTTAATCTTTTTAATTCCCGCCGCGAAGTCGCGTTCGGCAATGTGCTGGATAAAGCCGGGTATGTCGATCATGACGGGGCAACCGTCGACGCAAAACGGCTTCTTGCAGTTCAGGCAGCGAGAGGCTTCCTCGACAGCGAGTTCTTCCGTATAGCCGAGTGCCACTTCGTCGAAATTCTTAATACGCTCGAACGGTTCCTGCTTGGGCATTGGCCGCCGCTTGAGATCTAATTTTTTGGCCAACGACACACCCTCCGTTTAAAAATGCGAAGCGCAGCCGCTCTTACGGAGCGGATGGATTTCTTCGGGATTATATGTCTGACGCCGTTTAAGAAATTCAATCCAGTCGACTTCGTGACCGTCAAAGTCAGGTCCGTCAACGCATGCGAATTTCGTCTCTCCCGCCACTGTCAAGCGGCAGACACCGCACATTCCGGTGCCATCTATCATTATTGGATTCATACTAACTATCGTTTTAATTTCCAGGAGCTTTGTCATCTCGGAAGTCTTCATCATCTGGAATGTACAACCGTTGACGATAACTCTGTCGGGCTTAGTCTTTTCAAGCTGCAGGATTTCATCAAGGCGCGATACGTGACCTTTGTAACCGGCTGTTCCATCCCGCGTTATGATGATGACTTTTTCGCAGACCTCCTCGAACTTGTCCTGCCAATAGAGAAGATACGAACTACGCGCCTCCAGCAGCGCATAAACCTTATTACCCGCCTCCTTGAGTTCGCGAGCGATCGGATAGATGCTGCCGATGCCATAGCAGCCGCCGACACACAGCACCGTCCCGAAGTTGTCTATTTCAGTCTCCTTTCCCAGAGGTCCCGCGAAAGTGGGGATTGTATCGTCCGGTTCGAGCCGCGCCAGTTTTGATGTAGATGCTCCAACCTGCATGAAGATGGAGGTCACGGTGCCGGCTTCGCGGTCCCAGTCGGCAACTGACAAAGGGGTACGCTCGCCCGGCTCATCCGGCCTCACGATAACGAAGTTCCCGGGCAGGATCGACTGCGCGACCGCAGGCGCCTCGACAGTAATCTCATGTAGGTTCGGAACTATCATCCGGCGTTCGATTATCCGATACATCCGGCCCTCCGGGTGCGCTGTTTATCAGCAGCGGCTGCTTTTGCGCGGCTTTCCTTTTCCGGTTTTCCTGCCTGTTGAACCCGCGGCCCGCACATTTACCTTAACGGGATTCTCACTAATACGATAAAGGGGCTCCCAGTTGGAGCGGTGTGCGAGACCACCAAAGGCATCGGGGAGGAAAAAGTAAATAATTCCTTCGGGACACTCCGGTTCCGCCCTCGTCGTGCCAGTCACCTTCAGCGTGGTTGTTGAGACAGTGATGCTATTGCCAGGTTTTACCTTTAGCTTGCGTAAGTCTTCGGGATTAAGCCGAAAACCCTCTTCGAGAGCGAGTTCTCCCAGCCCCTCGACTTTCGAGCTCAAATCTATACCACGATGCCGGAAGCCTGCCGGTTCAGCAATCAGCAGGTATGATGCCGTTCCGGCTGCTTTGGTCTTTTGCTTCGCTTCGGTCTTCTGCTTCTTGATCGGAATCGATGTTTTGGGAACCAACCTGCGGGGCTTTCTATCGGGCTTCGAGGGAAAACCGGGAAAGACAGTGCTTATCTCCTTCAGAACCGCACCCGAGTTTTTATAATTGAATCCCAGGTATTTCATCCTTTGCGCAAGGCTGCTGAAAATGAACCAATCCGGTCGAGCGAAACCTGAGATAACACCATCCGGCAGGTCTTCAACCTTGACCAGCCGTTGCACACGGCCTTCGACATTTGTAATCGTCCCTTCCGCCTCGACGAAACTCGAAGCGGGTAGAAAGGCGTCCACCTTGAAGGGGGGATAATAGATATCCTGCGCAACAATATATTCGCAATCGGGCCGTTCGAAGAACGGAACCTCTCCGACGAGATATATCACCTTCGGTTTCGCTCGGCCTTCGATAACGTCGGTCAGCGTGATGTGCTTGCCTTTAGCTTTATCCACGCCGGGCAGAATCTCGCCCAGTGTGCCCATTTCAAAGGCGCCGCGAGTGTTTGCTCCCTGATAGAGCGGGATGATGATGGAACCGTCCCGTTTCGCGAGCTTGTTGAGGGCGTCAACCAGGCCCGCGTTCGACTGATAATTGAATACCATCGGCCCGATCACTACGACAAGGTTCTTCCCGGAAGAAAGGATTCTGATAGCTTCTTCCAATAAGGCGGCATCGACGCCGGCCTGTTCCGCCACACCGGCGATGTCGCTCTTTTTCCTGCCGAGATTCTTCGCAATTGCGTCGAGAACGCCGCCTTCCTTACCCGGAGTGGGCTGCAGCCAATAATCCGTGTAGCGTGCCAGATTGGAATCGTATGGATTTATCGTTACCAGATTGGCTCCAGCTTTTAATGCATGCCTTATCTCAACTCCGACAATAGAGAAGTAGAAGCGTGAATCCAGCCCCATGGCAATGATTGAATCAGCCTCTCTGATACTCTTCAATGATATGGGGAGCGAGAACAGCTTGGCCCAAAGTCCCAGCCCGCCGGCCAACGAATGTCGCGCCGTCGAATCGATGCTGTTGGAGCTCATGCACGAGCGAACGAACTTCTGAGCGACATATAAGCTCTCATTTGTCAGGTCGCCCGACACGACCATCAGGAAGTCGGACGGCTTAAGACCTTCAAGTTTCCCGGCAACTTCAGTCAACGCCTCGTCCCACGTCACCTCGCGATAGTATTTTCCGCGCTTGAATATCGGTTTCTTCGCCCGACTATAGTGATGCGACGTTTCCGGCATGGAGAACCTGCCGCGCACGCAGAGCTGCCCATCGTTGATCTCGGGATCAAGGTTTGGCTGGACCTTGGAGAGGATTCCGTCTTTGTGAAGAAGCTCCACCTGGCACCCGATGCCACAGAACGGGCAGGTGGAAACCTCCATTCCGTCGGGCAAACCGTCCCATTTCGAGGCCTTTTCCGCAAGCGTCCCGGTGGGGCAAACGCAGACACAGGCTCCGCAGAATTCGCAACCGGCTTCGATATGGCTCTTACCATAAGCCGGACCGATCTGCACCCTCGGACCGCGGAAATTGAATGCCAGGATCCCGGTCCCGCGCACTTCCTGGCACATCCTGACGCAGCGACCGCACAGGATACAGATATTGTAATCCCTGTCGAAAAACGGATCGTCGTGCTCGACCTCGTTTCCACGGTAATAGCAGGGGTACTCAATATCGGTTACACCGACTTTTTCGACTACATCCTGGAGTTCGCACTGTCCGTCGTTGGGGCAATAGCGGCAGCCGGTAGTGACCCCGGCCTTCCTGATGGTGTACTGGTTGTCACGGCATTCGTCTTTTTCGTCGCAGATGAGGCAACTCGCGGGATGCTCGCTGAGGATCAGTTGGAGGATTTCTTTTCTCATCTCGTGCAGAGTCGCCGTGTCGGTCAGGACCTTCATCCCTTCCTCGGCGATTGTGCTGCACGATAAGGGATAATCCCGCATCCCCTCAATTTCGACCATGCACATCCGGCAGCCGCCGAACGGTGTCAGATCTTTGTGTGAACAGAGGGAAGGGATGTATATATCGTTCAATTCGGCGGCGCGCAGAACGGTCACTCCCTGGGGGAAGGAGACTTTGCGGTGGTTGATCTCCATCTCGAGGTTGTGTGTTTTTCGCGGACTCACATTACCCTCATGACTCGATTACGATGGCGTCGCCGGCGACAGCATCGAAGCGACAGATTTCGTAACACGACCGGCACTTAATGCACTTATCCTCGTCGAGGAAGTGGGGCTGGGAGCGGGGCCCGGAGATGGCCCCTGTGGGGCAGACTTCCACGCACCGCTGGCAGCCAGTACACTTGCCTTCGATGATGCGGTAAACAACGAGGTCGCGACAGACCGCGGCAGGACAGCGTTTATCCTTGATGTGCAACAAGAATTCGTCTCGGAAGTATTTCAGCGAAGAGAGAATTGGGTTAGGGGCTGTCTGCCCCAGTCCGCAAAGAGACCCCCCTTTGATCGCTTTGCCGAGTCTTTCGAGCTTGGCTAAATCCTCGAGTTCACCCTTTCCGTGACAAATCTTCTCAAGTATGTGCACAAGATGCTTTGTGCCGACGCGGCACGGCACGCACTTTCCGCAGGATTCCTCCTGTGTAAAATTCAAAAAGTACTTCGCCATATCGACGATACATGTGTCCTTGTCCAACACAATCAAGCCACCGGACCCCATGATTGAGCCGGCGGCAGCAAGGTTTTCATAATCGATGGGGGTGTCCAGAAATTCTTCACTGAGGCAACCGCCGGAGGGCCCCCCGGTCTGAACCGCCTTGAACTCTTTGACCAGACCTCCGCCGATATCGTAAATGATCTCGCGAAGTGTCATTCCGAACGGGACTTCGATCAAGCCGGCCCGCCTCACCTTTCCCACGAGGCTGAACGTCTTGGTTCCCTTTGTTTTCTCCGTTCCGAATTGGCTGTACCATTCGGCTCCATTGCGGATGATTGTGGCAAGCACGCTAAGCGTCTCGACGTTGTTGATTATCGTCGGCTTCCCCCAGAGGCCGGAAACAGCCGGGAACGGCGGCCTGGTGCGGGGCATCCCTCGCTTGCCCTCGACAGATGCGATGAGGGCGGTTTCCTCTCCGCAAACAAATGCGCCTGCCCCTTCTTTGATTTTTATCTCAAAATCGAAACCGCTTCCGAGAATGTTTTGGCCGAGCAATCCGAGAGTCTGCATCTGGCTGATTGCAGCCCTCAAGCGGGCGATGGCCAGCGGGTATTCCGCGCGGATGTAGATAATTCCCTTGCTCGCTCCGATAGTGTAGGCGGCGATAAGCATGCCCTCGAGGAGTGCATGCGGATCGCCTTCGATGAGCGAGCGGTTCATGAAAGCGCCGGGATCGCCCTCGTCGGCATTGCATATCAGATATCGCTGGTCGCTTTGGGTCTCGCGGCAGAATTGCCACTTGCGCCATGTCGGGAATCCCGCTCCGCCACGACCCCGAAGACCGGAGGCCTTCACCTCCTCCAGCACATCCTCCCACGGCATCGAGATGCACCTCTCGAAGGCATCGTAGCCGCCGCGCGCCAGGTAGTGGTCGACATCATCAGGATTGATGACGCCGCAGTTTCTAAGGACCACGCGGACCTGGGGCGCAAGCATGGGCAGATCGAAGAATCGGGGCACGCCGTCGATTTCATCTTCGCCGAAGTGTCCCGCAAGGTTTAATTTCGGAATCTCGTTTTTCACAAAGTATGAATCAAGAATCCTCTCCGTCATCGCCGGTGTGACGTTCGAGTGGCTGATACGAGGCAACTGCGGCATCTGGATATCAACTAACGGCTCGAGATAACACGGGCCGATACAACCGACCTCGAACAATGTTGCGTTGACCTTCTTTTCCTTGGCGTATTGTTTAATAGATTCGATGACTTCAACCGCACCGGCAGCCCTGCCACAGGAACCCGCGCCCACATATATGATGGGCCGAGTGTTGTTCTGTAGCTTCTTCCACTTGGCTACCGCAGTGGATCGCCGATCATTAATCGTCATCGTGCTCATCAAGGATCCTATGGAGTCTGAGTACCGACACCCGGCTGATAATCTTGTCATCGAAAGCAACGACCGGCGCGAGAGCGCAGCATCCCAGGCATGCGACTCGCTCCAGATCGTACTTGCCGTCGGCGGAAGTTTCGCCGGGCTTGATATCGAGTCGGCGATCGATAACATCGAGCAGCTGCTCGCCTCCCCTCACATGGCAGGCGGTTCCGAGACAAACCTTGATATGATGTTCACCCGGCGGGGAGAAGCGGAATTGCGCGTAGAAAGTGGCGACGCCGAAAACCTCGTTCTCCGATACTTTGAGCCATCGTGATATCCGGTGTATCACTTCGGGGGAAAGATACCCATCGACTTTCTGTATCTGCTGTAAAACGGGAATCAGGTCCGACGCTTCGCCCTTAAAACCTTGAATTACCTTTTCGAATGCCCTTCCCGTCATAACCCGGATTCCACGTTTAGTATCTAGTTGTTTATTAACCTCAAGCCAAGCTCAGAGAGCGTCAAGGCTCACGTAACAAACTGTCAAGCTAGGGGAGAAAAGTCTTATTTAATTCCGATTTCGGCCAGATTCATCGCGAAGGACCAGGTATCCAATTCTGTGAAGAAAAGCCCGATACCGGCCTTCGCGGCGAGCTTGATAACGTCATCTTCAGGCTTCTTGTTTCGAGCGAAAACAATTGCAGCGACGTCGACAAGATTCGCCGCCGCAATGATGCTCTTATTCGTCTGAAGAGTGATTAATATACTGTTTGCTTTCGGCCCGGTGATGATATCCGAGACCATATCGGAAATGTAGACTCCCTCCACCTCTTTATCTATGAATTCATTAAGTGCCTTAAGGCTTAATTTCTCTGCGATAACGGATACTTTCATCCCTAGCACCCTCCTAAGTCATAACTGAGTGATCGTTGTCATAGCTTCACTTAATCCGGGTAACCGCTCAGTAGAATTCTGTTAGATTCTTGTCTGCGATCACTATTCCCTCGCACGTATCGATGCTGCAGCACATCTTACAAGGGACTACTATGATCTTTTTGTTCGGATCTTTGATGGATGCGTTGAAATACTCCGTGAGCGCCTTAATGCCCTCATCACTTACACACCTTCCATCAGGATGAGTGCTGTCAGCACATAATGCGACATAGATCCAGGTGTTATCTCCGGCTTCGGCTGAGAGCCGAGCAACCTCGCATTCCGGATTGCTACAAGTGGAAAGCATCAAACCCATCATGTCGTTGAGGCTGACTACATGGCCGCATTCTTTACACTGCAGATCGAATTTCACTGCCTGAAAGCAGCCAAGATGCTTCCAGTAGTGCTCTCCGTCATGATAGTTGTCGACAGGTGGTACCGGCTCGACTGAGAAAAACGAGGCGCGCGCTTTACATTTGTAGCATCCCTCGACTACGAGGTAACCGCTGCGGACATTGATTATGGACATACTGTGTGTACAGACACTCATTAGTCCTTCCTCATGGATTCTGAAATGAGTTATTCTCCGGTCTCCCTGCCTCCCTCCGAGTATATGATAACCAATGGACAAACGGCGCTGAGATCAGCCTCTGTGGACCAGGGTCTGATTTACTGTCGTCTTGTATAATACCCTTGTTATATTACTAATAATATACTCCGCGCACTGATGTCAACACTGGAATAAGCCGAGTCATTCCCAGGCCTCCCGCATTGCTTTTTTTGATCAGCAAGCCACTGCCGTGATCAGCTCGGGGGGTAATCGTGAGGATAAAATTACACGAAAGCGAGGTCGCCGATCCGATTGAAGTGTACGGAAATAACCCGGACGAGCCGATATGGACCACTGCCAGGGGCCGTTCTGAGTCGGGAGAAATGATCAGGCTCTTAAGAATGTTCAGTAAATGTGCAAGCAGTTGACTGCCGCATTTATATAGCACAACCGCGGGCAATCAACGGGATAGAACTGATTTAAGAGGTGAGATCATCCGTAAAATTATTATCTGGGCAAAGCCTGCCAGATGAATATCTAGACCAATCCCCGCTGTTTCATTCCACAGATAATCATGTCCACCATTTCCGAGGGGGAACAACGTGCGTTGTTGATGACCAGATCAAAATCATCTCTATGGCCCGCCTCCCGGCAGAAATGGTAGCAGAAGAATTGCTTGCGGGTTTTATCCATCATATCCACGTATTTTTCGGCTTCGTACTCGCTGTCGAAGTCGTGCTGAAGCGCAGCTTGCTCCAGGCGCCACTTTTTAGGTGCCACCATCTGCACGTGAAAACCGGCCGGCATGTCCGCACACACAAGATAACCACCGCGCCCGATAATTACTGCTCTCCCGTGCCATGCAATACATTTGATTACCCTCGCCATCCGTATGAACAGCTTGTCGCAGGAGGTTGTTTTAAGCTCCATTACCTTCAGGAATTCCTCATAATGTCTCCGGTGTTCGGGGGGCATCGAATCGATAATACGCTCCAGCAACTGATCACCCTTCGCCACCCACTCAACCAGCGTTTTGTCGAAGGCATCCCAAGGCGGCCCCGATTCAGTAATCGCCGACAGCTTATCGACCAACCGGGTTGCAGTCTCGAACGATTCACAACCGAATTCGCGCGAAATAGTAATGAAAGGCTGCGGTTTTCCCTTCTCCAAGGGATAATCGTACTTCTTGAAAGATTCAATCCTTCGCGCAATGACTCCCTCAACATCCATGGTGGCCAAGGTTTTCATGGTTCGCTCCCGATGTAAACCAACAGAAATAGTGGTTTAATAAAGCTTAGTATCTGCATGAGGAGTTCGCAAGTCCGGTCTTCAGATTCATAACAATTGTAGACAAATGATTCATTTGAATTCCCGGGAAAGCTCTCTCCAGCGTCCGATCATTCCTGCAAGTCAATCGACTCGTCGGGAAACCATGGAGAGTATCGCCGTCTTATTCCGTTCCTTCATCCACAAGCCTTCCGCATATCGGCTTTGCATTACCGCGGTGCCTTCAACTCCCGCCGGATCGATTTCATTTGTTCTATTTCACCGATAAAAGAATCTCTTCGATTTGGGCCATAACTTTTACTCTTGTTTGAGAGAGGCAATAAGAGCAGTGTCGCATTTCGTTACATTTGGTTTTCCACTAGGGCGCACATATAGACTGCTTAAACAATTCGTCCGGTTTTCAGGTATTGTTTACGAGTATTATCTTAAGACAAACCTGCACCAGGTGCGGTAGAAATCAATCTCTCATCCAGGATAAAATTGTGCTACTATCTACTCAGAGAAATTTAACTCATCAGTGTTATCTGCGGATACGGGTGTAGCGACGCCCGGTGGACTTTATCGTTATAACCGGGGGGTTTTATGCTGAAAATCCTGCTGGTCGACGACAGTCACGACGATTTTTATCTAGCTTATCGTCAACTCAAAAAGGTCAGTGAAAGCATAGTCGTCGAATGGGCCGAGTCGGGTGAGAAAGCCTTATTGCTCTTGAAGCAACTGGAATTTGACTGCGTTCTCAGCGATTTTCAGATGCCGGGAATGGACGGTCTCGAACTGCTTAAAAACGTACGCGATCAGGGTGAGTCGATACCATTCATTTTCCTGACGGGACAGGGGAACGAGGAAATCGCCGCCCAAGCCCTGCGACAGGGCGCTAACGATTACTTCACCAAGGATATCGGCTTCGCCCACTACGACCGCTTGTTCAACAGCATTAGCAAATCGGTCAAAGCACATCTTTATGGGCTTAACAAAGTCGAGACCGAGAGGGCGCTTCACGAGAGCGAGCGAAAATACCGAACTTTAGTCGAATGCGCGAGCGATTCGATCATCATCATCCAGGACAGCCGCATCAAGTTCGTGAATCCCCGCCTGCCCAAGATCATCGGTTACTCGGTGTATGATGTACTCGACAAGCCATTCATTAAATTCGTCTGCCCGGAGGAACAGGAAAAGGTCGACACGTACTATCAGCGGCTGATCGCCGGCGACGACTTTATCGTCAGTTATGAAACACAGCTTTGTCACAAACAGGGCGGCTTGGTAGACGTCGAAATCAACGCCAGCAGCATCGAATTCGATGGGCAGAAGGCCTCTTTGGTGTTTATCCATGACATTACGGCCCGCAAGAGAGCCGAAGCTAGGCGCTTGGCAAGTGAATTCCGATACAAGGCTATATTCGAATCCGCCGGCGATGCGATTTTCCTGATGCAGGGGGACAAGTTCATCGAGTGCAATCCGAAGACTTTGGAGATCTTCGCTTGCTCCCGGGACGACATCATCGGCAAGCCGCCATATGATTTCTCCCCGACAAAACAGCCCGACGGGCGGAGCTCGAAGGAAGCGGCCTGCGAGCTGATACGCCGCGCCTGCGACGGCGAGCCACTGGTTTTCGAGTGGCTCCATAGACGCCTTGACGGAACCAAGTTTCCTGCGGAAGTAACTCTCACTTGCCTGCACATAGAAAAAGAGAACACTCTCCTGGCAATCGTGAGAGATATTTCGGACCGCGAGAACGCTTGATCAGTTCCAAGGGTTAACGGGGAAGGTCCTCACGGCAAACAAACAGACGGTTGCTTTGCACGGCGCCTTCAACTGTATTAAAATCCGCCCAAGCCAAACTAACCAAATCAGGGAGGCAGCAAATGTTGAAGAAGATCAGCCTGTTTGCGCTAATGCTGGCCGCGATCACATTCGCGGCATGCGCCGGCGAGCAGGCGGAACAGCAGGACACGGAGGAAGAATCCGGAGAAGCAGCCTCCGCCGAGATGACACCAGAGCAAATCGGCGATGCAGCCGGCCAACTCTACGCGCAGGCGATGCAGGAAGTTGTCGATTTGCTCGAGGGCCAGCCTGAGGCCGAGGAAGTGACTCCGAAGCTGGAAGAGCTGAAGGAATCTTACGTGCAGAAACTCGTCGAGCTCGGGCACAAGCGCGAGGCTCTTGACGAGAGCGGCCGCTCGACTGTCGACCGCTCAACCATGGCGGTGTTAGGCAGAATATCGCCAGATCTTTACGAGGCTTATAGAGCCGCGCAGCGAAACTACGCCGGCTCTGAAACCGGCAACCTGATCGCAAGCTTCAACACGATCACTCAATATATGAACTTCGAATTACTGAAAAGGCAGGAACCGGCAGAAGCGGAGAGGCTAGGTCTTTAGTCCCTGAGCGGATTGAGCGGGCAGATCGATTCCACACGGAAACCGATTAAACTCAGACAGGATTCCAAGGCGCAAGGCGCTACACGCAAGCGGACTCTGACTTCAGGCTGAAGTCGACCGAATGGCCACCGGGGAGGATCGGAGAAAGGGCGCATCAACGGCTCTCGATTTTCTTGAGAATCTCATGAAGCAGGCCGTTCATCTTCTTCAACTCGTTGAGGATCGCCTTATCGACCTCAAGCTGCATCAGTTGCTCTTCCTGGCCGCTGGCTACACGTAGCTCCGCCTCCCGGTCCCTGAAAGTCCGCACGCCCGGTTCATCGAGCTTGCTCGCAATGTCATCCGGGCTCATGAGGTTGTCGAAATAATCCAAGCTGTCTCTTTCCCGATTGTTCACCATTTTCTCCTCTCCCTCGCCGGAGGCGATACTAACATGCGGCGCGGGAACAACGAGTGATGCTCCGCACATATTAAAACAGGGCAAAGCGATTCAATTTTCTTGCTCTGCCCCGTATGCGTATTCGTGCTTAAACAATTATTCTTCGTTATAAATATAGATTCTCACAGCATTGCAGTCAAGTGCATATAGCGGCCTAAGTCATTGAAAAAAGTGACGTAAATCACGTTGGAGAGGATCAAATCACCCATGAAAGTGGAAAAAGATGGTATTGAGACACCGATAAATGCTTTTTATCGGGGATTGTCCCTCTACTTTGGCCAATTATGTCCATCTCTGTCCATCGAGAAATGAATTCTGCCGCCGTTTTTTAAGGCACTGCGGAAAAAGCTCAAATATGTTTCAATAATGTCAGACTCAAAACCGGGGGATCTCCAGATGCCGGAATCAGGAACCAGTGTCCGAGAATGCAGAGTATTAATCATCGGAGCGGGGATTATCGGTTGCAGCATCGCTTACCACCTGACTCAACTAGGGCAGGAGGGGATTATAACGGTCGAAAAGGAATCGGAGCCGGGCTTGGGCTCGACCACGAAAGCCACCGGGGGCATCAGAGCCCAGTTCACTACGGAGATTAACATCAGGATGTCGCTGAGATCGATGGAGATCCTCGAACGGCTGCAAAATGCGACGGGCGGTCAGTCAGTGTATAAACCCGCCGGATACCTCTTCGTGACCGCCGACGAAGAAAGATTC
>Ga0114922_10002439_pt1 | contig 17438 bp, 12 predicted proteins | sample AartaG_FD_100975 | JGI IMG/M metagenome (GOLD analysis project Ga0114922, IMG submission 100975) | Deep subsurface microbial communities from Aarhus Bay to uncover new lineages of life (NeLLi) - Aarhus_00045 metaG | ecosystem: Environmental > Aquatic > Marine > Oceanic > Sediment | place...
CAGCTCTGGCTGGATGAAGCCAATCACAAAGTCCAGCCCTCGCGGTACTCGCGACGGAGAAACTTGTTGGCTTCGGAAATATTCGTAATCTTCAAATTCGGCCCATCCCACAACAGCCTCGTCTGGTTCATTTTCTCTTTCAATTCCGGACGCAGTGCAACATTGCCCAGAAGAACCGCTTCGGCCAATGGCCCGGCATGGTCGAAATTAGAACCGGCCGGCTTGCCACCCTTGCAAGCTTGAATCCACTCTTTGTGATGCCCGGGTGACCGCGGTATCATTTGCGCCGGTCTCTTATACTCCTTCATCCTCGATTCCGGTATCAGCCTCTCTCCGAGCATCTTGCCCGCCTCGCCCACAAACAGTACGCCGCCCGTGCCCAGCCGGCGACCATTTTCAAGTTCATCGGGCCTGCGAGGTCTCATTCCACCATCATACCAGCTCAGCTTAACAGGAGGCATATCGCCACGGGCAGGGAACTGATAATTCACCACCGAGGCAACAGGATATGTTTCCTTATTGACTAAGGTTGAAGTGGCCTCAACACTCATCGGATGCCCCAGCTTCAGGGCACGGAAAATCGGGTCTATACTGTGGCAGCCGATATCACCTAACGCTCCCGTTCCGAAATCCCACCAGCCGCGCCAGTTAAACGGCAGGTAGGCCGGGTGATAGGGCCGATTTGGCGCTGGGCCAAGCCACAGGTCCCAGTCTAACGTCTCCGGCACCGACGGCCTTTCCGTGGGCCGTTCAACACCCTGGGGCCAATACACCGAACTCAATCCCCGCAAAGGTCTGTCGGTCCAAACATGGACCTCTCGCACCGGACCAATCGCACCATCCCAGATATACTCGCACATCAAGCGTGTCCCCTCCGATGCCTGGCCCTGGTTGCCCATCTGGGTAGCGACCTTGTACTTGCGGGCCGCCTCGGCAACCTTGCGGGCCTCGTATACCGAGTGCGTCAGCGGTTTTTCACAGTACACATGTTTGCCCCTCTTGATGGCCGCCATTGACGCCGGTGCGTGAATATGGTCCGGCGTGGCCACTACAACCGCGTCGATATTCTTGTCCTCCTTATCCAGCATCCTGCGGAAATCGTGGTATTTCTTGGCATCCGCGTAGCGCCTGAAAGTACCTGCGGCACGCTTCCAGTCCACATCGCACAGAGCAACAATATTTTCGCTGCTGACGTTTCCAATGTCACCGCTCCCCTGACCGCCTACGCCGATACCGGCTATATTAAGCTTCTCGCTCGGAGGTTTATGACGCGGCCCACCGAGCACATTTCGGGGAACAATTGTAAACGCGGCAACCGTGGCCGCGCCACCCAAAAAATCACGACGTGATATTTTCTTCTTGTTCACAACTCAACTCCTAATATTTGCTAAATCCTTGAAGTTTTAGACGTACCAGGCTCCTCCTAAGCGCAGGTAATCACAATGTCCACCCTTTGCGATACTCCCGGCGGATGTATTTATTGGCATCGGGCATATTGGTTATCCTCATATTAGGCCCGTCGTAATACAGCTTAAGCCCCTGCTCGTATAACTGCTTGCCCATACGCACAGCAATATTGCCCAACAGGACTACTTCAGCCATCGGACCTGAGGCCTCGAAGTTGGAACCGGCTGGCGGGCCGCCTTTGCAGGCCAATATCCATTCCTTATGATGCCCGGGTGACCTGGGCAGGGTTTTCGGAGGTTGTTTGTATTCTTTCATCTTTGCTTCAGGTATCAGCCTGTGACCCAGCATCTTGCCTTTGTCACCTACATAGAGGTTACTATCAGCGCCACCATAGCGCCGACCATCTTCAAGCTCCGCAGGTCGGGTGGGCATCAGTCCGCCGTCATACCAGGTCAGCTTGACCGGCGGCAAGTCGCCCCGTGCAGGAAACTCATAACGAACGATAGATGCCAGAGGCGCGGTTTCGGAATTGACCCCACTCGAACAGGCCTCGACACTCGTCGGGTAACCTAATTTCAAGGCCCTGAAAATCGGAGCAAACTGATGGCAGCCTATATCGCCTAATACACCCGTCCCGAAATCCCACCAGCCGCGCCAGCTAAACGGCAGATAACAAGGATGATACGGACGCTCAGGTGCCGTGCCGAGCCAAAGGTCCCAGTTCAGTGTCTCAGGCACTGTCGGCGTCTCTTTAGGTCGGTCAATTCCGCGAGGCGAGATAGGCCTGTTACACCAGGAATGGACTTCGCGAACCGGACCGATTGCCCCGTCCCAGATAAACTCACACACCAGGCGCGTCCCTTCAGACGCCTGACCCTGGTTTCCAAGTTGGGTGGCAACCTTATGTTCGCGGGCCGCCTCGGTGAGCTTACGGACCTCAAAAATATCGTGCGCAAGCGGCTTTTCACAGTACACATGCTTGCCCATCTTTATCGCCATCATAGTAGCCACGGCGTGCGTGTGGTCCGGGGTGGCCACTACTACCGCATCGATATTCTTGTCTTCTTTATCCAGCATCTTACGGAAATCGCGGTATTGCCTGGCCTTGGGGTAGCGTTTGAATGTACCCGCCGCGTGCCTCCAGTCCACATCGCACAGCGCGACAATATTTTCACTGCTGACGTTTCCTAAGTCGCCGCCGCCCTGACCGCCCACGCCGATACCGGCTATATTAAGCTTCTCGCTCGGGGCGGTATTACCGGGGCCTCCTAACACATGTCTCGGCACAATCGTAAACGCAGCCACTGCCGCTGCACCGCTCATGAAACCACGGCGGGACAATCCCGTACCCTCGCTTATTGTCTTCGCACATTCTCTCTTCCGCTGTTTAGTGGTCCTTCTATTGCCTTTCATAAGAGTATTCCTCTCATATCAAGCTCTTTTTTTCGGCTTCAAATGTCTAAAAAATATTCCTGCAACCACACGGCAACTTACAATTCCCATCCCTTGCGATAAGACTTATTGATGTACCTGTCGGCCTCGGGTGCGTTAGTTGCTTTCATTTTCCTGGCGTCCCACACGACCCTTCTGCCGAGCCTCACTGCCAGGTTGCCTACCAGCAGCGATTCGGTAAACGGGCCGGAGTACTCGAAGCCGGCCAAAGCGCCCTTGGGATTATTGTCCTTGCAGGCCTTGACCCATTCCTTGTGATGGCCGATGGAGCGCTTTAATGTCTTCGGCGGACGTTTGTATGCTTTCATCTTTGTTTCGGGAATAATCCTCGGTGCGCCGGACCAGCCGCCGCAAAGAATCTTACCCTTGTCGCCGACGAATAGTATCCCGTTTGAATCCAGCTTGCGGTCTTCTCCCATTTCCGGCGGACGCGATGGCTTCTTACCGCCATCGTACCATATCAACTTCACCGGAGCTCGCCCTCTGCGAGCGGGGAAATAGTACGTGATAATCTGCCACTTCGGAAACGTCTCGTTATTGACCGGACTGGTCTCGGCCTCGGCAGCGATAGGCGCCTTAAGGTCCAGGCAGAAAAACGCCGGGTCCGCGTTATGGACCGCCATATCGCCCATAGCGCCGCATCCGAAGTCCCACCAGCCGCGCCAGTTAAACGGTGCATAAGCACGATTATAAGGCCGCCACGGTGCCGGTCCCAGCCAAAGGTCCCAGTCCAGCGTCTCGGGCACGGACTGTGTCTCCTTCGGCCGACCGATGCCTTGCGGCCAGATGGGGCGGTCCGACCATATATGCGCCTCGCGAACCGTACCGATTGCGCCGTCGTGGATGAACTCGTAGGTCAAACGCAGGCCCTCGCCGGCGTGTCCCTGCTGGCCCATCTGCGTAACCACCTTCATCTGTCGGGCAACCCTCGTCATCTCACGGGCCTCGAATATCGTGTGCGCCATCGGCTTCTCAACGTACACGTGCTTTCCCATATTCATCGCCCTTATCACGGCCGGTGCATGATTATGGTCCGGCGTAGCTACCACGACCGCATCGATGTTCTTTTCTTCCTTATCTAACATCTTGCGGAAATCGCGGTATTTCCTTGCCGCAGGATACCGGTTGAAGGTGCCGCCCGCTCGCTTCTCATCCACATCGCACAGCGCGACAATATTTTCGCTGCTGACGTTTCCGATGTCGCCGCCGCCCTGACCGCCCACACCGATACCGGCGATATTGAGCTTTTCGCTCGGCGCCTGCCTGCGAGGGCCTCCAAGAACATGTCGAGGCACAATCGTAAACGCCGCAACTGCAGCCGCGGCGCCCATAAAATCACGTCGAGAAATTCTTGATTTGCGGTTGTCTTTTTCTTCCTTCATATTCAGCTTACCTTTCCACAACTAACTCATATCTATTTGTTGTGCCAAAGCCGGCAAAGATTCATTGCCGCCCTGATTACATCTCCAGCGGTCCCCAACCGTTGCGTGGCTCGCGCCAAGCCAAGTCGTTAATCTTCGGGTCGCTGATGATTTTGCCGGCTTCGTTCAGCTCAAGCTTCTTTCCTGCGCGGGCGCAGAGGTTGCCGAGTTGTATGTTTGCGGTCATGGGACCGGAGTAGCTGAAGTTTGACTGACTGAACTGGCGCGGCTTCTCGCCCCGACAGGCCATGAAGAATTCCTTGTGATGTCCCGGAGAGCGTTCGAGCAGTTGTTTGGCGCGGCCGAACTCTTTCCTTTTTGCCTCGGGGATCAGTCGCGGGCTGTCCCAATAGTCGCCCTGAACCAGCATCGTTCCCTTGGTGCCGAAGATCAGATTCCCGGTTCTCGGCAGTTTGCCTCCGTCGACCTTGAGTTCCTCAGGGTTCTCCGGCATAAGGGCTTTACCGTTTTCATCGTTACCCTCGTACCAGTAGGTTGTGAACCCGGGCTGGCCACCTTTTGCGCGGTAGGTGCTCTTGACCACCATCCCGGTCGGCCACTGGTCCTTGACGGGCCCGGTCATACGGATCGGCTCGGCTGTAGCTGCGTAGCCTGGTTTCATGATCGCGTATATTCCATCGGTTGTATGACAGGCCATATCGCCCAGTGCGCCGGAGCCGAAATCAACGAAACCCCGCCACTTGAACGAATGGTAGACATCCTTCTTGTAAGGCCGCATCGGGGCCGGGCCGATCCAGGCATCCCAGTTCAGGGTATCGGGTATCGGATCCGATCCCTCAGGACGGTCGCCGCCCTGGGGCCAGATTGGGCGATTTGTCCAGGTGTGAAATTCCTTGATGTCACCGACCGCGCCGGCCTTCACGAGTTCGTACGCACGCCGCCATCCATCACCACCGTGGCCCTGGTTGCCCATCTGGGTTACGACCTTGGTATTCCTGGCGTAGGCCGCCGCCAGCAACTGCGCCTCGCGAACCGACCAGGTCAGCGGCTTCTCGGTGTAGCAGTGAATGCCCATGGATACGGCGGTCATCGACGGGGCAAAATGGCTGTGATCCGGAGTCGCCACGAAAACCACATCGAGTTCCTTCCCGTGCTTTTCGAAGACTTTCCGCCAATCCGTATATCCGGCCGCTTGCTCCCAGCCTTTCTTGCCGAGGACGCCGCCCCACCGGGTTTTGTCGACCTCGGCGAAGGCGACGCACTGAAGGCCTGCCCCATGGGATTGGCCCGTATGGGACCCAGCCTGTCCGCCCGCTGCGATGAATCCCACCTGGAGTTTTTCGTTGAGTCCCTGGGCCCGGATGAGGCTCGGGAAACCAATAGAGCATGCCGCTGCAGCGGCAGCACCGCTCATAAAATCACGCCGAGACATCTTCCTGTCTTTTTGTTTAGTAATGTTCTCTTCTTTTCTCATATTAGTATTCCTTAAAAAATTGCTCTTTTATACCCTCTTAAGGGCCTCACTTTATCAACCTTCAGTGGTTCACAAAATGCAAGCCCAAGCCATAATCAGCTACAATTATTCCAACACGTTATGTTTAAGCCTTTATTAATCTACGGGTTCAATCGGTTATCATTCAACGCGAAGCGCGTTCTTCAGGCAATTCAACCAGCCAGATATTGCGGTACTGAACGGCGTTGCCGTGGTCCTGCAGGTATATGCCGCCACGCTCCGGTTTATTACCACCAGGGGCCGCAGTAGTTGCCTTCGACACCTTTCTATTATCCTGTATTTTCACACCGTTGTGGATTACTGTCATAAGGGCGTCGCTTTTTTTCTTGCCGGTACTGTCGAAACGCGGTACGCGGTACGTAATGTCATAGGTTTGCCACTGCATCGGCGGGGCACACATATTCACAAGGGGCGCCCCGACCCCGTAGATTCCGCCGCATTCGTTGTCCCGGCCTTCAAGACCGTAGCTGTCGAGTACCTGCACCTCATATCGCCCCTGCAGGTACACTCCGCTGTTGCCGCGTCCCTGGCCGCGTGCTTTGGGCATAAACGGCGTCCGAAATTCCAGATGCAGCTTGACATCCGCAAACCCCTTTTCGGTTATAATCGAACCGGTACCCCGCTTGACTTCCATGGCTTTATCAACCAGCTTCCACTTTACCGGCCCTGGTTTGTTTCCCGAATACTTCCATTTTTTAAAGTTCTTCCCGTCAAACAACACAACGGCACCGGCCGGTGGCTTGTCACCTAATGTAGGAGAAAGCCGGATTACCTTTTCCATCACAAAGCTGCCGGAAAAATCCTGTCCCTGGAAAGTACCGGCAAATTTCTGGCCTTCAAGGACCGTCTGCAAAGTAAATTCAAAATCTCCGGATTTGCCGGGACCCGAAAAACGCACCTTCCCTTCTTTAAGCTGGCCTTCGAGTTTCGCTATTGCCGGCGCAGGCACAGGTTCGTTAAACTCATCGAGAAACTTGGCTCGATATTTCCCATCACCCAATACAATCACCTGCGCTACTACAGGACCTGAATCAGAGCCATCATCCAGCCTCCAGGTGCCCTGCCAGTCTCCCATGAATGGGTCGAGCTTCTCAAGCTCTATTTTTGTCTGCTCCATATACTTACTTTTCACAGGGCCTGCACACGAGGCAAAGGCCATAGATAAAACCAACAACACAACAATACATGACTTCAGGCTTGTGCCCTGAAAACGACATTCCCTGTTTTCCCTTATTGTTTCATGTACCACAATCTCTTCTCCTTCTTAAATCATCAATTATAAGCAAATACTCACCGACGCACTTATTCTCTTTTGTCCTTAATCTGATTTATCATTTTCTGTACCTGCTCACGCAGGAAATCATTTTTTGAAATTCGAAAAACCTTTTGCAGCGCAGCCTTACTCTCGGCTGGATAGCCGCCGGAAATGGCCGTAGCTATCTTAACCACAGCGACTTCCGCCTCCTGTTGCAAACTCTTTCTTTCCAGGTAAGCGGCGGCCATCTGAAGCGCGGCAATGGTTTTTATGTTTGCCAGCCCCGACAATACCATCTTCTTTTCGCTCGTGTTAGACGCAAGCTCCATTGCCTGCTTGTACATACCAATCCTCTCTGCCGCCGGACGACCGCTGTCAAGGCCAATCAGCCTGACAAACCCACGAAGCGCCAGCACCCGATGTAACTTATTGTTACCGGCCTGCACTACTTTCAGCAGCTCAGCCGCCGGTTCAGCGGTAGGCCACCCTGCCAGGGCACGAATACACGTCTCCTTCACGCCAATGTTTTTATCTTTTAGACCTGCACGAAGCGCCGCTAAAGCGCGTCTCTCTCCTATCTTGCCAAGAACTCTCAGCAGAGAGCATCGGCTTGTTACCTCTTTAACCGAAGGCAGCGCAGCTAACACCGCCTCGGCCTGCCGGTTCCTGTCGCCGATTTTATGCGCAACGGCCGTTACTGTCTTCTCAGCCTCTCTTCGGTCGACCGCGCTTTGGACAGTTATCAATAGTTTTACCAATGCCGGCAGGTATTTCGGCCCGGCAATGGTCTTTAAGACCCGCAGGCTCTCTCGCCGGACCTTTGCGTCCTTGTCTCGCGCGGTTTTCAATAAGCTCTCAACACCTGCTGCTATATTGCGCTCGCCGGTACTGCGAATCAGCTCGACTTTGAGTTTCGGCAGCGACCGCGGGATTGCCGCAAGAATCGTCTCGTCGATCTTCGGCCCGCGCAGACGATACAGACTCTCGCGGGCAGCCTTCTGTTCCACGCTCCTGGTAGCTGCCGCCGTCTGTGCCAGCAGAGAAACGCTCGAAGAATCACCCAGGTCCCCTAACGCCTTCAAAGCCGCGACCCGAACGGATTGGTCTTTGGCTTTTGTAGCCACTAAAACTGCCGACAATGCGGTCCGGTCACGACGGTCAGCCAGGGCCGACAGCAACTGCACCTGTCCCCTGACGGAAAGGCCCGGCAGCTCCTTAGCTAAAGCTTCTGTTACTTCTGCTCCCGGCATCTCTCTTACTAAAGCTATGGCCATGGACTGCATCGACTCATCATTTCCCTTAAGGTGCTCGATAACTATCCCGATAGCATCGTTCTCCGGCTCCTCGGACTGGGCCGACGCCACCGTCGCGCAGCCTATAACTGCGTAAGCCACAAGTAAATAAGCCATCAGAGCCCTTGGCCTCTTTGCCGCGTGGCTTCCTTGTCTCCTGCGAGCCTGATTCATCTTTGTTTATCTTCTCCTTCGTCCTCTTACGGTAACCAAACCTCGCAGTGCGGCCGCGCCAATCGGTGCAGGCTCGGTTGATAGCTGCCTGTAAATGGCCGATGCCTCACGCCTTTTACCCTCGGCTGCGAGCTTATCAGCACACTTCAGATAACTATCCAGAACAACCAGCCGCAATTTACCCTTCGTCTTGTTTCTTGCTTCCGCCAGGGCTTTCGTAGCGTCAGGACCGGCAATATTGCCCAGGGCAGCAGCAGCAGCATCAGCTATCAATGCATCGGAACTGCCAATCAGCTTGCTCAGAGCGCCAACCACCTTGCTGTCACGGCGTTGGCCCAGCGAGTTAATTATACCGACCTTTACTTTGCCGGTCGTGTTCGGTAGTGCCTTCCGCAAAGCTGCACTGGCAGCCTCACCAGGTATACGCTCCAGGGCGTACCTTGCCATATCAGCGGGGTGCGGCTCCTGCTTCGAAGCCGGCTTCCTGGTCAGCATCGCGGCCAGCGGCCGAACACAAGCTTCGGAACCGATTATGCTCAGCTTCCGGCAGACAAACTGCTTGGCCGCCGGCGTTGAATCTGCCGAATTAAGCACTCCAATCAGGCTGCTCTCAATTTGTTTCAGTTTCTGCTGCGAGCCGTGTGCGTCGCGAACCATATTGCTGACCTCGGTGAGCGTCGCCCGGCTTTGCCCATAATCATACTTGCTTATCTTCTCAAACAATTCGTCCATTTCTGACCCCTTTCCTAAACTAATCAATGGTTTCGGTTTCGTATCCACCGGAAAATCACCCAGGGCAAACTGGATGCCGGCCAAATAATGCTCAAGCAGTGCCGGGTCCCACGTAAGATGGTTATTGTGACCCAGCGAACAATAAAACAAACGTCCTTTTCCGTAGCTTTTGACCCAGCTAATACCAATGTCCGTATCGTCGGGACCGGCTTTTTTGCCGGTCGCCTCATCGGCCATGTCCAGACTCATTAGAACACGCTGCTTGGCCCGCGAATACAACGGCGGCTTTGTACGATAAATCTCGTCGTTTACTTTGAAGCCTTTACCCTTATATGGCGCCATGAGCGGATGCCCCGGGTCGTCAATCTTAACCGCCCAGGTTCCGCCACTTCCCCAGGGATGCCCGCAGAACTGGCCGCCCATCATCTCCGCAGCTTCCGGCCATTTATAAAAATTGTCCGTGGCTGCGTGAATACCAATAATACCTTTGCCGCCCTTGATGAAATTCATCATGCTCTTACGCAGCGGCTCGTTAAATTTCAGACGAGTCGTATTGTTGAAGCACACCGCATCAAAACGCTTGAGGTTCTCGGCTGAAAACTGCACCATATCGCTGCTGACCACTGTCTCGAAGGCCCCGGTCTTGCGCCCCATTATCTCCAGCGCCTTGTCCCAGTACGGAATCGAACCGTGCTTGAATCCCTTGCACAAATTGAATACAAGTAATCTTCTCGGCCGCTTCGGCGCAGCCACCGCTTTTGCCGGCATGGCTGCCTCTATTCTTTGCACATCCTGCGGCGAAACGGCACCCGAACAATTCGTAAGCAGTGACAAACAGCAGATGCCGGACAATGCAATGTAAATGAATTTTAACCTTTGACTCATTTTTGCTCCTTTCTTTTTTCCACAACTTATTTATTCTTCTCGTATCTTGCTCGCTTGCCCCATCATACATTTTACAAATGCCACGGAGCCCGCATCGGCCGTGACAACAGCCGGTTGGCCTGGTCACTGTTGCCGAAGACTTCCTTCTCAGGATCCCATCGCAGCTTCTGCTCGGTCAGCATTGCAATTTCGCCTAATAGTCCAACGCTGATAGACCGGTGCCCGACCTCAATAGGTGCAATGGTTTCTTCACGGCTCTTGACACAGTCCACGAAGTTCTGCCTGTGGTCACGGCTGCGATATAACTTGATTTCGTCTGTACCAATGACTTCATCCAGAACGCTCTTGGGCTCAGACTCAAGCTTGCCGCGTTTTACATATATCCACCCCTTCTCGCCGTACCACTTCGCGCCTTGGAGATTTTTCTTGTTATTGGTAACGGTCATTACAATCCCGTTGGCGTACTTACAGGTAAAGTCATACTCCGTTGGAGCATCGTATATCCCGTCTTTGGGATAGACGCCTCTGCCTTCTATCTCGACAGGCCCCGTCCGCTCCAGGTCCAGGCCCCAGTGAGCAATATCGATGTGGTGGCCTGCCCAGTCGGTGAGCTGTCCGCCGGAGTAGTCCATTATCCACCGCCAGTTCCAGTGGTAAACTCCTCTAAAGGGCACCCACGGAGCCGGACCAAGCCAGAAGTCCCAGTCCAGACCTTCGGGAACGGGCTGCACCGGGTTATTACCGGAGCCGCCGCCGGTCGGCAGACCTACCTCGACCTTATGCACCTTGCCAATCCGCCCGTTGCGGACCAATTCGCATGCCCGGTGGAAGTTCCCATCCGACCGCTGCTGGCTGCCGGTCTGCCATATCCTGCCGTAGCGGTGGACCGCGTCACACATGGCTCGGCCTTCGCGAATCGTACGCGCCAGCGGCTTTTCGGCGAAAATGTCCTTACCGGACCGAGCACCCATAATAGCAGGTATAGAATGCCACTGGTCAGGCAGTGCCAACAATAGCGTATCGATGTCTTTTCGTTCAATCACCTCTCGGAAATCGTGGTACGCCTTACAGTCATTGTTCTTATACTTGTCGTCCACGATTTTCTTGGTCCTCTCGAGATTCTTCTTATCAACATCACAAACGGCAACAACTTGAATTTCCTTTTGCCTAAGAAGCCCCTCATGTCACCGGTGCCCTGGCCCCCCATCCCGATACAACCCATAGTAATCCGGTTGCTCGGCGAGACGCGCCCGCGCTGGCCAAATGCCGAAGTGGGTACAAGATACGGAAATGCTACTGCTCCTGCCGTGACCCCCGTCGCTTTTTTAAGAAACTGCCGTCGATTAATCTCTCTTCTCTTCATAACAATAACTCCAAAATTTCTATTCTCTTTCTGCATCTGCTATTACATAAATAACAATTCGCAACTCGTAATCAATTTTCAATAGTCAATAGTAAATAGTCAATTTCATAAGTGCCATGGGCTGCGCATCGGACGCGACAATAAACGGTTGGCATCTTCATCTCCCACAAACACCTCACGTTTGGGATTCCATTTCAGTGGCCGACCAAGCTTGTATGCTATATTGCCCAAATGACAGACTGTCACCGACCGGCAGCCGGTCTCGATATCGCAAATCGGCTTGGTGCGATTTCGGATAGCGTCCAGCCAGTCGGTATAATGATTTTTACACTCATATAAGTGCATCTCGTTCGGACCAATTTTTTGGTCCTTAAGCCCATCAGGCCAGGTGCGTAAATGTCCCCGATTTACCTCGACCTTGCCCTTGGTACCTGTAAACAAAACACCATTGGCGCTGTCCCGGGTCATCGTAACACCGCTGGCGTACTTATAAGTAAGCACCTTATAGTCCTTGCCGTCAGGCGGAATGATTTCAACCGGCCCGCTCTCATCCATACCCATACCCCACTGGGCGATATCGAAGTGGTGTGCTCCCCAGTCCGTCATCCCGCCGCCGCCAAAGCTGCTGTGATACCGCCAGTGAGGAAAGCCGTCCCAGCTAAGATGGGGAGACAATTCCGAATTGTACGGCCTCCATTGTGCCGGGCCGACCCACATTCCCCAGTTCAGATATTCCGGCACCGGCTGTGCGGCTAAAGGTTTATCTTCAGGCGGCCCGCCAACGCCGACCGTAACATGGTGTAATTTGCCGATGTAACCGTTGAGGACCAGCTCACAGCCTAAGCGAAAGTGCCAGTCTGAACGCTGCATGCTGCCCGTCTGAAAGACCCGCCCGTAGCGCCTCACCGCGTTGACCATCGCTCTGCCGTCAGCGATTGTCTGCGAAAGCGGCTTCTCGCAGTAAATGTCCTTACCTGACTTGGCCGACTGGATAACCGTAATCGCGTGCCAGTGGTCCGGAGTCGCAATCACTACCGAGTCAATGTCGTCCCGCCCAACCAGCTCGCGAAAGTCCCCGTATGTTTTACAGCCCTTGTATGTGCCGCCGCTTTTCTTGGCGTAGTGGTCTTCAACTATTTTCTGTCCGCGTTCCAGCTTTAGTTTATCAACGTCGCAGGCGGCAAGAACATGCACGCCGGGTGAGTTCAGAAACGCCCTCATCAGATGCTTACTCTGCTTGCCCGTACCTATAAAGCCCATCGTAATCCGGTTACTCGGCGCGACACTGCCCGCTTTGCCTAAAGCTGACGAGGCAACAACGTAAGGAAAACCCACTGCCGCTGCGGACGCGCCCGCCGCCTTTCTCAAAAACCGACGCCGACTAAATCCTCTTTCCTTCATAGTAAGTGCTCTTCTCTCTCTCATAAAATAGGTTACGGCTGCTATTCGACAGTCAATAGTCAATAATAAATAGTCAATTTCAAAGGTGCCACGGGCTCCGCATGGGCCGCGATAGCATCCGATTGGCTTCATCATCACCAATGAATCGTTCCTTTACTGGCTCCCACTTTACCTTCCGTTTCATCCGAGCGGCGATGTCGGTAATCAAACCGAGATTGGAAGCTTTGTGGCCGGCCTCGACGGGAGATACAGGGTCGCTGCGCATACGCACACAGTTAAGAAAATCAGCGTGGTGGTTGTTGGACTCGTGGAGGTGCACCTCGTTGGGCTTGATTTTCACCTGCAGCAATGACGCCGGCTCGGCCGAGAGAGAGCCTCGGTTTACATGTACCCAGCCCTTGTCGCCCTCGAATTGGCAGCCCTGCTTATTTGGGTTGCCGGTATCGCTAAAACTCATACGCAGGCCGCTGACATAGTCGAACTCAGCCCGCCAATCGTTGATATTATCAGTCAGGCCGTCGTCGCGGTGGCTGCCCTTGCACTTGAGCTCGAACGGTTCGTCGGCGACCGCCGGGCAGCCCCAGTTAGCGATATCAAGATGATGGACGCCCCAGTTGACGCTAAAGCCGGCGCAGTAGTCCCAAATCAGATACCAGTCCGGCCAGGCCAGTCGCCCCCCGTTATAAGGTTTCATCGGGGACGGCCCTACGTACATATCGTAATCCAGTCCCGCCGGAATCGGTTCCTCAGTAGTAGGCTTGCGATATGTCCGCTTATACTCAGGCCCGGGTGCAGCAACCTTGACCGTGTGGATTTTGCCAAGGTATCCGTTCCTCGCCAGCTCACAGGCAAACCGGAATTTACGGTCCGACCGCTGCTGCGTACCGGTCTGGAACACGCGGCCGTAGGTTCGCACGGCACGCGCGATCGCCCGGCCCTCGGTCACCGCCACACCTAAAGGTTTTTCGCAATACATATCTTTGCCGGCCTTTGCCGCCGCCACCGCAATCACCGCATGCCAATGGTCCTGGGTAACAATCACCACCGCGTCGATGTCGGGGCGGTGCAGTACATCACGGAAATCGTTGTAGCTTGCACACCCCTTGTCGCCGTAGCGCCGGTCTACAATGCCCTTGGCTTTTTGCCGCCGGCCCTCAATAACATCACAAACGGCGACAACTTGGGTCTCAGCTTTGCCTAAGAAACCACGCATGTTGCCCGTGCCCTGGCTCCCCACGCCGATACAGCCCATCACAATCCGCTCGCTCGCCGCAACCGCACCGGCTTTGCCAAGAGCCGACGAGGCAACAACGTATGGAAAGCCCACCGCCGCTACGGACGCACCGGCTGCTTTTCTCAAAAACTCCCGCCGATTAAATCCTCTTTCTTTCATCACAAAAAACCTTGTTTCTCCAAATTGACAGGTTACGGTTGGTTTTCAATATCCAATAGTCAATAGCAAATAGTCAATTTCAAAGGTGCCACGGACTTCGCATCGGCCGTGACAACAAACGGTCAGCTTCGGAGTCGTTGACAAATAGTTCCTTATCAGGATTCCATTTGAGCTTGCGCCCCAATCTTATTGCAATTAAACCTAAGTGGCCGACAGAGACAGACCGCTGCGCAATCTTTGCCGGCGAAGCCGCCTCCGAACGCGTGCGAATACAATCAAGAAAATTTCCTTTGTGGTCCTTACTCTTATACAGATGAATTTCATCCGTTCCAATGACCGAGTCCAGAATCGATTTCGGCTGCGCATCCAGTTCCTGGTGATTTACAAAAATCCATCCTTCGCTGCCCTCGAACCGAACACCATCCTTGAATTGACCGGCCACAATCATCGTGAATCCTTCGGCGTACTTACAATCAAAACGGTAATTTTCAACCGTATCAAAAAGACTATCAGTTGGAAAAACACCCTCACCTTCGACCTCGCTCGGCCCGGTCAAATCCGTACCCATACCCCACTGCGCGACATCGCAATAGTGACCGGCCCAGTCGGTTATCTGTCCGCCGGAGTAGTCGCTGACCCAGCGGAAGTTCCAGTGGCATCGACCCCGGCTGTAAGCTGTCCACGGCGCAGGACCCAGCCACATATCATAATCAAGACCCTCGGGCACTGCTGCAGGTTGCGTTATCTTGCTGATTCTGTCGCCATTATCAGCTACTCTGTTGACATTGGGCAGCCCCACATTCACGGTGTGCACCTTACCTATTCGCCCATTGCGCACTAATTCGCAGGCAAAACGCACATTCCTGCTCGAACGCATACTGTTGCCGGTTTGCCATACGACACCGTACTTCTTTACGGCATCGCAAATCACCCGGCCTTCCACAATACTATAAGCTAACGGCTTTTGGGAAAAAATGTCCAGAGCGCGCCGGGCAGCCGTAACCGCGATGATTGCGTGCCAATGGTCCGGCACAACTATTGAGACCGCGTCGATATCCTCCCGAGCCAGAAGCTGCCGGAAATCATTGTATGTCGAACAATCCTCGTTTCCGTACTTCTCGTTCACAATATCGCGCGCTCGATTGCGATGAACGGTATCAACGTCGCAGACCGCAGCAACCTGCACATTATCTCTGCCTAAGAAACCCTGCATATCAGCGGTGCCCTGGCCGCCAGGCCTCTCACCGCCCACGCCGATACAACCCATCACAATACGCTCGCTCGCCGCGACGCCGGCGCGCTGGCCCAGAACTGAAGACGCGACGAAATACGGAAAACCCGCTACAACTGCGGACGCACCGGCTGCTTTTCCCAAAAAATCACGCCGATTAAGTTCTCTTTTCTTCATAGCAAGAACTCGTATTTCTTGCAATTGACAGGTTACGGTTGCTTTTCAGTCATCAATAATCATTTATCATTTCTACACGTGCCATGGGCTTCGCATCGGCCTGCCGAGCATCCTTGTCGCAGTTGGGTCGCCAATTATCTCTTCAGTCTCAGGGTTAAAGCGTATCTTGCGGCCCAGCAGCATCGCAATCTGACCTAAGTGGCCCGGTGTCGCAGAGCGGTGCGCAACCTCGCACGGCGTCAGTGTCGTCTCCCGGCTCTTAACACAGTCCAGGAAGTTGCGCCAATGACCGGGCGATTCGAAAAGGTGTATCTCATCAGGCCCAATCTTGTCCTTGAGTATGTCCTTCGGGTTGGCGTCTAATCCGCCGCGGTCCACCCAAACCCATCCGTCTTCGCCAATCCACTTCGTCCCCCCGCGGATGTCACGGTGCCCACCGGCGATAGTCATCGTGGTTCCCTTCGGATACTTGGCTGTCAGCCGATATTTGGTCGCGGTGTTCCACAAACCGTCTTTGGGATATTCGCCGCTGCCCTCGATTTCGTGAGGACCGGCGTAGTCGAAGCCAAGACCCCAGTGCGCGATGTCAACATGGTGACCAATCCAGTCCATAAGCTGACCGCCGCCGAGGTCTAAGTGCCATCGCCAATTTTTGTGAACCCGTGCCGGGCAGTATGGCGAGTATGGTGCCGGACCAATCCAAAAATCGTAGTCCAGTTCCGCAGGCGGTGGACCAATCCCTTCCTGCCCCTTGGTTCCGCCAAAATCGCTGTGACCGGCAGGAAGACCAACCTCAACAGTGTGTACCTTGCCGATGCGGCCGTTAACTACCAGCTCACACGCCTTGCGGAAGTGGGACTGCGACCGCTGCCAGCTGCCCGTCTGCCATACCCGGCCGTAACGCTTCACCGCATCGCACATCGCGCGACCTTCCTTCAAGTTATGCGAAAGAGGCTTTTCGCCGAAAATATCTTTGCCCGACCTTGCCGCCGCAACAGCCGGAACTGCGTGCCAATGGTCCGGCAGACCAAGCGACACCGCATCGATGTCGTCGCGAGCCAGAAGCTGCCGAAAGTCATGGTAGGCGGCACAGTCTTTGTTCTTGTAACGACCGTTGATACGATTGACCGCTCCCTGCAGATGATTTTTGTCCACGTCGCAGGCGGCAATGATTTGACAATCTTTCTGGCCGAGGAAGGAGTTCATATTGCTGCCCCCCTGCCAGCCAACACCGATACAGCCCATAGTAATCCGATTGCTCGGCGCCACGCGGGCGCGCTGGCCCAGAACTGATGAGGGGACAATGTACGGAAAACTTATTGCCCCCACCGCTGTGCCGGCCGCTTTCACGAGGAATTGGCGCCGGCTAACATTGCTTTTGTTACTCATATCTACCCTTCCTGCAATTGTAGCCTTTACGAACACAAAATAATCTGTTTAGAAGCCTCGAAGTTCTATTTCTTTTTCTCAAATGCCGCATCGAAAGCGACCTGGGACGGCTTGAAATCCGCCTTCTTGAAGAACTCGCACGCCTCTTTTGCGCCGTGTTCCCGGTCCATTCGGCTGTCTTCCCACTCTACAGAAAGCGGTCCCTGGTAGCCGATATCATTCAAGGCCACGATAATTTCCTCGAAGTTGATATCACCGTGACCAATCGAGCGGAAGTCCCAGTAGCGACGAGGGTCGGCAAACTCGGTATGGCCGCCGAACACGCCTACCGTACCGTCGCCATGTCCCCACCAGGCGTCCTTCATATGAGCGTGGAAGATGCGGTCAGGGAA